>Ga0102924_1004433_pt1 | contig 14151 bp, 13 predicted proteins | sample PaiPotPPM11metaG_FD_80116 | JGI IMG/M metagenome (GOLD analysis project Ga0102924, IMG submission 80116) | Iron sulfur acid spring bacterial and archeal communities from Banff, Canada, to study Microbial Dark Matter (Phase II) - Paint Pots PPM... ... | reverse complement strand
GCAGCCTGGGCGATCATTCAGCCGCTGGTCACGATGATCGTCTTCACGGTGATTTTTGGGCACATAGCGCACCTACCCTCGGACGGAGTGCCCTATGCCCTCTTCACACTCACTGCGCTTCTGCCTTGGACGTACTTCGCGTACGTTCTGCAGCAGGCCAGCACCAGTCTGCTGACCAACGCGAACATGATCTCCAAGGTCTACTTCCCGCGTCTCGTGTTGCCGCTTTCGGCCTCGTTCGCCGGATTGCTCGACTTTGGCATCGGATTTTGCGTGCTCGTCTGCATGATGGTGTTCTATCGCGTGCACCCCGGAATGCGCATCTTCACTCTGCCGGCCTTCCTGCTGCTCGCGGTAGTGGCATCGCTGGCGGTCGGGCTCTGGCTATCCGCGCTTAGCGTGCGCTATCGAGACGTGAAATACGTCGTTCCGTTCTTGACCCAGGTCTGGCTTTATGTCAGCCCGGTGGCATATACGCCCAATCTCGTCAAAGGCAAGCTCGCCGTCGTATATGCCCTCAATCCAATGGTCGGCGTGATCGAGGGCTTTCGCTGGGCGCTGCTCGGAACGGGAAGCCTGCAGTGGGCTGCTCTCGTTCCATCCGTGACCGTAACTGTCCTGCTCCTGCTCGGCGGGCTCACCTATTTCCGTCGAATGGAGCAAACGTTTGCCGATGTCATATAGCCATCGCCCGCGAGGACATGATTACCAGGAGAGGCTAAATTGAATCGCACGGAACATGAACTCACAGTCTCAGTCGTTGGGCTCGGAAAGCTCGGTGCCTGTACCGCCGCCGCGCTCGCCAGCCGAGGCCTAAATGTCATTGGAGTAGATGTAAACGAACGAACGATCGATCTCATAAACGGCGGTCATACCCCGGTCGACGAAGATGGGTTGGAGGAGCTCATCAGAGACAACCAGAGCCGTCTTCGAGCGACGGCCAGCTACTTGGATGCGGTCCTTCATTCGGACATCACGCTTATTCTGGTTCCTACACCGTCCAACGCTGTGGGAGGCTTCGCCCTCGACCATGTCCGGGTGGCTGCAACCAAGGTCGCCCAGGCGCTGGCGCGCAAGCCCACCTACCACCTCGTGGTACTGGTAAGCACAGTCCTACCTGGAGCCTCTGAGTCCGGGGTGATTCCGTTGTTAGAGCGCCTCTCTGGCAAGCGCTGTGGAGAAGCCTTCGGCTTCTGCTACGGCCCGGAGTTCATCGCTCTTGGCAGCGTCGTACACGATTTCCTCAACCCCGACTTTGTGCTGATCGGCGAGTACGACCAGCGCAGCGGCGATCTCTTGAGCGAGATGTACCGACGCTGCTGCCAGAACGCCCCGCCGATCATGCGCATGAACGTGGTCAATGCGGAGATTACCAAGATCTCAGTGAATACATACGTCACTACAAAGATCTCTTTCGCTAATATGTTGACCCAGATCTGCTCGCAGCTCCCTGGAGCCAACGTCGACACTGTCACGCACGCCATGGGACACGATCGACGCATCGGACGCCGGTATCTCACCGGAGCCGTCAGCTACGGCGGGCCATGTTTTCCTCGAGACAATGTGGCTCTTGCGTACCTGGCGCGAACAGTCGGCGCGAACGCGGGCCTGGCGGAAGCGACTCACGACTACAACGCAGCGCACAGGCAGTGGTTACTGGAACGCGTTAACGCATTGGCGCCGCCCTACGCGAGCATAGCAGTCGTCGGACTGGCGTACCACCCAGGCACAACTGTTCTGGAACAAGCGACCGGCATGTGGCTCACGCAGCAACTGGTCGCCCAGGGCCACCGGGTGGCGGTGTACGACGAGCATGCGCTGGACTCGGCCAAACAGACCCTCGGCGACGCCGTTACCTACGTGCCCTCCTTGCCCGATTGCGTTCGCTCCGCGGATGTCGTCGTGCTGGTGAGCGCGGGAGACGATGTCAAGGCGTTGCATGCTGGGGATTTCGAACAGCGCAACGGTCGTACGCCAAGCGTGCTGGACTGCTGGCGAGTCTGCGGCGACGCTCTAGGCTCTGCTAGAAACGTCAACTACATTCCCCTTGGTGCCGGTGCGGACGCATTGTCACTGCCATCGCCGATTGCAGAGCGCGCCTCGTGAGTGCACTTGCTCTGCGAGCGGAATCACTGAGCAAGCGCTTCTCGATCGGAGACTCGAGCCATGCACAGGAGAACCTGCGAGAAGCAATGATGCGCAGGCTAGTAATCCCGCGGCGAGCCCGCAAGCGGACGCGGTCCGACAACGACGTATGGGCGCTGAGGGATGTCACCTTTGAGGTAAAGCAAGGAGAGGCCGTCGGCATCATTGGCCGCAACGGCGCCGGCAAGAGTACGCTGCTTAAGATCCTGTCGCGCATTATGGAGCCGACTTCAGGCCGCGCCGCCGTGCGCGGCAGGGTTGGTTCGCTGCTCGAAATCGGGACGGGTTTCCACCCTGAACTGACTGGACGCGAGAACGTCTTCCTCAATGGGGCCGTCCTCGGCATGAGCCGCGCCGATATCAAGCTCCGTTTTGACGACATTGCTGAGTTTTCGGGCATCGAAAAATTCTTGGACACGCCGGTCAAGTACTACTCCAGCGGCATGTATACTCGCCTGGCCTTTGCGGTCGCTGCACATCTCGAGCCAGAGGTGCTCATCGTTGACGAGGTGTTGGCTGTCGGCGACGGCGAGTTTCAGAAGAAGTGCCTTGGCAAGATGAGCTCCGTGGCGAGTGAAGGCAGAACGGTGCTGTTCGTGAGCCACAACTTGGCGGCCGTGGAAGCTCTTTGCCAGCGGGCCATTCTTCTCGAGCTTGGTCACATAGCATGCAACGCATTACCGGCAGAGGTGATCAGCGCCTACCGTCCGCGGCATGGGGGAATTGCTGCGAGTGTGGACCTCAGTCAGGCAGCGGGCCGGGAGGACGGTATGCAACCCATACTCCGACGTATGGAACTGCGCGACGCCTCCGGCAGCTTGACTGGCGCTGTCAGGTGCGGCGAAGCCCTGACGGTGGAGCTCTGGTACGAGCATAAGAACGACCTCAGGATGCCAGCCTTTGCCATACGAGTAGAAGCGGCGCAGGGCACCCGCTTGTTCCACCTAGCCAGCGACATCGTGGGCGGGATGCCGACGCGAGCGGGGAAACGTGGAAAGGCTGTGTGTGTGGCCGATAGCCTGCCGCTTGTCCCGGGCCGATACAGTATCTCGCTGGGATGTCGATCAGGACCTGACCAGCTTGACCTTATCGAGGGAGCCGCCTGCTTTGATGTCCTGCCCGGTGACTATTACGGCACCGGCCACTTGCCGAGACCTGAGAATGGTCCCGTGCTGGCGCGGGGCTCGTGGAGCGTTGTCGATGTCGGTTAGAAGAGAGCGGCGCGCAGCGCTCGCCGGGCCCACGCCCGGCTCGTCGGAAGCGCCCCATTGCAGCATCGTGGTGGCGGCCCGCAACGACGACCACGGCGGCGACTTACTCCGGAGAATGCAGCTTTTCGTCTCCGGGCTGCTGGAGCAGTGCGAACGGTACAAGCTTGATGCCGAGCTGGTTCTTGTGGAATGGAATCCTCCTGAGGACAGACGCCGACTCGCTGAGGAGCTGCGTTGGCCTGCGGAGAGCGGCCGGTGCAAGGTCCGCATTATCGAGGTCTCGCCTGAGATACACAGGCGGTTTCAGCATTGGCAGGCACTGCCGCTGTACCAGATGATCGCCAAGAACGTGGGAATCCGCCGTGCCCGCGGACAGTTCATCCTGGCGACAAATATCGACATCCTGTTCTCCAACGAACTCATAGACTTTCTGGCATCGGGACGTTTAACAGGGGGGCGAATGTACCGGGTCGACCGCTACGACGTACCCTCCGACGTACCAGGAGAGTCCCCCCTTGAGGCCCGACTGGCCTTCTGCCGTGAGAACGTGATCCGCATTGCCGCCTGTGATGGCACCAGCAATGTCAAGACAGGACAATACCACGTGGTCTTTCCGAAGCACACCTGGCGAATGCGCCTCCACCAGAAGCTACAGGATTTGTGCATGGTTCCTGTTGTTCACCGCAGCCGACTACATACCAACGCATGCGGCGACTTTACCCTCATGGCTCGCGAGCACTGGTTTGCCTTGCAAGGCTATCCCGAATTCGACATGTTCTCGCTTCATCTAGACAGTGTTCTCTGCTACGCAGCCTTTCACTCCGGGCTGCGTGAGCACGTGTTACGCGATCCCCTCAGGATCTATCACATCGAGCACGACACGGGGTCCGGCTGGACGCCGGAGGGTGAGGCGCGACTTAACGCGAGGCTGAAGAGCGCCGCGATTCCGAGTCTGGACGACGCCCGGTTTGCGGAACTCGCAGTCCGCATGCGGCGGGATCGCAAGCCACTCATGTCCAATCGGGACGACTGGGGAATGGCGGACCTGCAGCTCTCAGAATCGGTGGTTGGAATGAACACCATCAAGCCGCGAGGGACAGATACTGTTGCCATGATAAACCAAGCATGACCCGTGGCCGCTGGTTGGGCGCCACTCACTGGGTGCTAGCGCTACGAGCGTCGTCGGTCATGAGTCAGTGGAGACACAATGGGACAATTTGACTTTGTCTCAATCGAGCAGATACAGGGATACTGGGACACACGGCCCTGCAATCTTCGTCATTCTTCAGCCGAGATTGGTTCGCGAGAGTACTTCGATGAGGTGGAAGCTCGGAAGTACCGAGTCGAGCCCCACATTCCGCGTCTGGCAGAGTTTGAGAGATGGAAGGGAAAGAGGGTGCTCGAAATTGGCTGCGGCATCGGCACTGACACTGTGAACTTCGCGCGCGCTGGCGCTGCCGTCACGGCCGTGGATCTCTCCGAGCACTCGCTGGATCTGACACGGCAACGCCTAGCGGTGTATGGGCTCGAGGCCAAGTTGCATCTGGCGAACGTCGAAGAACTTACGGCGACCGTGCGTCCGGAAACATACGACCTGGTGTACTCATTCGGAGTGCTTCACCACACCCCTCACCCTCAACGAGCGATTGACCAGCTTCGGCAGTACATGGGTCCTGACAGCGAGCTAAGGATTATGCTCTACCACCGCTTGTCGTGGAAGGCCCTCGGGATTTTTCTCAGGCACGGACGCGGCAAGTTCTGGAAGTTTGACGAACTCGTAGCCGTCCGCTCCGAGGCTCAAACGGGCTGCCCTGTGACGTACACATACTCCACACGCAGCGTCAGAAGTCTGCTCGCAGGATTCGAGATCGCGGACATTTGGGTCGACCACATCTTCCCGTATCGTGTGAAGGACTACGTCCAGTACCGATACCGGCGCACCTGGTACTTCAGCCTCATTCCGCGTCCGCTGTTCCGGTGGGTGGAACAGCATTTCGGATGGCACCTATGTCTGTCAGCCCGCGCCGTCCGGGCCAGAGCTAGCGGCGTCGAGTGACATCCGGCTCTCCCCTCGTCACCATGTTCGCGGCACCAAAGCCGTTCCGCGGCGCCACGGCTTGGGACCAGGAACGCGCCATCGAAAGCTGGGTTCGGCTCGGTCCCGACTGCGAAATCCTCCTGATCGGCGACGAGTATGGTACGCAAGACACGGCCAAGATCTATGGCGCGACATCTTTGCCCCACGTCGATAGGAACGAGTACGGTACACCGCTCGTAGACTCAATTTTCCATGAAGCTGAAAGAGCGGCTCGGGGACGTGTGCTTTGCTACGTCAATGCAGACATACTTCTCACAGAGGGCTTCTTGCGGGCGGTCAGAGCCGTTCCATTCGAGCAGTTCCTCATGGTCGGCAGGCGATGGGACCTCGATCCCCAGTGGGTTCCAGAACTCTCCGAACCAGACTGGGAGAGCCAGCTGCGAATTCGGGTCGCTGAAAAGGGATGTCTGCGCCTACCTGATGCGATCGACTATTTCGTCTTCAGCCGAAACCTCTGGCCCGCCATCCCGCCTTTCGCGCTGGGTCGCACGAGGTGGGATAACTGGCTCATTTACAGCGCTCGGGCCCAAAGAATTCCCATCATCGATGCGACTCCCACCGTGATGGCGGTCCATCAAAATCATGACTACTCACATCACCGGCAGGGCACCGATGGTGTGTGGAAGGGGCCGGAGGCCGCCCGAAACGTGTTGCTGGCCGGAGGCAGCGACAAGGCTCGCTTCTTCGTCACCGACGCGACTTGGCTGCTCGAAGGTTCCACTCTCAAGCGACCCCCATGGCGGCTGCGCGCCCAGCGGTTCATCGACACCGGGGCCGCGCTCCATCCGCGTGCTGCCGCGCTTTTCCATGCTACGATGGCGCTCGTGCGTATCAAGCGGTCAGCGCTCACTCGCCTCGGGATGAACGTGGCCGCATCTCCATCGTCCGTTCACAATCTGACTGGACAAGGGCAGTAGCTCGTGCCCGATCAGCTTGTCTTGCAGGCGACGCGTCCTCCGCCCACTGTCTCGGTCATTATCCCGACGTACAATCGAGCTTCTTTCCTTGTCGACACCATCAAGAGTGTCCTTGCCCAGACCTATAAGCACGTGGAGATCGTGCTGGTCGACGATGGCTCAACCGACGACACACGAATCATTCTGCACCCGTATATGGATCGGATAACGTACATCTACCAGGAAAACCGTGGCAGATCGGCTGCCCGAAATACGGGGATAGGCACGTGTTCAGGTAAGTACCTGGTGTTTCTTGACTCGGACGACCTCCTCCTGCCGGAAAAGCTGAAACGGCAAGTTTCCTTTCTTGAGAGTCATCCCGAGGTCGACCTGGTGTACAGTGACGGCTACACCCTCAACGACGACGGCAGCCTCGACTCGCTGGAGCCGCATGTCACGACCTTTCCTCCTCCAGACAGAACTGATCTAGTCGCCGCCTTCCTTCGGGGCAATCTTTTCGCGCCGCACACCGCCTTGCTGCGCAGAGGGTGCCTGGATGCAGAATCTCTCTTTGACGAGTCGATCGCCGGCCTGGAGGACTGGGATCTGTGGCTGAGGCTTTTACTCAGGGGCGCAACGTTTGCTTATCAGGACGGCAAAGTCGTGCTCTATCGGAGACACGGCGGTAACACCGACGTGGTAGACCCCGATACGTTCGTCCGCGCACGTGTCACCACCGTCGCCAAGATCGTTCGCCAGGACTTAGATCGTCATCTCCCGAAGCGAATACGCCAGGACTTTCGCCTTTACCACTTAGGAGCGCTGGCCCGGACTCGTTCGCCGAAGGTGATTGGCTCTGCGCTGCGAACGATCCTCTGGCCCCAGGCGAAGCTGTCTCTGTACGGGCTGGTGGCTCTCCCATACAGATCACTCTTGCTGTCGATCCGGGTCGCGTTGAAGGCAACAAAGACCGCATCGAGAAACAGCAGGACGGCAAGCGCCGAACGCAGCAGGTCGCCTCATCGCCATTCTCAGGAGTTGTCTTCGCGGTGACTCTGTCAGTCGCCTTGTGCACCTACAACGGAGCTGCCTATCTAGACGAGCAGCTGGACAGTATCGCGCAGCAGAGCCGGCCCCCCGACGAGCTCATTCTGTGCGACGACGGCTCGCAAGACGGCACGATCCAGCTAGCCGAGGACTGGGCATCCCGTTCGCCCTTCCCGGTGATGATCTACTCGGGCGATCGGAATATCGGGGCCATCAAGAACTTCGAGCGAGCCATCGGATCCTGCCGCGGCGACATCATCGCTCTCGCCGATCAAGACGATGTGTGGCGTCAGGATAAGCTCGCATGCACGGAGGAGATCTTCACTTCGGCGCCGCACGTCGGGCTGGTCTTCACCGACGCCAACGTGGTCGACGAGACACTAAGCCCACTCGGGTACACCATGTGGAAGACGCGCCGATTCGGCCGGCCCGAGCGGAGGCTGATGAGCCGGGGCAGGGCGACGGACGTCCTCATTCGTCGAAATGTTGTCACCGGCGCCACCATGGCCTTTCGCTCTCGCTACAAGGAGCTAGTGCTCCCCATGCCTGACAATCGGGTACACCTTCACGACGGCTGGATCGCGTACTTGATTGCGGCTGTGAGCGACATTGCCTTTATCGAGGAGCCACTCGTGCAGTATCGGCAACGGCCGGGCCAGCACACGGGTGCGCACCCTCCCACCGGAGTAAAGATGCTGATGCACCAGGCCGCCAAAAATCGGTGGTCGACCAATCTAGATGCACAGGTCGCCACAATCGAATGGTTCATCCTTCTGCGCCTGCGCCTGGTGACCCTGCGCGCCAGTTTCCCTTGCGCAGACACGATCTTTGACCAGCTAGACGCGAAGATCGAGCACTGTCAAGCGCGCCTGACAATGCCGGAGACGAGGGTCCTCCGCGCACCGTTCGTGCTAAGAGAGCTGGTCTCACTTCACTACCACCGCTACTCGATCGGCGTCTGGGCTGCGGCCAAAGACCTGACCGCATTCTCTGGGGAGTAGAGAGCTCGCTTGGATGTCTCGGTCGTAATCGTCAATTTCAACAGCACCGACGTGCTCCGAGAGTGTATTTCCTCTGTTCAGGCCACGGTGCCCAGCACCCTCCGGTCCGAAATCATCGTCGTCGACAATGGATCGCAAGCTGATCCTTCTCGTCAGATTCAACGGGAGTTCCCAGACGTCACGCTCATCCGAAACGAGGCCAATGTCGGTTTCTCTCGGGCTAACAATCAGGGAGTCGCTCGATCAACCGGAAGACATGTGCTGTTTCTGAATCCGGACACTGTTGTCCGAGCGGGAACTGTGGAGACCATGTTGACGCACCTGGAGCGGCTCGACAATGCGGGAGCAGCGACCTGTTATGTCGAGCTGTCCACTGGAAGGCTCGACGACGCGAGTCACCGGGGGTTTCCGACGCCCTGGAATGCACTGTGTCACTTCACCGGAATCTCGCGGCTGTTTCCGCGCAGCAGAACCTTCAGCCGCTATGCCCTGGGATGGGCCGACCTGGCGACCACCCACGAGGTCGATGCAGTCGCGGGGTGTTTCATGTTCGTGCGAAGAGACGCAGGAGAACAGGTCGGCTGGTGGGACGAAGACTATTTCTTCTACGGTGAGGACATAGACTTTTGTTACCGGCTGAAGAACGCAGGGTGGAAGATCTACTTCGTCCCAGACGCGTCGATCCTCCACTACAAGGGCAGCTCGTCCGGGATACGAAGAGAGTCACGCGGCGTGACGAGTGCCGATCATGCAACGAAGAGAAGAGCCACTCTGGCTCGATTCGACGCGATGAAGACGTTTTACCGAAAGCACTACCTGGAGAGATATCCGCGTCCACTCACCTGGCTAGTCTTTCGCGCGATCGACTTCAAGCAGTGGGTTGCGCTCCGAAGCCTCTAAGTGTCCCGTGACTTCGATCCACGCGATCGTGGGAAGAGCCGAACGCTCTGCCGCAGCGGTAACAGCAAATTGCGGACCTTCCAGATGGAACTCCGCTCCATGTCCCGAATCAAGCGTTGGAGCTGAATTATGTTCTCCGTAGTGGCGAGTAACGGGCCATAGGGGTCGAATTCGCCTTCGGTCTCAGGTGTAAACCGCGGAAAGTAGACAGGCCTGTCTGAAGGCATCTCGTTGAGGGACAACCAGCACCAGTGGCCGATCTGCGAAAACAGCTCTCCCAATCGGCCTTGCAACTCTGCCACCTGCGGTGCAGATAACTCGCCGTGTAAGCTCTCTTCGCACGAGTGGAGTGGCAGCTGGTTGCGCGACGTAAAGTCCAGGATGGAAACCGCCTGCTCCACGGCCGACGAAAGGTGGCCCAGGAGAAGGCGCGGGCCCTCGCCATCGACGCCACCGGCCCAGAGAGACTGTCCGCCATAATCAAACGGCGGCGACGTGTATCGCGCATCGGAAATATCGTGGATGAGGACCACGTGCGGTCGGTCACGAAGCATGGGCAAAATGGAGCCCAAAACACAGCCGGCAACCGCATAGCCGTGGGCATCCCAGAGCACAAGCACACGATTCGCACCAGCCAGAACGTCGCTCATGTCCGTCGTGAGTATATTGGCAATTCGAGCTTCTAGGGGACGAAACCACGAGGTTGGCACGATGTTGGACACGCGCACCCTTGTCGCCCGCTGCCAGTCGTCCGAGAGACACAGACTGACCACACGGCAGTCACTCAGCTGATTGGCGGCTTCCGTAAAAATGCAGGTGGAGTTCCGCTTGCCTCACCGCGCTCAGCGATCGTCCATTCCCAGGACGGTACCGAGGGTCCGTACAAGGGTTGGCGAGCGCTGAGGCATGTACAAGTACGCTCATCGAAGCTCTCTGGCCTGTCATCCGGACGGCTCTCCAGAGACGGCAACGCGCCCCTTCAAACTCGGATAGGTCCTGCTGTGATACCTGTACGTTCCCGGCCTCGTGAACACGAAGCTCACCCTTGCCCCTTTCCGCATTTTCTTGTCGAACTTCCAAGCGCGGCTATCACTCGTTATGGTGAGAAGGGTGCCGGCGTCGTTTTCCCAGACCACCCGCGTACCCACCTTCACCGTTGCTCGGCGGGGGCTGAACGCATAGTTGTGACCTATCCGCTTGGCAAAGACTTGTGTGCAGTTGACTTGCCCTTGGTTGATCATGAAGTCATGGAAGGCCATCTGCACCCGCTGATGAGCGAATACGCCCGGAAAGCTCCACACGGCGAGGGCAAAGGATACAGCTCCTGTCGGGCTGGGTCCTGCATGGATCAGCGTCCACTGACCGTCGTGCCAATAGGAACCGGTCATGGTGTCCCCGGTCCTTACCAGACGAAGTTTGCCGGACAGGTCGTTCGTCGCCGTAATGCCCTGAGCTTGACCCTGATCTGGGTCAAAGGTCAGGTACACCTCTCGAGGTGCTCCCGGATAGTCAGTCGCTCCGAAGCTCGTGCGCTCCACTTGTGCGCCGGGAGAGAGCAGCCCACCCGAGGAAATCAGGCGCAAGCCAACGCGCACGCCGCTTAAAGCGGGCCATGCCAGAAGGGAATATCCAACCTGAACGTCGAAGTCGGCCGCTGCCGCACAGCGGCTCACGACCCCGGCACCCAGGATACTGTCGCCGGACGCCGGAGCCGAGCTCGCGGGAATTGTGACTTCGAGGCGTCGATGCCGTGCAGCAACTCCTGGACCATCGCCGACGTCGGAAGCGGTCCACAGGGAAGAATCGATGACCCGTCCCGTGAAATGGTCGACCAGAATGGGCACCTGCGGCGCTGCCGTCACCGCCCTGCTGTCGACGGTACCCGGGGCGAGAAGCAGGAAGATGGCAGACAAGGGAATGAATCTATTCCATGCGAACATGAGAACGCTTCCTAACGGCCTTTCATGCCCAGCACCGAGCCGAGAGTGCGCGCCATGATTACCAGATTGAGCGCCAGCGATCGATGCTTGATGTAGTACAGGTCGTGGCGCAGCACGTCGAGGTGCTCATCCGGGGTTGCCGCATATCCCACGCGAATTTGCTTCAGCCCACTCAGCCCCGGCCGCCCGGCCAGACGTAGCCGGTAAAACGGAATCGAGCGTGCCAGTGCTTCCGTGAACCCAGGCCGCTCCGGTAGTGGACCGACCAGGCTCGTGTCATCGCGGAGGACGCTCCAGAACTGGGGAGGCTCGTCGAGGTAGGTGCGGCGCAGGAAGCGACCAACCCGAGTCGCGCGTGAGTCACCCGGCACCGCCCAGTGAGTTCCGCCGGCTTCGGCAGCCGGCCTCATCGATCGAAACCTATACACAGTCAAGCACCCACCCGCGCCTACTGAAGTCGGAGCTGGATAGGCGTCCACGGCGGCCGTTGATTGCGCCACTCTCACGGTCTGCGCGGGCGTCCTCCAGATGATTCTCTCTAGACAATACCGTCGAACCGACGGCCTGACTATGGGTCAAAAGACGATAGATGGCTACCATAAGGAGTACGCTTTCCGACTTGTCTGCGATTCCCCTGGCCGAACTGAGTCCGTCCGGATGTTGTACCTATATCCTTTATTGCGAGCTGGCGCCACTCCGACCGCCGGCTATGCTTCTCCCGGCTGCAGCCCGTGCGTTGCGCGCACGGGGGAGGAGCCCAAGGCACTCCGTCACCACCAGCCCCCCGTCGTCACGAAAGCCGCGAGTCCAACCCACTGACCGAGGGCCTAATTTGCAAATACATGTCACTAGGACGCCGCTCGAGGGAGTGCTCGTGATCGATGCAGACTTCGTTCGAGACGAGCGAGGATTTTTCATCGAGAGCTACCACAAACAGCGTTTTCTCGAGCACGGCATCTCAGATGAGTTCGTACAGGATAATCACTCCCGCTCGTCGCAGGGCGTCCTTCGGGGTCTGCACTATCAAGACGCAACGGCGCCCCTAGCAAAGCTCGTTAGGTGTACCGAAGGAAAGATCTTTGATGTGGCCGTCGATCTTCGGGTCAGTTCCCCCACGGCCGGTAAGTGGTTTGGCATCGAGTTGAGCGCCCGCAATATGACCCAAATATGGATTCCTTCCGGCTTCGCACACGGTTTTGTCGCACTGTCGGAGCACGCCGACGTCCAGTACAAATGCACGGCATACTACACTCCCTCAGCCGAAGGCACGATCCTCTGGAGCGATCCGGATTTGGCGATCGACTGGCCGGTTGAGGAACCAGTGCTCTCGGTGCGGGATCAAAACGGCATTAGCTGGCAGGCATATCTGGATCACCCGCCATTTTCATAGGTGGGAGCTGAGGCACAACTGAACCGCTTTGCGCCGCGGCCAACACCCGAACGGTGGCCAGGCGGTAGAGCGCTGGGCCCACCATAAATTCCGGCTATCGTGCCATGTGGCTGATACGAATGCCATCACAGAGCTGCAGCGGGGACACGCTTTTTGCCCCTACACGCGGGCGAGGTTCAGAAGCTGGCCACCGATATCCGCGCCAGATGAGCCGCAGTCGCCTGCCCAGGTCACGCGAATTCGGTTCGAGACCATCTCGTCATAGATCCAGCGGTAAGTCGCCTCAAGCCCCGTGCACAGAGGGATGCTCGGCTCCCAGCCGAGTCGCCGTTGAATCATCGCATTGTCGCTGTTGCGCCCCCTGACCCCCTTGGGCGCCACGGGGTTGTAGCTCCGCCGGACGTTTATCCCGGCAATCTGCTCGACGATGTCGACCAGCTGATTGATCGTCACAAGCTCGCTGCTGCCCAGATTGATCGGTTCTTCGATGTCGCTCTGCATGATCCTGCGCGTACCGTACACACAGTCGTCGATGTACATGAAGCTCCGGGTCTGCTCGCCGTCTCCCCAAATCTCGATCTCGTGCCTACCTGACAGCTTCGCCCCGATGACTTTTCGGCAGATCGCGGCCGGCGCCTTCTCGCGTCCTCCGTCATACGTGCCGAACGGACCGTACACGTTGTGATAGCGGGCAACACGCGTGCGGAGCCCAAAATCCTCGCGAAAGTGGCGGCACGTACGCTCACTAAAGAGCTTCTCCCATCCATATCCGTCCTCCGGCATAGCGGGGTACGCATCGGCTTCGGCCAGTGCAACCACGTTGGCAGAGGTTTGTCGATCGGCGGCGTAAACGCAGGCGGATGAGGAGAAAAAGTACCTCTCCACGCCGTGTTCTCTGGCGGCCATCAGCATGTGTGTGTTGATCAACACCGAGAGCATGCAGAGCGCCTTGTTCTTCTCAATGAAACCCATGCCACCCATATCAGCTGCCAGGTTGTAGATCTCGTCGATCCCTCTCGCGGCCTCGTGACACGCCTCTGATCGACTCAGATCGAGCTGGAAGTTCTCCGCATCAGGGAAACGTTGATACCACTCGCTCACAGGTTTGGCATCCACGGCCCGGACATCTCTGCATCCGGCCTGAAGTAGATCCGCAACGAGATGGCCGCCAATGAAGCCACCTGCGCCTGTTACCAGGACCCGTTTGTCATTCATATCAACGTCCCTTCATTCCCAGCACCGAGCCGAGAGTGCGCGCCATGATTACCAGATTGAGCGCCAGCGATCGGTGCTTGATGTAGTACAGGTCGTGGCGCAGCACGTCGAGGTGCTCATCCGGGGTTGCCGCATATCCCACGCGAATTTGCTTCAGCCCGCTCAGCCCCGGCCGCACGGCCAGACGTAGCCGGTAAAACGGAATCGAGCGTGCCAGCGCTTCCGTGAACTCAGGCCGCTCCGGGCGTGGCCCAACCAGGCTCATCTCGCCACGCAGGACGTTCCAGAATTGTGGGAGCTCGTCAAGG
>Ga0102924_1004432_pt1 | contig 14154 bp, 8 predicted proteins | sample PaiPotPPM11metaG_FD_80116 | JGI IMG/M metagenome (GOLD analysis project Ga0102924, IMG submission 80116) | Iron sulfur acid spring bacterial and archeal communities from Banff, Canada, to study Microbial Dark Matter (Phase II) - Paint Pots PPM... ... | reverse complement strand
GCTGGTCCGCGCGCTCAGAGATGCCGGCACGATGAACCCGGTGATCATGCTCGACGAGGTCGACAAGGTCTGCGCCGACTGGCGCGGCGACCCGAGCGCGGCCCTGCTCGAGGTGCTCGACCCGGCTCGAACCACAGCTTCCGCGACCACTACCTGGATGTCGAGCTCGATCTGAGCCAGGTGCTGTTCATCGCGACGGCCAACATCGCGGACACGATCCCCGGCCCGCTGCTTGACCGCATGGAGGTGATTCGCTTCGACGGCTACACGACCTCCGAAAAGGTCGCGATCGCACGCGGCTATCTGTGGCCGCGCCAGGTCGAGCGCAACGGCCTCAAGCCGGAGGAGGTCACGGTCTCCGACGAGATCTTGACCGCCGTGGCCACCGAGTACACGCGCGAGGCGGGCGTACGCCAGCTCGAGCGCGAGCTCGGCACGCTGCTCCGAAAGACCGCGACCAGGATCGCGTCCGGCGAGGCCCAGCCGCCGGTCGTGATCGATCTCGACGCGGTCCGCGACGCGCTCGGGCGCCAGAAGCACTTCCAGGAGTCTGCGATCCGCACCGCGGTGCCGGGTGTCGCCACTGGGCTCGCGGTAACCGGCGCCGGCGGCGACGTCCTGTTCGTCGAGGCGACCGCGATGCAGGGCAAGCCTGGCCTGACGCTCACCGGCCAGCTCGGCGACGTGATGAAGGAGTCGGGCCAGATCGCGCTCTCCTACGTGCGCGGACACGCGGACGAGCTCGGAATCGAGCCCAGCGCGTTCGAGGACCACTCGTTCCACATCCACGTACCCGCGGGCGCGATCCCCAAGGACGGCCCAAGCGCCGGCGTGACGATGGTCACGGCGCTTGCGTCGCTATTGTCGCGACGCGCCGTCAAGCACACCGCCGGCATGACTGGCGAGGTCACGCTCCAGGGTCGAGTGCTGCCGATCGGCGGCGTCAAGCAGAAGGTGCTCGCCGCGCACGCGGCGGGCCTCACCGACGTGGTACTGCCCGAGCGCAACCGCGGCGATCTCGACGACGTTCCTCAGGAGGTCAGAGACGCGATGAAATTCCACTTCGCGATGACGATCGACGAGGTCCTGGGTGCGGCGCTCGAGCCGGCCCCGTTGCGCTCCGCGGCGTAGCCTCTCCCCTGTGAGCGTCACCGCCTCGCAAGAGCAGAGCGTTCTCGACCAGGTCCCCAGGCAGCTCTACATCGGCGGCGAGTGGGTCGACGGCCGCGAGGGAACGCTCGCAGTCGAAGACCCCGCGACCGGCGAGGCGCTGGTGCAGATCGCCGACGCTTCGGTCGAAGACGCCAAGCGAGCGCTCGATGCGGCGGTCGAGGCGGGGCCGTCCTGGGCCAATCGCCCCCCACGCGAGCGCGGAGAGATCCTGCGGCGGGCGTTCGAGACGATCGTCGCCCGCGCAGACATGCTCGCGCTGCTGATGACGCTCGAGATGGGCAAGCCGATCGCGGAGTCGAAGGCCGAGATCACGTATGGCGCGGAGTTTCTGCGCTGGTTCTCCGAGCAGGCCGTACGGATCGACGGGCGCTATTCGGTCGCGCCCAACGGTCAAGGCCGGCTGTTGACGATGAAGCAACCGGTCGGCCCCTGCCTGCTGATCACACCGTGGAACTTCCCGCTCGCGATGGGTACGCGGAAGGTCGGTCCGGCGATCGCCGCCGGCTGCACGATGGTCGTCAAGCCGGCCCAGCAGACACCGCTGTCGATGCTGATGCTGGCTCGGATTCTTGAGGAAAGCGGCCTTCCGCCGGGCGTGCTCAACCTGATCACCGCCTCCTCGGCGTCCAGGATCACCGGACCCCTGATCTCCGATCCTCGGCTTCGCAAACTGTCGTTCACCGGCTCGACCGAGGTCGGACGCAAGCTGATGGAGCAGGCGTCCGAGCAGCTTCTGCGGCTCTCGATGGAGCTCGGCGGCAACGCGCCGTTCATCGTCTTCGACGACGCCGACATCGATGCCGCCGTCGAGGGCGCGCTGATCGCGAAGATGCGCAATATTGGTGAGGCCTGCACGGCGGCCAATCGCTTCCACGTTGCCGCCCCGGTCGCCCAACAGTTCGCGGAGAAGCTGGCCGAACGGATGGGGTCGATGAAGGTCGGGCGCGGGACCGAAGACGGCGTCGAGGTCGGACCCCTGATCGACGCCACCCAGCGCTCGAAGGTTGCCTCACTCGTCGATGACGCCGTCAGCAAGGGCGCCCGCGCGCTCGTCGGCGGCCACGCCCGCGACGGCGCCGGCTACTTCTACGACCCCACCGTGCTGGCCGATGTGCCCGAGGACGCGACGCTTCTCAAGGAGGAGATCTTCGGCCCCGTCGCGCCGGTGCGGGCCTTTGCGGACGAGGACGAGGCGGTCGCCGCTGCCAACGACACCGAGTTCGGCCTCGTCGCCTACGTGTACACGCGCGACATCCAGCGTGCGCTGCGGGTCGTCGAGGGACTCGAGACCGGGATGGTCGGGCTGAACCAGGGCATGGTCTCCAACCCGGCCGCCCCCTTCGGCGGGATCAAGCAGTCGGGCTTCGGCCGCGAGGGGGGATACGAGGGGATCGAGGAGTACCTCGAGACGAAGTACGTCGCGGTCAACCTGTCGTAGGGGGTGCGCATCCCGCGCCGCGAGAGACCGCAGAACCGCATGCCAACCTCGGGCGCGCCGCGAACTCTGGCCCGGGGTCCGGTATATCGGAGTTAATCGCCATCGTTCGTGGCGCGGTGCTGGCACCGACTCGCAACCGGATTGTCAGACTCGCACAATCCCGTCGGTTTGCGCGACAGCGTCATCGACGACGAGAAGTCACGCGATCGACCCGCGCGAGCCGAGGACCACGCCCAAATCCCGGCTCAGGTTCGCCGAGCTCGGCAATCAGGGCCTTGCCCGATAGGCGGGCAAGCGGCCGCGCCGCGGCGGGCGCCTCCGACGGCGACACCAACCGCGGCCCGAGCAGCTCGTACGTCTTGGCCGCCCGCACGACCCTCCCCCCGCCCGCGAGCACGTTCTGCACCCAGTCTGCGCCCTCGCCGTACAGCACGGCCACGGCAAACGTGCGGCCGCGCCGGAATGCGAGCACAGGCGTGCGATACACGCGTCCAGTGCGGCGGCCGCGGTGCACGATCACCGCCCACGGCGGAAGCACCCAGGCGTAAACACCCTGGGTGGGGTTCACGACGGCGCGATTGAAGCGCGCGAGTCGGCGCGGGAGCTGAAGCGGCACGGACGCACGATAACGCCCACCTCCCCACCCCACCGACTGACCTCTGTACCCTCAGGGCCGAGGATGGCGTACGCCGAACAGAGCCCGCGCCTCACATCGGGGATCAACGAGCACGCCTCAGCGCTGGCGCACGAATGGCGGCGGCTGACGCGGGCCGCGACCGCGGTCGCGTTGCTGACCGCACCGGCGTTCTTCCTGATCCTGTTCGACTCAAATCACTGGTCGCTGGCCGCCTCGATCATCGTCACTGCGCTTGCTGTCGTGATCTTCCGCGGCATGGTCGAGGTGATTGCGCGCAAGCTGATCCCGTGGCCGAGCCTTTACGGGGCTGAGGAGTCGCTCAAGAAGGACGACCTGACCGCCCGCCGGCGGCACTGGTACTGGCGCACGAAGTTCCGCCGACTGCCATTCCTGATCGCGTTCATCTTTGCGCTGCTCGGCCTGTGCCAGCTGCTGTTCACCTTCGCCGGCGTCAGCGCGGGCTTCTTTCACCCGTTCGCCGGCCTGCGCCAGATCTTCCCGCCCTCGACGCTGCCGCAGCTGGCGCTGATCTTCGTCCAGCTCCCGCTGCTGCTGTTCATAACGTCTTCATCCTGTTCGGCCCGTTCCTGTTCATGGCCGTCCGGGGTGTCCGCAGCTACGAGCCGGGGGACGCGAGCTGGGGCGTCAAGATCGACGACGTCCGCGGCCAGGCGGAGGCCAAAGAGGAGATCACGCGCGTTATCACCCTCTGGCAGTCCGGGGAGGAGTTCGAGAAGGCCGGCGGCAAGCGCGAGCGCGGGCTGCTGTTCCTCGGCGCCCCGGGAACCGGCAAGACGATGATCTCGAAGGCGATCGCGACAAACTTCAACTGCCCGTTCGTGACGATCCCGGGCTCGGGGTTCGCGCAGATGTTCATGGGTATGGATGCGCTTGTCGTCCAATACCTGGCTCACAAGGCCAAGAAGCTCGCGCGCAAGTGGGGCGGGCAGTGCATCGTGTTCATCGACGAGATCGATGCGGTCGGGATGCGACGTCAGGCACTGGGTGCCGGGACCGGCATGAGCGCCGACACGAGCACGATCCACGACTTCTGCTTCTTCGGGCCGAACGGCTCGATCACGCCGACCGGAGACCTGGTGATCGAGTCGCGTGCTTGGCGTGAGCGACTGTTCGCCGAGCGAGCCGCCACACCGCCTGGGCACGGCCATCTGCTCGGGCGCCTTGGCCAGCGCATGGAGCGCTTCATGCCGGGAATGTTCGGCGGCTACCAGGGAACCGCGCTCAACCAGCTGCTCGTCGTGATGGACGGGATGGACGATCCGCCGGCATTACGCAAGTTCTTCACGAACCGCGTCAACAACTTCCTGGACGCGATGTTTGTCGTGCCGAACAGCATCGGCGGTGTCTCGCTGCGCCTTGCGCCCCCGAAGCCACGGCCCGAGCAGGTCTACTTCATCGGGGCCTGCAACGTCCCGATCGAGGCGCTCGATCCGGCGCTCACACGCGCCGGACGGATGGGCCGCCACATCTGGTTCCGCACCCCCACCGTGGACGACCGGCTCGACATCTTCGACCTGTACTTGGACAAGGTCGACCACGAGCCCGACCTCGACACGCCACGACGCCGCGACGAGCTCGCCCGCATCACCAACGGCTACTCCCCGGCGATGATCGAGCAGTGCTGCTCGATGGCGCTGACACTCGCCCATGCCGAAGGACGTCACACATTTGGCTGGCCTGACCTGGTCGAGGCGATGACCACGGTCGAGACGGGCACCGCCCAAAACATCGAATACATCGCCGAGGAGACGCGCGCGGTCGCGATCCACGAGGCGGGCCACGCCGCCGCAGGCCACGTCTACCTCGAGGAGGACGTCCTCTCCACCCGGCTTTCGATTCGCAAGCGCGGGGGCTCGCTCGGCCACTACCAGTCGATGGAGAAGGACGAGCGTTTCTCCCACTTCCGCCACCAGGTGATGGGCTCGTTGATCATGACGCTCGGCGCGATGGCCGCCGAGCACGTCTTCTACGGCGAGAACTCCCAGGGAGTGTCAGGCGATGTCGCGAGCGCGACCGCGACCGCAGCTGCGATGGTCGGCATGTGGGCGATGGGGCCCGATGCGGTCCACATCCTCGGAAGCGTCGAGGTTCCCGAGGACACTGAGGCGGTCCTGAAGCGGCTCGAGCGCATCGGCGGCTCGATCATGAACCGCGCCAGCGGCGGAATGCCGATGATGGCCGATCCGATCTCGTCGGTGCTATCGGATTCGAGCAAGCGGCGGGCTGCCGCCCAGCTGCTCGGCCAGGCGTACGTGACCGCCTACTCGCTGATGGCCCAGAACCGTGAGCCGATCGAGAAGATCGCCGACACGCTCGTCGAACGCAGAGAGATGCACGGAGACGAGGTTGTGGACCTCCTGTCGAGTGTTGGGCTACAAAGACCTCAGATCGACCTCACGGACGACAAGACGTGGCCGACGGTGTGAACATCGTCAAGGCGACCGAGGACGCCGCGCTCGACGCGCCGCCCCGCGCCGTGTCGAGCTCGCACGAGCGGGCGCACGACCGCACGCACTTCCCCCACGCGAGCAAGTTCAGAGCGGCGATCGCGATGCTTATCGGGTTCGCGATCGGGGCCCTGGCGGTCGCGGCGGTGATTTTGATCAACGGCTCCAAGAGCGCTCCGTCGGTTCCGTGGTCCGACTGGCAGCCCTCGGATTCGGGAACGCTCGGCGCGCGTGAGATCGCAGATCACGTCGCGCCGCTGTACCGGATCTCGGGCACGAGTCAGCTCGCGGTCGTGACGGTGGTCAACCTCGGCAACTCGGCCGCCGCGCAGGCTGCGGCCCAGACCGGCATCTCCAACCCGGCCTCGAGCGGGCTTCAGATCGCGGTCCGGCCCGACAGCTCCACGAGCGCGCTGTCGCTCCTGACCGGCAACACGATCGCGTACAACCTGTGCGGGATCGGCAGCTCGAACTGCTCGATCGGCGTTGGAACCCCCTCGGCCAATCGCCTGCTGCTGCTGCGCCGCGAGGCGCTCGAACTGGCGCTCTACACGTTCCGCTACATCTCGAGCACCGACAACGTCGTCGCGATCTTGCCGCCGGGTCACACGACCCAGACCTGCACGCTGTGCGCCAAGCCGAACCAGCACCCCGTCACGAAGCCACTCAACGTCGCGCTGTTGTTCCTGCACGACGAGCTCACCCCGTGGCTCCAGCAGCCGCTTGCTCAGACGCTGCCTGAGCAGTTCCCTCCGACGGTCGCTCAGATGCAGGGAGCCCCGGAGGCCCCACTCGTCGAGCAGATCACCGCACGCGGAACGTTCTCGGAGAACATCGAGCAGGCCCAGGACGGCTCGAACCTGATCGTGCTCACCCCGGTCGCGCCGCAGTAACGCTTCCACGCCGGTTGAACGAGACGCGCAGGCGGCGCCCGCCCGCCAGGCAGTAGCTGTACGAGCGCGCCGACCGCGATAGTGGCTGGCCGGCCACGTACAGCACCCGGACCCACGACTGCCCGCGACGGATCAGCCGCGCCTGTGCGCGGCTCAGGCAGCGCTCTGAAGGAACGCCGTAGGTCCGCTCCCACATTTCGAGATAGGCCTCGGCGCCGTTCATCATGTCGCCTACGAACGCCGGGCCGCTGACCTGCGCGAGCGCGTGAAGCCAGTCGGCGTACAGCCCGTAGTTCGCGAGTCCGTCGGTGTTCAGATCGAAGGTCCGCTGACCCCACTGCTCGCGCGTGAACGTGACCCGCCCGTCGAAGGACTTGAACGGGTAGTGGATCGGATCGGCGGGGTCGGGTCCGGCCTGCTGGGCCAGCCCGTTCATGTCCGAGCCGTAGCCGAAGCCAAACGCGTAGCGGCTCGAGCGCTGCACCTTGTCCTGGTTGTAGATGCCGACGAACGCTTCCGGGGTGGTCTGCGGCTCGGTCACGAACCCGCCGGTGCCGTAGATGCCCGGGAAGAGCTGTGGCGATGAGCAGCAGTGCGCCGAGACCACGCCGGAGTAGTGCTGACTCTGCGCGATTGCGAGCGCAGCGGTCGCGGTCTTCGAGTCCATGTGGTCGAGCTGGATGATGAAGTGGTCCTTGATCATCTGGCCGATCAGGTAGGCGCCGAGGCCCGTTAGGCCCTGGGTGTTGCACTGGGGCCCTTGACCGTAGATCGGCAGCGGATTGCCGTGCAATAGCGAGGACACCGGCCCGTTCAAGAGGTCGGCGAGCGGCCCCGACGCCGGCACTGTCAGCTGCTCGGCGTCTTGGTGGTCCGCCGGGCACGGCTGAAGCGTCCAGAAGCTGCCCGTCTCCGCACGGTTGCCTGCGTTGATGATCGCGCCGGTGTCGCCGGCGATCATCTTCGTGCCGCCGAACGCGTTGTTGAATTCGTGGACGGGGAAGAACGTCCGCACACCCAGGTCGTGGACCTCCTTGAGCCCGGCGTTGACCTGCGAGGTGTCGCACTGCGGACTGCCGTTCACCTCGCCACAGCCAAAGATCCGCGAGACCTCGATCCCCTCGATCACCGCCAGCTTGCCCTGGTTGATCACCCGCCTGGCCTGGAACGGGTCGGTGACGATCCGGAAGAACCCCTTCCCAGGGCCGCCGGACTGCGCGTCGATGTAGTCCTGGAGCGCATACAGGTCCCGGCTCTGGATCTGCACAGCCGCCATGTCGTTGCACGGGTTGTGGCGCGTGGTCATCAGCGAGCACAGGGCCTCGTTGTCGACCAGGTTCGTGACCATGACCCGCAGCCCGGCCTTCCAGGCGCGCTCGATCCCGGTCCAGTAGTCGCCCTCCTCGGCGATCGCCGTGGGGCTGGGCCAATGCACGAACGTGGGCCAGCCGTGCATGTCGGGCGGCCGCGTCGCACCGCCAAAGTCGAGGAACGCCTCGGTCAGCCCGTTGGTTCCCTGCTGTTCGCCAGCGCAGCTGGCGGGCAGCGCATACGGCACCCCGAACGGGCTCCACGGCCGGCCGCAGTGCCAATCCCCGCCGAAGAACTCGAACGCGGTCACATGCGCGTGGCCCTCGACCGTGCCGCGAACGGCCGCCTCCGGGCTAGGCCCGCCGGCGGGCGTCCCGACGGCGTCGAGGAGGGCCTCGGGATAGAGCGGGCAACCGGACGCGGCGGCGAAGGTCACGGTCATGCGTGTCGCGCCGTCGGAGATGACGCGCGCGCCCCGCGCAACGGTCCAGATGCTGGGCGTGTCCGAAAGCGTGAGGTCCGCCGCCAGAAAGCGACCGTTATAGAGCAGATATTGGGACAGCGCCGCGGCCTGCATCCTGAACGGCCCGAGCTGCCTACCCGGGCCGAGCTGCATCGAGTAGCAGCCGCCTGCGAGCGAGAACTGGGTTGGGCGCGGCGCATGATGGCGATGGACGCGAGCCGGTGCAAGCGGGGTGGCTATCAGCACGGCCACGGCGACGATCGCCAGTCCGATTCCAACCCGCTTCATGCCCGCGTCAGCTCCTCGATCCTCACCACGAACGAAGCGTACGGGCATCCGGTGACCTGCTCAAGTGCCACCTCGCATGTCCGGTTGCTCGACACGTAGGCATCGCATGAGCGCTCCGACAGCTCGGCGGCGACGTCGCGAAGCGCGGATTGGGGCAATTCGGGGTGCAGCAGACCGCGGTCGCCCGCCATCCCGCAGCAGCCCGTCGCCGTCGGGACCACGACCTCATCGGCGATTGCCGCGCCGAGCGCTTCGAGCTTGCCCCGCAGTCCCAGCTGTGTGGCGGAGCAGGTCGGGTGAACGGCGACGCTCCGAAGCCGCCGTCTGACCGACAGCCGCGGCAGCAGCTGATCGTGGACCCAGTCGATCGAGTCGAGCACCTCGAGTCCGTCAGTTCTCAGCGCATGCGCGCACGAGCTCGCGTCGGTGACCAGGGGGAGCGCGCCGCCGTCGGTCCACCGTGCAATCGACGCTGCCGTCCGCTCGCCCATCAGCCGCTGGCCGCGTTCGTAGCCCTTGGAGCTCCACGGCTGAGCGCAGCAGTGGCCGGCCACGTCGTCGGGGATCCAGACAGGCATCCCGGCCCGCTCGGACAGCGCGACCAGCGCTTCCGGCAGCGACTCGCCCCCGAGGATCCTGTTGATGCACGACGGCATGTACACCGCCGCGGCACCTTCTTTGCGGGTAGCGGGCAGTCCCCCGGCCGCCCGCGGCAGAGCGCCGTAACGCCAGGCGCGAAGGAGCGGGCCGCCGGCGCGCAGCCCGACTCGAGCGATGCGCTCCGCGGCGCCGTAGCGGCGCGCGGCCAGAGCCGCGATCCGCTCGGCCGCTCCCGAATGCTCACGTGCCCTCAACTCTTTGATGAGCTTGCCGGTGTCGATGCCGACCGGGCAGGCGCCTGCGCACGAGCTGTCGGCCGCGCAGGTCTCGATCGCGTCGTAGCGGTAGTCGCGCTCGAGTGCCTGTAGAACTGGTGAACCGGGCGGCTGACGGGCCATCTCGCGGCGCAGGACGATCCGCTGACGGGGCGTGGTGGTTACATTCCGCGACGGACACACCGGCTCGCAGAACCCGCACTCGATGCACTTGGTTGCGACCTCCTCGATCTCAGGGGTGCCCTTCAGGTTGCGCAGATGGACGCCAGGGTCGCGGTTGAGCACGATCCCCGGCCCGAGAATTCCGTTCGGGTCGGCGAGCTGCTTGACCCGCCACATCAGCTCCACCGCGGCCGTGCCCCACTCGCGCTGCAGGAACGGGGCCATGTTGACCCCGGTGCCGTGCTCCGCCTTCAGTGAGCCGTCGAACTTACCCACGATCAGCTCGACGAGCTCGTGCATGAACGCGTCGTAGCGCTCTAGATCGGCTGGCTCGCCGAAGTTTGGGGTCAGCAGGAAGTGGAGGTTGCCCGCGTAGGCGTGGCCGGCGAGCCCCGGCAGGAAGCCGTGCTTGGACAGCAGCGCCTGGAGGTCGGTCGCCATTTCGGCGACGCGTGCGGGCGGGACGCAGACGTCCTCATGGATCAGCTGCACGCCCGGTGGACGCAGCGCGGCGAGGAATCCCTGCATTCCCTCGCGAACCCGCCAGACCATCTCGATCTCCTGGCGCTTGCGCGTGAATTGTGCAGGATCGACGAGCGGGCGACCGTCCAGAACCGCGAGCGCCTCGCGCTCTGGTTCGTCCAGGAGCCCGGGCTGTTCGGCTGCGAACTCGACCAGCAGCGCGGCCGAGCTCGGCGGCAGCTCCTTCCAGCGCTCGGGCGTGCCGGGCATGTTGTAGGCCGCGGCGATCAGCGTCGGCGCGACCATCAGCTCGGTCGCCGTGGCGCCGAGTGCGCTCAGCGGCCCGACCGCGTCGCAGGCCGCGTCGATGTCCTTAAAGAACACCAACGCGATCGTGGTGTGCCGCCCGACCGATACGGTCTCGAATACCGCTTCGGCGACGAAACCGAGCGTCCCTTCGGAGCCGATCAGAAGCCGTCTGAAGATGTCGAGGGACTCGTCGGCATCGAGGAACGCGCACAGCCGGTAGCCCATCGTGTTCTTGATCTCGAACTTGCGCCGGATCCGATCGGAAAGCTGCTGATCGGCGCGGATCTCATCTCGGATCTCAACCAGTCCGGCGGCTAGCTCTGGCGCCTGGAGCGAGAACCGCTCGGCTGCGTCGGGCGCCGCGGTGTCGATCACGACTCCGGAGGCGAGCACGAACTTGAGCGAGCGGACGGTTCGGTACGAGTCCGCGACCGTCCCGCACCGCATTCCTCCCGAGTTGTTGGCGATCACCCCCCCGACGCACGCGATTTCTGTGCTCGCGGGGTCAGGGCCGAGCTTGCGCCCGTGCCGCACGAGCGCGCGGTTGACCCGGCCCAGAACTGTCCCGGGGCCGACCCGGACCGCCGCGCCGTCGTCGAGCACGCGGATCCACTGCCAGTGGCGCCGGACCTCGACCAGCACTGAGTCTGTCTGGGATTGGCCGTTGAGGGACGTTCCCCCGGCGCGGAACACGAGCGGCGTGGCCGTCTCGCGCGCGAAGCGCAACACCGCCAGGACGTCGTTTACCGAGCGCGGCATCGCGACTGCCTTGGGGATCGTCCGGTACGGGCTCGCGTCGGACGCGTAGGCAACCAGATCGAGTGCGCGCGTCAGCACGCGATCCTTACCGAGCGCGGCGGTCAGCTGACCACGGAGCGGTTCCGGTGTTCCGGACGCGACCCAATCGGGCGCGCGATCAGGGGCGCCGCTCATACCAGCGCTCGACACCTTCGAGTTGCGCGGCCAGCGCGATCAGCAGCGATTCGCTACCAGCGGGTCCGAGCAACTGCGCGCCGACCGGCAGTCCAGCGCCGGTCAGTCCGGCCGGCACGCTGATCCCGGGCCACCCCAGGACGTTCCACGGCCAGGTGAAGGGACAAGCTGCCAGCATGCGCTTATCGGTCTGCCAGCCGGTCAGGCCGTCTAGCTCACCGATCGAGAGCGGCGGCTCCCCGGTCGTCGGCGTGATCAAGACGTCGTAGCGGTGGAAGATCGCGCCGACCTGCGCGCGCATCGGGCGCTCGAGTCCGCGCGCCGCGCGTAACACCGGCCCGCCGAGCAGCCTGCCGATGCGCGCGGTCTCCCGGGTGCGCCGATCGAGCAGCCCCGCCTCGGGCACGCGCCGCGACCACTCGCTGACGCCGGCGATGCTCCGTGGAAGCACGCTGACGCCAAGCACGCCATAGCTGGGTTCGTCAGGCGCCACCGCGTGGCCGAGGCCCTCCACCGCGCCCGCGAGCCGTTCGACGCAGGCGCGGACCTCGGGCAGCAGGTGTCGCGCGACGGGCGCCCACGCCGACTTGAAAGACAACGCGATCCGCAGCCGGCGGCCGGGGTCGGCGCGCCGTGCCGTGACCGCGTACGGCTCGCCGGGCGGCGCCGGCCGATGCAGCTCCTCGGGGTGGTTTCCGCTGGCGACGTCGAGCAGCAGCGCGGCGTCGAGCACGGTGCGGGCCAGCGGCCCGACGCAAGTCAGGCCATTGAACGCCTCGGAATCTGGCCACGTCGAGATCCGCCCTCGCTGCGGCTTGATCCCGACCAACTGCGTCCACGCCGCAGGTATGCGCACAGAGCCGAGCCCGTCCGAGCCGAGCGCGGCCGGCACCAACCCGGCGGCGACCGCCGCGGACGCCCCACCCGAAGAGCCACCCGGGGTGTGGTCGAGGCTCCACGGATTGCGCGTCGCACCGAACGCGGGTCCCTCCGTGATCGGCCACTGGCCGAGCTCTGGCGTATTGGTCTTGCCGACTATCACCGCGCCGGCCTCCTTGAGCCGCCGCACTGCCTCCGCATCCACGGTCTTCCTCTCAAATCGGCCCTCGCACCCAAACGCGGTGGTTTCGCCCTGAAGGTCGAGGTCGTCCTTGATCGCAACGGGCACCCCGAGCAGTGGGGCACTTTCGCCTGCACCGAGTCTTCGATCAGCCTCGTCGGCCTCCCGCAGCGCCGCCTCGGTCCGCACGCACCGGAAGGCGTTCAGCGTGGCCTGGGTCGCCGCGATCCTCTTCAGCGCGGTCTCGACGAGCCTTCGGGAGGTGATCTCGCGCCCGGCAAGCGCCTCGACGAGACCCGCGAGCCCGGCGTCGATGCCCTCGACGCCCTCGACCGTGCTCACAGCGCCGCCAGCACCTCTGCCGCCGCCCGCTGGCCGGACCGCACGGCGCCGTCCATATAGCCGTTCCAATAGGTCGAGGTCTCGGTCCCGGCCCAGTGGATCAGCTCGACCGGGGCGCGCAGAGCGCTCCCGTACGCGTAGAGGGCGCCCGTCGCCGGGATCCCGACGGGGCAGCCGCGCGTCCACTGCTCGGCAGCCCAGGTTGTCTCGAAGTAGTCGCGTGGGTTCAGTGCCCCGGACCCGAAGAAGCTCGCGTACTGCGCGAGCACTGCGTTGCGCCGGTCCTGCGGCGACATCGATGCGTAGCGCCTCGCCCAGTCCCCGCCGACGAACCCGAACACGATGCCCTTGCTGCCGTCGGGAGGCGAATCGTCGAAGGTCGCCGACACTGGACCACCGGTCGTGATCGCCTGGCCGGTCAAGCCCTGGTCGCGCCAGAACGGCCTGTCGTATACCGCGGCCACCTTCGTGAGCGTCCCCTGCCCGTAGCGCTGGGTCAGCTGGTCGCGCTCGAAGGGAAGGATCGGCTCGTAGTCGATCCGCGCCGAGAGGGCAGGGGGAATCGCGATGATCGCGCGCCTGCCCCTGACCGTGTGACGGTCCGCGACGACTGTGACCCCCGACGGATCCTGACCGATGCGACGCACCGGGGCCCCGAGTATGACCCGCCGGCCGAGCTGCGCGGCCATTCTCAGCGCGATCGTCTGGGAGCCGCCGTCGACGCGCCACATCTGGGCGCCGTCGCGCGTGTCGAAGTTGCGCTCGAACGTGCCCGGGTTGTTCTCGTCGCCCGAGGAGGCGATGTAGAACAGCACGAACAGCAGTGACAGCTCGCGCGGCTCAGCCCCGAAGATCGGACGCGTGGCGGTCGCGGCCAGCTCGCGGAAGCGCTGCGTGAGCGAGTGTTGCTCGAGCCAGCTCTGGAGCGTCATACCGTCCCAATCCGCCGCGCTCCCGGCGCTCCATGGAGAATCCACGGACACCGAGGTCGACATCTGATCGAGCTGCGCGACGACCAAGGCCAGGTCGGGCAGGATCAGGGGATCGGGCGGCGCGGTGCCGGTGATTCCCGTGTCGCTGAAGGTCGACCGGTTGCCGTCGGCCACGTAGACGTTCTCACCCGTGTCGTAGGTGGGGAACTTGCCGATCCCGTATTCGGACATCAGCTCGAGCACCCGGCCCTGGGTCGGCCCGACGAATGTCGCACCGCGCTCCGAGATGAGGCCTCCTCCGAGGTCATGGTTCCACGCCCGCCCACCGACGCGACCGCGGGCCTCGAGCACCATCACCGAGCGGCCGGCCTGCTGCACCGCCCGCGCGGCGGTGCAGCAGGCCGGCCG
>Ga0102924_1004431_pt1 | contig 14155 bp, 13 predicted proteins | sample PaiPotPPM11metaG_FD_80116 | JGI IMG/M metagenome (GOLD analysis project Ga0102924, IMG submission 80116) | Iron sulfur acid spring bacterial and archeal communities from Banff, Canada, to study Microbial Dark Matter (Phase II) - Paint Pots PPM... ... | reverse complement strand
GCAATGGCTGCGCACCTTTGCCAACCGGCCCTCGATGACGTATCTGGTGCACGGCGAGCCGAATGCATCCGGACAACTGCGCGATTTTATGAAGAAGGAATTAGGTTGGGATGTGCAGGTAGCGCAGTTTCAGGAGAAGGTGGAACTCAACTGACTTGTCATCTTTTCGCGCAAGTTTTCGAAATCCGGCTGCTTTTAGTATTACGAACTGAATCGCGCTAAAGCGTCGAGCTTCGCTGCGGCTGCTCCCGAGTCGATCGACTGAATCGCGACCGGAATCGCCTCTGCAATATGGTCCGCGTTGCCTGCGGCCACCAGCGCGGCGGCCGCGTTTAGCACCACCACGTCTCTGCGCGGAGATTTCTCGCTGCGCAAGACGGCACGGATGATCTCGGCATTTTCGATCGCATCACCGCCGGCGATTTCCTGCAGCGTCGCCCTTTTGATTCCGAACTCTTCGGGTTCAATTTCATACGATCGAACCGAACCATCCCGCGCCTCCGCCACTCGCGTGGGCCCCGTGATCGTGATCTCGTCCAGACCGTCCAGCCCATGCACTACCAGCGCGCGTCGCAAACCCAGCATGCTTAGCGCCTCGGCCAGCCTCTCGACCAGGTCGAGCGAATACACTCCGACGACTTGCCCCGAAGCGCGCGCCGGGTTCGTGAGCGGCCCTAGCAAGTTGAACATTGTGCGCATGCGCAGTTCGCGGCGGACGGCCTGCACCTGCTTCATCGCGGGATGCAAATTCGGCGCGTAAAGAAAGCAAATGCCGACTTCGCGGAGACATTGCGCCGCGCGTTCGGGGGAAAGCTGAATGTTCACGCCCAGCGCTTCGACCACATCGGCCGATCCGCACTTTGAACTGATGCTGCGATTGCCGTGCTTGGCCACGCGCACGCCGGCTCCGGCGGTCACCAGTGCCGTCGCCGTAGAAATGTTGAAGGTGCCGCTGGCATCGCCGCCGGTACCGCTGGTGTCGATCAGCGACGAAGCGTCGAAAGGCTCGTCGAGCAACGCATCGCGGCCGGTGCCGCTCACTGCGAGAGCATCGTTGCGCCCGATTGGTAATGGCGCCGCAGCCGCGCGGATCGCCTCGGCGAAGCCAACGATCTCTTCGACCGTCTCACCCTTCATGCGCAAAGCGATCAGCAGCGCGGCAATCTGCGCGTCCGTACACTTGCCGCCAAGCACGTCCGCCATCACATCGCGTGCCTCGGCGCGAGTGAGCGATGGACTCTCGTCAGAAACAGGATTGGCCAAGCGATGTAGCGCGTCGAGGATCATGTTCAGGCGGCATTGTACGGCATCGAAGTGCTCGTATGGTTTCCGGTTGGCGAGAGCGCAAATGGAACGGCGGACTCACGGATTAGCTGCGACAACCGCCGACAACCGTTTCGCCAGGTAAGCCCGCCAGTTCTCCGGCAATGCCGGGCTCGCGACTGCTTTCTCCAGAAGGGCGCGATTATATTTATCCTCCACGAACAGGCGGTTCATCTCGGCAATTGTCACGCTGTTCGGGTCGCGGCTTATAAAGTCAAATGAATCTCCGACCTGCACCACTCCCTCTTGTTCGACCGAGAGATAAAATCCGCTGCGGCCGCTACGAAGAAAGAGATCGATCATGTCATCCCGCTCAAACTTTGCTGCCAGCTTGTAACACGGCGTGCGTGGCTGCCGCACCATCACGATCGCGGTACCGATTTTCAGACGGTCTCCCACGTGAAGATCGTTTTCTGACAGCCCTTCGCTCGTGAAATTCTCGCCAAACATTCCCCAGGGCAAGTTCATCCCCGGCATCTCCTGGCGCCAGCGGGGATAGTGCTCGGACGGATACGCGTACACGGCCTTATTCGGACCACCATGGACGCTGAGGTCGGCCTGCTGGTCACCGTCGAGATTCAACGTGCGGAGCTGAACCGGGCCCGGAACGGGCTCCTTGAAAATTGATGTATGAATCGTCGATCCACGGTAGTCAAAAGCTCGCGGGCGACCAACGTTCAGAGAAATGATTTGCACGGTTGTTGCCCTCCTAGTGACTTCGATTGCTTGTTGGCTTTGGATGTTTCGGTCGCCTGTAAGGGGCAAGATTGTTGGCCAACTCGATTTCCACTCCGGGAAGACGGACTACTCATTCTTCATACGGCGTTTGCTCAACGCTCGCCTTCTTCTATAAAATCATAAGTTTGCTGCAGTGCGACGCCGCAAGCAGGATCCTTCCGATAACTGACGAGCTCTCTTATGAAAATTCATGAGTACCAAGCAAAGGCAATCCTCAAGAAGTATGGTGTGTCGGTGCCGCGAGGTTCGATGGCTGGCTCGCGCGAAGAGGCTGAATCGATCGCGAAAGAGTTGTTCGACGCGGGCGCGACTGGAGTAGTGGTCAAAGCCCAGATTCACGCCGGTGGGCGCGGTAAAGGCGGTGGCGTCAAAATTGCCAAGTCGGTCGATGAGGCTGGTGATCTGGCCGGCAAAATGCTTGGCATGAAGTTGATCACCCACCAGACTGGTCCTGAAGGCCGGATCGTGCGCCGTCTCTTGATTGAGGAGACGGTGCCGATCGAAAAAGAACTCTATCTCGGCATTCTTGTCGATCGCGCGGAAGGGAAGCCGGTTTTTATGGCCTCGGCCGCGGGTGGGATGGAGATTGAGCAAGTCGCGGCCGAGAATCCCGACGCAATTCTCAAGCAGCATATCGATCCTGGGATGGGCCTTGAGGCTTTCCAGGCGCGCAAGATTGCTTTCATGCTTGGGCTCGGCGCCAAGCAGATCAATCCCGCAGTGCAATTTCTTACCAGCCTGTACAAGGCCTTTCTTGACACCGACGCTTCCTTGCTCGAGATCAATCCATTTATCACGACCACGGACGGACGACTGTTCGCGCTCGATGCCAAAATCAACTTCGACGACAACGCTCTCTTCCGGCACGCCGATCTCCGGGAATTGCGCGACATCACCGAAGAAGATCCGCTCGAAGTCGAGGCGTCCAAGTACAGCCTCAACTACATCAAACTCGACGGCAACGTCGGCTGCATGGTCAATGGCGCGGGATTGGCTATGGCAACGATGGACATCATCAAGTACGCCGGGGGGATGCCCGCGAACTTCCTCGACGTTGGCGGAGGCGCCAGTTCCGAGCAGGTCGCGCACGCGTTTGAAATTCTGCTTAGCGACAAGAATGTGAAGGCAGTCCTGATCAATATTTTTGGCGGCATCCTGCGCGTCGATACGCTCGCGACCGGGGTTGTCGACGCAGCACGCAAGACCAACATCAAGCTCCCTATCGTTTTGCGGCTCGAAGGAACTAACGTCGACGAAGGAAAGAAGATCCTGATGAATTCGGGAATGAACTTCGTCGTGACCGACACCATGAAAGACGCAGCCGACAAGGTCGTTGCCGCGGCCCGCGGCACTCTCGGCGTTACGGAATGGCGCTAAGAGTCTGGAATTTATAAGCGAGGACTTTTTATATGGCAATTTTGGTCAATAAAGATACGCGGTTAATCGTGCAGGGTCTTACCGGCCGTGAAGGTACATTTCACGCGAAGACGAGCGCGGCGTACGGAACGAAAATCGTTGGCGGTGTCACGCCGGGCAAGGGCGGTACCACGCATGAAGGCTGGCCGATTTTCAATACTGTTCGCGATGCGGTCGAAAAGACCGGGGCGAATGCAACAGTCATCTTTGTTCCGCCGCCGTTCGCGGCCGACGCCATTATGGAAGCGGCCGACGCGGAAATCGATCTCATCGTCTGCATCACTGAAGGCATTCCCACGCTCGACATGGTCAAAGCATGGGAGTTTCTGCAAGACCGGCGTTCCCGGCTGATTGGTCCGAATTGCCCCGGCATCATCTCGCCGGGAAAGTGCAAGATCGGCATCATGCCCGCATCGATCCACAAAGAAGGATCAATCGGCATCGTCTCGCGCTCTGGTACATTGACGTACGAAGCTGTCCATCAACTTACGCAGCGCGGCATCGGACAATCGACTGCCATCGGCATCGGCGGCGATCCGATCATCGGCACCAATTTCATTGACGCGCTCGACCTGTTCAACCGCGACCCCGAGACTGAGGCCGTGATCATGATCGGCGAAATTGGCGGCAACGCAGAAGAGTTGGCGGCCGAATTCGTGAAGACGCACATGAAGAAGCCGGTCGTCGGATTCATTGCCGGACAGACCGCGCCTCCCGGCCGCCGCATGGGTCATGCTGGAGCCATCATCTCCGGCGGGAAGGGAACTGCCGCGGAGAAAATCAAAGCTCTGGAAGCCTGTGGCATTCGCGTGGCAAAGTCTCCGGCAGCCATTGGCGAAACGCTTGCTGCCGCCGTGGGAGTTAACGCCTGAGACCGGCTATCGAGAGGGAGCAGTTTCCTCGTTGCGCTCGGAATGACATCAAGTAGGAGATAAGGAAAACTTACTGATCTATGAAGACACTGCAACGTACTTTGACCATCGTTAAACCCGACGCTGTGCGCAGGAATGCCGTTGGCGACATCATCGAACAATTCGAGAAAAAAAACTTCCGCATCCTTGCCATGAAGATGCTGCAGATCTCGAAGCACCAGGCGGAGCAGTTCTATGCTGTCCACGCGAGCCGTCCTTTTTTCAATACGCTGACCGACTTCATGTCGAGCGGCCCAATTGTCGTTCTCGCCTTGGAAAAAGAGAACGCGATTGCCGACCTGCGCCAACTCATGGGCGCTACCAATCCGGCGAACGCCGAAGAAGGGACAATCCGCAAGAAGTGGGCGACCAATATCGAGCACAACGCGATCCACGGATCGGATGCGGAAGATACGGCGCGCTTTGAGCTGAGCTTTTTCTTCGCTGGATACGAACTGGCGAAGTGACGGTGCTTTGCGCGCGGGAGGGAAGCGGGAACTCTCAGCCGTCATCCCGAATGAATTGAAGTGTCTCTCGATGCCGATGGTTCAGATCACGATGTTGCAGGGCCGCACTGTCGATCAGAAACGCAAGATCGCCACGCGCATCACCGACGCTTTGGTCGAAGAGGGCGGGGCGCGGCGGGAAGGCGTCGTCATTGCATTTCACGAAGTGTCGAAAGAAAGCTACGCGTCCGGCGGCGAGTTGATGATCGACAAGAAGCCGTCGAAATAATTGCCCTCCTGGTCGCTCGCAGCGTTGACACCCCTGTCGTTGTGATTCGTCCGCTCGACAACGAATTATCCTAGCGGCTCAAACAAGTGTCCTTCTACGCGATCGGCAATCTTCGGTAGATCTTTGCGGGCGTGTTGCAGGAAGTGCGGCGCGGCGCGGTGAGCTTCGAGCGCGGCATCATCTTTGTACTGCTCGTAGATAAAAAACCGGCGCGGCTCGGTTTTGTGCCGGTGCACCTGGTACATGGCACAGCCCGGTTCTTTGCGGGAGTGCTCGGTCAGCTTTTCAAGCAGCGCGGCCACATCGGCCTCGTGTCCAACTTTTGCCATCCAGGTGACTGCCAACACCACCATCTTTTTGCTCCTTCCCGCGCCGGTGCACCGGGGAGCACATTCTAGGCTTTCTTCGCGGCCGTCTTCAACTCGGCGACAAAATCATCCATCAGGATGGTATGGTCGCGGTCCGGGCCGGTCGAAATCATCCCGACCTTGGCTCCCGCTTCTTTTGCGATGAAGTGCAGGTACTCGCGCGCCTCCCTGGGCAGCTTCTCGAAATCTCTGACGCCCTCAGTCGAAGTCTGCCAGCCTGGTAGCTTTTCGTAGATGCACTCGATCTTCTCAAAGCCGCTGGCGTGAGCGGGCGCCTCAATAGTCGGCTTTCCGTCGATCTTGTAGCCGACGCAGACCGGAATTTCTGCCAGGTCATCAAGCACATCGAGCTTGGTAACCACTAACCACGAAGTTCCGTTGATCATTCCCGAATAGCGCAGCAGCGGCAGGTCCAGCCATCCCGTGCGGCGCGGCCGCCCGGTCACTGCCCCATATTCATTACCCCGCTTGCGCAGATTATCGCCCAACGGTCCCTCGTCCTCGCTTGGAAATGGCCCTTCGCCGACGCGGGTGCAGTAAGCCTTGGTAATTCCGACGACAGAGTTGATCGCGTTGGGAGCGACGCCCGTTCCGATGACCGCGCCACCGGAAGTGGCGCTGGAAGACGTGACAAACGGATAGGTTCCGTGATCGATGTCGAGCATCGTCCCCTGCGCGCCCTCGAACAATAACGACTCGCCCTGGTTCAGCGCCTGATTCAGCAGCACCGCTGTGTCGCATACAAATGGTGCGATCTTTTCCGCGGCCTGCGCATATTCGGTATACATCTTGTCGGCATCGACGGGCTCGGAATTAAATAGCGCATGCGCGATCATGTTTTTTTCCCGCACCGCATTCTCAATATGCTTCTTGAGCAGCTTGAGATCGAGCAGGTCGGCCACGCGCAGCCCGCGCCGTCCCATCTTGTCTTCATATGCCGGCCCGATGCCTCGCGAAGTCGTGCCGATCTTGACGCGTCCAGGGGCGTTTTCCGCCGCCAGTTCAATCATCCGGTGATAGGGGAGGATCACATGCGCGCGGTTGGAGACGAAAAGATTGCCATCGACCTTCACTCCGGCTTGCCGCAGCGCGCCAACCTCTTTCAAGAATGCCAACGGATCAAGCACCACCCCGTTACCAATTACGCTGCGGCACCCGTCGCGCAGTACGCCGCAGGGAACGAGTTGGAGAATAAACTTCTTGCCGTTGATGATCACGGTGTGGCCGGCGTTGTGTCCTCCGGCATAGCGGGCAACCACTGAGAAGTTTTCGGAAAGTACGTCGACAATCTTTCCTTTGCCCTCATCGCCCCATTGGGCGCCAACGATCACCGCAGTCTTGCCTTTTTTCAAAGCGAGCTCCATCTCGGAAGATTCAAGCGCACGCACTGCACCACTGCCGCGTTGGCACACTTCTCAGCCGCGGAGAGACTGCAAAAAATTACTGGGATAAGAGCGGAGAAGACGTGTACGGATTATCTTATCGTGCCGATGCAATGAATAGCAACGCAGTGCCGTCATCCTGAGCGCAGCCGTCTTTCAGGTGGAGCGGATGATCTTACGAGGGCGTCCCCCACAGTCAACGGAGGGTAAGAGATCGATGCTTGGACTCCCCTCCCACATTCACTGCGAGACTGGGTTACATTGTTCTTGATGCCTGCTTACTTTACTCCCGAACTTTTCCGCTTCCTCTCCCGTCTCAAGCGCAACAACGACCGCGACTGGTTCCTGGCGCACAAAGACGAGTACCAGACTCACGCACAACAGCCGGCCTTGCGTTTCATTACCGATTTCGCCGGACCACTCTATGACATCACGCCGCATCTCGTCGCAGATCCCCGGACCTCGCGCGGATCCTTGTTCCGCATCTACCGCGATGTCCGTTTTTCCTCGGACAAGCGCCCGTACAAAACGCACCTCGCGATGCGCTTCTCTCATCGCGGCAAAGACGTCCACTCCCCAGGCTTTTACCTTCACCTCGAGCCCGGCGGATGTTTCGCCGCCTCCGGTCTTTGGCATCCCGAGCCTGCGACGCTGCTCAAAGTCCGTAATGCGATCGTCGCGCGATGCGACGAGTGGCGCCGGGTCCGTAAGCTTCTGAACTGGGATGATGCCAGCAAACTGTCGCGGCCGCCGCGGGGTTTTCCGTGCGATCACGAATTCGTGGAAGACCTGAAGGTGCGCGATCTGGGCACCGCCATCGAGTTTACCGATGCGCAAGTCTGCAGCCCGAAATTCATGACGACCTTTGCCACCGCTTGCCGCAAAATGTCTCCGCTGGCCGCGTTCTTGGCTAGCGCGCTTGATTTGAAGTTTTAAGTGGCCTGCACCCCACGTTTAAGGCTACGACAAATAGCTGACATTGGCCGATAAACCGCTGTTTCCGAACCCCGGTCCCCGTGCTACACTCCGTAGCCGCAGAGATAGAGGGCCCTTGGGTTACGTCCGGAGGCGTTATGAGACGACGTCGGCCGAAGTATCACCGGGTTCGCAGCAGATCACGCAGAAGGTTTCGGATCCCCGTATTTTTCTTCGGGGCGATGCTCGTATTGATGTGTGTTCTCGTCGGGAATAGACAATATGACGCTCTGACATCGGTCTATTCAGATGACTCAGATGTGCCCAGCGAGAGTAGCTCGATTGCAGTCGTCCCCGAACCATCCACATGGATATTGCTGGCTTCTGGCTTAGCCGCGATTTCCTGGCAAGCCCGCCGCAAATTATCGCAAAAGAAAAAAGACCGAGTCAGCCCGGTGTCCGAGCCCGATCCGATCCAGAATCATATTCAGATATAGGTGGTAGGCGCGGCAGGAATCGAACCTGCAACCGCCGGATTAGAAATCCGATGCTCTATCCGTTTGAGCTACGCGCCCTCGATGTGCAAGTATCGCATAGCATCCTGCGGCTAGAAACTACAAGCCGCCTGGTCTGGGGAGATCGTCTGCAAGGGTTCAGCCCGCGGCGGCCAAGGAATCGGTCACCACTTCGACTGGAACGAAATCTTCCACTCGATGTGTTTTGAGCTTGCTGAGAACGTAGCTGAGCAGAGGGCGGTCGCCGCGCCGGATCTGCTGGAACTCCACGCCCATCCCGAAGTTATCGACGAGATATTTTACCTGCGCCTTGAGTGCGAGGCTTACGTCGAAGACGTTCAGCATCAGCCGGAAATCGGTGCCGGGACGCAGTGTTTCGATTGCGGCGAGGCGCGCGCCGTATTCGGAAATCTGCTGCACCTCGCCCGCAACGCGCTGCACGCCGTCGATCACCTCCGCCTGACCTTCTACATAAAACCGCGGACGACGGCGCCGGTTCACATCCGGACGGCTGAAACCACGTTTGAAGTCGTTACGGTCTCTCTTGTCGAGAATAACCGGCTGGTACTGCTCTTCCATCTGCCGCAGTTCTTCTTCCCACGGCGTCCTGCCTTCGACGCATTGCACCGTGAATTGCCCGCGCAAAGGGGAACTTGGATCGGCGGACCAGATCACTTGACACATTGCCTTGTTGCGTCCGCGCTCGACCAGCACCAGGTCGCCAATGTTGAGATCGCGCGAACTCAGTAAGCGCGCGCCCTGGGGATGAATATCATACGTACACGCCACTTCGACCGCCCCGCGGCCTTCCTGGCCGATCAGGCTCCAGCGCACGGGCAAAGCCAAGTGCACCAGCTTCGTCATGAGCAAGCCGTCTACCGGGGGCATATTGGGTGGGTTCGCCACAGCCTTGATCCTGTGGGGAAGTTACCAGTACATGTCCGAGTGGGCTATGTACGTGCGTAATCCTTTGAACGGTTACTAACTGGCGTTACTCCTGTGGAGTGGATGGACGCGGCGCGGGCTGTAAAGCAGATTCCCCCGTTCGCTTCCCAAAGCTGCGGAATGACAATAAAGTGGGGCGAGTTCGATCGCATAAGCTTCATGCGAAATCGAGATCATGAATCTGCGCTTGCAGGATTTCCTCGCCTCGTTGAAGATGGGGGAAACCTCTTGGGTCTGCGATGAAGTCTTCCATCCTGAAATCGCCTTCAGGCCGCCCGCTCTCGGCGTCGGCGGCCAAGCTGAGGCTGCTGAAGCGGCTTCATTGCACCCTGCGTTATGAAAAGAAGGCTTGGGCCACGGGCGCGCAGTTGGTCGCAGGTGTGGACGAAGTGGGGCGTGGCTCGCTGTTTGGCTGCGTCGTGGCGGCGGCGGTAATTCTCGATCCCGCGTACCGCGTGCGCGGGCTGCGCGATTCCAAATTGCTTTTGCCGGAACGGCGTGAAGTGCTAGCGAAACGTATCCGCGAGCATGCGGTGGCGTGGGCCGTGGCTGCGGTGGATGCGGCTCGCATCGATCAAATCAACATTTATCACGCTTCGCGCGCGGCTATGCGGGAAGCGGTGATGGGGCTTGCGCCACAAGCGGATCATCTGCTCGTGGATGCGATGCGGATTGACTGCGACTTGCCGCAGAAGGCCATTATTCATGGCGATGCGTTGTCGGCGTCGATTGCGGCAGCGTCGATCCTGGCCAAGGTGGAGCGTGATCGCATCATGTGCGATTGGGACGTTGTGTTCCCGGCGTACTGGTTTGCTTCGCACAAGGGATACAGCACGCCGAAGCATCTGGCGGCTTTGCGCGAGTTGGGTCCGAGCCCACTGCACCGTCAGTCCTTTGCGCCCGTGTGGCAAAACCCGGTACCGCAGGAGGCATTCGCTTTTATGAATGATGACATTCCGGAAGTTGCTGAAATCGAAGAGGTTGTTGCCGAAGATCTGGCCGGGTGACTGCACTGTGGAAGTTTTCCACAGTGTTCCTGCAGGAACGTTCTGATATACAAAATTGTACATACATATTTTGCAATCTAAGTAAGTGCCTGGGAGAGAAGAGGTTATGAAGAGTCGAAAGAATACATACGGAAAGGCGGCTTCAGCAACGGCCGCTCATAAATCGAGACCCAGGAAACGCAGAGCATTAACCCTTTCCACGCCGGTCGACGCATCTCAGTTACACACCATGAAGATCGGGGATTTCTACAAGCCGTTGAAGAAGCCAGTGACGCTCCGGCTGGATGCCGACCTGATCGCATGGTTCAAGAAGGACGGTCGGAAATATCAGACCCGTATCAATAAAGCTTTGCGAATTGTGATGGAACGGGAGATGAAGACGGCCGGAGCGTAAAGGCGCATGCTCGTGAAGTCCCACCCTAGCGCAAAGAACGCGACAACGATGGTGCAGCCGGCGTAAGGATTTCGCACATCATTAAAGCGACCACTCGAGCTAAATCCCGTCCAGTTTCTTCGCCGTCATTCGACCCTGAAAGGGCCGCTCCTCCGCGTTGCTCCCTGGACTAGAGGAAGGCCTGATCCAGTATTCCTTTTCGACCCACGTTTGGATGGCTTCGAGGTCGGTTGGATCGCGGTTTAAGAAAATCAAAATCCCCACTTCTCGCGCAAAGAGTGCTCGAGAGATGGGGCCCTCGGTCGTTTGGTTACTTCGCCGTGGGATCGCCCGCCTGGGCTAGCTTTGTTTTTTGCTGCTGGACCCATTCGTGGATGCGGGTTCCGAGGACGTCCATGGGGAGCGCGCCTCCGACTAGAACCTCGTCGTGGAAGGCGCGGAGGTCGAATTTATCTCGCAGTTGGTCTTTGGCGAATTGGCGGAGTTTCAGGATTTCAAGTTGGCCAATCTTGTAGCCGAGCGCCTGCCCGGGCCAAACCATGTAGCGATCGGTCTCGCTCTGGACTTCAGGCTCGTCGATGCCGGAGTGGTCGTGGAAGAAATCGACCACCTGCTGGCGCGACCAGCGTTTGTAGTGGAAGCCAGTGTCGACGACCAGCCGGATGGCGCGCAGCATTTCATCTTGCAGGTGGCCATAGTAGCTGTAGGGATCCTGGAAGAAGCCTACTTCTTTGCCGAGGCGCTCGGCATACAGAGCCCAGCCTTCGGTGTAGGCGGTATAGCCCTCCTGCTGGCGGAACGGCGGCAGCTCCGGCAATTCCTGGGCGATCGCAATCTGCAAGTGATGTCCCGGCACGCCCTCGTGATACGCGGTAGTCTCGATGTCGAGAGTGGTGCGTTTGGCGAAGTCGCTGGTATTGACCATAACGTGCGCCTTGCGCGACCCGTCGGGCGTGCCTTGCATGTAGTGGGTGGAAGTTTCTTTCTCGCGGAACTCTTCAATCGGCATGACGTCGAGCTTGCCCTTGGGTAGGCGGCCGAAGAGTTCAGGGAGCTTGGCATACATGCCGTCAATATATTTCTGGTACAGGTCGACAATTTCCTGGCGCGACTGGGGATGTAGTTTGGGATTGTCCTTGACGGCAGCGTTGAAACTCTTCAGGTCTTTGAACCCCAACTGATTGGCGACTTGCAGCATGCGCCCTTCGATTTCCTTGACCTGGGCGAGGCCGAGCTGGTGGATTTCTTCGGGAGACATGTCAGTGGTGGTGCTCTCTTTGACTTTGAAAGCGTAGAGCGCGGCACCATCCGGCAGCGACCAGACTCCAGGCTCGGGGCGGCCCTTGGGAGCGTATTCGTCGCGGATGAAACTGGTGAATTTTACGTAAGAGGGAAGGACGGAGTCACGGACGGCTGCAAGGCCGGCCTCCCGCAGGCGCTTGCGGTCGGAGTCCGGGATTGCATCAGGGAACTTGTAGAATGGCTGGACGAACGGCGACTTCTCCGGCGCCATGGTCGCGATTGCATTGGACTGATTGATGACTTCGTCCATAAGCATGCGGGGTGGCATCAGGCCATCGACCATTCCTTTGCGCATCTGCACGGTTGCCTGATCGAGTAAGGTGGGAATTTGGCGCAAGCGAGCGATATAGTCGTCGTAGTCCTTGACGCTGTCGAAGGCGAGAATATTGACCAGCGTGGGCAGGCCGGTATGAATGCCCCCAGCCTGATTGACTGGCATCTCCCAAGGCTTGAAGCGCGCACTCTCGAGATCCATGCGCAGATCGCGAACCATGAGTTGCTTGTTGATCACTTCCTGATCGGGAAAGCCGGTAGTGTCGATGGCCTCGAAGCGGACGACGATGAGACGCTCGTGTTCGAGATTGTCGTCGATGGCCTTCTGAGAGAAATCGTCAATCTTGTCGTTGTAGCGCTTGTCGCCCAACATTGAAGCGAATATTGGGCTGTGGAGCATGGTGTATTCCCACTGCTCATGGAGAAGGTCGCTGAGGGCCTTGCGGCGCGACTCGAGGTCGGGTGACGGGTTGGCGGCCAGGGCTGCCGGAACTAGCATCATGAGCACGAGGACGTGCTTGAGTGAGGGCATGGAGGCTCCAGTGACCTGCGTTGTAAGAACGGGGATCCCAGAAAATCAGAGGCAATAATCCTAACATTCGGCACAAATGAGTGTGAAGAACGAGTTGTGAGCCGCGGACGGTGGAGAACAAAATCCCAACCGTTGCGCAAAAGGCGCGCAACGATGGGGCACCCGCACCTGTCTTTAGTGAGTAAGGCTCGAATTCAGATCATCGACTAGTTTCGTATTGTTCTCGAGGGCGCGTTCGAGAATTTCAGCCTGCTGCTTTGCGGTCGGCCAATCTTGCGCTTCGACTGCTTCGGTTAATCCCGGGAGTTCGAGATGAGCATAGGTGAAGCGGGCGCCGTAGAGAATGTGTTTGAACCAGGGGCGTCCGGGGATGCCGTCGGGGTTGAGCCAGTTGCGCTCTACCTGCATCATGCCGTGATTCAGCGTTGCAGCGAGTTTAGAGTCAATTGGGCCTGAGGCAAGTTTGCTGTCCAGCGAATCTTTCAGTTTTTTTCCTGCCGCTTCGAAGTTGTCGATCTCTTTTCTCACCCCGCCGAGATCAAGCTTGCTCAAGTCTTTGCCCTTCGACAGTTCATCGACGAATTGGCGAACGTTGCTGGCGTAGGCGACGAAATCGAACGGCAGCAGGTCAGCGTTGGCCAGTCGGAGAGCGGTTACTCCCCACAACTGCGACATTAAAGTGTGATATTTGTAGCCGGGATCGCCGAAGTGGTTCATCCAGTAGAAGTCGTCGTACGCAGAATGATAGACGCCATAGTCGCCGTCGAATTGGAGGCCGATCACTGGCATGCCGACGAAATTCAGGAAGACGGTATGATCGGAGCCGCTGCCAATGCGGGTATCGGCGAGGGATTCGTTGGCGACGCCGGAATCGTTCATTTGACTCGATTGATGCCCTGCCTCTTTTTCCCGCGCCGAAGTGATTTTCCAGGCTTCGTAGAGACTTTTGCCTGAAGGATCCTGCAGGCTGCGAGTTGTTTCGACGAGCATGGGTGCGAGCGAGGCGACGGCCTGTCCGTGGAAATTTGGGCCGGAGGTCGCTTCGTCCACGTTGATGTAGGCGACGGCCTTCGCGCGCAGATCGTCGGCGAATTGTTCTCCCCACTCGGTGGAACCGGTGAGGCCGACTTCTTCGCCGTCCCAACTGCAGATCACAAGCGTGCGGCGGGGACGCATGCCTTGCTTTTTTAGTTCGCCCAGAGCGCGGGTGAGCTCCATCATGCTGGCCGTTCCGCTGGAAGGGTCGACTCCCCCGAAGACCCAGGCATCACGGTGATTGCCGAGGACGACCCATTCGTCGGGAAGTTCGGCGCCGCGGATGCGGCCTTCGACCACGTAATAGGGTTGAATACCATTATCCATTTCGATCTTGAGATGGACTTTTTCGCGATCGCTGCCG
>Ga0102924_1004429_pt1 | contig 14157 bp, 10 predicted proteins | sample PaiPotPPM11metaG_FD_80116 | JGI IMG/M metagenome (GOLD analysis project Ga0102924, IMG submission 80116) | Iron sulfur acid spring bacterial and archeal communities from Banff, Canada, to study Microbial Dark Matter (Phase II) - Paint Pots PPM... ... | reverse complement strand
GGGCTCGTCGGCAAGCGGCTCGAACTGCTGCTCCAAATGGTGCCAGACCCCGGCTGCGTCGCGGTGCTGCGCAACCCGGAGAACCGGGTGCTCGACCCGGTCGGGCAGGAGATCACCGCGGCGACCCAGACGCTGCGGATGGTGCTAAAGCCGGTCGCCGTGGGCAGAGCGGGCGAGCTGGACACCGCGTTCGCCGAGATCGCGCGGCACCAATGCAAGGCGCTGCTGGTGACCTCCGACCCGATCTTCGTCGGCCTGCGCGTCCGCCTCGCCGAGCTCGCGGCGCAAGGCCAAATCGCGGCGATTTACGACAACCGCGAGATCGTCGATGCCGGTGGATTGATGTCGTATGGACCCGACGTGCACGACCTGTATCGCCGCGCCGCTCTCTACGTCGATAAAATCCTCAAGGGCGCCAGGCCCGCCGACCTGCCGATCGAGCAGCCGACCAAGTTCGAGCTGGTGGTCAACCTCAAGGCCGCCAAGGTGATCGGCCTGACTGTGCCGCCGGCGCTTCTCGCCCGCGCCGACGAGATCATCGAGTAGTCGGGCGCGGGCCGTCGATCGCCCGCGCCAGGGCGCAGAATTCCGCGACCGACAGCTCCTCGGCCCGCGCCGTGCCGGCAATGCCGGCGGCGGCGAGCAGCGGCTCGACCGGCACGCCGAGCGTCTTCAGGCTCGCCCGCAGCATCTTGCGGCGCTGGCCGAAGGCGGCGGCGGTGACCCGTTCCAGCGTGCTTTTGTCGGCCGGGGCAAGCGGCGCCCGCCGGGGCACCAGCGACACGACGCTGGAGGTCACCTTTGGCGGCGGCGTGAAGGCGCGCCCCTGCACGTCGAACAAGATCCGCGGCTCCGCCAGCCACGGCACGATCACCGACAGCCTGCCATAGGCCGGGCTGCGCGGCGCCGCGACCAGCCGCAGGGCGACCTCGCGCTGGAACATCAGGGTCAGGCTCTCGTAATCCGCGATCCGGTCGAGCCAGCGCAGCAGCAGCGCGGTGGCGATGTTATAGGGCAGGTTGGCGACGATCTTGCGCGGCGCCGGCGCCAATTTCGCCGGGTCGAGCGTGAGCGCGTCGCCGTCGACAATGTCGAGCCGTCCGGGATGGGCCGCCGCCAGTTCGGCAAGCGCGGCGAGGCAGCGCCGGTCGCGCTCGATCGCGACCACCCGAACCGCACCCTCGGCCAGCAGCGCCCGGGTCAACCCGCCCGGGCCGGGGCCGATCTCGATGACGGTGCAACCGTCAAGCGGCCCGGCCGCGCGGGCGATCCGCCGGGTAAGGTTCAGGTCGAACAGGAAATTCTGTCCCAGGCTCTTCCGCGCCGCGATGCCGTGCCGCGCGATGACATCGCGCAGCGGCGGCAATGTCGCTGCATCGACGATCGGGTCTTTGTCGGGGTTCGGATCGGCTGGCACGCGGGCAGCTGCACAAGGATGTACGAATGATAAGGTTTTGGGCGGTGCATCGACCCAAAAAAGCGTTTTCCCCGCGAAAGCCGGGACCCACCCGTCGGCCGCTCTTGCCTCGGGACAATTGATCGCGGCTTTCGCCGGGACGACACTCTACCTTGGCGAGGCGCCGCGCCGCGCCGCCATCTCGGCGGCGAGCCTGAGCGCCGCGATCAGGCTGTCGGGCCGTGCCGTGCCGGTGCCGGCGATGTCGAAGGCGGTGCCGTGGTCGGGCGAGGTGCGGATGAACGGCAGCCCCAGCGTCACATTGACCCCGCCGTCGAAATCGATGGTCTTGATCGGGATCAGCGCCTGGTCGTGATACATGCACAAGGCGGCGTCGTAGCCGCGCCGCGCGGCGGCGTGGAACATCGTGTCGGCGGCGAGCGGCCCGCGCGCGTCGATGCCGGCGGCGCGCAATTCGGCGATTGCCGGCGCGACGATGTCGATATCCTCACGGCCGAGGCTGCCGCCTTCGCCGGCGTGCGGGTTGAGCCCGGCGACGGCGAGCCGCGGCTCGGCGATTGCGAAATCCCGCCGCAAAGCGTCCGCCGTCACCCGTCCGGCATGCACGATCGCCGCCGCGGTCAAGTCGGCGATCGCCGCGCGCAATGCCAGATGGATCGTCACCGGCACCACCCGCAACTCCGGGCAGGCCAGCATCATCACTGCGCCCTCGGCGAGGCCCGCCAGCTCGGCCAGGTATTCGGTGTGCCCCGGATGGCGAAACCCGGCGCGGTAGAGGGCGTCCTTGTTGATCGGGCTGGTGACGACCGCCGCCGCCCGCCCGCCGCGCGCGTCGGCGACCGCGATGTCGATCGACCGGACCACCAGCGCCGCATCGGCGATCTCCGGCCTGCCCGGCCCGGCCTTTACCGTGCCGCCGACCGGCAATACCGGGAGCGCCGCATCGAAGACCGCTGCCGCCTCGCCCGGCGCGCCAATCGCCCGCACCGGCACGTCCCAGCCGAGCCGCCGCGCCAGCGCCCTGAGCCGGTCCGGGTCGTCGATTGCATAAAAGACCGGCACGCCCTCGCCGCGCCGCAGCCACGCGCCAAGCGCGACCTCGCCGCCGACCCCGGCCGGCTCGCCCATCGTCAGGGCGAGCGGGAGCATTGCCTCACACCCTCACATCGACATAGGCGGCGCGGCGCAGGTCGCGCATATAGCGCCGCGACAGCGTGTCGATGCGCTGCTTGATCAGCGATTCCGTCGCCTCCTGGCGGGTGATCGTGGCGGCGGCTTCGGTGCTCTTGCCGCACAGCATGATGATCCCGACGCCGTTCTTCTGCACGATCGGCGGCGAGGGCTGCCCCGGCGTCAGCTTCTCGACCAGGGCGCGCAGCTGCGGCGAAATCTGCGCCGCGTTCAGCTTGCCCTCGCTGGAAAACTCCGGCGCCTTCGCCTTGCCGACCTTCAGCATCGTCGGGCAGTCCTTGAATTCCGGCCGCATCTTGTCGGCTTCGGCGATCGCGGCGCGGCGCGCCGGGTCGCCGGCAGTGGCCGGCAGCGGCAGCACGACCTGCACGACGTCATAGACGGTGCCGCCACCACCACCGGCGGCGCGGCGATCGAGCACCAGCATCAGGTAGAAACCGCCGCCCGAGCGGATCGGCGGCGACAGCTCGCCCGGCTTCAGCTGCGCCGCCATCTTGCCCAGTTCCGGCGCCAGCTGGTCGGGGCGCACCCAGCCGATTTCGCCGCCCGTTGCCGCCGTCGCCGATTGCGAGAACTGTTGGGCGACGGCCGAGAACCGGGCGCCCTGCTTCATCTGCTCGCTCAATTTCTCGGCGAGCTTGCGCACCTCGTCCTCCTGCGCCGGGTTGTCGACGGCGAGGAAGATCTCGGCGATCCGGCTCTGCGGCTCCTTGGCGTGCTCCTTCATGCGCTTCATCGCGTCTTCGATGTCTTCGTCGGAGATCTCGGTCGTCTGCGCCGCCATCCGCCGCACCAGCTTGGCCCAAACTAGCGAGGCGGTGACCTGGTGGACCACGGCGTCGCGGTCGATGCCGCGCGCCTTGAGGAATTGGTCGAGCTGGCCGGCCTGCATGTTGTTCTGTTTCTCGATCTGCCCGAGCGCCGATTTGATCTCGTCCTCGCTGGCGGTGACGCTCTGCTTCTTCGCCTCCTGCAGCTGCAATTTCTCGTCGATCAGCGCACGCAAGACCTGTCCGGTGATCTTCTGGCGCACATCCGGCGAGTCGGAAAGGTTCGACGACAGCGTGACCATCCGGATTCGCCCGAGGAGGTCGAAGTCGGTGATGACCTCGTCGTTGACGACAGCGGCGATCCGCATCTCCCCGCCCGCACGGTCTCCCGGCGCGGGCTGCGCCGATTGCGCCGGCGCGGCGGGCCGCTGCCGCGGCGCCGACGACGCGGCGGCCGAAATCCCGGCAACCGCCAGCAGCAACAGGCAAAGCAAACGCAACCGACCCATCGACCCCATGCTCCGCAGCCCCCAATGCGGCCGGAGACTACACCGAACCGGCCGCCCTGTCGCTCGGTTGCGACAATGCGCGACCGGCGGGACGCCGCCGGCCGCTCAAGGGCAAGCGGCCGGCCCCGATATACGGGCTCGGTCATTTTCTGATAGGAAGAGAGGCGGCTGGCGACGGCGGCGCCTGGCCGCCGGACAATCCGCCTGACGAGGGGTCGCGATGCCGGATGCAGGACCGCGCGCCCGCGCCGATACCGGTGTGGACCCGGCGCCCTCGAGCGCCGCGCCATCGGCGCAGGCCCCCCGCGGATTGCCGGCGCACGAGACACTAGGTCGGATCGCCGTGCTGGCGGTCGCCGGCGCGATTGCCGTTCTGTTTGCAACGCAATGGGACCGTTGGGTCGGCGACAGCGTCCGGCAGGTCACCGACGACGCTTACATCCGCGGCGACGTCACCCCGCTCAGCGCCAAGATCGACGGCTACGTCACGCATGTTTCGGTCAACGATTTCCAGCGCGTGAAGGCCGGCGACACGCTGATCGCGATCGAGGACGACGATTACAAGGCCCGCGTCGCCGAGGCCGAGGCGGCGCTGCTGGGTTCGCAGGCCGCGATCGAGAACCTGAAGGCACGCAAGGCGGCGCAACACGCGCAGGTGGACGCGGCCGAAAGCGCGATCACGGCGACGAAGGCGGATGTCGATCGCACCAGGCTCGAGGCCACCCGCCAGCAGAACCTTCTGGCGAGCACGTTCGGGACCCAGCAGAAGGTCGAGCAGGCCGTCGCCGACCAAAAGCGGACGGCGGCAAATCTGACGCGCGACCAGGCGGCGCTCGATGCCCAACGCCGCGACCTCGCGGTCCTCGACACCCAGGAACTGCAGCTGCGCGCCGACACAAAGGCCAAGCAGGCGGCGCTCGATCTGGCGAAAATCACGCTCGGCTATACGCGCATCGTCGCCCCGGTCGGCGGCATCGTCAGCGAACGCAATGTGCGCGACGGGCAGTACGTGCACGGCGGGACCCAGGTGATCTCGGTCGTCCCGCTCGACAATGTGTGGGTCATCGGCAACTACAAGGAAACCCAGCTGGCTCATGTGGTGGTCGGCCAGAAGGCCGAAATTCGCGTCGACACCTTCCCCGGGGTGGTCGTAAACGCCCATGTCGAGAGCATCGCGCCGGCCAGCGGCTCGCAGTTCAGCCTGCTGCCGCCCGACAACGCGACCGGCAATTTCACCAAGGTGGTGCAGCGGATACCGGTCAAATTGCGGCTCGACCCCGACAACCCGCTGCAGGGACATCTGCGCCCTGGCATGTCGGTGACCGCCACGATCCTGACCGATACGACACCGCCGCCGCCATGACCGTCCAGGCCCCGGCAGCGGCGCCCGCTCGCGCCATTGCGGCGGTCAACCGATCCGACCGCCCGATCCTCGGCATCCTGGCGGTGATGCTCGGCGCGTTTATTTCATCGCTGAACACCAAGGTGACGACCTTCGGCCTCGCCGATATTCGCGGCGGCCTCGGCCTCGGTTTCGACGAAGCGTCATGGATCACGACGGCGTTCGGCGCGGCTCAGATGGTCGTGACGCCGGCGGCGGCGTGGATGAGCACTGTCCTCAGCACCCGCCGCGTCTTGGTGTGGACCGGCTCGATCTTTACCGTCGCCTCGCTGCTGCCGCCGCTCGCGCACGATTACGGCACGCTGCTCGCGCTGCAACTGATCCGCGGCCTCGCGGTCGGCGCCTTCATTCCTGCGGCGCTCGGCTTCGTGCTGCGCAGCCTGACGCCGAAATGGTGGATGTGGGGCATTGCCGCCTATGCCTTCCGTTTCGTGTTTTCGCAGAACATCGCCGGCGCGGTCGAGGGCTGGTATTCGGAGGGCGGCCATTGGCAATGGATCTTCTGGCAGAACGTGATCCTGACACCGGTGATGGTCGGCCTCGCGGCGGTGGCGATGCCGCATCGGCCGATCGATCGCGTGCTGCTGCCGCGCACCGATTGGGTCGGCATCGTCTATGCCGGGATCGGCTTCGGCATGATCTATGCCGCGCTTGACCAGGGCAACCGGCTCGACTGGCTCAATTCCGGAATGATTTGCGGCCTGCTGCTTGGCGGCGGCGTCCTCGTCGCCGCGTTTTTTGTTCACGAGGCGCGGGCACGGGACCCGCTGATCCATCTGCCGGTCCTGTTCAAATCCTATGTCGCCGGTCCGGCGCTGCTGATCGCGATCTACGGCTTCGGGTCGACGGCGGCGGGCTACGTGCTGCCCGACTATCTGACGCGCGTCCAGGGGCTGCGCGACATCCAGATCGCCGATGTGCTGAACTGGATCGCGCTGCCGCAGATCGTCCTAGTGCCGCTGGTGGCGTTGCTGGTGCGGTGGGTCGACGCACGTCTCGTGCTGGTCTTTGGCTTTGCCACGATCGCGATCGGCAGCTGGATGGATACCGGGCTGACGCATGACTGGGCCGGCGGCGATTTCCTGCCGTCGCAATGCGTCCAAGCGGTTGGGCTCGCCTTCGCGATCACCGCGCTGATCACCTACGCCATTGCCCATATTACACCGGCCCAGGCCGCCGCGATCGCCACAACGATCCAGATCGCGCGGCTGCTCGGCGCCGAGATCGGCAGCGCGGTGATCCAGACCTTCGTCCGGGTGCGCGAGCAGACCTATTCGAACCTGATTGGGCTGCACGTCCTCGGCGGTTCCGGCGCCAGCGAAGGAGCCGCGGCGCAACTGGCCGTTCCGTTCGACAACCGCCAGACCGGGCTCGGCGACGCAACGATACAAGGCGTCGGCATGCTGGCGAGGCTCGTCCAGCGCGAAGCCTACGTGCTGTCCTATATCGATGCGTTCTGGCTGATCGCGTGGGTGTCGCTGTCGGGAATTCTATTCATCCTGCTGCTCCGGCGCCCGCCGCCCAATCCGCTGACGCCGCCGCGGATTGCCTTGTAAAATCGTGCCGTCGCGCTGGTGGGAGGAGCTGTCCCGGGGCTTATGATCCCGTGCCGCTGCCGGCCACCGACAGTACGGTGCCGCCGATCTCGCCGAGGTTCTTGAATACGACGCTGAACAGCACCGACACGCCGGGGGTCACGTCGCCGTTGCGGATACCCGATTGCGTGAGTGAGCCGATGAAGGCCATGCACTCGTCCTGATAAATCCCCGCGATTGTGGCGTAGAGGCTGGTGCTGCTCGATTGCGGCGTAGAGAGCCCGTTCACCAAATTGGTCGAGTTGGTCAGGTTGATCGTTTCGCTGCCGGACAATGACCAGTAGCGGGTCAGCTTTGCCGTCAGGTTCAGGGTGAGCTGCTCGCGCTTGCCGAACAGCACGGTTTGTCCGGTCGCCGGGTCGGTCACGACCTGGTTCAGCTGCTGCGGCGGCATCAGCAGGTAGGTGGCCCCCAGCCGCAGGCTCTGCGGCCCGGCGCTGACCCCGACTTCCTGCACCCTGTTGCTCAGGGTGCTCTTGTCGAGCCGGAAGCGGTAGATCAGGTCGAGATACGAACTCGGCGACAGCACGAGCCGGCCGACGACGTCGGAGAACCGTTTCTCCGCCCCCGAGCCCGGTGGCAGAAAGGGATTCGCCTCGGCGCGGTAGCTCTGGCCGAGGAGAAACCGATAGCTGCCGCCGGTCAGGTTGTAGAGGCCGCCCTTGAGGCCGTAATCAACCCGCTGCCCGGTATCGAGAATGTCATAGCCGGCCAGGCGGTCGGGACGGAACAGATCGGTATCGTTGAATTGGAAGCTCTGGCTGTCCTCGTCCGGGATCCGGCGCCGGTTGCCGCCCGACGGGCCGGCATAGACGGCGGTGATCGGTTCGATCAGGGCCGTCGTGCTGTCACCGCGGTGGACGAGCGGATAGCTCCATTGCAGCCCGACCTGCGGAAAGGCGCGAGCCGCGAAGAAGTTGTAGCCGATCCGCTTCGCCGGCGGCGCGCCGTTCACCGAAAAATAGGCGCTCGGCAGGTCGGGGGTCGATTTCTGGCTCAGATCGTTGACCGAATAGCCGTCGCCGCGCACGCTGGCGGTGAATTTGTATTGGCTGCCGATGCCGTCGCGGAACGTCTTGTCCCACGTTCCGCCCAGCGACAGCCGCCGCGTCTGCGTCCCGACCTCGCGCACGATGTTGAGCAGGTTGGCGTTGAGCCGCGTGACTCCGCCCCAGCCGTCCGGTTCGCTTTGCCAGGTGCGGTTGGCGACCGGCAACACGATCGGCTGGGTTGAATCGCCGAGCCCCGGCAGCAGCGGCTGAAAGACATAGGCGTCGATGTCGGTCTCGGCCCGGGGATCGAAGCCCTGCAGATAGGCATGGCTGATCATCTGGTTCAGCAGCGGGTTGCCGAAGCCGAACCGCAGCAGGTAGGTCTGGTCGGACACCCGCTGCAGCTGGAACCCGGTGCGATAGGTATCATCGATGTCCCACACGCCCGAGGCGTTGACGTGGCCGCGCACTTCGTTGCCGTTGCCCGGATTGCTGTAGTTGAGGCTGCCGATCGCGTCGAGCACGCCATTGCTGAAGCGCTGGCGATATTGGCCGGCTAGGACCGGCCCGGCGCTGGTCGTGATCCGCGGCTCAAGCGTCAGATCCTTGTCCGGGCCGAGGACGAGGTAATACGGCACCGTTACATGAAAGCCGAGATTGTTCGAGTTCCCGACGGACGGCGTGAGAAAGCCGCTGGCGCGTTTGACCGAGGGGTCCGGCTGCGACAGGTACGGGCTGTAGAACACCGGAACACCGTCGATGTCGAGCGTCACGTCGCGGAACTCGACGATCTTGAGCTGCCGGTTGTCGCTGATCTCGCGGGCCTTCAGAGCCCAGGCAGGCGGTGCGCTCGGGTTGTTCTTGCACAGGTCGCACGGCGAATAGACGCCGCGCCGCAGTTCAATGAGATTGCCGTTGAGCCGCCGCGCCGTGTTCGCCGCCAGCCGCGACCGGTCGGCGAGCAGCATGCGCACGTCCTGCACGAACGCCGTGTTCATCTGGTCGCGAAGTTCCATGAAATCGCCGAACATGACCTCGCCGGTCGGCATCAACAGGCTCACATGGCCCGACGCCGTCACCGTGTCGGTGTGGCGGTTGTAGCTGACCGTGTCGGCGAGCAGGACCTCGTCGTTCTGCGAGATCTCGACGTGCCCCTTGGCAACGGTCAGGCCGAGCTGGTCATCGTACTGGACCTCGTCGGCCTGAAACGTGATCGGCGCGTTCTTGTTGGTGTTCTGCCGGTTTCCGACCAGGCCGAACTGGGCGAGCGCAACCGGGCTGGCGAGCGAGGTCGCCAACGCGCCGACGATCATCGCCGCGAACAGGCGCCTGAAACGGCCAAGTCGGGGGGAACCGGCCATTGCCATCGATCCGATCGGGGTCAACCGTCTTCGAGGTGGAGAAGCATCGAGGTTCCGAACAGCAGGCTGACGCCGGTCGGCGTCCATGCGGCCAGCAGCACCGGCACCTTGGCCGACAGGCCCAGGGCAAAGACGATGTCGGACACGAAATAGAGGAGGAACCCGGCCGCCGCGCCGCTGGCGATCATCGCCGTCGCGCCGCCACGCCGCTGCATCCGCAGGCTGAACACCGCAGCCACCAGCACCATGGCGCAGAACAGGAAGGGCCGCGCCAGCAACACGTTGAAATGCAGCCGGTGACGCTGCGCCGAAAAGCCCGACGATTCGAGCAGGCTGATAAACCCGGGCAGCTCCCAGAACGACATCGTGTCGGGCGAGCCCAGGCTTTCCTCGATCTTGCTGGCGGTGAGCTGGGTCGGAATGCGCAGTTCAGCGAAGGGTTCCGGCGCCGCACCGACCCGGAAGCGCACGCCGCCATCAACCATCCAGTAGCCGCCGTTGAGCCGCGCCGATTTGGCTTCGACGCGCGACGTAAACGCATTCTGCTGATCGAAGAAGTACAGGGAAACCCGCTGCAGCTGGAGATCTGGGGCGCCGGTCTTCTGGCCGTGGATCAGGATCTGGTCGCCCTCGGGATCGCTCTCGCGCAGCCACAGCCCCGAGTTCGACAGCGACAGCGGGTCGACCGACTGCTTCAGGATCCGGGTGTCGAGCTTTTCGTAGCTGGCCTCCATCGCCGAGGCGATCGGGTTGAATACGGTCACCGCGACGAAGCCCGCCGCCAATGCAACGACCACCGCCGGGGTCATGAATTGCCACACCGATACCCCGGCCGCACGGGCCACGATCAACTCGTTGCTGCGGGTCAGCCGCCAGAACGCCAGCATCGTCCCGAACAGGATCGCGAACGGCATGATTTCCTGGGCGGTATGCGGCAATTTGAGCGCCGCCATTTCCAGCAGCATGCCCCAGGTCGCCTGGGTCTTGCTGCCGCCGCGCCGGATCAGCTCCAGGTAATCGAGCAGGAAGGTAACCGTCGCCATCGCGGCGAAGACGCCGCAAAACCACCCGAAAAACTGGCGTGCGATGTAGGCGGAGAGTGTCCTAGCCAGCTGCACCGACAACCGCCTTCCAATCCATGCGGGCGATTAGCGCGCGGCGAACGCCGGGAGTGCAGGCCGCCGGAAGCCCAATCTTATGCCGCCCTTCAGCAGGATTCCAAACCCGAGCGTCAAGGGCAATAGGTCGATCAAATAAATCAAGGGGATCGCATTCCAATACCGTGCCGCCAGGTTCTTGACGGCGAGGTCGAGCGACTGGAACACGAAGGCCAATCCGACCGCCAGCAGAATCCGCTGCAGTTGCCCCCGCCGGTTGACCTGCCCCGGCAGCAGGCAGGCCAGCGGGATGATCGCAAAGCTGAACGCCGTCAGCGGGACCAGCAGCCGCTGGTGCCCTTCGAGCAGGAACGCATGGCGCATCAGCAAATCGATCCCCGCCGGCGGGAAGAACAATTCGGGCAGGTATCGCTCCTGCGCGTCCGGGAAGCGGGCCGCCGCCGTATCGCGCATCTGGTTGAGGTCGAGCGTGTATCGCTCGAAGGTCAGCACCGACAATTTGCCGGTCGTGCGGTCGTATTGCTGGCGGTTGCCGTTGACCATGACGATGCGCGAGCCGCCGCCGCTTTCGGCAAATGCGCCGCGCTCGGCGGTGATCGTGATCGGCTTCTCCGGGTCGCGGTCGTCGTTGATCAGCAGCCCGGTGACCTCGCCGCGCTGGTCGCGACCGCCGATATAAATCGTCAACTGGTCCGAAATGTTGGTGAACGTGCCTTCCTGTAAGAGGCTGGCGACGAACCGGTTGCGGATTTCGAACTGCAGATCCTTGAACTCGCGGTTCGAGGCCGGCAGGAAATAGGCCGACAGCGACAACAATGCCAGGGCGGCGATCCCGGCCAGCGCGAAGACCGGCTTGGCCAGGCCCAGCGGGCCGAGCCCGGCCGATCGCATGACCACCAGCTCGCTTTCCGAGGTCAATCGGTTGAACACGAACAGGACGGCGATGAAGACCCCGATCGGCAGCACGATGTCGAGAAACCGCGGCAGGATCAGGATCGCCAGATAGGCAAAGATATCGGCCGAGAGGCCGCGGTTGACGATCAGGTCCACCAGCCGCAGCGACTGCGCCAGCCAGACGGTCACGGTCAGGACCGCCGTCACGAATACCATGACGCCGAGGCATTGCCGCAGGATGTAGCGGTCGAGGACGCTCATGCCGCGATCATAGGGTCTCGGCAACGGTCCGGATAGCGCGGAAACAGCGCATCCGCGGCCGCGCTGCCGGCCGCTAGGCAACAGCGGCCGGCTTAGCGATACGGGTATCGACGCCGGAGGTTGCAGGCCGGGACGCGAGGCGCAGCGCAGCGCGCCTCATCCCACCGCTCAGGCGGCCTCGGCAAGTGCAATGCGACCCACGACCGGCGCGATCGACGCCAGCGCGGCGCTCATCGCCGCCTGGCGCTGCTCGGGTCCGAAGGCGATGCCTTCGGCGCGGACAATGTCGATGTCTTCGATGCCGATGAACCCGAAGATCGCGCGCAGATACGGTTCCTGGAAGTCATTCGCCGCAAACGGCATCCCTGGCGCATAGAGGCCGCCGCGCGACGAGGCGACGATCACCGTCTTGCCGCCGGCAAGACCCTTGGGGCCGGTTTCGGAATAGCGGAACGTCTTGCCCGCGATGAGGATGCGATCGAGCCACGCTTTGAGCTGGCTCGGCACCGTGAAATTGTACATCGGCGCACCGATCACGACGATGTCGGCTTCGAGGAACTCGTCGAGCGCTGCGGCGCTGGTCCGGTCGCGGGCCGGCGCGTCGGTGCCGGCGGGGCGCACCCCCGCCAGGAGCCTGCTGTCGAGATGCGGGATGGGATCGGCGTCGAGGTCGCGGCGGACGACTTCGAGGCCGGGAATCGCCTCGGTCAATGCCGTCACGATCGCGGCCGAGAGCTGGCGGGAGACCGAAGCCTCGCCTGAAATGCTCGAGTCGATGTGGAGGAGCTTCATTGAAGTGCGTCCTTGGTCCAGGTTTGTGACCTGGACGAGATATGTGACCATCCCCATATCGCAAGAACGCAGCTTTGTATGACCAGGGCACATCGAAATGACCGCGAAACCCAACCACCCGCTGCATCAGGATTGCCAGAAAGTCAGCCAGATTCTCGCCCGCATCGGCGAGAAGTGGAGCATGCTCGTGGTCATGCTGCTGCGCGATGGCCCGCGCCGCTTCAACGAAATCAAACGCAACACCGGCGGCATCTCCCAGCAGATGCTGACGCGGACGCTGCGGGGGCTCGAACGCGACGGCATCGTGACCCGGACGATCTTCCCGACCAGCCCGCCGCAGGTCGAATACAGCCTGACCGAAATGGGCCGTTCGATGTCGGAACCGGTTTTGACATTCGGCCGATGGGCACAGCAGCATCTGGCGGCGATCGAAGCCGCCAGGGAGCGCTTCGACCGAAGGACAATGGCCGGTTCGAGCGCGACGGCGACCGAAGGTCGCTTTGCGGTCTGACTGGCCCTGGCCGGCATTCTCCCGACGAAACGCCCAGATATGGAAAAATCGCCTGCCCGTGGCTTTGCCGCATTGCGTTTGCCGCGGGTTCTGTGGCCCGATCCCGGTCATCTCGAACGGGCCCTGCGGAAAGTGAGCCGATGAAGATCAGCTTTGCTGAATTCGAGCCGCCGAAATCCGGCGCCGTTATCGTCGGCGCCTATGACGGTCGCGTCCTGACCGCGCCGGCGCGCCGGCTCGACGAGGCGACCGGCGGTGCGGTAGCGCGCGCGGTCGCCGCCGCGGCCCGGTTTCGCGGCAACAAAAACGAGCTGCTGCCGATCGTCGGCCCGCCCGGCCTGCCGCTGAGCCGCATCGTCGTCGCCGGCCTCGGCAAGGCCGATGCGGTCGATGCCCGTCTGCTCGAAGACCTCGGCGGCAACATCGTCGCCCATTTGAACGGCGCCGGCGAGACGACCGCGATGCTGGCGATCGAGCTTGATGACGGCGCGAAAGTGCCGCCGGCCGAAACCGCCGCCCGCCTCGCCTTCGGCGCCGCCTTGCGCGCCTATCGCTTCGACAAATACCGCACCAAAGAGAAGCCCGAGAACAAGCCGTCGCTGTCGGCGCTGACCGTCGCCGCCGCCGCGCCCGACGCGGCGCGGCGTGCGTACCGCGCGCTCGGCGCCGCGGTCGAGGCGGTTGCCTTCGCCCGCGACCTGATCTCCGAACCGGCGAACACGCTCTACCCCGAGACCTTCGCCGACCAGGCCGCCCAACTCAGCGAAGTCGGTCTCGAGGTCGAGATCCTCGACGAGGACAAATTGCGCGACATCGGCATGAACGCGCTGCTTGGGGTCGGCCAGGGCAGTGCCCGCCCGTCGCGGGTCGTCGTGCTGCAATGGCATGGCGGCGCCGCCGGCGCGGCGCCGCTCGCCTTCATCGGCAAGGGCGTCACCTTCGACACCGGCGGCATCTCGATCAAGCCGGCCGCCGGCATGGGCGACATGAAATGGGACATGGCCGGTGCCGGGGTGGTGGTCGGGCTGATGCGCCTCCTTGCCGCGCGCAAGGCCAAGGTCAATGCGGTCGGCATTGTCGGCCTGGTCGAGAACATGCCGTCCGGCACGGCGCAGCGCCCGGGCGACATCGTCCGCTCGCTGTCGGGCCAGACCATCGAGGTCCTCAACACCGACGCCGAGGGCCGCCTCGTGCTGGCCGATGTGCTGTGGTACTGCCAGGACCGCTTCAAGCCGAAATTGATGGTCGATCTGGCGACCCTGACCGGCGCCGTCATGGTCGCGCTCGGCAACGAATTCGCTGGCCTCTGCTCAACCAGCGACGAGCTTGCCGAGCGCCTGCTCG
>Ga0102924_1004428_pt1 | contig 14160 bp, 13 predicted proteins | sample PaiPotPPM11metaG_FD_80116 | JGI IMG/M metagenome (GOLD analysis project Ga0102924, IMG submission 80116) | Iron sulfur acid spring bacterial and archeal communities from Banff, Canada, to study Microbial Dark Matter (Phase II) - Paint Pots PPM... ... | reverse complement strand
GGCCTGCTGGCCCGCCACGGTCAGGTGTCCGACGCGGACATGGAGCAGGTGTTCAACATGGGCGTCGGGATGGTCGCGGTGGTGGCCGCCGCGGACGCCGACCGGGCGCTGCGGCTGCTGGCCGGGCGCGACGTGCCGGCCTGGGCGGCCGGCCAGGTGACCGAGGGCAGCGGGACGGCGCGGCTGGACGGCCGTCATCCCGGCTGAAACCCAGGGCCGTCGTCCCGCCTGAATCCCTGCCCGGCTCCTATGACCCGATTCCGGGAAGGCGGCACACGCCCTTGGCTCGGCGGGGCCGTGCCGGGTACGACAATCCGACGGCGCGGCAGCACTGCGCGGCCTGAGGTCCAGGCCGCGCTAGGACTCTTGCTGCCCGGTCAGTCTCCCGCGGTCCTGCTCATCGAGGGATGCGGGTCCTCGTCGTCGATGTCCTCGTCGTCCAGCGACTCGTCATCGTCTTCGTCGTCGTCGGAGTAGCGGTCGCCGAAATCCGCGTATGCGTCAGCGTCCTGCGGTTCCGTGCCGACACCCAGCTCGGCCCGCAGCCGGTCAAGGTCAGTGCCGCCGCCGTTGTACTTGAGCTGACGGGCTACCTTTACCTGCTTGGCCTTGGCTCGGCCGCGCCCCATTGGCTCGACCCCCTCGAACGTACGGAGCCCAACGGGCCCCTGGTCACCGCACTGAAACTTACTCTTACCATGCCGACCTACACGGGCTTGGTCGCATGCCAGACTCTGCTGCTGCTCTTCCGCCAACGGAGTAACAGCGCTCAGTGCCTGACCTACAGGTACAACCGTACCTGCTTTGGGCGAGTAGCGCCTCCGGCGACCGTCAGCGAGCCGCCATCAGATGCTCAGGTATATGCCCCGGAGCCGACCGATAGCGTTCATCCGCCGCTCAGCCAGGCGGCCGGCGGCCACTCCCGGAGGCACGCCCTCGGCCGCCGCGGTCGCGAATAGCTGCTGCGTAGTGGCGTAGATCTGCTCCGCCCTGGCCTTGGCCCGCTCGAAGCTGAACCCGTTCAGCTCGTCGGCCACCTGGATCACGCCGCCGGCGTTCACGAGGTAGTCGGGCGCATAAAGGATCCCGTAATCCACCAGCAGCTTGGCGATGCCCGGGTGGTCGAGCTGGTTGTTGGCCCCGCCGCAGATGATCTTGGCGTCGCCTGCCCTGGTGCCCAGGGCCGCGACCGCCGCGTCGTTCACCGACCCGCCCAGCGCGCAGGGCGAGAACACGTCCAGCCGGCTGGCCAGCAGCTCAGCCGGGCTTCCGGCCACCGTGACCTCCGGGTGCTTGTCCCGGACCCGGCTCGCGGCGACGGCGCTGGTGTCGTAGATGACCACCCGGGCGCCGTCGGCGATCAGGTGGTCGACCAGCCGGCGGCCGACCTTGCCCACGCCCTCGACCCCGACCACGCGGCCGTCCAGGCTGGGCGTGCCCCAGGCGTGCTCGGCCGCCGCTCGCATGCCCTGGAACACCCCCAGGGCGGTCAGCACCGAGGAATCACCCGCGCCGCCGTTGATGACCGTGCGGCCGGTGACGTAGCGGCACTCCCTGGCGATGATGTCCATGTCCTCGCTGTAGGTGCCGATATCACAGGCGGTGATGTACCGACCGCTGAGCGACTGCACGAACCGGCCGTAGGCGCGCAGCAGGGCCTCGGACTTGACCCGGGCCGGGTCGCCGATGATCACTGCCTTGCCGCCGCCGTGGTCCAGCCCGGCCAGCGCGTTCTTATAGGCCATAGCACGGGACAGATTCAGGACGTCCGCTAGGGCCGCTTGCTCGCTCGGATACGGGTAGAACCGGGTGCCTCCGAGCGACGGTCCCAGCGCCGTGGAGTAGATCGCGATGATCGCTCGCAGCCCCGACTCCTGGTCCTGGCAGAACACGACCTGCTCGTGTCCGGGCTGGTCAAAGGCGCTTGCGTCATTCGGGTCGGCCGCCTCGGCGTCGACGGTCCGGTCGAAGATTCCCTGAACGTTGGCCACGGGACAGACTCCTGGTGTAGCTCCGCGTCGCCGTTGACGCGGGTTTCGCGGCCCAGCCTAGTGCCGGTCCGGAACCCGCCGCGCGGCTACGCGTTTCAGAACTGATTGCCTCCAGACCTTTATCCGGAGCGCCTGGCATGTCACGATTAGTCATGCTGTCTGATGAGACCGGTCTGCGGGCTTATGCCGGTGTTGCGCCCGGGCCTGTCCAGGCAGTTTCGCATCGGATCGACTACAGAGCGTGTAAGGACGCTGCCGGGCGGGCAAATACAGTCGAAACGAGGCATCTCATTGCACTCTGGAGGATTAACTCAGCGCCGCCATCGGTTCCAATAGGGAGCGAGTGGCACGGTCAGAGTCCAGGGACAGGCACCGGCAACTACGCCGTCCGGTCCGGGCTCATCGCCGGTCGTGGCCGGAGGCCCATCGACCCGCGACCCTAACTGAATCGCCCGGCCGTGGGGCCGGCCGGGCCGGCAGAGAGCGCGTCGCCGGGCAGTTCGCTCGGCGCAGCGGAAGGGAGGGACTGCCGCGAAAAGTCAGCACGCTATCCGTATAGCCGGACGTGTCGTTCGCCCTCGCTTGTCACCCGCGCCAGCGAAGCGTCGGCCTGCGGATTTCCCAGGGATACCGACCGGTTGCTCTGGGGTCGGCACTACCACATCTGCCAGTGCCGACAAATAGTGCTGGCGATTCAGGGCATTAGGGACACGGAGGCAATCTAGCTAAGTAGCCGATGGGAGGCGCGGATGACTTTTCCGAATCCGCCCGTTGCGACGTTCCGTGTCGCTAGAATCACGCAGCGTGACAGAGAGCTGGGGGGCAACGGGGTGACTCTCGTCGGTAACTTTGCTCCTGGTGGTCGACTTGTCACCGCTGGTGATGGCAATATGGTCTGAGCAGGCTATATGGGACATCCGAGGCAGGTTCCCCAATAGGAGCCAGGAACAGCAACAAACGCAGGGATCGCAGTACCGGTCCAGGAGGAGAGGCCGTCAAAATGTCTGCACGCACACCGGAGGCCGAGCCGCTGCTTACGCCGGCAGAGGTCGCCACAATGTTCAGGGTGGACCCCAAGACCGTAACGAGGTGGGCCAAGGCTGGAAAGCTCACGTCCATCCGCACGCTTGGCGGTCACCGCAGGTACCGGGAGACCGAGGTTCGCGCTCTGCTGGCGGGCATCCCCCAGCAGCGCTCCGAATGATCCTGGGCCAAGAGCCTGCGGTAAATCACCGAATTCGCAGTACAAAAAGATAGTTAGGGGGGGTCGACCCCGGCGGGCCCGGATGCTGCATCGGGGGGCGCGGTTCGCGCAAGATGCGGTAGTAAGCCAGCCGACAATGCCGGGGTCGATCCGGCCTACTGAGCCAGCGGACAGCCGCGGTCAGTCAGGCCGTCGAGATCGCTGAACGCTTTGACCTCTTTCCTCGCTCAGCACATTCCCAGCCCTGACGCGGCCTGACGCTGCCGCGCGCCGGTTTTCGCGCCCGCTCAGCACGGTCTTGGCCAGCGCGGCGTCGGCCAGCGGTACATGCGTACATAACCACCTTTGGCCGGGCATCTTCGGTCACCCACTGTCACCAAGGACAGTCGGCACAGCTGATGACTGAAGGTAGCCGCACTCAACTTTTCGTAATCGTGCCTGCTGAAGCGGCAGCCCAGTCATACTTAGCGGCATGCCGCCGTTGGCTGCCCGGTGGCTGAGACTGGCGTAGTGCCGCGCTTGAGCGCATGCAGTTATGCCACAGGTGGGGTGCGCGACGCCCGGGGGACCCGCCAGCAGGCGGAAGCGTGCCGTCGCTTCGAGGGGAGGATCGAGTGCGTGATCCAGATTTGATTGTGCGTGCGCAGGAAGCCGCTACCGCGCTGGAGAGCGCGTGGTGCCGTTGGCGCAACATGCACGGCCTGACCGCCGATCCGGCGCCGGCCGTGTCAAGTTACGTCGGCTTCTCGCTCGACGCGCCCTGGGGCCAGCCCCGCATCGTCTTCGGCATCTGTGCCGAGGAGGCCGAGCAGCTGGCCACCCTGCTGGACCGTCACGATTGCGTCGGGCCGGTGCACGCGTCGGTCAAGGCCAAGCCGGTCGGCCAAGTGCTCGGCAGCCGGCCCGCGGAAGTTCCTGCCGCCGACGACCGAGTCGACGATGGCAGCGGCCTGGCTCTCGATGACAGCGCTGAAGACGACCAGGCTCAGGGGGACGTCGAGCCGGCGGCCGCGGTGCTGTCCGCGACCCAGCCCGGGTTCGTGCCCGTCCCCGCCCCGTCGCCGGCCAGCGGGGACCAGCAGCCGCTGGCGGCATCCGCCTCGTCCCGGTCGGCCCCGCCACCCGCCGAGCAGCCGGATCCACGGTCGCGCGAGGCCGCCGCGGCTGCCTTGACCAGCCAGGTGGCGCCACAGCGGTCCGGGATCGGCACCCCCATCGCGCTGGCCGCCTCGCGAGCGGTCAACGCCTCGATAGCCAGCCGCCGGGCGGCGGCCCAGTCAGCGGCGGCCCAGTCATCGGCCGCCGTGGCCGAGGGCGCCACCGAGGGCGGGGCATCGTCGGACCTGAACGGAGCCGCCGACCAGGGCATGAGGCCCGGCGGCGACAGTCCGTCCGAGCCGTCCGTCCCACCGGTCACGGAAGCCGGGGCCGGTGAGCCGAGCGGGCTGAGCGGGCCGAGCGGGTCGGCCGGGCTAGAAGGCTCGACTGGGCTGGGCGCGTCGACTGGGCTGGGTGCCTCGAACGGGCTCAACGGGTCGAACGGACACCATGGGTCGGCTGATCTGAACAGGTCGGCTCGAGACCAAGGTTCGGCCGAGTTTGGCGAGTTGGCCGGGACAGACGGGCCTGCTGGGCTTGGCGGCTCGGGCGGGCAGCGCGGCCCGGCCGCGCCGGAAGGTTCGGCCGGGCTGCCCGGCTCGACTAACTCGAGCATCTGGGCGAAGCTGCCCGGGTCGCCGGGATCAGCCGGGTCGAGTCGGGGATCCGAGTGGCCGGGACCGCTTGGGCCGGGGTCGGTGCTGGGTGACGAGACGCGGACCATGACCGTTGGTCCGGACTCGCCGGCTGACCTCGGGACGGCGGCTGACCACCGAGCCGTCAGCGACCGGAGCTTAGCCGCGGAGCCCGAGCCGGAGGCGGGGGCCGACGGCGACGCGATCGGCGGACCGTCAGATTCCGCCGCACCGGGCCTGGTCGCGTTCCGGCCCCGGATCGAGCCGGCGGCCGGCTACCCCGATAGCCGACCAGCTACCCACTACGGCAACGGTCGCCAGGCTCCTGCCCGCGACTCGGACGGCCCGGAGCGAGCCACCAGCGCCCCGGACGGCCCGCGGACAGGCGGCTACAACACGGACGGCCCCCGGGCAGGCGGCTACAACGCAGACGGCCCCCGGGCAGGCGGTTACAACGCGGACGGCCCCCGGACAGGCGGCTACAACGCGGACGGTCGGCGGTCGGCGGGTTACGACGCGGGTGGTCGGCAGGCAGTCGGCTACGACGCGGGTGGTCCGCAGGCGGTCGGCTACGACGCGGGTGGTCCGCAGGCGGTCGGCTACGACGCTGACGGCCGCGAGGCGGTCGGCTTCAGCGCGACCGCTCGGTCGGCGGTCGGCTACGACACCGTCGGGCGGGAGGCGGCCAGCGGCGACGCGGAGGGTCGGCAGTCGGTTGGGTACAACGCGGACGGTCGCTCGCTGCGCGGTGCCTCCCTGACCCGGCTCAAGCGTCCCGGCTCGCCGGTCCCCGGCAACGGGTTGGGTGTCGCCGCCCAGGACCGGCTGCCCCAGGGATCGGGCCGGCCGCAGGATGGCCGGGGCCGGGTCAGCTCCACGGCGGCCAGCGATGCCGTGGCCTGGAACGCCAGCGAACTCCCCGGTCAGGCGGCCATCACCGACACCGCCGTCTGACATGATCACTCAGTTCAGCCTCGTGATCACGGTCACTTGTCAGTCATATTGACTGAGAAGTGACCGTGATCATGGCGCGTCACATTCCGGCGCTGTCACCGGGCAGGTTTCGGGCAGACCGGAACTGGGCTCACCGTGACGGGCTGGACCCCTGAGACCGCAATTGTGGGAGGGACAGCGGCACTGGCTGTCAGCCGCGGTAGGGCAACACCATGATGTTGCCAACCCGCCCTCCCTAACTGGCCAGGGTTTAGCATTCAGCGAGAGAACTCAGGTTGCCTTCAGCTTCGCCGGGCACGCTAGTTAGCCGCAACCTGCCGTGGCAGTGGAGCCGAAGGAGCCCATTCGCATGCCGGCTGAGCTGACGGACGACGCCGAGTCTGGTGACGCGCGTGACAAACCCCGCTTGATCATGACGGGCCCGATCTGCCGGGCGGCACCTACCGCGCCCGCCCATCCAGCTGGCGTATCGGCCCGGTCTCGCCGGTGGCTCATCATTAGCGGGATCGCGGTCGCGGCCCTGCTGGGCGGCGCGTCGGCCGCCCTGACCTCAGGGGGCACGACCCCGGTACATCCGGCCCACGCGGTCGCCCGTCCGGGCCACACCAAGCAGCCCCACACCGTCGCGGCCTCGACACGGGACCAGCTCGTCCGATAGCAGTCGGGCCAGCGCAAAGTCCGGCCGCGGTGCCAGTCGCGGCATCCGCCTGAGCGCCACGCCGAGCGGTTCACGGGGTCGCGGCCAGCGGATCGTCAGACCCTGGGCGCACAATCGGTATGTGCGGGTAGCTGTGGTGCCCGGGCCGGAGCGGTCGGGCTTGCTCTGCCCGCTGGGAGCGGATGGCGACGGCTTGCAGCCGGGCGCCGGTTCCGTGGGACCGGCGGACGCCGCCCCGCTGGCAGGTGCGGCCGGGCAAGTGGGCGCGGCCGGACTGACGGATGCGATCGACCTGGCGGGTGCGCCCAGGCCGGCCGGTGCAGCCGGTGCCGCAGGTGCGGCCGGGCGAATGGGCGCGGCTGGGCAGACGGGTCCGATCGGCCTGACGGGTGCGCCCAGGCTGGCCGGTGCGGCCGGTGCGGCCGGTGCGGCCGGTGCGGCGGGTGCGGCCGGCCTGCCGACTGGCGTGGCGGTTGACGATGCCGCGGCGCTGGGCGGGTCGGTGGGTCCGGTGATCCTGGCCACCGACCTGGCGGCGGCCGTCCGCGAGCACGAGCAACGGGGCGACGTGCGCTGGGTGTGGACCGACACGGCCGAGGTCTACCCGGGCCTGCTGGCGGCCGGGATCCGCGTAGAGCGCTGCCACGACGTCGCGCTGACCGAGCGGCTGCTGCTGAGCCGGGAGGGGGCGGCCGGGCAGCCCTCCTACCTGGCCGCGGCGGCGGCGCGGCTGCACGGGCGGCCGGTGCCGCCGGCCAGCCGGCCGGCGGCCAGCGACGGGCCGCAGCCGTCGCTGTTCGACTCGCCTGAGACACCGCAGGACGGCCTGGCTCAGGCCGCGGCCACGCTGGCCGACCTGGTCGCGGTGCACGCCGGGCAGCTGGCCCGCATCGCGTCGGGGCCGCAGCCGGGGCGGTTCGGCCTGCTGGTGGCGGCCGAGTCGGCGGGCGGGCTGATCGCGGCGGAGATGAGCGCGGCCGGGCTGCCGTGGCGGGCGGACGTGCATGACCAGTTGCTGACCGACTTGCTGGGGCCGCGCCCGGCTGGCCCGGCGGGTCCGGCGGGGCCGCGGCCGGCCCGGCTGGCCGACCTGGCGGCGCGGATCTCGGCCGCGCTGGGGGACGGGCGGCCGGTGAACCCGGACTCGCCGGCCCAGCTGGTCCGGGCCCTGGCGGCGGACGGGGTGCAGGTGCCCTCGACCCGGTTCTCGGTCCTGCGGGAGATCGACCACCCGGCGATCCCGCTGCTGCTGGAGTACAAGGAGCTGGCCCGGGTGCACGCGGCGCACGGCTGGTCGTGGCTGGACACCTGGGTGGCGGCGGGACGGTTCCGGCCGGAGTACGTGGTGGGCGGCGTGGTTTCGGGGCGCTGGGCGACCAGGGGCGGCGGGGCGCTGCAGATTCCGCGGACGCTGCGCCGGGCGGTGATCGCCGATCCGGAGTGGGTCCTGGTGGTGGCGGACGCGGCCCAGCTGGAGCCGCGGGTGCTGGCGGCGCTGGCCGGAGACCAGGCGTTCGCCGAGGCGGCCGCGGCCGGCGACCTGTACACGGCGCTGGCCGGCGCGTTCGGCGGCAACCGTAACGACGCGAAGAAGGCGCTGCTGTCGGCCATGTACGGGGGCTCGGGCGGCGAGGCGGGACAGTTGCTCTCGGTGCTGCGCCGCCGCTTCCCGCAGGCCTACAACTTCGTGGAAACCGCGGCGCAGGCCGGCGAGCAGGGCCGCACCGTCTCATCGGTGCTGGGCCGGATGTGCCCGCCGCCGTCGGAGGCCTGGCGGTCAATGGCCGCCGGGTCGGCCGATCCCGATGGCGGACCGGACCTGGGCGCGGGCCGGGCGGCGCGGGCCAGGGGCCGGTTCACCAGGAACTTCGTGGTTCAGGCCAGCGCGGCGGACTGGGCCCTGGTGCTGCTGGCCAGCCTGCGCCGGCGGCTGAACCCGATGGGCGATGGTCCCCCGGCCGGAGCGGACCGGACCGGCGCGGGCCGGGGATCATCCGGCTGGGCCGGCCCGCACCTGGTGTTCTTCCAGCATGACGAGGTCATCGTGCACTGCCCGGCGGCCGACGCCGACCAGGTAGTGGCGGCGGTCGACGAGTCGGCCCTCGAGGCGGGCCGGCTGCTGTTCGGCGCGACTCAGGTCAGCTTCCCGATGACTACGGCCGTGGTGGACTGCTACGCCGACGCTAAGTGAGCCGCGTCGGCCAGGAGAACGGAGGTCAGCGCGCGGCGGGCGCGACCGGGGCGACCGGAGGCACCTCGGAGGTGCAGTACATGCACCGGGTGGCACCGACCGGGATCTCGCTGAGGCACTGCGGGCACTGCCGCGTGGTGGCCTCCTTGTTGCGGTCGGCGATGGTGATGACCCTGGCCATCGGCGCGACGACCAGGTAGTAGACCACCGCGGCGATGATCGCGAACGACAGCAGGGCGTTGATGAACAGGCCGTAAGAGAACTTGCTGTGGTTGATCGTGAACGTCAGGTGGCCGAAGTTGGGCTTGCCCGCGATGGCCGCGATGAGGGGCGTGATGATGTCACTGATCAGCGCCTGGACCACGGCGTTGAACGCCACGCCGATGACCACCGCGACCGCCAGGTCGACGAGGTTGCCGCGCATCAAGAACTTCCTGAAGCCGCTCACTGTGACTCACTCTCCGTTGGATAGCCCGGTCGCAGACCCGCCAATACCGGCGGTTTGGCGAAGCTATCAACCCAGATGCTGCCAGCGCCGATAAATGCGATGCATGGACGGCCACGGGAGTCCGAAGATGGGGCATGCCCTGGACACTGACCGGCGACGCGGCCGAGTACCTGGCCCAGGCAGGCAGCTACCTGCGGGTCAGCGCGGAAGAGCACACGGTGGAGCTCGGGGTCATCGAGCGGCTGCGGGCCAGCGGGCCGTCGGCCTACGGCGAGACGCCGCCGCTGTTCGGCTGGTGGCATTCGCCCGACGGCGACATCGCCGCCGCGGTCCTGCATACGCCGCCCTACCCGGTGCTGCTGAGCGGGGCTACCGCCGCGGCCGCCCCGCTGGCCGCCGAGCTAGCGGCGCGGCAGCGGGCCCTGCCCGGCGTCAACGGGCCGGCCGACCCGGTGACCTCGTTCGCCGCGGCCTGGCAGCGGCTGACCGGCGCCCCGTCCGCGGTGCATCGCCGCTCGCGGCTGTTCCGGCTTGGTGACCTGACCGTCCCCGAGCCGCTTCCGCCCGGCACGGCCCGGATCGCGGCCGATGCCGACGCGGGCCTGCTCACTGACTGGTTCGGCGCGTTCGCCAGCGAGACCGGCGAGCAAGCCGGGGCGGCCGCCGTCCGCGACATGGCCGACCGGCTCAGCTACGGCGGCCTGATGATCTGGGACGTCGACGGGCTGCCGGTGGCCACGGCCGGGCGCACTCGCCCCGCCGCCGGGGTGGCGCGCGTCGGGCCCGTCTACACGCCGCCCGAGCAACGTCGCCGCGGCTACGGCGGCGCGGTCACTGTAGCCGTCACGCAGGCCGCGCTGGACGACGGGGCGGCCTCGGTGGTGCTGTTCACCAACCTGGCCAACCCGACCAGCAACGCCCTGTACTTGCGGCTCGGCTACCGGCCGCTGTCCGACCGGCTCCAGCTGAACTTCGAGGCGGCTAGCGGCAGGTAGCCGCGATGTACTTCAGCACCCGCTCGAAGTCGTGCGCGGCCGCGACGTTGTGCTTGACCATCGCCGCGCTCAGCTGCGAGACGCTACCTGCCCGGCGGACCGACCGCTCGTCGGCGCGATAGGCGGCGATGATCTTCGTCAGCGGCCGGTGCAGCGAGTGCGGCGCCTGCTCCCGCAGCCCGGCGAACCCGCGGACGGTGGTCCGCAGCACCGTGGTCATGTTGGCCCTGGCCTGGGTGAGGCTGACGTGGCCGGTCGGCGTGGGCGGGATCTTCCCCATGAAGGAGCTGGCCTTACGGCAGAAGTGGCTGGTCCCGACGATGGTCCCGGTTGACGCGGTCGAGGTCCCGGCGCCGGCCGACGGGGAACCACTGGAGCCGCCTGCGGTGGGGACCGAACTCGCCCCGCAGGCGCACAGGGCCAGGCACGCCGCGGTGGCGGCAAGCGCCTGCGGGCTCCGACGGATCATTTGCCATCCCTCTCTGTCGTCCTGGCCACCGCGAACGTATTGTTCCGCATCCGGCGCCGCCATGTAGCCGATTGTGACCAGCCGATCGCAATCTGGTTTGTGCGTGACCATGTGATAAGCAGGCGGGGTGAGCCTGGAGGTGACGGTGCGGGGGATTACCATCCCGCCCGACGAGCTGTCCTGGCGTTTCTCCCGGTCGCCGGGTCCCGGCGGCCAGTCGGTCAACACCACCGACAGCCGGGTCGAGCTGTCGTTCAGTGTCGCCGACTCGACCGCCCTGCCTCCGGTGCTCAAGGAGCGGGCCCTGGCCGCCCTGGAGGGGCGGCTGACCGGCGGCGTGCTCACCGTGACCGCCAATGAGGAGCGGTCCCAGCTCCGCAACCGCGAGGCGGCCGCGGCCCGGATGTCGGCGCTGCTGACCGAGGCGACCGGGCCGCCACCCAGGCCCCGCCGGCCGACGCGCCCGACCCGCGCGTCCACCGAGCGCCGCCTGGCCGAGAAGCAGCGCCGGTCGCGGACCAAGCGGCTGCGCCGATCGACCGACGACTGACCAGCCGGGGGCGGGGCGGCGGCCCGGTCGCCGGCCGATCGACCGACAAGTGACCGGCCGGCGCTCAGTACGCTGGGCCGGTGTCCGCAGAACGGTCGTCGTCGGGGTCCTCGCCGGGCCGCTCCGGGTCCGGTCGGGGCCGCTCCGGATCCCGGCCGGCCCAGCCACCCCGGACGCCTCGTCCGGGCAGCCCGGCCGCGGGCCGGGGCCGTCCGCCGCGCACCGACCAGGACCGGCGGCGCCGCGAGCTGTCGCAGAACTACCTGCGCTCGCCCGGTGCGGCCGAGCAGTTCCTGCGCTCGGTGCGGATCGACCCCGACGGCCTTTGCCTCGAGGTCGGCGCGGGCGAGGGCATCCTGACCGAGCCGCTGGCCGGGATGTGCCGGGAACTGGTGGCCTACGAACTCGACGAGAACCTGGCCGGCCAGCTCACCGCCCGGCTGGCGGGCCGGTCCAACGTGCGGGTGGTCATCGGCGATTTCCTGGCCGCCCGGCCGCCGCGCACGCCGTTCCAGGTGGTGGGCAACGCGCCGTTCTCGATCACCTCGGCCATCGTGGACTGGTGCCTGGACGCCAGCGCGCTGACCAGCGCCACGCTCATCACGCAGCTGGAGTACGCCCGCAAGCGCACCGGTGGCTACGGCCGGTGGAGCCTGCTCACGGTCAGCACCTGGCCGCGGGTCCGCTGGGAGCTGCGGGGCACGATCCCGCGGACCCAGTTCCGGCCGGTCCCGCGGGTCGATGCGGGCATCCTGCACCTGGCCCGCCGACCCGAGCCGCTGATCCCGGCCCACCGGATCGGCGCCTACCAGCGCGCGGTCCGGGCCGGGTTCAGCGGGGTGGGCGGCACCCTGCTGGCCTCGCTGCGGCGGGAGTTCCCGCCCGACCGGCTAGGCCCGGCGTTCCGGGCCGCGGGGATTGACCGCGGCGCGGTGGTGGCCTTCGTGAGCCCCGATCAGTGGGTGGAACTGTTCCGGTCCCTGGACCGCGAGGCCTGACGCACCCGGCCGCCGGAGGCCTGGACAAGCTGATCGGTGATCTAGGCCGATAGGCAGGCGGCGGCCGGCCAGTGTCCGGGGCGGGCCACGCTGGAAACTCTCTATCAGGGCGCGAGCACGATCCGGCCGAACACCTCGCCCGCATCCATGCGACGGTGGGCGTCCGCGGCGCCGTCGAGCGGCATTATGTCGTGCACAACTGGGTGGATCTCGCCCCGGACGGCGGCGGCGAACTGCTCCGTCCGGACGTGTGCCAGTTCAGCTCGGGGAATGGTGCTGAGGCTCAGCGTGCCGAAGGAGATCGAGCGCTGGAACGCGCCGAGGATCGCCGTGCCGAAGTCTGCGGGCGGGTACCCGCCGACGACGCCGACCGCGACCAGGCGGCCGTTCGGCGCGAGCCGCTGAATGAACGACGGCAGGCCAGGCCCGCCGACGATGTCGATGATCACGTCGAATACGCCCGGCGCCGTCTCGTCGCCAGTGCCCGCACGGTCGAGCACGTGCGTCGCACCGAGCGACCGGAGTCGCTTCCCGCGCTCGGCGGACGATGTCGTGACGGCCACCGCTCCGGCTGCGGCGCGGGCCGCGAGTTCGACGGCCGCGATGCCGATGCTCCCCGACGCGCCGCGCACCAGGACGGTCTCGCCCGCGCGCAGGTGCGCGTGCTCATACGCGAAGTGCGCGACCGGTGCCGCGCTGCCGAGCGTGACGGCGTCGGCGGAGGGCAGTCCCGCCGGGAGCTCCGAGATGTCGTCCATCCGGGCGACTGCTTCCTCGGCGTACCCGCCGCCGGTGCCCGTGAACGCCCAGACCCGCCGGCCGATCCAGGCGCCGTCCACGCCTTCGCCGGCCGCGGTGACGATTCCGGCGACCTCGCTGCCCGGGATCATCCCGGCCGAGAATCCGTATCCGCCGAGCGTGCCCCGGCGGATCACCGCGTCGACGCCGCCGACCCCGATCGCCTCTGTACGGATCACCACCTCGCCGGGTGCCGGGGCCGGGGAAGGCCGGTCGATGACGTCCATGCCATCGGGGTCGCCGAAGGCTCGGATGATCACTGTGCGCACGTCTTTCCTCCTGATCGGCAGCTACGGGTCGTTGCCTGAGGTCAGACGCTAGTGGACGCCCTCGTCCACTTGGCTAAAGTGAGAGGAATGACCGGGACACTGCCTCATGTGCTCCGCTCCGACGCGCAAGACAACCGTGATCGCGTCCTCGAAGCGGCCCGTGAGCTATTCGCCGAATCAGGACTGGGCGTCACGATGCGCCAGATCGCGCGGCGGGCGGGAGTCGGGCCCGCGACCCTCTACCGACGGTTCCCGACCAAGCAGGACCTCGTGCTGGAAGCGTTCACGGACGAGCTTGGCGCCTGCAGCGCGATCGTCCGCGAGGCGGCCGCGGATCCCGACCCATGGCGCGGGTTCTGCAGCATCATCGAGCGGGTCACCGTGCTCAACGCGCGGAACCAGGGCTTCACCGACGCATTCATGGCCGAGCACCCGGGCGCGGTCGACTTCCCCGCGCACCGTATGGCGCTGACCCGGGAGATCGCCGCGATCAGCCACAAGGCCATCACGGCCGGAGAACTGCGGGCCGACTTCGTGCTTGATGACTTCATGCTCGTGCTGCTCGCCGGGCGGGGACTCGCGACCGTCCCCGCCCGAGACCGGGTCGCGGCGGCACGCCGGTTCGCGGCCCTCATAATCGAGGGGCTCCGTGCCGGGGGCGCGACCTACTCGCTGCCGAAATCGCCTCGCCTCGGATCCAGGCTCATCAGCGCGGGCCCGCTCGGCGCACCCGCCGACGACCGGAAATAGAGGGTCAATGACCGCCCGGCTCAGATCGCCGCGCGGCGATCCGGCCCGCGGCGGCCCGAGTCGTGGTGGGACGAATCCCGCTGGGCGCCGCCGCCCGGCCGCTGCCGTGCGGCCGACCCGGAAGACGGGCGCCGGGACGACCGGGACCGGCG
>Ga0102924_1004427_pt1 | contig 14160 bp, 10 predicted proteins | sample PaiPotPPM11metaG_FD_80116 | JGI IMG/M metagenome (GOLD analysis project Ga0102924, IMG submission 80116) | Iron sulfur acid spring bacterial and archeal communities from Banff, Canada, to study Microbial Dark Matter (Phase II) - Paint Pots PPM... ... | reverse complement strand
GTCCCCGACCTGGGCGCCCGACTGCAAGATCGTGCAGGTCGACCTTGACGCCAACGAGCTGGGTCGCAACCGCCAGGTCGACGTCGCGATCGACGGCGACTCCGGGCTCGTGCTCGAGCAGCTCCTCGAGGCCGTGGGCACGAAGGGGGCGAGCGCGTGGCTCGCCGCGGTGCGAGCCGACGAGACGAAGCGGCGCAACAAGATGCTGGCCGAGATCGACTCGAACGACTCGCCGCCGAACCCGCTGCGAGTGTGCGCCGAGCTGGGCAAGCGCCTCCGCCCGAACGACGTGGTGGTCGGCGACGGCGGGGATTTCGTCGCGACCGCTGCGTACGTCCTCAAGCTCGAGTGGCCGCAGCTGTGGATGGACCCCGGCCCGCTTGGAACGCTGGGGGTCGGGCCGGGCTACGCCATGGCGGCGCAGCTCGCGCGCCCCGACGCGCGCGTCGTCCTCGTCTACGGAGACGGGAGCTTCGGCCTGCACGGGCTCGAATTCGAGGCCATGGCTCGCCAGAAGATCCCCGTCGTCGCGGTGATCGGCAACGACGCGGGGTGGACCCAGATCCGGCGAGGGCAGGTGGAGATCTACGGAGAGGCCCGCGCAGTGGCCACGGGCCTCGATTACACGCGATACGAGAAGGTCGTGGAAGCGTGCGGCGGCCGGGGCTGGTGGGTGGAGCGCGTCGAGGAGCTCGGTCCGGCGCTCGACGAGGCCTTCGCCTGCGGCGTGCCCGCGTGCGTCAACGTGAAGATCGCGAGGAGCGATTTCCGGAAGGGCGCCATCAGCGTCTGACCCGCTTCTGCCTTCGGTTTCTGTCTTTCTACGGGGATTTCGCGTTCACCGGCGCGACGAGCTGGGCGCGCAGCTCTCCATTCGCGTAGCTCGCCGTATGCACGTTGATGTAAACGTTGCCGTTTATCAGCTTCGTAAGGTTGCCCGCAGCCATCATCATTTGTCCCAGGACGCCCTGCTGCGCGAGCGTGAGCTGATAAAGGGTCGGACCGATCTGTCCCGGCGGGGCGTTGTCGATCTCGGCGGCGGTCGGAATGATGCCGTTCACGTCGGCTTCGTATCGAAGCTGAGTCTGATCCGGACTGAGCACGAACTGCGCAGCTCCGGTCGCCTGCGACGGGACGGGCGGCACTTCGTTCGCGCCGGATAGGACGCCGGTGAAGAGCGTCTCGCCGGGGGAGAGGACCTGACCGCGCAGCTCGCCGGCCGCGTTGGCCGCGGTGACGATGTTGACGTAGAAGCGCCCGTTCTGAAGGTCGCTGGGGTCGCTCGCGCCGAGCTGCAGCGTGCCATCGATCGTCTGCCCGATGGGCGTCAGCGGATACGCGGTCGGACCGTTGAGCGACGCAATCCCCCGCTGGAGTCTCACGTCGGTGGGAACGGCGGTGGTCACCACGTGGTAGACCATCGTCGCCTGGTCGGCGCTCATGATGAACGAGGCGTGCGCCGCGTACGCGGTCGTGACGCTCGGCACCTCCTGGCTACCGCTCGCCTTCGCGACGAAGATGGTGGCTCCCGGCAGCGTCACCTGACCGCGAATTTCGCCGCCCGGGTGGGCGGACGATTCGACGTCGATGTACAGCTGGTCGGGCGTGAGAGCGTTCTGCTCGTCGGTCGTGAGCGTGATCGATCCGGTCATGTGCCCGCTCACCGGCATGAGCTGATGGGTGGTGTTGCCGACCTCCCCCGGTGCGCCGATGTGAATGTTCACCGACGTCGCGTTGGGCACGTTTTGCGTGATGTCGTAGGTGAGCGTGACGTTGTCGGCCTGGAGGGCCAGCTTGGCGGTGCCCGCCGACCCGGTCAGCACGGCGGGAACGACCTGCGCGCCCGAGAGCGAAGCGGAGTACTGCGTGGCCGAGGAGCTGGAGTCGTCGCCCGTGGCGGCCCCGTCGCCCGCGCCGTCATCGCCGGCCCCTGCGTCGCCCACCGCGGACCCGTCGCGACCGCCGGTCGACGACGCTCGGTTGGGTGAGTTGGATGAAGAAGAGCACGCGCCGAGCGCAGCAAGAATGGGAACGATTGTCACATAGGAGGTACATTTCATAGGTCTTGGCTCCTGCGACGGGCACGGCGCGCGTGGTCGCGCACCGTGTCCAGTACGGAGCTGCCCTCGCAAGAGGTGCGCCGCCAGAGGTGCGCACCCGACGGTGTCGCCACGGCCACACCTTCCTGCGGTTTCTACGCACGAATCGTCGTCGAGGCCGCTCGTCAACCGGTCACGCCAGCCACACCACAGTCACGCCCTCGCCGCCCTGCCTCGCGTCTGCCGGACGGAACCGCGCCACGTACGCCGAGCGGGCCAGCTCCTTTCGTACGGCGTCGCGTAGGGCCCCCGTACCGTGACCGTGAAGGAGAAACACCGCCCGCTGGCCTTCGCTGAGCGCGCGGTCGAGAAACGTGGTCGCCATCGCGACGGCGTCGTCGACGCGCAGCCCGCGAAGGTCGCACGTGTTGTCGCGCGTCTGCAGGGGCTCCGGCTCCTCGGGCATGGGCTCCGCGCTGGCCGCCCCGGTGCGCAGCGCGGGGCGAGAAGGAGCGTCGCGGTGAGGCGCCGCACGGAGCTCGCCCGCGGCGACCGTGAGCTTGAGCGGCCCGGCGGCGACGCGCACCTGCTCGCCTCCGAGCACCTCGACCACTTCCGCCTCGGCGCGCAGCCGCGGGACCCAGACGCGCAGCCCGCGGCGCAGCTCCGCCGGTGAGACGACGTCGCGGGGCGCCTCGTCGATCTTGGCGACGAGCGGCTCGAGCGTGCCGCCGATGGCGACCTCACGCGATACGCGTTCGATGGTCCGCTCGGCCTCTCGCACGGCCTCCGGCTCGACCTTCTTCGCGCGCAGGCGCGCCTGGGCGGCGCGCAGCTCCTCGCGAGCTCGCCGCAGCCGCTCCATCAGCTCGCGAGCCTCATCCCCAAGCGCCCGGCGCTCGCGGGACTTGGCGGCCTCGAGCTCGGCTTCGAGCCGAGCGCGCGCGTTGCGCGCGTCGCGCTCGCGATCATCGGCCGCCGAGCGCGCCAGCTCCAGCGCTGCGCGCTCGTCGTGGAGCTTCTTCACCAGCGCCTCGAAATTGTGCTCCTCTCGCGTGAGGAATCGCTCGGCGCGCTCGATGACCGTCGACGGCATCCCGTACCGCCGTGCCACGACCAGCGCGCTCGAGCTGCCGGGAATTCCCATCGCGAGCCGAAAGGTCGGCGTCATGGTCGCGAGATCGAACCCCACGCTGGCGTTCGCGAAGCGAGCGTCGCCGAGGGCGAGCGCCTTGAGGCCCTCGTAGTGTGTGGTGGCCGCGACGGCGCCGCCCCGCGCGCACAGGCTGTCGAGCACCCCCGCGGCGAGCGCTTCGCCCTCGCGCGGGTCGGTCCCTCCGGCGAGCTCGTCGAGCAAAACGAGGGCGCCGAGGTTGGTCTCCTGCAGGATGGCCGCCAGGTTGCAGACGTGGGCGCTGAAGGTCGAGAGGTTCTTCTGAAGGCTCTGGTCGTCGCCGACGTCGGTCAGGACGACGTCGAAGAGACCCACGGAGCTGCCCTCGGCGCAGGCCACCGGCATTCCGGCGCGCGTCATCAGCGCCGCCAGCCCCATCGTCTTGAGCGCCACCGTCTTGCCGCCCGCGTTCGGGCCGCTCACGACGATGGCGTGCCCCGCTTCGATTGTCAGATCGCTCGGGACGACGTCGGGCAGGTCGAGCGCGAGGAGCGGATGGCGCGCCTTCTTCAGGTCGATTCGTGGCTCGTCGAGGACCGCGGGGAAGACGAGCGACAGGTCCCGCGCAAGCTTCGCGACGGCGGCGCGCACGTCCGACAGCGCGAGCGCGCGCGCGGCGGCGTCCACGCTCGGAAGGACCTCGGCGACGACCGCCGTGAGGCGCGCGTACACGGCCTCCTCCTCCCGCTTGACCTCCGCCTCGAGCACCTTCAGGCGATTGCCCATCGCGACGACGGCGCGCGGCTCGACGAACAGCGTGGCGCCGCTGGAGCTCGTCGCGTGCACTATCCCGGGGAACCGCTCGTGCGAGTCGCTGCGGACGGGCAGCACCCAGCGCCCTTCGCGCTCGGTGACGAAGCGGTCCTGAAGCACCGATTCGTAGCGCGACATGAGATCTTCCATGCGCGACAGCATCCGCTGCCGCGCCGCGTGGAACTCGCCGCGCAGCTCTTTCAGTCGCGGGCTCGCACGGTCCGCGAGCGTACCGTCCGGCTCGAAGCTGGTCGCGATCTCGTCGGCGACGTCGTCGAGCGTCGGGTCGGTGGAGCACGCTTCGAAGAGCGCGGGGAGATCGGCACGCCGCGCCGCGAGGAATCGGCGGAGGCCTCGCGCACCGCCGAGCATACGGCCGAGCGAGCGCAGCTCGACCGGAGAGAGGACGCCGCCGATCCGCGCACGTTCGATCGCTTCGCGCACGTCGTCCACCTCGCCCATGGGCAAAGGGCGCCCCTCCTCGAGCGATCGCAGCGCCTCCGCGGATTGAGCGAGGAACGCGCGGGCTTCGTCGCGCGTCGCGGCGAACGGCAGTCCAGCCGCCAGGTCACGGCCAAGCGGGCCCGTGCAGCGGTCGGAGAGCGCGGCGAGGACGCGGCCCCATTCGAGGTCGGCGTGCGTCTTCGGCGGACACGGGTCGGTTCGTAGCGGGTGCACGGCGAGAGGCGCGTGGGGAATGGAGAATACGAGGGGAGCGAGAGGGTGTAGCACGCGAGGTCGGCGCTTCGGCGGCGAGTACGACGCGATAGCGAGTGCGCCCTTCGCGCCTGTCTTGCCAAATGCCTCGCCGAGGTTCAGTGGCATTGAAGTGCTCGGCCACGGAGCTGATCGCGCAACTCGGCGTTGCCCTCGCGGCATGCGAAGCGTGAAAACGTCGATCGCCGAGGAGCATCACCATCGGCATTGGCGGCCTGTACGCTGGCTTCACCCCTGTCTTTTGAGTACCTTTCCGACGATGGGCGACATCGGGACGCAGCCCACGCCAGAGCGCGCCTTGCACATCCGGCCCGCGGGGATGGATGCGCTTTTGAAGCCGGTCCACCGCTGGGTCTGGGCAGACGCGCACAGGCGGGCGCACAAGCTCCTTCGGTTTGCCGAGACCGAGGCCGACGGCGGTCGCGATCTGACGCGCGCCGCCGAGCTCACGCGCGATGCGCTGCTACGCCGGCTTTATCTGCGTCACGCCTCCGACGAGCTGCGCCACGCAGACATGTTTCGCAAGCGCGGCCGCACGATGCTCGCGTCGCTCTCCCGCCGCGGCGCGGGCGTGGAAGCCAACTGGCTCGCCCCAGGAGAACGCGGACTCGACGACCTGAACGTCGACCATGAAAACGACGACACGCTGCTCGCATTTCTCCATCTGAGTGAGCGCGCCGCGGCGATGCGCTTCGCCGTCTATCGCGAGGTGCTCGCGGGCGACCCGGACACTCGCGCGGTGTTCGAGACCATTCTGCGCGACGAGGCATTCCACATGAACTACACGCGAAAGCAACTCGAGCGTGTGTCGCCGCGAAAGCACGGCGTGCGCCTCTGGATGGCGCGCTTGCACAGGGTCGGGAAGTTGTACCTCCGCTTCGCCGCGGCGTTCGCCGGGGTCATGGGGGCCCTCATCCTCGGACTTCAATACTTCGTCGTGTTGCCGTTCTTCGCGCTCGCCGCCAAACATGCCGAACGTCGCGCCCGCGTCCCGAGCGGGTGGACGAGCGTCGCCAGCCGGAGCTTCTCCTTCCGTTCGCAATACTGATGAAGATCCTCGGAATCTCGGCCCATTACCACGACTCGGCCGCGGCGCTCCTCGTCGACGGAATGCCCGTCGCCGCCGTCCAGGAAGAGCGCATCTCTCGCCGCAAGAACGACGCCGCATTCCCCGTCGGCGCGATCGAATACTGCCTGAATCAGGCGGGCCTGGAGCCGGAGGAGCTCGACGCGGTCGTCTTCTACGAGAAGCCGATGCTCAAGTTCGAGCGCATTCTCACGATGGCGCTTCGCGAGTGGCCGCGTACCTTCTCGAGCTTCCCGCACGCGATGAAAAGCACCCTGGGCGAGAAGCTCTGGGTGAAGGGCCTGATCAAGAGCTGGCTCGGAGTCCCGAGCGACAAGATCCTCTTCAGCGAGCACCACCGGTCCCACGCCGCAGCCGCCATGCTGACGGCCCCCACCCGCGACGCAGCGATTCTCACCGCCGACGGCGTCGGTGAGTGGGCCGCGCTCACGGTCGGCCGGGGCAAGCGTGCGGGCGCCAAGGTCGAGGTCGATCTCCTTCGCGAGATTCGCTTCCCGCACTCGCTGGGGATGCTCTATTCGACGTTCACCGCGTTCCTGGGCTTCCCGGTCAACGAGGGCGAGTACAAGGTCATGGGGCTGGCCTCGTACGGCAGTCCACGCTTCGCCGATCGGGTGCGCGAGATCGTCGAGCGCACCGAGGACGGCGGCTTCCGCCTCGACATGAGGTACTTCGAGTACCACACGAACGCGAAGCGCTCGTTCTCGAACCGGCTCATCGACGTCTTCGGCCCGCCGCGAGCCCCCTGGGAGCCGCTCGATCCGACGTCGACGGAGGGACGCCGCTTCGCCGACGTCGCCTCGAGCGTGCAGCACGTCCTCGAGGAGATCCTCGTCGAGATGTGCACGCGCCTGCGCAAGGAGCTGGACGTCCCGGACCTCTGTCTGGGCGGCGGGGTGGCGCTCAACGGGGTCTGCAACGCGCGCATCCTCCGCGAGAGCGGCTTCGAGCGCGTCTTCGTTCCGCCCGCGCCGGGCGACGCCGGGTGCGCCCTCGGCGCCGCCCTCCTCGCCGATCGGGTGTTCTTCGGCAACCCCGATCGCGATTTCCCCGACCATCCCTACTGGGGGCCTGCGCTCGATCCGCAAGAGCTGTTCCGCGTCGCCCGCGAGGACGGGCTCCCGGCCGAGGAGTTACCGAACGACGACGTGGTGCTCGATCGCGTGGTGCGCGAGCTCCAGGCCGGGAAGATCGTCGGCTGGATGGACGGCCGAACCGAGTTCGGGCCGCGCGCGCTGGGCAACCGCAGCATTCTCTCGGCTCCGCACACGGCCGAGCAGCGCGATCGCCTGAACAAGAGCATCAAGTTCCGCGAAGAGTTCCGCCCCTTCGCCCCCGCGGTTCCCACAGAGCACGCGAGCACGTACTTCGAGCTGCCGCCGGGGGGGCACCGGCTCGGCCGCTTCATGTCCGGCGTGTTCCCTGTGCGCCCGGAGCACCGCGATCGGCTCGCCGCGGTGACGCACGTCGACGGTACGGCGCGCCTTCAGACGGTCGACCGCGATGTGTCGCCTCGCTTCCACGCGCTTCTCGAGGCGTACGGCCGCAAGTCGGGTCTCCCGGTGCTGCTCAACACGTCCTTCAACCTGGCCGGGGAACCGATCGTGAACCGCGCCGTCGAGGGGTATTCGACCTTCCGTCGCTGCGCAATCGACATGCTCGTCGCGGGTCGCTGCGTCGTCACCAAACGCGCCGACCGCACGGCAGAAATCGACTCCGGCGCCCCGGAGGAGGAAGCCGGCCTCAACGCAAAGGAAGAAGCAGCCGAATGATCCTCAAGCGCAGAGGCAAGATTCGACGCGGGCTGACCGTCGTGGCCAGCGCCGCTCCGTCCATCGCGGACCTCGCGCGCGGCATGTGGAAGAGCGAGAAGCGCAACCGCTGGCTCGTGCCGCTCGTCGTCTTCCTCTGCATCACCGGGCTCGTTCTGGTGCTGGCAAGCACGGTCGAGGTGCTCGCCCCCTTCATCTACACGATCTTCTAGAGCCGATTCGGCGAATGGTCGCGACGTACCCGCCTCGAACGACTTCACCGCTGGGGTGGGCCACCCGACTGCTCGCCTGCCCCTCCTGCCGCGGCGCCCTGCGGGAGCGCGGCGGCCACCTGGGTTGCGCCGGTTGCGCCAAGATGTACGCGGTCGAAGGCGGGACCCCGCAGCTGCGCGAAGCCGGCGACGCGCGCACCGACGTCGTGCGCGACTTCTACACGGCCGCGCCGTTCCCCGGCTACCCGCCGAAGGACAGCCTCGGCAGCCTTCGCGCGCGAGCCGGCCGAAGCGAGTTCGCGAAGCTCCTCGATCGAGCCATTCCCGGCGACGCGTGCATCGTCGAGGTGGGGTGCGGGACGGGACAGATGTCTCTCTTCCTGGCGACCGCCAACCGCGTCGTCATCGGCGCGGACCTCACGCGCGCATCGCTCGAACTGGGGGCGAGCGCTGCCCGGCGATTCGGCGTCGAGCGGGTGCTCTTCGTCGAGACCGACCTGCGGCGCTCGGGGCTGCGGGAGGGGGCGTTCGACGTCGTGTACTCGTCGGGCGTGCTCCATCACACGCCCGATCCGCGCGCGTCGTTCGCTGCGCTGGCGCGCCTCGCGCGGCCGGGCGGCATCGTCGTCCTCGGCCTCTACAACGCGTGGGCGCGCATTCCCCACCGCGTGCGCCGTGCCATCGGACGAATGACCGGCCTGAAGTACATCCCGCTCGACCCGGTGCTTCGCGACCGCGCCGCCGAGCCGGCGCGGCGCGAGGCATGGCTTCGCGACCAGTACATGCATCCGGAGGAGCACCGCCACACGACGCGCGAGGTGCAGCGCTGGTTCCGCGAGTGCGGCATCGAGTACCTGCGCACGTACCCCGACTCGCTCTTCGGAGGCGAGCCGCTCGAGGGAGACGCCTTGTTCCAGCCCGCCGACGACGACTGGGCCTTCGAGAACTGGGCGTCGCAGGTAGGCTGGATGAAGACGCTCGCCCACGAAGGCGGGCTCTGGGTCACCATCGGCCGGCGTGCAGATAGCACGCCGGCACTCTCTCCCTCCGAGTCGATCGGCCGGAAATTGGCGTGAGCGGCGCTGCGTGACGGGCGGCGCGGTAAACCGCGCTCAAAGAAACACGTGGGCCTGGGCGAGCCAGATCCACACGTTCGTGTACCCGACCGGGCTTCCGAGCGTCTGGTACCCGCCGTCCAGACGAAGATCGAGGTGCGGCGCGAAGAACCATACCGACGACACCCAGCCGCCGAACGACGACGGCTCGCCCGCGCTGCCGCTGTTCATCGCCTCGCCGGTCGCCATGAAATGGAGTCCCTGCGTGGGCTCGACGTCGGCCTGAACGAACCCCGCATAGCCGCCGCGATGTCCGTTCCACGTGAGCGACTGGTACACCCAGTCGACCTCGGTCATCAGCACGAGCTCCGGATAGGGCGACACGCGCGCGAAGAGACCGTGCGCCTGGCGGTAGTCGGTCACGTTGTAGACGATGTCGCGCGTCGCACGAGTAAACTGGCTGCTCGCGCCGACCGCCACCGTGTTCACCGGGGCAAATTCGACGTACGCACTGTATCCGCGCTCGCGGTAGTCGTCGGGGTGGACCTCGAAGTTCCCGACGATCCCCATCACTTCGCCGCGGAGCTGGTCGACGTTGAACGCGAGCGCCGCCCCGTATTGCTGCGTGTCGTTGTAGTCGCTGCGGGTCAGCGTCCGCACCCAGAAGTTGTGCTCGACGTTTCGGATCGCGAAGGGGATGGCCATTCGCCCGGCGCGAACGAGCCACGACTCGCCTTCCCCGAACTCGTACCCCACCCAGTGCTCGCGCGAGATGAAGTTCTCCGAGGGGCTGTCGGTGAGCGACGCCGCCAGCGCGCCTTGCGGCGCGTATCCGAGGCTTCCTGCGGCGCGCACGTGATCGACGACGATGTCCGCGGTCAGGTCCGCGCGCATCGTGATGAACTGCTGCGTCGCCGGGCTGCCCTCGGGCTTGAGACTGAAGTACGCCTCGCGGAAGTCGCCGCCCACGCGCAGACCGTCCGACGGCTGCACGAGCCCCCAAAGGAACCCGGCCGTGGACGCCGCCTCCTCCGAGGTATTGCCGTACCGCGAGCGCAGCAGCAGATCCCCCTGCGCTCGCCCGTAGGCCGTGAGCACGCCCGCACCGCCCGAGGGGTCCGTGTGGCATGGCGTGCAGCCCGTGTATCCATGCCGGATCATCCAGGGGTAGGCCTGCGCGCTGGACGAAATCGAGAGGACGAGCAGCGCGAACGCCGCCGACAGGGTCCACCCGAGCGCGCGCACGGCTGCCATTCGAAAGTAAGGGCCTCGCGAACGCCGCGCGGCCTAGCTTCCAGCGACCCGGAAGCTCGCCGTGACGTCCACGTCGGGCTTCACAGTGACCCCCAGGTAGGTGGGGACCTGGATTCCGTAGTCGTTCATGTTGATGTGGAACTTGCCGTGGGAGAGCAAGCCCGCGCCATCGGCCTTGGCGTCGTAGTGGACGGTGATCGGCTTGGTCTGCCCGTGCAGCTGCAGCGTCCCCGGCACGTCCGTCTCGACGCTCTCCCCGGCTGCGGGCACCTTCAGCGAGGCTCGCGACACCGTGAGCACCGCGCTCGGGTACTTGCCGACCTCCAGGTACTTCTCCTTCATGTGCTTGTCGCGAAGGCCGATTCCCGTCGACAGATTCCCCAGCGGAACCGTCAGGACGACGTTCCCGCCGCCGTCGGTCACGGCCAGCTCGGGGGTGGTACCCTCGATCTTCAAGCCCGCCGGGCCGGACGCCTGGAACGCCACCTTGGAATCCGACGGAGTCGACAGCGCGGCATGCCCGACGGCGCTGATGCTTACGATGATGGGACAGGCTGCGAGCAGCCAGAGGCGCTTGTTCATGGCGACCCTCCTTTCTCCGCGTTCGACGGAGAAAACGCTCGCCAATTACATGCGCACGGCAGATCGTGGCAAGCTTCGTTTCTGCAACAACCGAGCGCCAGGTTTGTCTTCGCGGGGGGGAGCGGTTGCGCGCCGGCCTGCGCAGATGATACGGCGTCCGGGCGGTGCGTCTCCGACTCCGCCGGAGCGCGGTCGAGACCCGAGGGAGTTGTGCCGATGGCGCCCAATAGCCGTTTCGTTCTTTGCGCTGCGGCCGCTGCCTGCGCGATGACGGCGACGACGCTCGCCTCGCGGGACGCCGCCGCCTTTTGCCGTACCGTGACGGCTGCCGTCCCCGCGGGCTACGACCCCGTTTCCCAGGGGTGCTTCGAAGCCCAGGGCGGAGCGGGCATCTTCCTCCTTTACTGGAAGAACCTCTGCGTTGGTTACAGCTTGCAGAAGGACGCCAGCCCCCTTCGCGGGATCACCCTCGCGCAGGCGCAGAGCATCGCCGGCGAGGCTTTTGCCCAATGGGGCGGCGCGGCATGCCCGGGCGGCGGCACGCCCTCGGTCCAGGCGTTCGACGAGGGTGCCGTCGATTGCGACAAGGTCGAATACAACTCCGCCGCCCCCAACCAGCACGTCATCATCTTCCGGGACGACGGCTGGCCCTACGACGACTCCAGCAACACGCTCGGCCTCACGACGGTCACGTACGACACGACCGACGGCGAGATCTACGACGCCGACATGGAGCTCAACTCGCGCGACTACGACCTGGTGGTGACGTCGCCGGCGCCGAGCGGCGCCTACGACCTCGCCAGCGTCATCACCCACGAAGCCGGGCACTTCCTCGGGCTCGCGCACTCCGCCGATGCGACGGCGGTCATGTACGCGCATTACCAACCCGGCGCCTCGACCCCAACGACCGACGACATCGAAGGCATCTGCACGATTTACCCACCGGGCGGTCAGCGCGCGACCAGCGCCGGGAACCTCGCCGGCGACAGCTGCGACCCCACGCCCCGGCACGGCTTCTCGACCCAGTGCGGCTCCGACATCGACGCCGGAGCGCTGGACGGGAGCGGCGGCACCACGACGGGCGGCAAGAGCGCGAAGTGCTCGATCGGGAAGGCCCCCGGGGCTAGAGGCGGAGCCTCGTGGCTGCTCGCGGGGACCGTCGTCGGCGGACTGCTCGTGCGCCGCGCGAGGCGCCGTGCGCGCGGCGCGTGCGCGCCCTCGCTCGCGGCATGGCGATCGGGCTGGCCGCCGGGACGGCTCTCGCGCTGACTTCCCGGGACGCGCGCGACAGCGTGTCGGTCGCCGCGCTCTTCGACGATCTCGTGCGCGCGTCCGGTGCCGTCGCGCCTCTCAGAAGCTGGCCCGCAGAAGCGCGCCCCCGCCACCGGGTACGGGCGCCGGGGTCACGACGATCGCCGACTCCATCGACGCGCCCTTCGCGTGCGGCCCGGTGAAGAAGACGACGAACGCCGCTGCCAGCGCGGCGCCGCCCGCGCCGAAGGCGATAATCGCGCCGGTCGTCGGACCGGAGTCCGGCGGCGGCGTGGCGCACCCCGAGCCGGCCGCCGGCGACTGGCTGTTGGACGCGAGCAGCGCGGCGCCCACCCCGATGCCAACGAGACCCGCTCCGGCGAGGCCGTACTCCACCCAGCGACGCCCTCCGTCCGCCGGCGCTTCGGGCGCGAGCTGGGGCTGCGCGGGAGCCGCCGGCTCCGCCGCGGGCACGGGCGCGGGGGCGGCGGGCGCCGCCGGTTCGGCGAGCTGCACGACGGCGATCGGCGCGGCCGCCTCCACGTGAGCGGTCACCGTGCGAGCCGCTTGCCCCGGCATCGCGAAGGCCACGACGTGGTCCCCGGGATCGATCGCGGGCGGAGCGTCCCAGGCAACGCGCGGAATGCCCGCGCCATCGACGTGCAGCTCCGCTCCGGCCGCAGCCGCCCCCGGCGGGACGTCGATGCGAAGCCGATTGATCTTCGGCTCGACCGTCTCGGCGCGGGTCCGCGCCAGCTCCTCGCGCTTCGCGTCGTTGTGCTCGCGCGCCAGCTTCTCGGCGGCGCGAAACTCCTGCCACGCGCTCGCCGTGCGCCCGATCCGCTCGTAACAATCCCCGAGGTGGAGCGCGATCCCCACGCCCGGCGACAGCTGCTGCGACTGCGCGAACTTGGTGCACGCTTCGGAGAACCGGCCGGCGTCGCGGAGGTGCTTCCCCTCCGTGAAGAGCGCGTCGGCTTGCGACTCGGCCGGGGCCTCCGCCCGCGCGCCCGGAGCCGCGCACAAGAGCGCCGCGACGGCGCCCAGGGCGACGAAGCGTGCGATCACTTCCGACCTCCGAACTCGTCGTCGTCGACGGGTTTCGCCGCGGCCGGAGCCTTCACGTCCGAGGCCGCCAGCTGCGGCGCAGCGGGCGCCGTCGACGCCGCGGGCGACGCCGAACTCGGCGGCGATGCCGGCGGAGCGGAGCGCTTCGGCACAGGCGGCGGCGCGCCCGCTTTGCGCGAGACTCTCTGCGCCGAAGCCGCGGCCGAAGGCATCGCTGCGGGAGGCGGGGCTGCCGGTGGGTCGAACGTCGCCGCCGTCGCCGTCGTCACGACCGGCGGAGCCGTGGGCGGCTCGCGCGCGGCGGCTCCCGCGGCGGCGGCCGTCGTCCCCCATTGCGTGTCGCGCGAGGCCAGCAAGGCCGCGGCGATGACGCCCGCGGCTACGGCCCCGAGCCCGGCGGCGCGCATCGTCTGGCGGGCCGGCGAAAGGGGCCGCTTGGACGGCAGCAGCCGCCCGGCCGGCGGCAGCGTCGCGCTCATCGGCGAAAGCGAGGTGGGCGCCGGCGCCGCAGCCGAAGGCGATACGGACCGATCGGGACGCGCCGAGTGCCCCGGGAACTTGCTTCGTTTCGTGTCCGGCGGAGGCGCGCTCGACGTGCCCAACTCGGCGCGGAGCTCTTGCAAGATGATCGTCGGCGCGACGGGAAGCGCCGGCACCGCGATGTCCACCGCGTGCTCGGAGGGCGGAGGCAGCGGGGCGGTCACCCGCGAGGGCGCGTCCGAGCTCTTCCCGACACCGCCGCGCTTCGTCGCCTCGCCCACGTCCGCCTTCGGCTCCGGGAGCTGCGCGGCGCTGGCGTCTTTTAGCTCGAGGAACTCGTCGGCCACGAACGCCGACCCCGCCTGCAGCGCGAGCTGCGTCTCGTTGTGACGGCGCAAGGCCACCGCATAGAGCGCATACAGGATCGCCGGGTACTCCTGCACGAGCGCCAGGAACTCGTCGCGTGGCAAGAAGAGCGTCGCCGTCCCTCGCACGGCGATCGAGTCGGCCGCCACCTTGCGGCAGAGCACGAGCTCGACCTCGCCGACCGTCTCCCCCGCCCCGAGCGTCGCGAGAACGACCGGCTCTCCGCCTTCCGACGCCACGACGGCGACCTCGCCGGATACGACGAGGTGCAACCCTCCGGCGTCTTCGCCGCTCGAGGCAAGCCGGTCTCCCCTGGCGTAAACGCGCGTCTCGAGCCGCTCGACGAGCGC
>Ga0102924_1004426_pt1 | contig 14161 bp, 12 predicted proteins | sample PaiPotPPM11metaG_FD_80116 | JGI IMG/M metagenome (GOLD analysis project Ga0102924, IMG submission 80116) | Iron sulfur acid spring bacterial and archeal communities from Banff, Canada, to study Microbial Dark Matter (Phase II) - Paint Pots PPM... ... | reverse complement strand
GTAGGTGCCGGCGCGGGGCCAGAGGTACTGATCGCGCAGGAAGACCAGCTGCCGCGCGCCCGGCGCGTAGCGGTACGGGTCGATGCCCGCGGCCTGGACCCGGCCGTCCCAGATGTAGCGGTACATGTCGCTGCTGCCCACCGACGGGCCGACCAGCGCGGCGATCTGCAGCGCGACGCCGCCCAGCAGGATCAGCGGGACCGCCCGCCGGGCGCTGACTCCCAGCGCCAGCCAGGCCCCGGCCGCGAACAGCGGCCACAGCCCGGCGTCCAGGACCAGCGGCTGGTACGGGGCCAGCCCGGAGAACTTGCGGACGCTGAGCACGATCAGGGCGCCCATCGCCGCCACGGCCACCGCCGCGCCGGCGATCCGGATTCGTTCGCTCACCGTACGAACGGTGCCAGCCGTCCCTGAGCCGGGATAGCGGCTCGGCGGGGCCGTAAGCATTCCTTAAGCCGGCGCGGGATCGGCGGCGGGGCCGGCGTCGGCCCGGCTCAGCCGGGCGAACCAGCGGCCCGCGCAGTCCCAGCTCTCGGCGGCTCGCAGGCCGGCGGTGGCGGCCAGGGCGGCCAGCTGGTCCGCGCCGACATAGGCCCAGGGGAACCACGGGCCCGACCCCTCGGCGTTGCGCAGCCGGACCTCCTCGCACCGGGTCCCGGCGCCGGGCGGGCAGGTCTCGGCCACCACCGCGCCGTGCGGCGCCAGCAGGTCCCTGGTCCGGCGCAGCAGCGCGGCGGGGTCGCCGCCGATGCCGATGTTGCCGTCGGCCAGCAGCACGGTCTCCCACCGCCCGGTGCCGGGCAGGCGGGCGAACACGTCCCGCTGCAGGGCCAGCACGCCGGACGACCGGGCCAGCCGCACGGCGTAGGGCGTGATGTCGATGGCCAGCGCGGGAATGCCGCGCTCGGCCAGCGCCAGCGTCAGCCGGCCAGGGCCGGCCCCGACGTCCAGGGTGGGCCCGGCGCACCGGTCGAGCACCGAGTCGTCGCCGGGGGCCGCGTGCAGCCAGCGGTGCACCGGCAGCGGGCTGGCGCTGCCGTCCTTGTGCTCGATCTCCGGCGCGGCCGTGCCCGCCAGGGCCTGCTCGTAGAGCTCGCCGATCATGCGTTATTTCCCGTCTTTCGCTCTGCGGCGCCCACCGGGGCCGGACACGGCCCGCCACGAGGCCGACAGCGTAGCCGCGGGGCTGACCAGGGGACCCTTACGAAGCCATGACATCTGCGCAGAAGCCCGTTTGCGATGATCCATCCGGTTACGGTGGGACCGTGGGCCGCGAGATCGCCCGCGACCAGGATCGTGATAGCGAGGTAGCCCATGCTCAGTAACCCGGACCCGCCGGGTCGGATCATGGTCGTGGACGACGACACGACCCTGTCCGACGTGGTCGGACGCTACCTGTGCCGCGACGGCCACCAGGTGGAATGCGTGGCCGACGGCTACGCGGCGCTGCGCCGGGTCGAGGAGGAGCCGCCCGACCTGGTGGTGCTGGACCTGATGCTGCCCGGCATCAGTGGCCTGGAGGTGTGCCGGCGGCTGCGCCAGCAGTGGCCGATCCCGGTCGTGATGCTGACCGCGCTGGGCGAGGAGACCGACAAGGTGGTGGGCTTCGAGACCGGGGCCGACGACTACGTCACCAAGCCATTCAGCCCGCGCGAGCTCACCATGCGGGTCCGCTCGGTGCTGCGCCGGGCCCGTGGCAGCGGCCTGCAGGGCGCGCCCACGCTTGGGGTGCTGACCGACGGCGAGCTGGTGGTGAACCTGGGCGCGCACGAGGCCCGGCTGGGCTCGGCGCTGCTGTCTCTGACCTCGCGCGAGTACGACCTGCTGATCTTCCTGATGCGCCACCCGCGTCAGGCGTTCACCCGCGAGGAACTGCTGGACCAGGTGTGGAACTGGTCGTTCGGCGACACCTCGACGGTGACCGTGCACGTGCGCCGGCTGCGCGAGAAACTCGAGCCCAACCCGACCATGCCCCGGCGCATCGTCACCGTCTGGGGTGTCGGCTATCGCTACGAGCCTGGCCCGGAGGGGGCATGATTTCCTGGTCCGACCTGTGGACGGTCAGCTACACCGTGGCCGGGGTAGCGTTCGTGGCCTCGGCCGCCGGGCTGGTCGCGGTGCGGCTGCTGGCCGCCCGCTCGGTCTACACCAACCTGACCGTCGTGGCCGCCGTGACCGTGGTGGCCACGGTGACCGGCTTCGTGCTGATCGCCAAGGAGATGTTCATCTCCCAGGGTGACCTGGACCTGGTCATGGCGGTCGTGGTCATCTCCGGCATCGCGGGCTTCGCCGTGGCCCTGCTGGTCGGCCGGCGGATCGCGGCGGCCAGCCGATCTCTGCTCAACTCGGTGCAGGAGGTCGGCCGCAGCGGGTCCTACCACCGGCCGACGGCGGTACTGCCCGCCGAGCTGGCCGGGCTGTCGGACGCCCTGGAACGCGCCCACGGCCGGCTGACCGAGGCCAGGGACCGCGAGCGGGCGCTGGAGACCAGCCGCCGCGAGCTGGTCGCCTGGGTCAGCCACGACCTGCGCGCGCCGCTGGCGGGCCTGCGGGCCATGGCCGAGGCGCTGGAGGACGGCGTGGTCGCCGACCCCTACACGGTGGAGACCTACCACGGCCAGATCCGCAAGGAGACCGACCGCCTCACGCTGATGATCGACGACCTGTTCGAGCTGTCCCGCATCCACGCCGGGGCGCTGCGGCTTTCGCGCCGCCCTGTCAGCCTGGGCGAGCTCATCGGCGAGGCGCTGACCAGCGCCGAGCCGCTGGCCCGGGCCAAGGGCGTGCGGCTGCACGGGTCGTGGGAGGCCTGCCGGCCGCTCATGGTGGACACCGCCGAGGTCGGGCGGGCGCTGCGCAACCTGATCACCAACGCGGTCCGGCACACGCCGTCCGACGGCTCGATCGAGGTCGAGGGCGACGAGGAGTCGGGCATGGCCACCGTCTGCGTGTCCGACTCGTGCGGCGGCATCCCCGAGGAGCACCTGCCCCGGGTCTTCGACGTGGCCTTCCGCGGCGAGACGGCCCGCACGCCGGGCCCCTCCGAGGGCGCCGGCCTGGGGCTGAGCATCGCCAGGGGCATCATCGAGGCCCATGCCGGGCAGATCGGGGTGCGCAACGCCGGGCCCGGCTGCCAGTTCATGATCCGGCTCCCGCTGGCCGCCGGGGCCGGGGCCAGCTCCGGCCTGCCCCGCTCGCAGCGTCGCGGAGCGGGCTCGAGCCGGGAAGGCATACTGACCTGATCCGGCCGGCCTGATCGGGTAGAAAAGACCGATGCCCCGCTATCCCAGCTATCCCCGCTACCCCAGCTATCCCCGCGATACCTCTGACCAGTTCATCTACTCCGGTGACGACGTGCTCAGCATGCTCGACACCCTGCTCGCCGAGGAGGGCGCGGCCCGGTGGGACGAGTTCCACGCCGACCGCACCCGGTCCATCCCGTTCTTCACCGACTCGCCCGACGAGAGCCTGGCCGAGTGGCTGGAGGCGGGTCTGATCACGCCGGGCCGGGTGCTCGAGCTGGGCTGCGGCCACGGGCGGAACGCCGCCTACCTGGCCGACCTGGGCTGCGACGTGGATGCCGTGGACTTCTCGGCCAGGGCCATCGAGCGGGCCAGGGAGCGGCCCCGCCCCGCCTCGGGGTCTGTCACCTACCAGTGCTGCTCGATCTTTGACGCGCAGCTCACCGAGGGCTCCTACGATCTGGTCTACGACTCGGGCTGCCTCCACCACATCGCGCCGCACCGCCGCCTCGACTACGTCGAGCTGGTGACCAGGGCGCTGCGGCCGGGCGGCCAGTACGGGCTGGTCTGCTTCCGGCCCGAGGGCGGCAGCGGCTACACCGACCAGCAGGTGTACGAGCGGGGCAGCCTGGGCGGCGGCCTGGGCTACACCGAGGAACAGCTGCGGGTGCTGTGGGACGCGGCGCCGTTCACGGTGCGCGTGCTGCGCCAGATGCAGGCACGGGACGAGCAGTCCCGCCGCTTCGGCGCCGACTTCCTGTGGGTGCTGCTAGCCGACCGGGACGGCGCCGACCAGTACAGCGCCGGCCCAGACAGCGCCGGCCCGGAGAGCTAGGCCGCCGGCGACCCGGCCCGCTGCGGGACCCTGGCCGGGCTCCGCAACGGTGCCCGCGCGAACTCGGCCATGCCCTGGCCGAACCCGATCTGGGCCCGGAACCCCAGCTCGGCCGCGGCCAGCTCGGGCGAGGCCACCACGTGCCGGACGTCGCCCAGCCGGAACTCGCCGGTGACCTCCGGATCCGGCCCGCCGAAGGCGCCGGCCAGCGCCGCGGCCATCTCGCCCACCGTGTGCGGCTCACCGCTGGCCACGTTGTAGGCCCGCAGCCGGGCCGGCGGCCCGGCCACCGTCAGCGCGGCCATGTTGGCCGCGGCGATGTCGGCCACGTGCACGAAGTCGCGGCGCTGCGCGCCGTCCTCGGTCACCCGCGGCGCCCGGCCCGTCTCCAGGGCCGACCGGAAGATGGCCGCCACGCCGGAGTACGGGGTGTCGCGTGGCATCCGCGGGCCGTACACGTTGTGGTAGCGCAGGGCCGCCGCGGTGCCGCCGGTCATCGCCGCCCATACCCCGGACAGCTGCTCCTGGGCCACCTTGCTCACCGCGTAGGCGTTGCGCGGGTCCAGCGGGGCTGACTCGGGGACCGGCGCGGTGCGCAGGTCCGAGCCGCAGGCCGGGCAGCGCGGCTCGAACCGGCCCTGCTCCAGGTCGGCCACGGCGCGGGCGGGCGGGCGCACCACCCCGTGCTCCGGGCAGTCGTAGCGGCCCTCGCCGTAGACCACCATCGAGGAGGCCAGCACCAGGCGCGGCACCCCCCGCCGCCCCATGGCCTCCAGCAGCACCGCGGTGCCGGTGACGTTCACGTCGCAGTAGCCCGGCAGGTCGGACAGGTCCTTGCCCAGGCCGACCATGGCCGCCTGGTGGCAGACCGCGTCCACGCCGTCCAGGGCCCGCATGGCCACCCGCGGATCGCGGACGTCGCCGGCCAGCAGCGGAACGTCGGCGGGCCAGTAGTCGGGCCGCCCGTCGTGCACGGCCGGGGCCAGGCTGTCCAGCCCGCGGACGTCATGGCCGGCGGCCAGCGCCGCGTCGGCGATGTGCGAGCCGATGAAGCCGGCCGCGCCGGTGATGAGGATGCGCATGCCGGTACCGAATCACGCCTAGCCCGCCGGGCGGCCCGGCCGCGACATTCCGTCACATCTCCGTAAGGGTCAATCACGCTATGCCGGCATTATCGTGCCGGTCATGCTGACCGACGTGATACTCCCCTGCCTCAACGAGGCCGCCGCCCTGCCCTGGGTACTGGAGCGGATGCCGCCCGGCTACCGGGCGATCGTCGCCGACAACGGCTCCGACGACGGCTCGGCGCAGGTGGCCGAGGCACACGGGGCGCAGGTCGTGCCCGTCCCGCAGCGCGGCTTCGGGGCCGCCTGCCACGGCGGGCTGCTGGCCGCGACCAGCGAGCTGGTCTGCATCATGGACGCCGACGGATCGCTGGACCCGGCCGACCTGCCCCAGGTGTCGGCCCAGGTCGAGGCGGGCACGGCCGACCTGGTGCTGGGCGCCCGCCGCCCGTCCGGCCGCGGCGCCTGGCCGCTGCACGCCCGCCTGGGCAACCTGGCCATCGCCGACGCGGTGCGGCGCCGGACCGGGGTGCGACTGCACGACCTGGGCCCCATGCGGGCCGCCCGCCGGGAGGCGCTGCTCGAGCTGGGCATCACCGACCGCCGGTTCGGCTACCCGCTGGAGATGGTGGTCCGGGCGGCCGAGGCCGGCTGGCGCATCGCCGAGCTCAGCGTGCCCTACCGCCCGCGCACGGGCCGGTCCAAGGTCACCGGCACCGTCGGCGGCACGCTGAAGACCGTCCGCGACATGCGCCGGGTGCTGGCGGCATGATCCGGATAATGGGCCCCCGCGGCCCGCGCGGCCAGGTGCTGGTCATCGCCAAGGAGCCGGTGCCGGGCCGGGTGAAGACCCGGCTGACGCCCGACTTCACCCCGGCCCAGGCGGCCAAGCTGGCCGAGGCGGCGCTGACCGACTCCCTGCTGGCCGCGGCCGCGGTGCCCGCGCGGCGGCACGTGATCGCGCTGGACGGCCAGCCCGGCGGCTGGCTGCCGGGCGGCTTCGAGGTCATCCCGCAGCACGGCGACGGCCTGGACCAGCGGATCGCCGCCGCGCTCAGCCAGGCCTACACCGACCTGCCTGAGCCGGTCGTGCTGATCGGGATGGATACCCCGCAGGTCACCCCGGACCTGATCGAGTCGGCGCTGCGGCCGCTGACCGACGGCAGCGCGGACGCCAGCTTCGGGCCGGCCGACGACGGCGGCTTCTGGCTGCTCGGCCTGCGCCGGCCCGACCCCGAGCTGGTGCTCGGCGTGCCCATGTCCACCGGCGACACCGGCGCCGCGCAGCTGTCCCGGCTGGTCCGGGCCGGCCTGCGGGTGCACTGGATGCGCACCCTGCTCGACGTCGACACGGCGGCCGACGCGGCCGCGGTGGCCAGCCAGGCGCCAGGCAGCCGGTTCGCCATCGCTCTACGGGCCATGACCGGCCGCCTGCCGTCCCCGGCCCCGGCCGGGCCGGCCAGGGTCCAGCCGACCGCGGCGGTGCCAGTTGCCGCCGTCCCATGAGCCCCCCGGGCCGGGCCGGCCCGGGGCAGGGTCGGCAGCCGCCCGGACCCTTCCGCCCCAGGTTCTGGCGCAGCCCGCTGCGGGGTCAGTGGCTGACGTCGGTGCTCGGCCTGGTGCTGCTGGGCGGGCTAAGCGTGATGGCCGTGACCGGCCTGCTGTCCTACGCGTCCTACGATCCCCGGCTGCCGGGCAACGACGAGACCTCCGGGGCCGGGCTGCTGCACTTCTACCTGTTCTCCTGGCCCACCGACCCGGCCTGGCTGTACCGGGTCAACCAGGGCGTCCACGTCACGCTCGGCGTGGCGCTGGTGCCGGTGGTGCTGGCCAAGCTGTGGTCGGTGCTGCCCCGGCTGTTCTCCTGGCCGCCGGTGCGCTCGCCGGCCCATCTGCTCGAGCGGATCAGCCTGATCATGGTGGTCGGCGGCGTGCTGTTCGAGATGGCCACCGGGATCATGGACATCCAGAACTGGTACGTCTTCCCGTTCTCCTTCTACACCGCGCATCTCTACGGCGCATGGGTGTTCATCGCGGGCCTGGTGATCCACGTGATCCTCAAGTTCCCGCGGATGCTGGCCGGCCTGCGTTCCCGCAGCCTGCGCCGGGAGCTGCGCACCCCGCTGGACCAGACCCAGCCCGAGGATCCCGACCCGGCGGGCCTGCGGGCGGCCCGCCCCGCGCCGCCGACGATCTCCCGTCGCGGGCTGCTGGCCGCGGTCGGCGGCGGCTCCCTGCTGCTGGCCGGGCTGATGGTCGGCCAGTCGATCGGGGGCTGGACCCGCCGGACCGCGCTGTTCGCGCCCCGCGGCCTGTCGGCCGCCCGGCCCGGCACGCTCCCGGTGAACCGGACGGCGGCCGACATCGGCCTGACCGACGCCGAGGTCGGCCCGGCCTACCGGCTGACCCTGGTCGGCGCCCGGCAGGTAACCCTGACCCGGGCGCAGGTGGCCGCCCTGCCCCAGCACTCGGCCGTGCTGCCGATCGCCTGCGTCGAGGGCTGGTCCGCGTCGGCCACCTGGGCCGGGGTGCGGCTGGCCGACCTGGCCCGGATGGCCGGGATCAGCCACCCGGCCGGAGCGCGGGTGGAGTCGCTGGAGCGGCACGGCTCGTTCAAGGCCGCGAGTCTGTCCGGAGCCCAGGTGAACGATCCGCAGGCGCTGCTGGCGCTGCGGGTCAACGGAGCCGACCTGCCCCGCGACCACGGCTACCCGGCCCGGGTGATCATCCCGGCGGCGCCGGGCGTCCACAACACCAAGTGGGTCAGCAAGATCGTCTTCCAGTAGGAAGAGGGCCGAAGAGCCCGGCCGGCTGGTTCCGCCGCTGGTACGGGGCCCAGCCGCTGCACCTGCTGGCCCTGCTGGCCGCCTTCGCGCTGGCCGGTTACGCCGTCCGCGACATGGTCGGCGCCGGGCAGTGGTTCGGCTTCGTCATCTGGTTCGCGGTCGCCATTGTCGGCCACGACCTGCTGCTGTTTCCGCTGTACTCGCTGGCCGACCTGTCCCTGCGCCGCCTGCTTCCGGCCCCCTCCCGCCGCCCGGCCCGCTCCGCCGGGCCGCCGGTCGTCAACTACATCCGGGTGCCAGGGGCGTTCTCGCTGCTGCTCCTGCTGGTCTGGTTCCCGCTCATCCTGGGGCTGTCGGCGCACGCCTACCACCGGGCCAGCGGGCTGGCCGAGAGCCCCTACCTGGGCCGGTGGCTGGCGGTCACCGGGGTGCTGTTCGCCGTCTCGGCGGCCAGCTACGCGCTGGCCCTGCGCCGCCGGGCCAGCCGGGCCCGGCGCGCGTCCCGGCACCGGCATCGCTTTCATTGATGAGCCATTCCCGTGTATTCTCCTAGGCGGGATTGACTGAACTTATTACTAAAGTGTGACCGCTCAGAGAATCACTTCCGCGCCCCGGCAATCATCTGCTAAGCATGTGAAACACCGGTCGCTGCGATCTCAGTCAGCCGACTGGTCGTATCAGCTATTTCCCCAGCTCAGAGCCCGCCAGTTGACCCACATAGCCCCGATTCGACCGTCCGGCAAAACCGGACAAAGAGGATAAACCGAAAAATATCTCGATTCGGTATCACGGGTTAACTATGAGGGCTACTGTGACCTTCTGGGAGCGGTCCCGAGAGAGAGATGCTGCAAATGTCTTATCGGAGAGTCGCCCGGTCTTATCGCAAGAGCCTCGCGCGCCAATACATAGAGGAGCACCCTCGAGCGCGCATCGGAGCGGTGGCCGGGCTCATGGTCGCGGTACTCGGCGTCGTCGTGGGGATGCTCTACCCCTCGCACTCCGGCACCGCGATCAACACTGCCAACGTAGCCAGCGCCTGCCTGTCGTCCACGCCCGCCACGTCGTCTTCGGGGACCTCGACGACCAGCACGGGAACGACGTCCACGGCGGCCCCGACCGCGACAGCCAGCACCACCCCCGGCACGGCGGCGAGCGCCACCACCGCCGCGAGCGCCACCACGGCCGTGGGCACCAGCACGGCGACCCCGGCGGCCACGGCCACCACGGCCGCGCCAACCGCCACGGCCAGTTCCACGGCCACGGTCGCCCCCACCGCGACCACCAGCGCGACGACCAGCGCAACGGCCACCACCAGCGCAACGGCGAGCACCACCACGACCGCCTCCGCCTCGCCCTGCGCCACCACCACGACCACCCCGGCCGCCGCTGCGGCCAACGTGAACTGCAACATCGTCGTGCCCGCCAACCCGCTGAGCGCGACCGGCCTGGCCACCCCGTGGCAGCTGACCGGCACCAACGGGGCGACCCCGGCCGCCTCCGGCTGCAACATGGCCAACTTCGCCAACCTGGGCGCGTTCGTGCAGGCCACCATCCTGAACCCGCGCTCGGGCGCGCTGTCGGTGTATGAGCCCCTGGTCATCACCCAGGGCACTACCGCGGCCGCGGCCCCCGTCGTGCCGACCCTGCCCCGCGGCGCCATCGTCACCATCGACGTCGGCTTCAACGGGACCGACCTGACGCTGGTGGGCGCCAACGCCAACGCGCTGGCCCAGGGCCGCTGCATCAACGGCCTGAACGGCTCGGACTTCGGCCAGGTGTCGTTCTGCAACGGCAGCACGTTCTTCCAGGCCGCGCTCCGCGACGAGGCGCGAGGCGCGCTCAGGGTCCCGGCGCTTGGCACCTCGCCCAAGACCAACACGCCGTGCCTGAGCACCCGCAGCTTCCAGGTGATCGACCAGGACCAGAGCGACAACGTGACCACCAAGTACCTGGTCACCGCGTCCGGTCAGTCGGCCCAGTTCAACGCGGCCAACCAGGCCGCGCTGGCCGGGGCCACCACGGCGATCAACGGCAGTGACAACGCGCTGCTGGACGACTTCATCGACCCGACCATGGGCTGCACCCCGTTCGAGGCCCCGGACCTGAGCCAGGCCGGCACCATGAGCACCTCGCAGGCCCTGGACGAGCTGCAGGCCGGCAAGCAGGCCGCGCCGGTCGCCTACGTGCCGGAGAACGACGAGATGACGCTGGTCAACAACGCCGCCAGCGTGACCAAGACGAACCTGTACCGGGCCCAGCTCGGCCAGCCGCCGGTGAGCAACGCGACCAACACCACCAGCAGCCCGCAGGCGTACTGCCAGAACATGGTCAACCTCCAGACCCCGTTCCTCAACGCCAACCAGACGTTGCTGGCCGGGGACACCACGCCGGTGGCGGCGGTGGGCACCAACCTGCTCACCTTCATGGCCAACCGGCTCAACATGTCCTTCACCAACCTCGGCTGCCAGAACTTCGGGCTGCAGAACCCGGTGACCGTGACCCTGAACGGCGCTGGCGTGGCCACCGCGGCCACGTTCAACACCGCCGCGCAGACCGCGACCGCGGGCAACGGCGGGACGCCCATGCCGACCGCGAGCGCGACCACGCCGGCCGCCGGCTCGACCACGCCAACCACCGGGCGGTGGCGCGTGGGCCGACGTCACCACCGGCTCATGAACCCGTCCGGTGCATGACCGAGTAACCAGCAGGACCGAGTAACCAGCAGGACTCGCCCCGTGCTCGGTGGCCTCAGGATCTCCCGGGACCATCGAGCACGGGGCGCTCGCATGTCTGGAGACCACCCCGGAGCGAAGGGAAGCGAGCACCATGCCAGACAGCACCGACAGCCGAGCCCGGCTGGCCGCCTGCGTCACCGCGGCCGTGCTGGTCCTGGGCGGCGGTTTCGCGATCGTCGTCGGCGCGACCGGAATGCTCGGCGCCCGCGGCCCCTCGGCCGCCATTCCGGCCCCGCCACGAGACAACGCCGTATTCGTCGAGGACGAGGACGGAACTGGCGCCGATAACCAGGCCAACATCATGAACGTCACCGCCCCCGGCCTCGTGCGCATTACGAGCGCCAGCGGCGCCACGGCCGGCCTGGGCGAGATAATCACTCCGTCGGGAATCGTCGCCACCAGCGACAGCGCCCTCGGAAAAGCCCGGCGGGTCACGGTACGGCTGATGATTTCCGACCGCGCCCGCACCGCCCGGCTGATCGGCGCCAAGGCCGATATCGCGCTGCTGCAGATCCAGGGCGGCGGCACTTTCCGCAGCGTCGCGGTGGGCAATTCGCGCGGCTTCGCCGTCGGCCTGGCCGAGACCACGCTCGGCAGCAACGGCGCGCCCAAAACGATCACGCTGAACGTCGGCAACATCAGCGCCATGAACGCCACCGCCACCGTCGGCGGCCGGCGCCTGACCAGGCTCATGGAGACCAGCTCCCAGGCGGTCACCGGTCAGGAGACCGGCGGCCCGCTGGTCAGCCTGTCGGGCCAGGTGGTCGGCATCGAGGTCGGCAGGGCCGGAAGCGGCCTGCACGCGAACGGCTTCGCGGTGCCGATCGACCGGGCCCTGTCGATCGCCCGCTGGATCACCCGCCAGTAGACCCGCGCTGATATCGGCGGACGGCTTTACCTGACCATTGGTCATTAGCCTGGATCAGATTCTGTTACCAGACGCATCTAGCCGCGTCAATGGTCAGAGATTACGGTCTTCTTACCGCATTGGGCAAACGCTACTCAGGCCAGACCACCGGGCCCCGTTGCTCGAAATCTTACGAACCGAGTACCGGCCGGGGAACCAGGCCAGCAAACCTCACTCAGAGGGCTAACGTCATTCCAAGAGCGGGTCCCTAAGCGACGTATCGAGAATGTATGGGAAGGGGATCTAAGTGAGCGCGAGACATCAGGGGAAGCGCCTGTTTGAGCGCGGCCCCGGAATGAGCCGCCGCATGATGGCGGTGGCGCTCGGCGTGGCGAGCGTCGCCGGAGGCGTGATCGTCATCCACGCCCTGACCGGGCCGGCCAAGATCAGCCTGTCGTCGAACTCCATGCGCGAGAGCCGCATGGGCCACTGGCAGATGTGGCCGGGCATGCACCACCGCGCGGCCAACTCGCTGGGCTTCCAGCCGGGCATGGTCCACGGGTCGTTCACCACCCTGAACAACCAGGGCGACCCCACGTTCAACCAGCTCCTGGGCATCAACAACAACCAGATCATCGCCGGGTACTTCGGTTCCGGCGCCCAGGGCCACCCGAACAAGGGCTACCTGCTGCGCGTGGCCAGCAGCGACCCGATGTTCGCCAGCGAGAACTTCCCCGGCGCGGTGCAGACGCAGGTCATCGGGATCAACGACCGCGGTGTCACGGTCGGCTTCTGGTCGGGCCAGAACACGTCCAACCAGATGAACGACAACTTCGGCTTCTACACCCGGCACGGCCGCTTCCACAACGCCAACTTCCCGACGCTGAACAACGCCAAGCCGGCGACCGATCAGCTGCTGGGCGTCAACGACGAGGACGTGGCGGTCGGCTTCTACAACAACGGCCAGGGCGCCGCCCGCGGCTACGAGTACAGCATCCGGAGCCACCAGTTCCGCCGGGTGCTCATCCCGGGCGTGCGGAACCTGGCCAAGAACACCAGCGTCACCGCCGCCGCGATTAACAACCGCGAAGACGTGGCCGGGTTCTACTCGGTGAATGGCGGCACGACCTTCGGGTTCCTGAAGACCGCGAGCGGCCACTTCTTCCGGCTGGCCTACCCCGGCGCGACCATGACCCAGCCCTTCGGCCTCAACGACTGGCGCGAGGTGGCCGGCACGTACACCATGGGCAGCGGCAGCAGCGCCAAGACCTTCGGGTTCACCTGGTCGCCCTGGACCGGCTTCCGGACCATCAGCGACCCGAACGGCGTGGGCGCCACCCTTATCAACGGCATCAACGACTTCGGTGAGCTGGTCGGCTTCTACACCGACTCGGCCGGTAACACCGATGGCTTCCTGTGGTCGCCGTTCGGCCACAGCGGCCAGATGCCGATGCCGACCCAGTCCGCGACGCCGACCGTGACGCCGACCGTGACCCCGTCCACCTCGGTCACTCCGACCACTTCGGCCACGCCGAGCACCAGCACCTCGATCAACCCGCAGCCGACATCCTCAACCGCCCACTTCTGACGAGAGGGGTGATCGCCTAAATAGCTAAGCGGCGGCGGGGCGGCCGGGGCCTGGACCCGGCCGCCCCGCCGCCGCTCTGCGTTCGCTGAGCAGCAGCGCGCCGGTGAGTGCCGGCCAGCTGTAACAGCCCGACACGCCGCGATATGGCCGAATACGCCCCCGTTACGGACGGCTATAGGGGATGATTCTGGCTCGGCCATTGTGGGGGCGACGTCATGAACACCGGCAGCGACGCCGAGCTGCTCAACACCATCCGGTCGGGCGATCCCGGCGCCTTCGCCGTGCTCCGCGCCCGGCACGAGGCGGCGGCCCGGCGCCTGGCCGGCCTGCTCACCGACGACCCGGACGCCCTCGTGGCCGCCGCGTTCAGCCAGGTACTCGAGGACATCACCCGCGGCGGCGGCCCCAGCGACGCATTCCGCCCTTACCTACTGGCGGCCGTAGAAAGCCATTATCGAGCAACGGGCCACGGTCCCTCCGGGTCGCCGAGCACAGAACCGGGTCCGGCCCCGGCCGAGCCGGCCGGGGGCGCGCCGGCCGCGCCGGTCAGGTCCGCGTTCCTGGCCCTGCCCGAGCGCTGGCAGGCCGTGCTCTGGCACGCCGACATCGAGCGGGATGCCCCGGCGGTGATCGCCCCGTTGCTCGGGCTGGCCGCCGCCGACGTACCGGCCCTGGCCGACCAGGCCCGCGACGGCCTCGACCGCGAGTACCGCCTCCTCCAGCCCGCCGCGGGCGACTCCTCCAGTGCGGCGCTCCGCCGGGACGTTGCCCCGGTCTACCTCGGCGCCGCGACGGCCGCCTACCTGGCCGACCCCTCCGCCGCTGGCCCCGGCCTCGCGGCCCGCCTGCGCGACCGCACCCCGCCGCTGGCCGTGATCACGGCCAGCGCCGCCGTGGTCCTGGCCATCGCCGGCGTCGCCGTCTACCTGCTGACCCTGGGCCCGTCCACCCGCCCGGCCGCCGCCGCGGGCTCCCCCGGCCCCGCGGCCTCGTCTAGCTCGACCTCGTCCAGCCCAGCCGCCTCCAGCTCAGGTGCCTCCAGCTCGGGCCGGGCTCGCACCACC
>Ga0102924_1004425_pt1 | contig 14161 bp, 4 predicted proteins | sample PaiPotPPM11metaG_FD_80116 | JGI IMG/M metagenome (GOLD analysis project Ga0102924, IMG submission 80116) | Iron sulfur acid spring bacterial and archeal communities from Banff, Canada, to study Microbial Dark Matter (Phase II) - Paint Pots PPM... ... | reverse complement strand
GCCTGGGCCCATCTTGATGGACTTGGCTATCGCAGCGACCCCGTCGACGACTTCATCAAAGCGGCTCTGCTGGACATATAGCCGTGACCCGGCGACGCAGCACTGCCCGTGATTGAAGAAGATCGCGTTGGCGGCGCCCTCGATGGCGTCGGGCCCGGCGTCGTCGAAGACGATGTTGGGGCTCTTGCCGCCGAGCTCCAGGGTCAGCTTCTTCAGGTTGCTGGCCCCGGCAGCCGCGACGATGAGCTTGCCGACCTCGGTGGAACCGGTAAAGGCGACCTTGTCGACATCGCTATGGGCGGCCAGCGCTGCGCCCGCGGTCTCGCCGTAGCCCGGTACCACGTTGACTACGCCGTCAGGCATGCCAGCCTCGGCAATGAGCCCGGCGAGCCGCAGGGCGGTCAGCGGGGTCTGCTCGGCGGGCTTGAGCACCACGCAGTTCCCCGCGGCCAGCGCCGGGCCGAGCTTCCACGCGGCCATCAGCAGGGGGAAGTTCCACGGGATGATCTGGCCGACGACGCCGAGCGGCTCGCGCATCGTGTAGGAGTGGAAGTTAGCGCCGGGCATGTAGGGCACTGAGATGCTGATCGAGTTGCCCTCGATCTTGGTGGCCCAGCCGGCCATGTAATGGAACAGGTCCGCGGCCAGCGGCACGTCAGCAGCGCGGGCGACGGCAAATGGCTTGCCGTTGTCGAGTGACTCGAGCTGGGCTAGCTCGTCGGCGTGCTCCAGGATGAGGTCGCCGATCCGCCAGATAATCCGCCCGCGCTCGGATGGCGTCATCCTGCCCCAGGGACCGGTCTCGAATGCACTCCGGGCGGCCCGGACGGCCCGGTTGATGTCCTCGGCGTCTCCCTCGGCAATGCGGGCGAGGGTCTCCCCGGTCGCTGGGTTGGGCGTCTCGAACGTCTTGCCTGATGCCGCGTCCGTCCACTGCCCGTTAATGAACAGCTGGCGCGGAGCGCCCACGAAGGCCTCGACATCGCGGTCCAGGGTCACAGTCATGAATAGCTCATCTCCTCGGCTGCGCGGCGGAAGCGGCAGCCGGTTGCGGCCAGCCAGGATCCTGCAGCGATGTCTACATCGTAGTCCTATACGTCAAGTCAACGATGTTGACCGGTCGCCTGTCACGTCCTGCAGAAAGTTGGCAGCCGCCAGACTGGCCAGCGTAAGAGCGCTGCCGGTGGCCGAGGACGGCGGGTTCCGCTGGCGGCTCGGCGCCCAGCCGCGGCAGATCCGTACGCGTCATCCACGCGCGAGAGGGCCTGGTTCAGCGGCTTGCATGTAACAGGCCCGGTGCCCCGTGCAACTTCCGTCCCGCATGGACCCACGTCCACTTCGCCGCGGCGATCGCGCCAGGCGGGCTATGGGTTTGCCGGCCGAGTCACCTGGTCTGGCGGGTGAGCGTGGTGGCGAGTCCGGTGAGGAGGATGTCGAGGCCGCGTTCGAGTTCGGCGGCGCCGTCGTAGCTGGCCAGGGCGGAGGCGAGGCTGCGCAGCAGGGGGAATTCGGTGATCGGCAGCCGGTGCAGGCCGAGCCGTAGCAGGTCGTCGGTCTCGTCGGGGTTGTCTATGAGCTCCTGGAGCTCGTTGAGGACGTGGCCGTGCAGGAAGCCGAACAGGGCGCGGTAGATGTGCAGGGCGTCGGGCCCGCTGAAGCCGGCCCTGGTGAGCAGGGCCAGGATGTCCTCGAGCGGCCGCAGGGTGCCCGGCGGGCGGAGCGCGAGCGGGGTGGCCAGGGGCCGGGTGACCAGCAGCGGCACGACGCGCGGGTGGGCGAGCGCGAGCCGCCGGTAGTCGCGGGCGACGGCGCGCAGCTGCCCGGCCCAGTCGGGGTCGGCCGAGTCCACCTTGAGCTGGGCCAGGACGATCTCGGCGACACCGTCGAACAGGGCGGCCTTGTTGGCCGCGTGCCGGTAGACGATCATCGGGTCGCGGCGCAGGGCGGCCGCGAGGCGGCGCATGGACAGCGCATCGGCGCCGTCACGGTCGATGATCTCCAGCGCGGCGGCCAGCACCACCTCTCGGGTGATCTTGCCGCTCCCGTTCGCGGATGCCTCGCCGGCGATGCGTCCCGGCTGTAGCGGGGTCATTGCGCACCCTCCTTCCAGAGTTGGAGCCCGATGTTCATCTCCATTGTAAGTCTACAGAGTTGACAATGGCTTTACCTGGGCTAATACCGTAAGTCTACAGCGTAGATGGTCGTAGCGCACCTCACCCGCACCGCGCGGTGACAAGGAGATATACGCCGGGTGCAGGGGCCCCGGACTTGCTGTGGACTGGCCCTGAGTACTTAGCGGGCAGCTTCGATATCATCGTGAGGCGACCGGCAGCGCCGTCGCGCTGTGTCCCGCTTCCGGGCAGGACCGGTGAGCGCAGCGGAGCTGTCCGGGCGGGCCTGGCTGCGCCGACGCGGCTTCTGGCTGGAGTACGCCAGCATGGCCTGGATGACGGCCGAGGCCGCCGTCGCAGTCACCGCCGGGGTGCTGGCCTCCTCGATCGCCCTGGTCGGGTTCGGCCTGGATTCGGTCATCGAGTTCTTCGCCGCCGCCATCGTGGTCTGGCAGCTGCGGGGCGAGGGAGAAGACCGCGAGACCCGCGCCATCCGGATGATCGGCGTGACCTTCTTCGCCCTGGCGCTCTACCTCACAGTCGAGGGCCTGCGCGACGTGATCACCCATGCGGCCCGGCCAGTCAGCGCCGGGCCTGGCGGTGACAGGCGCCGCGCTGATCGTCATGCCGGCCCTGGCGCTGGCCAAGCGCCGGACCGGCCGCGCGCTCGGCAGCCGCACCCTGGTCGCCGATTCTGCCAAGTCTGCCTTCTGCGCCTTTACCTCGGCCGCTGCCCTGCTGGGCGTCGGCCTGAACGCCTGGCTCGGCTGGTGGTGGGCCGATCGCGCGGCCGCGCTCATCATCGCCGCGCTTGCTGTCAGGGAAGGCCTCGAAGCCTGGGAACACGAGCACAGCGACTGACGCGCGCATCGGCATGGCTGGCCTTGCGGCGATCCAGACCGCTACTGCCGCCAGTCCGGCAGCCCGGCCAGAGCTCTTGCGCGTCTGGCATGCCGCATCATGACATGGTCCTCGCGTGTCAGCCAGGACCGCCGCCGCTGGCGGATGGGTTTCAGCAGGCGTTCAGCGTGCGCCTTGAGGCTGCGTTGTGGTGGTGGCCGCATCCTGCGTGCGGGATGGACTGTGCGTCGGGAGGCGAGAGTATGGATAGCGGGCCCAGCGTGGCGGCCATGACCAGCCCGGCGGCAGGTGGCGAGAATCCGCTGGCTGCGTGGGCTGAGCGCACTGGCCGTCGTGGTAGCGCGAGCACGGCGCCGGGCGGGATCCGGTTCGCGTTCTACGGGCGGGTGTCGACGGAGGACTGGCAAGATCCGGTGACATCGCGGACGCGGCAGCGGGAGCAGGCCACGGTGCTGGTAGACGGGCACGGGAAGATCGTCGCGGAGTTCTTTGACATCGGCGAGAGCCGGACGCTGGCGTGGTCGCGGCGCCCGCAGGCTGCCGCCCTGGTCGCCGCGCTGGCCGACCCGGACCGGGGCTGGGACGCCATCGTGATCGGCGAGTACGAGCGGGCGTTCTACGGCAGCCAGTACGCGTCGGTGGCCCCGCTGCTCGAGCATTACGGCATCCAGCTGTGGACCCCGGAGGTGGGCGGGCGGATCGACTACCACGCCGAGGATCATGAGCAGACGATGCTGGCGCTGGGATTGCAGGCCAAGCGGGAGATCACCCGCACCCGGATCCGGGTCCGAACGGCGATGGCCGCGCAGACCAGAGAGCAGGGCCGGTACCTGGGCGGCCGGCCGCCGTACGGCTACCGGCTCGCCGATGCCGGGCCGCACCCCAACAAGGCGCACGCCGCGTGGGGCCGGCGGGCCCACCGCCTTGAGCCCGACCCGGCCGCCGCACCAGTCGTGTCGTGGATGTTCAGCCAGCGGCTGGCCGGGCGCAGCGCGGCGCGGATCACCCGGGCGCTGAACGACGCCGGGATCCCGTGCCCGTCCGCCGCCGACTCAAAACGGAACCCGCACCGGACCGGTGCTCGGTGGAGGCTGCGCACAGTGGCGGCGATCCTGGCCAACCCCCGGTACACCGGGAGGCAGGTATGGAACCGGCAGCGCACCGACTTCGACCTGGTCGACCCGGCCAACACCGCGCTCGGCCATAAGCAGGTACAGCGGTGGAACCTGCCCGAGGGCTGGGTCATCTCCCGTTATCCCGCGCATCCGGCGCTGGTCAGCGAGGCCGACTTCATCGCCGCCCAGGACGTCACCGTCGGCCGCGGGCCGGCCGGGCCGGCCGCGCGGCGGTACCTGCTAGCCGGGCTGCTGGCCTGCGAGCGGTGCGGGCGGCGGCTGGAATCAGCCTGGTCCAACGGCAAGCCCGCCTACCGGTGCCGGCACGGCTACACCAGCGCCACCAGCCCTGAACCCGGCCGGCCGAAGAACACCTACGTGCGCGAGGACCAGATCCTGCCGCACCTGGCAGCCGTGGCCATCCTCCTCGCGAACGGCGGCCACGCGAACAATGACGGCACTAGGCAGCTCACCGCGCCAGCCCAGACCGCAGGCCTGATCGACCAGCTGCGGACCGCAGGCACCACCCTCACCTACGACCCTGACACGCAGACCATCCGCACCGGCGACAGCAATCCCATAGCGGTCACCGCAGGCCGACAACGCTGACACCCGCGGGAGGGCGGCTCGCGAGAAAGGAGGTGCAGCACCAGCCAATAGCACCCGGCTGGGCCGGAGGCTGAGCTTGGGTGACATTCCCGCATGTCCGCAAACGCCCGGCTATGGGGATTTAACGTGTCCGAGACCGACCCCGTATCCCCACATTGCTCCATAAGCTACAGCGCCGATATTGGCCTCTCGCAGACGGGCGGGCCGTATGCCCTTTGACGCCCGGAAACGCTGCCTGCCCTTGAGGGCAGCTTCTGGTCCGGAGTCACTCAGGGGCCAGTACCAGGGTGGACGGCCAGCGGCACCGGCTCGAACCCCCGGTGAAGACCGGCTTGAACCCCCATGGCGCAGTGCACAGCCACGGTGCGACGTACTGCAAGCGAATCGCCAGCCTGTGCACTGGACCTAGCGCCGGCGTCCGCGAAGGTTTCAGGAGCTTCAATCACGCGAATTGATCGACCACATGGTCGTTAACCGGGCTAATGCGCGCCTCCCTGCCGATTAGGAATGCCTACTGCGGGAGTATGCATAGGTGAGTCGGCGGGCGCAGAATATCCATTCTGGATGCGGCGAGGAGTGCCTGCCGTCGCCGAACGTCCTCATGGTGGTTCCTGCCCTCGTCCCGGTGCTCGCTGGCGACCGTGGCGGTCTTGTGCGTCTGGCCTGTGCGCTGGGCGGGCATGCATCCGCGTCTGGTCGGCGAGGAGCGCCAGTTGGAGCTCGCAGCGGTCCTGCGGCCGTCGTTCGAGGTAGGCCGCAACCAGGTCGGGCGGGACGGTAGCGCCTGAGGGGGTGGAGCGGGTGGTGAGGAATGCGAGGTCCGAGACAGGCTGGCCGATGACGGCCGCCCTGCCAGTCCTGACGGTTAACCGCACCGATACCCTTAGATTACCCATTTATGTGCGTTCCTCCCGCTTCGCAAATGACCCTGAAATGTGACCGGCCGGCGGGCGAGTTCATCGATGCTTGGCGTCCGACCGCCGCCGCCTCGGTCGCGCCCAGCGCGGTCAGGATGTCGTATGCCTGCTGCCACGCGTGCAGCGCCTCGGTGAGCTTGCCCTGTGCGTGGTATCCGTCGCCGAGGCTGGCGAGGGTGAGACCCTCGCCGTAGCCGAGGTTGTTGTCTTCGCAGAGCTTCAGCGCCGCACGCACATAGTCCATGCCCTCCTCGACACGGTTCGTGGCGATCAGCAGCGCACCGATGCTGTGCAGCGTGGCAGCCTCGTTGTTGAGTGGAGACTGCCCGGCGCGGAGCGTGAGCGCCTCCTGGTAGTGCGCGAGCGCTTCGTCGGGGCGGCCGACGGTCGCGAACGCGTACCCGAGGTTGTGCAGGGAGTACCCCTCGGAGTCGCGGGCTCCCAGCTCGCGGGCGACGGCGAGCGCCGCGGTGAACCGGCCGATGGCTGCGGTCATCTTTCCCGCCTCGAGCTCAACCAGGCCCAGGTTGGTCAGGATCGAGACCTCGCCGAGCTTGTCACCGAGCCTGTGCCTGATGGCCCGCGCGCGCAGGTAGCAATCCGCCGCGGCATCGGGATCGCCGAGCTTCCAGTGCGCCGTGCCCTTCGCATTCAGCAACGCTGCGGTGGCTGCCTCGTTCCCCGCCGTCTGGGCGGAGCGCAGGCCCGTCGAGCTCACCGCCAGGGAGTCGCTGAACCCGCCGAACCAGTCGAAGTAGTAGCGCATCACAGCGGCCAGCTGACAGGAGATCTCGTGCATCCCGTGCTCGGCGGCTACGGTCACCACCTTCATCAGGTTCGCGCGCTCGGCATCGAGCCAGCGCAGCGCCTCCGCCCGGCTGGCGACGCTGGGGGCGGGCGCGCCCGGTGCCAACGGCTCTAGAGGGATGATCGAGTAGATGTCGCGCAGCGACTGAATGCTCGTGGTGAGAGTGTGCAGGTACCAGGTGAGCAGGCGGTGCATTGCCGCCCGGCGTGAGCTGTCGGGCTCCTCGCTGCCGGCGCGCTCGGAAGCGTAGAGGCGAAGCAGGTCGTGTGCCTGGTAGCGGCCGGGTTCCGGCGACTCGAGCAGGTGCACGCCGAGCAGTGTCGCCACGGCCTGTGCGGTGGCCGTGACCGGTGTGCCTGTGAGCGCGGCGAGGGCGTGCAGGGTGAGCGTCCGCAGCCCGGCGCCGCCGTACAGGCGAAAGACCCTGGCCGGCGCGGGGACGGTCAGCGGCAGCGCCAGGTAGCTCACCTCGAAGGACGCACGAACGGCGGTGTCGCCGACGGCCAGCTCGGCCAGCCTGCGCTGCTCGCGGGTGAGCAGCGCATTGAGCTGGCTGACGCTCCAGCTAGGCTGCGATGCGAGCCTGCTGGCCGCGATGCGCACCGCCAGCGGCAAGCCGCCGCAGGCCGCGAGGATGCTCTCGGTGCTCGCCGGGTCGCCCGCCACGCGGGCGGTGCCCGCGATCGCGACGAACAGCTCATGCGAATGCGCGCGGTCGAACGCTCCCAGCGGCGTGATCCTGGCCCCGGCCAGATCGGCCAGCGAGACCCTGCTGGTCACCAGGACCGCGGAACCGCCAGAGCCGGGAAGCAGCGGCCGTACCTGAGCCGAGCTTTGCGCGTCGTCCAGCACGAGGAGCATCGTCCGCTCCGCCATCACGGTGCGGTACCGTGCCGCGCGTTCGTCATCTCCGACCGGGATGTCCTTGTCTGGCACGCCGAGGTCACGGAGCATCCGGGCCAGAATGTCGAAGGCGGCCTGGTGACCGGTCGTGCCACCCAGCCGGATGAACAGCTGCCCATCGGGGAAGGTGCTGGCCACCTGATGCCCCAGATGCACTGCGAGCGCGGTCTTGCCGATGCCACCCGGGCCAGTGATCGCGGCGATCGCGATCGCGCCGGGTCGGCGACCCGAGGCGAGCAGGTCACGCAGCAGCCCGGTCTCGGCCGTTCGGCCGGTGAAGTCATCAAGGTCGGCGGGAAGTTGTCGCGGTATGGCGGCGGGCCGCGGTAGCGGCGCGCTGTCCGCCGGCAGTGCCAACGTCCGATCGGCGGACAGCATTCGCATGTGCAGCCGCTGCAGGCTCGCGCCTGGATCGATCCCCAGCTCGGAGCGCAGCTCATCGCGCGCCCGCCGGTAGGCGGCAAGCGCCTCGCCCTGCCGGCCACTGCGATACAGCGCCAACATGAGCTGCTCCCACAGCCGCTCACGGAACGGCTGTGCCGCCACCAGGCCATGCAGCTCGGCCGCGAGCACGTCGTGCCTGCCCAGCCGCAGGTCGGCATCGATGCGCGCCTCCAGCGCCTCGATGCGGACCTCGACCAGCCGCGGCGCCTCGGTCCGCCGCAGCAGCGCCGACGATACGTTCGACAGTGGTTCACCCTGCCACAGCTCGAGCGCCTCGGCCAGCAGTTGCGCCGACCGGGCCCAGTCGCCGGACGTCGCCGCGGTGGCGGCCCGGGCTCGGTGCTCGATGAACACATGCAGGTCGAGCTGGCCGGGCTCCAGCTCGATCAGGTAGCCGGGCGCGCGGGTGACGATCCGTCCCGCGTCGGTGCCGAGCAGACGGCGCAGTTGCTTGATGTGAGTCTGGATGGCGTTACGTGCACCGCTCGGCGGGCTGTCCTCCCACAGCGCCCTGGCCAGCGAGTCGACCGACACAACCTCCCCGGCCCGCAGCAGCAGGGCCGCCAGGACCGTGCGCTCCTTCGGCGGCAACGAGACCGGCTGGTCACCCGCGCCGTCTGCGGCGACGATCCGAACCGGCCCGAGAATCATGAACCGCGTCATGTGATCCCTGTGCCTCGCGAGGTGGGTCTTCCCTGCTCCTGTGTCCCATCATTCCCGAAATATCAGGCAGTCAGCACTCCGTCAGCGTTTCGACAGTGGCCCATGTTTCGGTGAAAAAGGTGATGGCGCCGGGACTACGGATGGGCGTGGTGATGATGCGCTGGTCGCGTCGGTTCGTGATGTGCGGGGTCAGCCTCGCGATGGTAGCTGCTGGCCTGGCCGCGGCCGGTCCGTTAGCGGCCGCCCAGCGAGCACCTAGGATCTGGTCACCGTTCCGTGTGCCGCCGCCGAAGTCGGTGCCGGTCCATCCGATCACTCGCGGCGGACGGCGCCACCTGCGGGTACACGAGCCCGCCGGGCTGCCGTCGCGGCCCTATCATCCCGCCGTGAACTGGCCTGCCGCGGGCCGCGCCTCGGTCTCGCTGGCCGCCGCGCCACTTGTCAGGTCGCCGCACATTGGGCCGCCGTTCAATGCGGTGAACTCGGTGACCGGCCGCGCGGGCAGCCTGCCGGTCTGGGTGTCCGGGCGGGTTGCGAATGCGGACGTTGCGGTGTCGGTGGCCAGTCACCGCGCGGCGCTGTCCGCTGGGGTCGACGGCGTTGTCCTCGGCGTCGCCGGACGGGCCGCCGGTCCGGTGTCGGTTGGGCTGGACTACTCGGGTTTCTCCGGTGCGTTCGGCGGAGACTGGGCCTCGCGGCTGCGGCTGGTCGAGATGCCCGCGTGCGCGCTGACCACGCCCGCGCGCGCGGCGTGCCGCAAGCAGACACCGGTGCGCAGCGTCAACGACACCGGCTCGCAGTCGCTGAGCGCCACCGTCAGGCTCGGGACCGGGCCGACGGTCCTGGCCGCGACCGCCACCACCGGAGGCGGTCAGGGCAATTACACCGCGACCTCGCTCAAGCAGTCCGGAACCTGGGCGGTCCAGCAGGGCGACTTCTCCTACAGCTACCCGATCACCGTACCGCCCGCGCTCGGCGGGTCGGCGCCCAGCGTGACACTCGGGTACGACTCGCAATCGATCGACAGCGAGACCTCGGGAACCAACACCCAGGCCTCCTGGATCGGTGACGGCTGGGACTACTCGCCCGGCTACATCGAGCGGTCCTACCAGCCCTGTTCGCAGGACGGGATCTCTGGCTCGGGCGACGAATGCTGGGGCGGCTACAACGCCACCCTGTCGCTCCCCGGGCACTCCTCGGTGATCGTACGCGACGACTCGTCGGGTACCTGGCACCTGCGCAACGACGACGGTACCTCGGTCCAGGAACTGCACGGCGCCAGCAACGGCGTGTGGAACGGTGAGTACTGGCTGGTCACCACGCCGGACGGGACGAAGTACTACTTCGGGCTCGACCACCTGCCCGGCGGCAGCGGGAGCGATGCGGCCACCAACTCGGCGTGGGGCGAGCCGGTCTACAACCCGAAACCCGGCGACCCGTGCTACGACTCCTCCGACGGCTCCTCATCGCAGTGCCAGATGGGCTACCGGTGGAATCTGGACTACGTAGTCGACCCGCACGGCAACCTGACCATGTACGACTACGCCACCGAGACCAACTATTACGAGCGCGGCGGCAGCACGCTCACCCAGTACGTGCGCGGCGGTTACCCGACCAGCATCTCCTACGGGTACCAGCTGTCTGACGCGATCGCTGGCGCGAAGCCGCCTGCGCAGGTGCTGTTCAACACCGCGCAGCGGTGCCTCACGACCTCGACGTTCACCGACTGCTCCTACGGCAACCTCAGCTCGTCGACTGCCTCGAACTGGCCCGACGTGCCCTACGACCTGAACTGCGCCTCGTCCGGGTCCTGTTCGACGACCTCGCCAACGTTCTGGTCGACGGTGCGGCTGACCTCGATCACCACTCAGGTCCTCGAGGGCACTGGATATCAGCAGGTTGACTCCTACGCGCTGACCCAGTCCTTCCCCGACGCCAGTGGCGCATCCCAGCCGGTGATGTTCCTCGACTCGATCCAGCAGACCGGCGAGGATGGCACCCCGGTGTCGCTGCCCGCCGAGACGTTCACCCCGACCGAGATCGACAACCGGGTGGACGGGCTGACCCCGGCCGCCGAGCCGCTGTACCGGCCGAGGATCTCGGTGATCGCCACCGGGTATGGCTCTGACATCGCGGTCACCTATGCCGCGCCCGCATGCTCTCGGGTGAACAACACCATGCCGGCGGCCGCCGACGCGAACACGATGCCGTGCTTCCCGGTGTACTGGACGCCGGCCGGTGAGGTCTCGCCGATCCTGGACTGGTTCAACAAGACGCTGGTCACCACCGTTTCGACGGCGGACGAGACGGGGGCGGGCTCGCCCGCGCAGGTGACCAGCTACCAGTACGTGGGCGGCGCCGCGTGGCACCAGGACGAGTCGGCGATCCCCGATCCCAGCCGCACCTGGGATCAGTACCGCGGCTACGCGAAGGTGATCACCACGACCGGCGCCGCGCCCGACCCCGTCACGGAGACCGAGACCACCTACCTGCGCGGGATGGACGGTGACCCGCTGGCGGGCGGCGGCACGTCCTCGGCGTCGGTGACCGACTCGCTCGGCGACTCCGTCACCGACTCGGACTGGCTGTCCGGGCAGGTGCTGGAGACCGATACCTATACGGCCTCGGGGGGCACGGCTGACGCCAAGACGATCAACGGGCCGTGGACGTTCAGCAGCACGGCGAGCCAGGCGATGCCCAATGGCCTGCCCGCGCTGACCGCCGAGATGACCAGCGGTGAGCAGTCCAGGTCGCTGGCGCTGCTGGCCTCCGGATCCTGGCGGACGACCACGACCGACACCGGCTACAACTCGGCCGGCCAGCCGGTCAGGGTGGATGCCAAGGGCGACGGGTCGGCGTCCGATCCCGAGATCTGCACCACTACGGCGTACGCGTCGAGCTCGGGCAACCCGATGATGCAGACCTACTCGTCCGAGGTTAAGGCGGTCGTCGGCCCGTGCGGCACCACGCCGACGGCGAGCAACACGGTGTCGGACACCCGGAACTTCTACGACGGCTCAGGCACGCTCGGTGCTATCCCCGGCGGGGGTTCCGTCACCTCAACTCAGGTCATCTCCGGCTACGACTCGTCGGGCAACCCGCAGTTCATCACCAAGTCGTCGGCAACCTACGACAAGTACGGGCGGCCGCTGACCACGACCCACGCGAAGGGCTACACCACCCAGACCGCCTACACCCCGGCGACCGGTGCGCTGCCGACGAAGACGGTGGTGACCAACCCGGTGGGGTGGAAGACCACCAACACCCTTGATCCGGCCCGTGGTCTGCCGCTGACCGTCACCGACATCAACGGCAACGTCACCACCGAGACCTACGACGCGCTCGGCCGGGCGACGGCGGTCTGGCTTCCTGGCCGGTCCACGTCCCTGCCGGCCAACGACACCTTTGCCTACAAGGTGTCGGGAACCGCGCCGTCGTACGTGACCTCGCAGACGCTGCGCGAAGACGGGTCGTACGCCAGCAGCATCAAGATCTACGACGGCCTGCTGCAGCTTCGCGAGGTGCAGGAGACTCCCGTCGACGGGGCGGCGGGACGGCTGATCTCCGACACGTTCTACGACTCTCACGGCTGGACGGTTAAGAGTTCCGGCCAGTACTACGACCAGACCACCTCGCCCAACGGCGTGCTGTCGCCGGCCGATGACAACGCCGTCCCATCGCAGACGGTCACGCGGTACGACGGCCAGGGTCGCGTGACCGCCTCCCAGTTCTACTCGCTCGGCACGCTGCAGTGGCAGTCCACCAGGTCCTATCCGGGCCAGGACGAGACGTCGGTCGACCCGCCGGCCGGCGGTACCGCCACCACTGCGTTCACGAACGCGCTCGGCCAGACCACTGCGCAGTGGTCCTACAGCGACTCGGCGGCAGCCACCGGCAAGCAAAGCGACGCGGTGGCCACGAACTACACCTATACCCCGTCCGGGCAGGTGGCCTCGATCTCCGACAACGCGGGGAACAAGTGGACCTACACCTACAACCTGCGGGGTCAGAAGGTCAGCCAGACCGACCCTGACTCGGGAACTACGACGTTCGGCTACGACGCGAACGGCAACCTTACCTCCACGACCGACGCGCGAGGGCAGCTGCTCAGCTACACCTACGACCAGCTGAACAGGAAGACCGCGGAGTACTCCGGCACACCGTCCACCGGGACCGAGCTGGCGTTGTGGACCTATGACACGCTCGCCAAGGGCCAGATCGACTCGTCCACGGCGTATGTGAACGGCGCGGCCTACACCGAGGCGGTTACCGGCTACAACACCTCCTACCAGCCGACGGGCACCTCGCTGACGATTCCGGCCGCGGAAAAGGGCCTGCAGGGCATTTACACGACCAGCTCGACCTACAGCCCGGTGACCCACCAGCTCGCCGCCACGACGTACTCCGCAGACGGCGGGCTGCCGGCCGAGACGGTGCACAACACCTACGACGAGGCGGGCCTGCTCACGATGTTCCGCGGGCAGTCCGCCTACCTCGACTCGGTGCTCTACTCACCGCTGGGCCAGGTGCAGCGGACCTCGACCGGACCCAGCGGCGCCCAGCTGGCTGTCACCTCTGCCTATGACGCGGGAACCGGTCACCCGCTCCAGACGACCGACAACGTCCAGCTCGGGGCGGAGGCGGTCGACACCACCAACTACACCTACAACGAGTCTGGCGGCCTGACCTCGGTCTCCGATGCCCAGGCCGGCGGTGCCACCGACACTCAGTGCTTCGGCTACAACCACCTGGATCAGCTCACCGCGGCGTGGAGCGACACCGGGGGCACGAACACCGCCCCGGGACCGTCGGTCGCCGGCATCGGCGGCTGCGACACGACCACCCCGACCGCATCCAGCATCGGCGGCCCGGCACCGTACTGGGAGTCCTGGAACTACGACCCGCTAGGTGACCGCATCTCGCAGACCAGCTACTCCCCGTCGGGGAACGTCACCCAGACGCTCAGCTATCCGGGCGACAACGGCACGTCTGCCGCTAACCAGGCGAACGCGGTATCCACCGTCGCGACGGCGACCTCCAGCGGCACCGCCACGACCAGCTACAAGTACAACGCCGCAGGCGACACGCTCACCCGCACCTCGTCCACCGGCGCCACCCAGAGCTTCGGGTACACCCCGCAGGACCAGGTGCAGTCGGCCACCACCTCGGCGGGTGCCAGCACCTACCTCTACGACGCCGACGGGAACCTCCTGCTCCAGAGGGATCCCGGCACCACCACCCTGTACCTGGATAACGGCGCCGAGGAGCTGACGCTAAACACCTCGGCCAACACGGTGTCCGGCACCAGGTACTACACCGAACCCGACGGCACGACGATCGTCCGGTCTTCCTCGGGCGCGGTCAATTATGAGCTGGCCAACCAGCAGGGCACGAACCTGGAGACGGTGAACGCCACCACCGACGCGGTAACCAGGCGGTACTTCGACCCGTATGGCGACCCGCGCGGCACGGCCGCGGCGGGCTGGGTCGATAACCGCAGTTTCCTCGACCAGCCCACCGACTCCGCCACGGGCCTGGACCTGCTCGGGGTACGGCAGTACGACCCGGTGATCGGGAAATTCCTGCAGGTCGACTCGGTCCTTGAGACGGGCGACTCCCGGCAGATGGGCGGGTACAGCTACGCCGCGGATGATCCGGCCAACGGCAGCGATCCGACTGGGAACGACTGCTGGGGTCCCGGTGGCGAAGATATCCCGTGCGGCGGCGGCG
>Ga0102924_1004424_pt1 | contig 14161 bp, 12 predicted proteins | sample PaiPotPPM11metaG_FD_80116 | JGI IMG/M metagenome (GOLD analysis project Ga0102924, IMG submission 80116) | Iron sulfur acid spring bacterial and archeal communities from Banff, Canada, to study Microbial Dark Matter (Phase II) - Paint Pots PPM... ... | reverse complement strand
CCGAGGCACTGTTCCACGCGCTGCCGGACAAGGCGGCCGAGACGCGCGAGCGGCTGCTGTCGATCCCCGGCCTGCCGCCGGACCTCACCAACCCCCCGCCGGGCTGCCGCTTCGCGCCGCGCTGCCGGTACGTCACCGACCGGTGCCGGGCCGAGGAGCCGCTGCTGCGCGGCGAGACGCCCGACCACCAGTTCGCCTGCTTCTACCCGGTCGGCATGACCGAGCGCGACGAGCAGCCCGTGCTCACGGTGACCGAGGCCAGGCCAGAGTCGGTGGTCATCGCGCCGGCCGCCGAGACCCTGCTCGAGGTCAGCAACCTGGTCAAGGACTTCCCGGTCACCAGGGGCGCGGTGCTCCAGCGCCGGGTCGGCTCGGTCAGCGCGGTCGCGGACGTCAGCTTCGACATCCCGCGCGGCCAGACGCTGGGCCTGGTCGGCGAGTCCGGCTGCGGCAAGACCACGATCGGGCGGCTGCTCGTCGGGCTGGATAAGCCGACCGCCGGCCACATCCGCTTCCAGGGCAAGGACATGAGCAAGACCACCGGCCGGGCCTACCGGCGCGAGCGGCGGAAGATCCAGTTCATGTTCCAGGACTCCTATTCCTCGCTCGATCCCCGGATGCGGGCCGGGACCATCCTGCGCGAGCCGCTGGTCGTGCAGGGCATCGGCAACCGGGCCGAGCAGCGCCAGAAGGTCCTGGACATCCTGGACCACGTCGGCCTGCCGGCCAGCGCGCTGGACCGCTACCCGCACGAGTTCTCCGGCGGGCAGCGGCAGCGGCTGGGCTTCGCCCGTGCCCTGATCCTGTCGCCCGACCTGATCGTGGCCGACGAGCCGGTGTCCGCGCTCGACGTGTCGATCCAGGCCCAGGTGCTCAACCTGATGCGCGACCTGCAGCGTGAGCTCGGGCTGACCTACATGTTCATCTCGCACGACCTGGCCGTGGTGCGCTACCTGTCGACCCGGATCGGCGTGATGTACCTGGGCAAGCTGGTCGAGATCGGCCCGGCCGACGAGGTCTACCTGACCCCGGCGCACCCCTATACCCGGGGCCTGATCGACTCCGCGCCGGTCGCCGACCCGCTGGCCGAGCAGGCCAAGGAGGAGCGCGGCGTGCGGGGCGAGCTGCCCAGCGCGATCCACCCGCCGTCGGGCTGCCGGTTCCGCACCCGGTGCCCGCTGGCCCAGGAGATCTGCGCCGAGGTGGAGCCGCCGATGAACTCGTTCAGCGTCAACGGGCACGCGGCGGCCTGCCACTTCCCGCTGCAGCCGGTGGTCACCGCCGAGGCGTCGACCTCGGCTACGGCCCAGTAAGCAGTTACGTCGGGGCGTGCCCGGACTGTCCCCTATGCGGGGTACTTGTCGGCGGCGCGCCCCGCGTTCATACTTCTGCCATGGCCCGGCTGCCAGATCCTCAGCCTGAGGAGTACCGCGCGTCTGATGCCGAGCGCGAGCGGGTGCTAGACAAGCTGGGTGACGGCTTCGCCGAGGGGCGGCTGAGCCACGAAACGTTAATGTTCCGGGTCGAGGCCACGCTGCGGGCCCGGCGCCAGGGCGAGCTGAACAGCCAGATCGCCGACCTGCCCGCACCCCGTGCCGCCTGGCTGCGGAAGAAGTCGCCGCGTCCGCTGCTGGAGCGCGTGGCCGAGCGCGGCCGGGAGCTGAGCCGGGACTTCGGGCGCGAGATGGGCGACGCGGCCCGCGCCGCCGCGGCCCGGCTGCCCCGCCTGGACCGGCCGCTGCCGGTGCTCACGCTGCCCGACGACACGCGCATGCGGCTCACCATCGGCCGCGAGCTGACCTGCGACATGCCCATCGGCGACCTGACCGTGTCGCGCTGGCACGCGGACCTGAGCCGCGGCCCCGGCGGCTGGCGGCTGGCCGACCTGGGGTCCACCAACGGGACCCGGCTCAACGGCTGGCGGATCACCGGCCCGGTCCACGTCCACCCCGGCGACCTGGTCAGCTTCGGCATGGCCACGTTCGTGCTCGGGGGGTCCTCCCAGGTCTCCTGACGCCGCCCCGCGCTATCCGAGCCGCGCCAGGGTGCCTGCGGGCTGGGCGGACTGCGCGTTTGGTCCCCGCACCCCATAGAGTCTTGGCGTGACCTTGGTCCTGGTGGTACGACACGGCCTGACGGCCTCGACGGGAACGGCGCTGACCGGGTGGATGCCCGGCGTGGTACTGGACGACCGCGGCCGGGCCCAGGCCCGGGCGCTGGGCACCCGGCTGGCCGGGGTGCCGCTGGACGCGATCATCTCCAGCCCGCTGGACCGGTGCCGCCAGACCGCCGAGGCCATCGCCGCCGCGCACGAGGGACCGCCGCTGACCGTCCAGCTGGACGAGCGCGTCGGGGAGTGCCACTACGGGGACTGGACCGGTCAGCCGCTCAAGAAGCTGGCCAAGGAGCCGCTGTGGCGGGTGGTGCAGGCGCACCCGAGCGCGGTGCGCTTCCCCGGCGGCGAATCCATGCTCGGCATGCAGGACCGCGCGGTGGGGGCGGTACGGGACTGGAACGAGCGACTGGGCCGGGAGGCCGTGTATGTCGTCTGCTCGCACGGCGACGTCATCAAGTCCATTCTCGCCGATAGCCTGGGCATGCACCTGGACATGTGCCAGCGCATACAGGTGGACCCGTGCTCGCTCAGCGTGATCCGGTACACGCCGCTGCGTCCTTTCGTGCTGCGGATGAACGACATCGCGGGGGACGTGAGCGGACTCAAGAGACCAATCAGCCAGGCGCCCGGAGCCTCAGCCCGGCAGGAAGAAGAGGCGCAGGTCGGCGGCGGAGCGGGAGGATAGGTTCATGCCGGTCTATTCGTACGACCCGCCGGAGCGGTTTATCGCGGGCACCGTCGGCCAGCCAGGGGAGCGGACGTTCTACCTGCAGGCCACCGGCGCCGGGCGGACCACCAGCGTGGCACTGGAGAAGGGGCAGGTAAGTCAGCTGGCCGAGCGGCTGGATGAGCTGCTGGACGAGGTGCTGCGGCGAACTGGCGGCTCGGTCGCCATCCCGGCCGCGGCGCCGGCCGGCCTGGCCGACGACGGCCCGCTTGACCTGCCGCTGATGGAGGAGTTCCGGGTCGGGGCGATCGCCCTGGCCTGGGATCATGACGGCGACCGCGTGATCATCGAGGCCCAGGAGGAGACCGACGAGCCGGTTGAGCCGCTGACCGACGACATTCCGGAGGACGGCCCGGCGGTGCTGCGGGTGCGCATCTCGGCCGCCTCGGCCCGGGCGTTCTCCCGCCGGGCCCTGCAGATCGTCAGCCAGGGGCGGCCGCCGTGCCCGCTGTGCGGGCTGCCGCTGGACCCGGCCGGGCATATCTGCCCCCGGCAGAACGGCCACCGGGCAGGCGCGTGAGCGAGACCCCTCCTTCCCGGAGGTCCGGACGCCGGTCACGCCCGGACCCCGGGCCCGTCGTGCCCGAGACGGACCAGCCGAGCGAGCAGGACCTGCTGGACCTGCTCACCAGCGGCGAGCTGGAGGTGGCCGGCCGGCTGGTGGACGCGTCCAACCTCACCATGTACTGCAAGATCAGCGGCGACCTGGGCGAGATGGCCTGCGTCTACAAGCCGGTGGCGGGCGAGCGGCCGCTGTGGGACTTCCCCGAGGGCTCGCTGGCCGGCCGCGAGGTGGCCGCCTACGCCGTATCCCGCGCCGCGGGCTGGAACGTGGTCCCGCCCACCGTGTACCGGGAGGGGCCCCTCGGGCCGGGCATGTGCCAGCTGTGGATCGACACCGACGACACGGTGGACCTGGTCGCGCTGGCCCGCCGGGCCGATCACCCTAAGCTGCGCCAGATGGCGGTGTTCGACGCGGTGGTGAACAACGCCGACCGCAAGATCGGGCACCTGCTGCCCGTCCCGGACGGGCGGCTGTTCGGCTGCGACCACGGCGTGTGCTTCAGCACCGACTACAAGCTGCGCACCGTGCTGTGGCAGTGGCGGGGCAAGCGGCTGCCGGGTAACGCGGTGGCCGCGCTGCAGTGCCTGGACACCGCGCTGGGCCGGGACGGCGACCTGACCGCCGAGCTGTCGCAGTGGCTGGAGCCCGAGGAAATGGACGCCACCCGGGCCCGGATCGCGCTGCTTATCGAGCACAAGGTGCACCCGTTCCCGCCCAGCGACTGGCCCGCGGTGCCCTGGCCGCCGATCTAGGTTAGGTCTGGCCGCGGTCGCCGCGGCGGCGCAGGTAGCGCTCGAACTCCCTGGCGATGGCGTCGCCGCTGGCCTCGGGGAGGTCGGTGGCGTCCTTGGCCTCTTCCAGGGTGCGCACGTAGTCGGCCACCTCGGAGTCCTGCTCGGCCAGCTCGTCCACGCCCCGCTCCCAGGCCCTGGCCTCGTCGGGCAGGTCGGCCAGCGGCAGCGAGATGTCCAGGATGTCCTCGACGCTGTGCAGCAGCGCCAGGGTGGCCTTGGGGCTGGGCGGCTGGGCCACGTAGTGCGGCACGGCCGCCCACAGCGAGACGGCCGGGATGCCCGCGCTGGCGCAGGCCTGCTGCAGCACCCCCACGATGCCGGTCGGTCCCTTGTAGTCGACCGCCTCCACGTGCAGCTTGGTGGCCAGGTCCGGGTCGGAGGCCGCGGCGGTGACCGGGACCGGGCGGGTGTGCGGTGAGTCGGCCAGCAGCGCGCCGAGCAGGATGACCAGCTCGACCTGCAGGTCGGCGAAGGACCTCACCAGCTCGTCGCAGAAGCCCCGCCAGCGCATGTTGGGCTCGATGCCGTGGACCAGGACCAGGTCGCGGCCCAGCCCCTCCGGGCGGGCCAGGCTCAGCCGGGTGGTGGGCCAGACCAGGCGGTCCGTCTTGCCGTCGGTCACCTCCATGACGGGCCGGGTGACCTGGAAGTCGTAGAAGTCCTCGGGGTCGATCTCGCCCACTGCCCTGGTGTCCCAGGCAGTGCTCAGATGACTGATCGCGCCGGTCGCGGCCTCGCCCGCGTCGTTCCAGCCCTCGAATGAGGCGATCAGCGCTGGTGCGGTGAGCTTTCCGACGGCGTCCAGCTCGATGGCCCGCCACCTCCCTCCGCGGCCGCCTGTCCCTCAGGCGGATCAGCCGCCTGCGCCCAGGCGAGCGTCTCCCAGCCTACGTGTCCCCTGCCCGCTGGGCGGCACCCAGGATAGAGGGTCCGCCAGATCGGCCGGTCGCTGTCCTACGATGGAGTCCATCATGTCGTCCGCCACGCCACTCGAAGACACCTCACCCGATGAGACGCCGCAGTCCCGGCTATCGTTGCGGGCCGCGCTGGCCGAGCGGGTGGTCATCGCGGACGGGGCCATGGGCTCGATGCTCCAGGGCGCCGCGGTCACGCTGGACGACTTCGAGGGCCACGAGGGCTGCAACGAGGTCCTGAACGTGACCCGGCCCGATGTGGTGACCGGCATCCACGACGGCTACCTGGCGGCCGGCGCCGACTGCGTGACCACCAACACCTTCGGCGCCAACCTCGGGAACCTGGGCGAGTACGGCATCTCCGGGCGCATCGCCGAGCTGGCCGAGAGCGGGGCCCGGCTGGCCCGGCAGGCGGCCGACGCCTGGTCGGCGCCGGGCCGGCCGCGCTGGGTGCTCGGCTCGATGGGGCCCGGCACCAAGCTGCCCACCCTGGGCCACACCTCGTTCGCCGCGCTGCGCGATACCTACGAGGACGCGGCCGCGGGCCTGCTCAGGGGCGGCGCCGACGCGCTGATCATCGAGACCTGCCAGGACCTGCTCCAGGCCAAGGCGGCCATCGTCGGCGCGCGGCGGGCCATCAGCGCCCTCGCGGAAAACGCCGCCCAGAGGTCCGACGTCCTGCTCATCGCCCAGGTCACCATCGAGACCACCGGCGCCATGCTGCTGGGCAGCGAGATCGGCGCCGCGCTGACCGCCCTGGAGCCGCTGGGCATCGACATGATCGGCCTCAACTGCGCCACCGGGCCGGCCGAGATGAGCGAGCACCTGCGCTACCTGGCGGCGCACTCCCGGCTGCCGCTGTCCTGCATGCCCAACGCCGGGCTGCCCCAGCTGACCTCCGACGGGGCCTACTACCCGGTTCAGCCCGATGAGCTGGCCGCCGCCCACGAGACGTTCTGCCGCGAGTTCGGCCTGGCCCTGGCCGGCGGCTGCTGCGGCACCACCCCGGCGCACATCAGCGAGCTGGCCGGGCGGCTGCGCGGCCGGCCGCTGGCCCGGCGCCGGCCCCGGCCCGAGCCCGGCGTGGCCTCGCTCTACCAGCACGTGCCGTTCCGCCAGGACACCGCGTTCCTGGCCATCGGCGAGCGGACCAACGCCAACGGCTCCAGGGCCTTCCGCGAGGCCATGGTGGCCGGGCGCTACGAAGACTGCGTGGAGATCGCCAGGGCCCAGACCAGGGACGGCGCCCACCTGCTCGACGTGTGCGTGGACTACGTCGGCCGGGACGGCGCGGCCGACATGGCCCAGGTGGTCAGCCGGCTGGCCACCGCGGCCACGCTGCCGCTGGTGCTGGACTCCACCGAGCCGGAGGTCATCCAGGCCGGGCTCGAGCTGCTGGGCGGCCGGGCCGTGGTCAACTCGGTCAACTACGAGGACGGCGACGGGCCGCGGTCCCGGATCGCCAGGGTCATGCCGCTGGTCCGTGAGCACGGCGCGGCCGTCATCGCGCTGACCATCGACGAGCAGGGCCAGGCCCGCACCGCCGGGCACAAGGTGGCGGTGGCCAGCCGGCTCATCGAGGACCTGACCGGCAACTGGGGCATGCGCCGCGGCGACATCATCGTGGACTGCCTGACGTTCCCCATCGCCACCGGCCAGGAGGAGACCCGGCGCGACGCGATCGAGACCATCGAGGCCATCGCCGAGCTCAAGCGGCGCTACCCCGAGGTGCAGACCACGCTCGGCGTGTCCAACGTGTCGTTCGGGCTCAACCCCGCGGCCAGGGCCGTGCTCAACTCGGTGTTCCTGGCCGAGTGCGTCCGGGCCGGCCTGGACTCGGCCATCGTGCACGCGGCCCGGATCATGCCCATCTCCCGGATTCCCGAGGACCAGCTCCAGGTGGCCCTGGACCTGGTCTACGACCGGCGCCGCGACGGCTACGACCCGCTGGCCCGGCTGCTGGAGCTGTTCGAGGGCGTGGACGCGGCCTCGGTCAAGGCCAGCCGGGCCGCCGAGCTGGCCGGGCTGCCGCTGTGGGAGCGGCTCAAGCGCCGGATCATCGACGGGGAGAAGATCGGCCTGGAGGCCGACCTGGACGAGGGCCTGGCGGGCCGGCCGGCCCTGGAGATCGTCAACGACGTGCTGCTTGACGGCATGAAGACGGTCGGCGAGCTGTTCGGGTCCGGCCAGATGCAGCTGCCGTTCGTGCTCCAGTCGGCCGAGGTGATGAAGGCCGCGGTGGGCTACCTGGAGCCGTACATGGAGCGGTCCGGCGAGGACGGCAAGGGCAGGATCGTGCTGGCCACGGTCAAGGGCGACGTGCACGACATCGGCAAGAACCTGGTCGACATCATCCTTTCCAACAATGGCTACGACGTGGTCAACATCGGCATCAAGCAGCCCATCTCGGCCATCATCGAGGCCGCCGATGAGCAGGCCGCCGACGTCATCGGGATGTCCGGGCTGCTGGTCAAGTCGACCGTGGTCATGCGGGACAACCTGGCCGAGCTGAACTCGCGCGGGGTGGCCGGCCGCTGGCCGGTGGTGCTGGGCGGCGCCGCGCTCACCCGGGCCTACGTGGAGCAGGACCTGGCCGGGCTGTTCGACGGCGAGGTCCGCTACGCCCGCGACGCGTTCGAGGGCCTGCGGCTGATGGACGCGTTCATGGCGGTCAAGCGGGGCGAGGCCGGGGCCGCGCTGCCCGCGCTGCGCACCCGCCGGGTGCCGGCCGCGGCCCGGCTGCGGCTGACCGAGACCGACGCCATGCCCGCCCGGTCCGACGTGGCCACCGACAACCCGGTGCCCGTCCCGCCGTTCCGCGGCGCGCGGGTGGTCAGGGGCATCCAGCTGGCCGACTACGCGGCCTACCTGGACGAGCGGGCCACGTTCATGGGCCAGTGGGGGCTCAAGCCAGGCCGCGGGGCAGGCGGCCCGTCCTACGAGGAGCTGGTCGAGACCGAGGGCCGGCCGCGGCTGCGGGCCTGGCTGGACCGGATCCAGGCCGAGGGCCTGGTCGAGGCGGCCGTGGCCTACGGCTACTTCAGCGCCAGCAGCGCCGGCGACGACCTCATTGTTGCCGATGAAAGTGGTGCCGAGCGGGCCCGGTTCAGCTTCCCGAGGCAGCGGCACGACCGCCATCTGTGCCTGGCCGACTTCTTCCGGCCGGCGGACTCGGGTGAGCCCGACGTGGTCGGTTTCCAGCTGGTCACCGTGGGCCCGCGGCTGAGCGAGGCGACCGCGGAGCTGTTCGCCAAGCACGCCTACCGCGACTACCTGGAGCTGCACGGCCTGTCGGTGCAGCTGGCCGAGGCCCTGGCCGAGTACTGGCACAGCCGGGTCCGGGCCGAGCTGGGCTTCGGCGGCGACGAGCCGGCCGGCCTGGATGACCTTCTGAAGGTGCGCTACCGCGGCTGCCGGTACGCTTTCGGCTATCCGGCCTGCCCGAACCTGGAGGACCGGGCCAAGGTGATGCGGTTGCTGTCCGCCGAGCGGATCGGCGTTACCCTGTCCGAGGAGTTCCAGCTGTCCCCCGAGCAGTCCACCGATGCGCTGATCGTGCATCATCCTGAGGCGAAGTACTTCAGTGCCTGAGCCGCTGCTGGGCGTCCTGTTCGACATGGACGGCCTGCTGGTCGACACCGAGCCGCTGTGGTTCGAGGTGGAGAGCATCGTCATGGACCGGCTGGGCGGGTCCTGGGGCCCGGCCGACCAGGAGGCGCTGGTCGGCGGCTCGCTGAACCGCAGCCTGGACTACCTGCTGGCCAAGGCCACCCCGCCCGGCCAGCCGCGAGACGGTGGCCCGCTGGATGGTGGACGGCATGGTGGACCTGCTCACCACCCGCCCGGTGCCGGTCATGCCGGGCGCCCGCGAGCTGCTGGCCGAGGTGGCCGCGGCGGGCGTGCCCTACGGCCTGGTGACCTCGTCGGAGCGGCCGGTCATGGAGGCGGTGCTGGCCCGGCTGGAGGTCAGGTTCCCGGTCACCGTGTGCGGGGACGACGTCAGCCGCAGCAAGCCGGATCCCGAGCCCTACCTGCTGGCCGCGGCCAAGGTCGGGGCCGACCCGCGGCAGTGCGCGGCGCTGGAGGACTCGCCCAACGGGGTGGCGGCGGCCGAGGCGGCCGGGTGCCTCACGGTCGCCGTGCCCAGCATGGTGCCGATCCCGCCCGCCGCTACCCGGCTGGTGGTCCGGTCGCTGACCGAGCTGAGCCTGGACCGGCTGCGGGCCCTGGCCGGGGCCCGCTGACGCCAACCCGCCATAGACTGTAGCCAGAGGCACGCCCCCAGGGGCGCGCAGGCCCCCACGAGGGGAGGCAGTGGATGGGTGTATGGAACAGCATCGGCGGCGTTGTCTGCGTCGCCGTCACGGCGCTCGGACTGGTCTGGAGCTTCCGCATCTGGCGCAAGGACGGCTGGCACCGCGGGCTGCGCGCCATCGCCTGGTCGCTGGTGCCGCTGGCCGCCTACCTGGTCGGCGCGGTCGGGCTGATCGGCCGGCTGGTCAACGCGGTGGTGATCTTCGCCGGGAGCCTGGTGTTCTCGCCCCGTACCTACGTCGGCGTCATCGTGGTGATCGTCTCCGTCCTGCTGTTTCTCGTGTCCGGCGGCCTGCCGCTGGTCAAGGAGCGCAAGGAGCGGCGCCGTCGCAAGGCTGAGAAGGCCGCGGCGCGGCGGGCGCGGGAGGCCGGCCAGCCAGCCGCCGCGGCGGGTCCCGAGACCAAGGCCGTGGAGCGCCGGAAGGCCGGGGCCAAGGCGGCGGCGCCGGGCGGCGGAGCCGATGACGACATGAGCGACATCGAGGAAATCCTCCGCCGCCGCGGCATCAGCTAGCGCTACTGGACGCAGCCGCCGTCGTTGTCACTCCACAGCGGCTGCATGGCGAACGAGCCGGTGTCCAGCGAGATGGCCTGCAGGTCGGTCCAGGCGCACAGGTCGCCGATCTCCTCGCCGTTGCCGTTGTCGACCCAGCCCGAGGAGGGCTCGGGGTCGGTGACCGCCTCCGCGTACTCATGCCCGCCAACGATGCTGAACCCGTCAAGCTGGTTCTGCACCGAGTTTGCGCCGCAGCTGGAGCCGGCGTCGAGCACGTACGGCATGTTGGTGTAGCCGGTCGTGCCGTTCCAGTCGTGCCAGGCACAGAACCCGGCGTTGGGGAACCCGTCCGGCTGGGTCCCGCTCGGGCTCACCACGAAGATGTCCACGTCGGGCCCGGACACCCCGAAGTGGGACGCGGCGTTCTGGGCCTCGGCGGCCAGGTCCGCCTGGGACGCCGACGCGGGGGCCGGCCCGGCGTTGTCGACCCAGGTGCCCGCCAGCACGCCGCCGCTGAAGGTGACCGGGTTGCCGCTGCCGTCGGTGTACTGGGTCATGGTCGTGGACCAGGTGTCGCTCGAGTCACCCAGCCCGCTGAACAGGCTTTGCATGTAGTTCTGCACCCCGTTGGGGTCGCTGGACCACTGGCTGCCCCAGAAGTCCAGGTACACCGTGGGGGTGGTGGCGACCGGGCCGCCGTTGTAGGTAAGTGCGCCGGACACCTGGTCAGGGGTGGCGCCCTTACGGCAGTGACGGCCGCCGATTGGCTGGTTCACCGCGATCCTGCGGCCCCGTTCGCGCATGACGCCGAACCGGCCTCGCATGTGCACGTGGAACACCCGGCCGTGCAGGTGCACCGTGGCCGAGACGCCGCAGGCGTCCCTGGTAATGCGGGCCGGCGGAGGACTGGCGTGGCTGGAGGAGAGGGTGGCGGCGTGGCTGGCCGCCTGGGCCGGCACAGCCGCGGCTAAGCCGGCCACCAGGGTGACGGCGGCACCCAGCGTGAGCCGGCTGACATGGCCGGCGCGTCCGCGGCGGCGCGGGGTGGTGGGTTCCTGCAAGGGCTTTGTCCTTTCCGGGAGTGCTCCCCGGCTGGCCGCTACCCTGACGAAGTCCCTCAATTCATTACCTAATGGTGAGAACTACCTGACCTCTGGTCGGTTAGGCGTTCTCCCGGACGAAGGCGCGGGAGGCGACGAACACGCAGACCGCGGCCAGGCCCACGGCCACGCAGATGCCCTCGGCCATCACCGTGGTGGCGTAGACGCCATGGAACGCCTGGCGCATGGCGTCGATGATGTAGCGGAACGGCGTGGCCCGCGAGATGCCCTGGAGCCAGCCCGGCCCCAGCGTGATCGGCAGCATGATGCCCGACAGCAGCATCAGCGGGACCACGAACATGTTGATCAGCGGGGCCAGCGCGTCCTCGCTCTTGAGCAGCAGCCCCACGGTGTAGGAGATGGCCGACAGGCTGATCGCCACCACGGCGATGAACCCCAGCCCGATCAGCACCCCGGCGAACGGCGCCCGCATGCCGAAGGCCAGGCCCGCCAGCACCAGCACCACGGCCTGCACCAGCAGCGTGACCACGTCCCTGAGCACCCGGCCGGCCAGCAGCGCGGTCCGGCTGACCGGGGTGACCCGGAACCGCTCGATGACCCCGGCCCGCCAGTCGGAGATGATCGTGAACCCGACGAAGGCGGCCCCGAACAGGCCCAGCTGGATCAGCAGGCCGGGGACGAAGAAACTGTAGGAGTTGCCGGGCGGGAAGCCGGACAGGCCGCCTCCGGCGATCTTGCTGAGCAGCGGGCCGAAGAACACCAGGTACAGGATCGGCTGGATGAGGCCGATGATCACCCAGGCCGGATTGCGCAGCGAGAGCCTGAGCTGGCGGCGGAAGATCAGGAACGTATCTCTGAAAAAGGACATGGGGGACTCCGTCAGGTTTCTGGGGGGGTCAGATGGGGTGTCAGGCGGGGTCTAGCTGGCGGTGCCGGCCAGCTCGGGCTCGGCGTCGGGGCCCGGCTGGACCGGCGAGTCGTCGCGCAGTGAGCGGCCGGTCAGGGTCAGGAAGACGTCGTCCAGGGTGGGCCGGGCCAGCTGGACCGACTCCAGGGTCAGCCCCGCGCCGTCCAGCGAGCGCAGCAGCGCCGGCAGGGCCTGCTCGCCGTGGTCCACGCTGAGCCGGAGGCTCGGGCCGTCGGCCGCGATGTCCTTCACGTCCGGCTGCCCGGCCAGCACCAGCCCGGCCTGCGCCCCGCCGGCCGCGGTGCCGAAGCTCAGCGTGATCACGTCGCCCGAGATCCGGTGCTTCAGCTCGTCCGGCACCCCCTCGGCGATGATCTTGCCGTGGTCGATGACCATGACCCGGTCGCAGAGCGCGTCGGCCTCCTCCAGGTAGTGCGTGGTCAGGAACACCGTCGAGCCCAGCTCGTCGCGCAGCGCGCGGACGTGGTCCCACAGGTTGCTGCGGCTCTGCGGGTCCAGCCCGGTGGTCGGCTCGTCCAGGAACACCAGCCGTGGCGAGTGCACCAGCCCCAGCGCGATGTCGAGCCGGCGCCGCTGCCCGCCCGACAGCGTCTTGCACAGCCGCTTCTCCAGCCCGGCCAGCTCCAGCTGGTCAAGCAGCAGCCGGATCCGCGCCGCCGCGTCCGCGGGCGGGATCCGGTACACCTGGGCCTGGATCCGCAGCTCCTCGATGACCGTGCAGTTCGGGTCCGAGCCGCCCGCCGTGATGCCAATCGCCTGGGGCGCGTACCCGATCCGCCGCCGCACCCCCAGCGGGTCGCGCAGCAGGTCGGCCCCGGCCACCGTGGCCGTGCCCGCCGTCGGCCGCAGCAGCGTGGTCAGCATCCGCAGCGTGGTCGTCTTGCCCGCCCCGTTCGGGCCGAGGAAGCCCACGATCTCGCCCTCGCCCACGGTGATGTCCACCCCGCGCACGGCCTCCACCGTGTGGCGTCTGCTCCTGAACACCCGGGCCAGGCCCTCGGCCTCGATCATCGCCATCGCTAGCTCCCTTCCCCGCCCGGCGGCAGCAGCGCCCGGCTCGTGTCGTCGTCGCTCTTGAGCTCCCTGGCGCCCGGGTCGGAGGCCGAGAGCCGGCCGGCCAGGATCTCGGCCAGCGTCTGGGCCAGCTCCTCGTGCCAGAGCAGCTCGGCGCGGACCGTCAGCTCGCCCCGGCGCATCGTCGCCGCCTGAAGCGGGCCGATGTGCCCCTTGCCGACCAGCCGCTCCCGCTCCGAGGTCAGCTCCCTGAGCACCACCTCGAGGAAGTCCCGGCGGATGCTCAGCCAGCCGGCCAGCTCCTCGATGTCGTCGTCCGCCCCCGCGAAGGCCAGCGCAACCCCGATCGGGTCGGGCGGCGGGTGCATGTCCTTGATCGCCCGCTCGCGCAGGCTGGCCAGCCCCATCCGGCCCTGATCCGTTATCGCGTAGACCGTCCGGGCCGGCCGGCGCCCGACCTGCTCCGTGCGGACCTCGGTGACCAGCCCCTCGATCGCCATCAGCTTGAGCTCGCGGTACAGCGCGCCAACGCTCACGCCGCCCCACTCGCCCACATTGGTCACCTCGGCGGTCAGCCGGATCTGATGACCGTGCTGGGGCCCGTGCGTCGCCAGCGTCCCGAGCACCATCAACCGAGTTAGATTCACGGTATTAGTATCATGAGACTAATACCGTGCTGTCAATCTCACGTTTTCGAGCAACAGGCGCGGTTGCGCCGGCCGGCGGCCGCCCGCAACCCGGCCTGCGAGGCGGCCAGCCAGAATGTCCCGTTGCTACCCCGCTGGGGGGCTGTCGCATTAACTCGTCATGATCACTTGGATGCGCTCCATGATCGTGGTCACTTTTCGGTGATATTGACGGAGAAGTGACCGTGATCATGACGGCGCCCCTTCCGGCAGATCCACAACGGGCAGCCCGAACCTGGGGCCACCGTGACCGACCGGAACCCCTGAGACCGCAGGAACGGAAGGGAACAGCGGCGGCTGGCCGAAAGCCCGGCCGACCCGCGCGGCGCAGCCAAGCCAGGCTCCTGGCCCAGAACCTGCCATGCACCGCTCACCACGACAATTGCGCGACACCCTCCAGGGGGTAGCAACGGGACATTCATCATTCGGGGCCCGGCATTAACCGGTAGGCGGCATGCGCTGGCGGCCGCGGTGCCCTGGTCAGGGGGCGTCGACCGGGACGGGGTCCTGGGAGGGCGCCGGGGCCGGGATGACGGCGACCGGGGT
>Ga0102924_1004422_pt1 | contig 14166 bp, 16 predicted proteins | sample PaiPotPPM11metaG_FD_80116 | JGI IMG/M metagenome (GOLD analysis project Ga0102924, IMG submission 80116) | Iron sulfur acid spring bacterial and archeal communities from Banff, Canada, to study Microbial Dark Matter (Phase II) - Paint Pots PPM... ... | reverse complement strand
GCGCGGGCGGATTCGGGCTTGCGCGGGCCGCCGTTGTCCGAACGGGCGCTGTCCGAACGGGCGCTGTCCGAGTGGGCACTGTCCGAATGGGCGGTGTCTGGGCGGGCGCTGTCTGGGCGGGCGCTGTCTGGGCTGGCGCTGTCTGGGCGGGCGCTGCCGGGGCGGCCGTGCGGCGCGGGCCGCGGCCTGCCCAGCGGGGCCGAGCCGCCCTGCTGGCGGGCCAGGACGCGGTCGTCAGGTCGCTGCTCGCCGGCCGCGTTCTCGGGCGGCTGGTCCTGGGCGCTGCCGTCGGCCGGCTGGGACGCGGCGTCGTGCCCGTCGGAATCGGCCGGGCGGCTGCCGGACTTGGCCGGCACGAACCGGTAGCCGACGTTGCGCACCGTGCCGATGAGGTCCTCGTTCTCGGCGCCGAGCTTGGCCCGGAGCCGGCGGACGTGCACGTCGACCGTGCGCGTGCCGCCGAAGTAGTCGTAGCCCCAGACCTCCTGGAGCAGCTGAGCCCGGGTGAACACCCGGCCCGGCTGCTGGGCCAGGAACTTGAGCAGCTCGAACTCCTTGAACGTCAGGTCCAGCGAGCGCCGCTTCATCCGCGCCGAGTAGGTGACCTCGTTGATGACCAGGTCGCCGGAGCGGATCTCGCCCGACTGCTCGGGCGCGGTGCCTGCCGCCCGCCCGATGGCCAGGCGGAGGCGGGCATCCACCTCGCCGGGGCCCGCCGCGGACAGCACGGCGTCGTCGGCGCCCCAGTCGGCGGCCAGCGCGGCCCAGCCGCCCTCCGTCACCACGACCAGCACGGGCAGGGTGCGGTCCATGCCGCGCAGCGTCTGCACCAGCCGCTTGGCCTGGACCAGGTCGCGCCGCGCGTCGACCAGCACGGCGTCGGGCGGCGGGCTGCCCCCCGCCGAGGCCACCACGGCCGGGGCGACCCGGACCGCGTGCGGGAGCAGCGTAAGCGAGGGCAGGATCTCAGCGGGCGGCTCGTGCCCCCCGGTCAGCAACAGCACATTGCTCAAACCCCGCCACCTCCGGCCCGCGCTGCTATCCGCGGCTAGGTTGTGCCCATCGACTCCCATGAGGGCCCGGGGTCGCCTTTGTCCGTGGCCGTATGAGCGAGGATAGCTGACATGGCTATCGTCACCATGCGCTACTGGGCCGCGGCGAAGGAGGCCGCGGGGGTGGCCGAGGAGAGCGTCACCGCGGACACGCTGGAAGCGGCGCTCAGCGTCATCCGCGGCCGGCGCCGCCAGCACGCCGAGTCCGGCGGGCCGGCCGGCCCCGAGCCGGCCCGCGGCGCCCCAGACGACGGCGGGGCCCGGCTGGACGCCGTGCTGGCCCGCTCGTCGTTCCTGATTGACGGGCATCCGGTGGGCACGAGGGCGGCCGGCGCTGTGCAACTGGCCGACGGCGCGGTCATCGAGGTGCTCCCGCCGTTCGCGGGGGGATAGCCGGGCGGGATTGATCGGGGTGACCATGAACCAAACCCGCTCCGGTGCCGTTCCCTAGGTCGTGGCTGGGCACGACGGTTCGGAAGCTGGGCACTCACGAGGGCCGGCGTCCGACGAGGAACTGGTGCGCGCGCTCTACACCGAGCACGCGGGCCCGCTGCTGCGGTACGCGCTCCACCTGATGAGCGGGGACCGGCAGCGCGCGGAGGACATAGTGCAAGAAACATTGTTGCGGGCCTGGCTGCACCCGGAGGCGATCGCCGATCGTCCAGCCCGGCCGTGGCTGTTCGCCGTAGCCCGCAACCTGGCCGTGGATGCTTTCCGGGCCAGGAGGGCACGGCCGCATGAGGTGGGCGAGGGTGCGCTTGACCTCATGCCGGCCCCGGATGAGGCGGAGCGAGCCCTGGAATCCTGGGCAGTCGCCGACGCGGTCAGATCACTGCGTCCCGAGCATCGCGGGGTCCTGCTGGAGACCTACTACCGGGGCAAGTCCGTGGCCGAGGCCGCCTCCGTCCTGGGGATTCCGGCAGGTACCGTCAAATCAAGGACGTTCTACGCGCTGCGGGCTCTCAAGCTGGCTCTGGAGGAGAGGGGGTTCGCGCCATGACCAGCACCAGAGGCATGAGCGGCCCCGCCTGCCGCGAGATCCGGCAGTTGCTGGGCGTCTACATAGTCGGCGCCATCGACCCGGCCGAGCGAAGCGTGGTGGATGAGCACCTGGAATCGTGCTGGGACTGCCGCGAGGAACTGAGTGGCCTGGCCGGGCTGCCCGCGCTGCTCGGGCGGGTCCCGCTGGCCGACGCCGAGCGACTGGCCGCCGCTGGCAACGGGCTGCCCGAGATGAACGAGCCCCCGGCTGAGCTGCTGAACGGACTGCTGCGGCGAGTCGCCGCCCGGCGCCGGGCGCGCCGGTGGCGCTCGGTGCTGACCCTGGCCGCGGCTGTGGCCATCGCCGCGGGCGGCACGGCCGGAGTGGTCAGCGCGCTCGAGCCGGGCACACCCCAGCAGGCCGCCGAGACGGTCACCGCCACCGGACCTGGGGTCATGGCGCAGATCCGTTACTCGGCGACGTCCCTGGGCGGCACGGCGATGCGTGTCGGCGTCATGGGCATCCAGCCTGGCACCCACTGCACGTTCTGGGTCATCGGCCCGAACGGCGAGCGCAAGCAGGCCGCGACGTGGACGATCGGCCGGGGCTACGCCGAGCACTGGTACTGGATCTCGTCTCAGGTGCCCACGGGCGACGTTGACGGCTTCCAGATCACCGCCCACGGCAAGCTTCTGGCCAGCGCCACCGCCTCCTAGCGGCCCCACCTCAATGCCATTTCGACACCAGCGGCGGCGGCCGGGAATGTCGCAGGCGTCGCGGGTGCTGAAGCCGTCGTGACAGCGGGACTGATCGCGGCGCTGGCCGCCCTAGCGGTAGCCACGGCGATCGGCCTGATCTGGCGGGCCAGCAACGGCAAGATGCGCGCGCCGCGCCAGCCACGGGCCCAGTCGGCCCCGGCCCGTGCCGCGGTCGCCTCGGCCTCGGCTGCGCCGGGCGGGCCGATGGCACAGGGGAGGCTGGCAGTGGATACGGCCACCGCGGAGCTGGACTCGGCCGAGGCGACCGCGGCGGCCGGCGGACGGCGGGTGACCACGGCCGAGATCGGCCAGCCGCTGGGCGAGCGGGCCACCCTGCTCCAGTTCTCCTCCGCGTTCTGCGCCCCCTGCCGGGCCACCCGCCGGGTGCTGGCCGAGGTGGCGGACATGACCGAGGGCATCGCGCACGTCGAGATCGACGCCGAGTCACACCTGGACCTGGTCCGCGAGCTGGGCATCCTGCGCACCCCGACGGTGCTGGTGCTGGCCGCCGACGGCCGGATCGTGCGGCGGGCCAGCGGCCAGCCGCGCAAGGTGGACGTGATCGGCGCCCTGGGCGCGGCCGTAGAGGCCGTGAAGCCTAATTCCTACCCAACAGGTCTGGAAGCGGGATAGTGACACCGGGCCAGGCCACGCATAACATCGGGTACGTGCCTGAGACCATCCGGATCGGCGAGGATCGCCAGGCCCGGCCCCAGGCCGCGGCTCTGACCCGGCGCCGGGCAGTTGATTACTGCCGGGTCGCCACCGCCATCTGTTGCCTCTCACTGGCCTTTGATCCGGTCCGGCCGGCCACCTGACGCCATGTCAGCGCCCGGCGCCCGGCGGCCATTACCTGTCCCGCCCGCGACCGCGCAGGGTTTCCGGTCGCCGGACGCCTGCCGCCGCGACTGCGCGGCGGCCCGCCCGCCAGGCACCAGCTCGCGAAGGAGCACCCGATGATGATCGATCCCAGAGGCCCGCGGTTCGGCGCCGTGATCACCATGATCGTGTTCATCGCGGTGCTCATCACCGGCAGCGCGTGGCTGCTGGCGGTGCAGGCATTGTTCTTCGCCATCGGGGTAGGCCTGGGCTTGCCAAGGTCGCCCTACGGTTTGCTGTACCGATGGCTGATCAGGCCACGGCTCGGCCCGCCCGCTGAGCTCGAGTCGGCCGCCCCGCCGCGCTTCGCGCAGGGTGTGGGCCTGGTTATCAGCGTTGTCGGCGTGATCGGCTACGCCGCCGGCGTGGGAGCGCTGGGCATGGCGGCGGCGGCCGCCGGGCTCGTCGCGGCCTTCCTGAACGGCATCTTCGGCCTGTGCCTGGGCTGCGAGATGTACCTGCTCATCCGACGTATCTGGCCGGGTCACCAGCTGACTCCGGCTGATGCCAACAAGGAGGTTTCACTATGAGCCGTGCCGACGTCCTGGTAGACGCCGATTGGGTGGAGGCCCACAACGGTGAGCCTGGACTGGTCCTGGTCGAGGTAGACGAGGACACCAGCGCTTACGACAAGGGTCACATCCGCAACGCTGTCAAGATCGACTGGAAGAAGGACCTGCAGGACCCGGTCCGGCGCGACTTCGTTGACCGCGAGGGCTTCGAGAAGCTGCTGTCCGAGCGAGGCATCTCCAACGACGACACCGTGGTGCTCTACGGGGGGAACAACAACTGGTTCGCGGCCTACGCGTACTGGTACTTCAAGCTCTACGGGCACCAGAACGTGAAGCTACTCGACGGCGGCCGCAAGAAGTGGGAGCTGGAGTCCCGCGAGCTGGTCACCGAGGTGCCGCAGCGCCCGGCCACCCAGTACCACGCCCAGGAGCAGGACGCCTCGCTGCGCGCGTTCCGCGACGAGGTGGTGGCCGCGATCGGCAACAAGAACCTGGTCGACGTGCGCTCGCCCGACGAGTTCGCAGGCCGGCTGCTGGCCCCCGCTCACCTGCCGCAGGAGCAGGCCCAGCGCGGCGGTCACATCCCGTCGGCCAGGAACATCCCGTGGTCCAAGGCGGCCGAAGAGGACGGGACGTTCAAGTCTGACGACGAGCTGCGCACCCTGTACGGGGACGCGGGCGTGGACTTCAGCGTGGACACCATCGCCTACTGCCGGATCGGCGAGCGCTCGGCGCACACCTGGTTCGTCCTGCGCGAGCTGCTCGGCCAGCCGAACGTGAAGAACTACGACGGGTCCTGGACCGAGTACGGATCGCTGGTCGGCGTGCCGATCAAGACGGGAGACGAGTCGTGACCTCAGACGCTCAGGCTACGGCGGCCGGCTGCGGCGCCCCGGCGGGCGGCGCTCCGATCACCGACGCGGGCAATCAGGCGGTCGTCCAGGGCCGGGTGACCAAGGCGGGCTCGCCGGTGGTCACCGGCTACGCCCGGCTGCTCAACGACGACGGCGAGTTCGTGGCCGAGGTGCCGCTGGGCGAGGACGGCGGATTCCGCTTCTTCGCCGCCCCCGGCACCTGGACGCTGCGCGTGCTGGCGCCCGGCGGTATCCGGGCCGAGCAGGCCGTGTCGGCGGCAATTGGCCAGGTCAGCAACCTGGAAGTGGCGGTCTGAGGGGTCAGCTCCCGGTTGCTCCAGCATGTGGTGGTCCGCCCCGTGTCAGGCGGGGCGGACCACCTCTGCCTTGTGATGGGCTCGCCCGTCGAGTTCCCCTTCTTGCCATCCGTCCGTCGCCTTCCTGGTTACCTTCTGTTCAACATCTGGTAACCCGTGCCTCCTAGAAAGGTCTAGTCAGCCGGAATCCGGCTGATCCGAGATCACGAGGCAACAGGGACGAGACACCAAGATGTCGATAGATGCTGGTGGCCCGGCGCCGGAGGCTGATCTCCCGGCGACCGGCTCGGCGGTCAAGGACACGGCCGTCAGCGCCACCCCCGCGGCTGACGGCAGCGCCGTGCTCACCGCGGTCGACCTGACGCTTGGCTTTAGCCAGGCCACGATCCTGAGCGATATCAACGTGGGCGTCCGCCGGGGTGCGGTAACCGCCCTGATCGGGCCGACCGGGTCGGGCAAGTCCACGCTGCTGCGGACCTTCAACCGGATGAACGACAAGGTCAGCGGCTACCGGCATGCGGGCGACGTGGTGCTGGACGGGCGCAGCATCTGGAGCCCGTCGGTTCAGCTGATGGCGCTGCGCCAGAAGGTCGGCATGCTGTTCCAGCGCCCCAATCCGTTCCCCATGTCGATCGGGGACAACGTGGTCGCCGGGGCCCGCGCCCACAGGGTGGCCGACAAGGCCGGCCTGCGGGGCATCCTGGAGGAGCGGCTGACCGAGGTCGGGCTCTGGGACGCGGTCAAGGACCGCCTGAAGGATTCACCGTTCCGGCTGTCCGGCGGTCAGCAGCAGCTGCTGTGCCTGGCCCGCGCGCTGGCCATCAGCCCGGATGTCCTGCTGCTCGACGAGCCCACGTCGGCGCTGGACCCCATGGCCACCGAGTCCATCGAGGCGCTGATCCGCAGGCTGGTGCCGGGCCTGACGGTGGTCATCGTCACCCACAACCTGGCCCAGGCCAACCGGATCGCCGACGACACCATGTTCCTCAACCGCGGCCGCATGGTCGAGCACGGCCCGACCAGGCAGCTATTCGAGCACCCGACTCAGGAAGAGACCGCGAACTACGTGAGCGGCCGCTTCGGCTAGTCGGGACCCACCCATGCGGGAGGACGGCACTCCCCCCGCACGGGGGCAAGGGCCGCGCATGCGCGCGGGCCTCATCGCACGCGCCGCGTGCGAGTCGCTAAGCGCACGTTCGACGTGCACGACTAAAGGAGTATTCCCCGGTGGCCAGGCGAAACCGTTTGGTGTATACGGCGATTGCCGTCATACCCGTCGCGCTTCTCGCGGCGGCCTGCGGCAGCAGTAACAGTTCCGGCGGCACCAGCACCTCATCGTCCTCGCCTAAGGCGGCGGCGATGGTGGGCCCGGCTCTGCCGAGCAAGCCGTCGACGACGCCCAAGACGGTCCTCGAGACCGGCAGCACGCTCCTGTACCCCCTGATGGGGTCCTGGACGCAGGCATACCAGAAGGAGTTCCAGAACCCGTCGACCAAGGCGCCCTACGCGACGATCGACACCGGCGCCACGGGGTCGGGCACCGGCATCGCCGACGCGGCCTCGGGCACGGTGGACATCGGCGCGTCTGACGCGTACCTGTCCAGCTCGGTCAAGAGCACGACGCCGACGCTGATCAACATCGCACTGGCGGTCTCAGCCCAGCAGATCAACTACAACGTGCCGGGCCAGAAGAACCTCAAGCTGGACGCCACGGTGCTAGCTGGCATGTACAACGGCAAGATCACCAACTGGAACGACTCGGCGATCGCGGCGCTCAACCCGGGCGCGCACCTGCCGAACCTCAAGATCGTGCCGCTGCACCGTGAGGACAGCTCGGGCGACACGTTCCTGTTCACCAGCTTCCTGAACGCCCAGGACTCGAGCGCCTGGCCGTCCTCGCTGGTGAACACCACGATCACCTGGCCCAAGGGCAGCACCACGGCCGAGACCGGCAACGGCGGCATGGTGTCCGGCTGCCAGGCGACCAAGGGCTGCGTGGCCTACATCGGCATCAGCTACCTGCAGAAGACGCAGGCCGCGGGGCTGGGCACGGCCATGCTGAAGAACGCCGCGGGCAAGTTCGTCTTGCCGACACCGGCCACCATCTCGGCCTCCGTTAGCTCGCAGGCGTCCAAGACGCCGGCCAGCGAGACGCTGTCGATGATCAACGGGCCGGGGGCCAACTCCTACCCGATCGTCAACTACGAGTACGCCATCGTGAACACCAAGCAGTCGGACGGCGTCAAGGCCGAGGACATCCGGGCCTTCCTGCACTGGACCGTGCACGCGGGCCAGAACGCGACCACCTACCTGGACCCGGTGGACTTCCAGCCGCTGCCGTCCAGCGTGGTCAGCCTGTCCGACGCGCAGATCGCCAAGATCGGCGCCTGACAAGGTGGCTGCATCAGCACCGGCCGCCGGGTCGGCCGAGGGAGCGGGCGCCAGCCCGCTCTCCGGCCTGCCCGGCGGGGGCACCCCGGCCGCGCGCCGCGGCGTTGACGTGATCCGCTGGCTGGGCCGGATCGGCGCGCTGATCCCGCTTGGCGCGCTGATCTGCATCGTGATCGTCCTGCTGGTCGAGGCTATCCCGGCGTTTCGCTACAACGGCGCGGGCTTCTTCACCAAGAGCGTCTACACGCCAGGCGGCGGCGGCTACAACTCGGCCATCGTGACCACCGACGGGGTGGCCCACCAGACCGGCGCGACCTTCGGCTTCTTCTCCTCGATCATCGGCACCCTGATCACGACCCTCATCGCGGTGATCATCGGGGTTCCGCTGTCGATCGGGGCGGCGCTGGCCATCGTGGAGCGGCTGCCGCGGCGGCTGGCCACCGGGGTCGGCGTGTTCCTGGAACTGCTGGCCGGCATCCCCAGCGTCGTCATCGGGCTATGGGGCGTCGTCACCTTCGGCCCGTTCCTGTCCAGGGACATCGTGCCGTTCGTCTCACGCAACCTGCCGGACGTCCCGGTGCTGAACTACTTCAAGGGCTCCATGAACGGCCTGGGCCAGAGCATGCTGACCTCCGGCCTGATCCTGGCCATCATGATCATCCCGATCGTGGCCTCCACCGCGCGCGACCTGATCCGGCAGGTGCCGATCCTGCCTCGCGAGGGCGCCATCGCCCTGGGCATGTCGGACGCGCAGACCGCCATGCGGGTCACGCTGCCGTGGATCAGGTCCGGCCTGATCGGCGCCGTCGTGCTCGGCATCGGCCGGGCGCTGGGCGAGACCATCGCGGTGGCCATGGTCAGCGGCAACAACATCGCCGCGCTGCCCGGCAACATCTACGGGACCATGACGACGATCGCGGCCACCCTGGTGAACAACCTGGACAGCGCGCTCGGGGACGGCTCTCACTTCACGGTGCGCACGCTGGCCGAGCTGGCCCTGGTACTGGTGATCATCACGCTGGCCGTCAACGTCGCCGCCCGGCTGCTGGTCCGGCGGACCAGCGGCGCCGCCCTGCCCATCGGCCCGGGGATTTAGGAGGAGATCCGATGAGCAGCGCATCATCCGCCCAGACGACCGCGCCGGGCTCAGGGTCTGGCGCCGGGGCATGGCCGGCCGTCCCGTTGCGCCGCCGGGTCGGCAACCGCATCTTCTGGGCCCTGTGCATTATCGCGCTACTGCTGGTGATCACGCCGACGATCTGGCTGGCCGTGGGCGTGATCGCCCGCGCGGCGCCGCACTGGCAATGGAGCGTGCTGGACACCAAGACCATCGGGGCGTCCGGCAAGAATGTGGGCGGCCTGTCGCAGGGGATTCTGGGCACCATCGTGATCACCCTCGCGGCGGTGGTCGTCGGCGGCATCGTCAGCGTGCTGACCGGTGTCTACCTCAGCGAGTATGCCCGCCGGGGCCGCTACCGGGAGATCCTGCGCGGCGGATACGAGGTGCTGGCCGGCGTCCCGTCGATCGTGCTGGGCTACGTGGGCTACGTGGCCCTCGTGGTCGGCCTGCACTGGGAGTTCGGCCTGCTGCCCGCGGTCCTGGTCATGTCGGTACTGACCATCCCGTACATCACCAAGGCGACGGAGACCTCGCTGGCCCAGGTGCCGGTCAGCTACCGGGAGGGCGCCGAGGCGCTCGGTATCCCGGCGTCGGTGACCCTGCGCCGCATCGTGCTCAAGACCGCCCTTCCTGGCATGATCACCGGCATGCTGCTGGCCACCGCGATCGCCGTCGGCGAGACCGCGCCGCTGCTGCTGACGGCGGGTGCCGGTGGCGGCAACCCGTCGACCCACCTCACGGACAACCCGGTCGGGTTCCTGACCTACTTCGTCTTCACGTTCTCGCCCAACGTCCAGCCCAACGCGGCGGCCAACTACCTGGCCTACGACGCGGCGCTGCTGCTGCTGGTGGTCGTGCTCGTGATCATCATCATCGGCCGGATCATCGCGGCGCGGGCCCGCCGCAACACCGAGCAGTGACGGCGGGGGCGAGGACCGATGACCGGCTACTGGTTACCGCTGAAGGGCGCGTCGGCTCTGGCCTAATCGCGCCCGGTCAGCCAGGCTGGTAAACGACCAATCCAGCGCAATTACGGCAGTTCACTCGTCCGCTCGCGAGGGGAGCCAGGGTTGACCGCGGAACACTCCGAGGCTGACTGGCTGTCCCGCGCTGTCCAGGCGGACCCAGGACGGTCACAGGACGGCCCGGCCCGGCCCGCCATCGGCGTGCTGGCCGACCGGCTGGCGGCCGCGCTGGTGCATCACGAACCGGGCTGGCGGCTGCCCCGGCACACGGCCCTGGCCCGCCGCTACAACGTCAGCCCGGCCGAGATCGAGACAGCCATCGGCGAGCTGGTCAGCCGGCACCTGATCCGGCGGCTGGCCGACGGCCAGCTCTACCGGGCCAGCCCGGCCGAGTACCTGCTCGAGATCGAGGGCGTCTCGGGCCTGTCCTCTTCGCTCGATCCCATGGGCGGGAACATCGCCTGCCGCAGCCGCCAGGTGTCCTGGCGGCGGGTGCCCGAGGACATCGGCTGGGCCCTGGGCCTGGAGACCTCGGACCCGGTGTGCGTGGTCCGCTTCATGTGGACCGCGGGCGGCGAGCCCGCCGCCTGCACCACGACCTACCTGCCGGCCGACCGGGCCACCGGCGGCGCGGGCGAGCCGGGCGTGCCGCTGCCCGAAGCGCTGACGCTGCTCCCGCTGTCGGTCCGGCCGCACGCGGCCAGCCCGGAGGCGGCCGAGGGCGGCGCGGAGGAGACCGCCGCGGCGCCGGGCGGCCGGCCCAGCGCCCTGCACATCGAGATGCAGCCGCCGCCGCCCGCGGTGGCCCGCAGCCTGCGGCTGCCCGCGGGCCAGCCGGCCACGATCGTCACGGTGCGGTTCGACGATCCGTCCGACGGAACCCCGGCCGCGCTGACCGTGGCCGTGCTGCGCTCGGACCTGTTCCGGGTGGTGCTCCAGTCCCCGCAGGCGCCGCTGGCCGACGGCGGCGACGGGACTTTCACCGGCGCCTGGACACACGCGGTCGAGGACTGGGAACCTTGACCGCTATGTCTGCCCCGACACCGCCTGCCCCGCCGCCGCCATCCCCGACACCGCCTGCCCGCACGCCGCCGCGGATCGCTGAGCCGGGCGCGGCCGGGCGACCGCCGGGCAGCAAGCGCGAAGCCCGCTTACCGGCCGCGCCGGACCAGGCCCGGCGCGCGGAACTGGCCGCCGCGCTGGGCGTGCTCTGCTTACTGGCCCATCTGCTGCTGGCCCAGGTCACGCTGATCCTGACCGTGCTGGCTCTGATCACCGGCCGGGTCAGCCGCTGGCGGCCGTTGTGGCTGGCCGTCCCGGCCGCGGCCGGCCTGGCCTGGACGGCCCAGATCGGCGCCGGCCGGGCGGTGGCGGGCTTCTTAGCCGGTCCTCGGCGGATCCTGGACGACCTGACCGGGGCCGCGGGGCATCCGGCCCGGCTGGGCCGCGTGCCGGGGGCGTTGTCCGGGGCCGGGCACTGGCTGCCCGGGCAGCTTCCGGTGGCCCTGGTCTTAGCCGCGGGCGAGGCGGCGGCGATCGGCTGGCTGGGCCGCGGCGGCTGGCTCGGTGGCCGGGACGAGCCGGCCGAGTACCGGCCGGGCCTGCTCGTCGCGCTGCGCCGCCGACGCACCGTGGCCGACCTGGCCGCGGGCGAGGTGGTGACCAGGGCGGGCTGCGGCCTGGGCCTGGACACGGCCACAGGCCGGCCCGCCGAGCTGAGCTGGGCGCGGGCCGAGGGCGGCGTGCTGGTGACCGGGCCCGGGCACCGTGCGACGGCGTTAGCGGCCTTCCCGCTGGCCTGCGCGGCGGCCCGGCGGCACAAGACCCTGATTGTCTTAGACCTGGCCGGCCGGGCCTGGCCGGCCGGTGCGCTGGCCGACGCGTGCGCGGCGGCGGGCCTGGGGCTGGCCCGGCTGGACCCGGACCAGCCGGACCTGGTCACCCGGCTGGCCTTAGCCGTGGCCGAGCGCTCGGCGGTGCTGCTGGTGGCCGGGGCGGAGGGTCACCGGCCGGGCTCGGGGCAGGCCGCGCGGCAGGCCCTGGACGCGCTCACCGCGGCGCTGGGCGACCTGCGCGAGCAGGGGCTGCGCGGCGACGGCCTGGCCTGGGTCCACGGGGCGACCATGGCCGACCAGCCCGGCCTGGCCGGGCTGCCGGCGCTGGGCGCGGCCACGGGCCTGGCGGTGGCGCTGTCCACGGCGGACGAGTCGGCGGCGGTCGCGCTGGCCGAGGCGGTGCGCGTGGTGGTCGTCGCGGGACCGGCCGGCCAGTCCCTGGAGGCGATGCTGCGCGGAGAAACCTTGTTAATCGAATCCACCCCGGCGGCAGTGAGCGGGCTGCGCTGGCAGGGCGAGGGCGAGTTCACGATCTTCTATCTAAACGCGGGCCGGGTGGTGGCCGGCCTGTCGGTCAGCCGCTCCGGGGACCTGGAGCACGCGCGGCGGCTGATCAAGTCGGGCGCCGACCTGGGGGAGCGCGCCGCCGCGTTGGGCGACCCCTCCACCGATCTGGGATCGCTCTAGTCCTCGCCCTCCAGTTGCTCCAGCCGGCGCCGGGTGGCGCCGCCCGGCAGCCTGTCCACAAGCCGGCCGAACCGGTCAATCGCGCCCTCCAGCGGCGTGGCCATTTCGATCGCCCGCTCGAGCGTGGGCAGCATCGCGACCAGCTCGCTGCCGGCCTCGACCACCCGGTTTGCCCCCTCGATGATCTCGGCCCCGCGACCGTCGACCTGCTCGCCCAGCTGGCGCAGATCGCGGCCCAGGAGCAGGAGCTCCTCGGCCCGCGCGTCCAGCCGCTCGGCCAGCTTTAGGAACAGCTCGGCCCGCGCGTCCAGCCGCTCGGCCACCTCCAGCACGGCGCGTCCGATGCGGGCGATCTCCTCGCCCAGGCCCAGGATGCGATCGAGTTGGCCCGGCGCTGCGCGGGCCATACGGACCACCGAGCGGAAGTCGGAGAGGACACTCTGTGCTGCCGTGCCGGGGGAGACGACGGGAATACCGAGGATGCGCACCGGCTGGAGCCTACGGCTCGTCCATCCGCACGACGCGGCCCTCGGCGTTCAGCCCGAACCCCGGTAGTTCGAATCGGGTCTCGAGCAGCCGCGGAATCTCCTCGCGCGCGACCTCGATCGTGTCCAGATTGCCGGGCGTCTGCTTGGTGAGCGCCAATCCGCTCCAGTCGCTGAGCGAGTGGCGCGTGCCGTCGGGATCTTGCGAGGAGATGATCAGGCCGGTGACGAACGGCGAGCGGGGATGCGTGCAGGTGAACCAGTTGCTGGTCTCGATGTCGACCCGCGGCACCGGCTCGGGAACGAATCCGTACAGATCCATCCATTGTCCCGCGTGGCGGGTTTGCAGGACGAGCTCGGCTTCGTCGGGCACCACGCGGTACCCCCATCCCGACTGCTCGTAGCTGCCACCGGGCCCGAACGGGATCGGCTCCAGCAGCGTCCCGGCACCGAAGCCCACATCGGCGTGCCATAAGCCGTCGGCGTTTCGCACGCGCAGCAGCAGATGGCTGCGCGGCCGGCGCGAGTCCGACGGGGCGCCGAGGCGCACGCGGGCCAGCATGGGCTCGACCTCGGCCCCCAGCGCCTCCAGCGCGGCCGCAAACAGCAGGTTCTGCTCGAAGCAGTAGCCGCCCCGCCGTCCGGAGACCAGCTTCTCGGCCAGGCCCGCCTCCTCGAGTGAAACCGGAATGCCCTGATGGGGATCGAGGTTCTCGAACGGGATCGCCGCTACGTGCGACCGATGCACCTCGGCCAGCTTCGGCCGGCCCGAGAGCCCGATTCGCTCGAGGTAGGCGTCCAGGTCGAACATCGCGGCCGGAATCTAGCGGGGGAGGGGAGGGAACATTACGCCGCGTGGTGCGCCGCTCAGCACGGTGCCCGGTCATCATGCGGCCTTCCGGCCGCGGTTACGACCACCCCACGTGTCGGTCTGACTGTGGCAGTTCGGGCAGAGCAGCTGGAGGTTCTCGAGCCGGTTGTCGAGTCCGTCGCCATTTATGTGGTGGAGCTCCAAGGACAGCGGCTCTCCCCGCCAGTCGGCCAGGCCGCATCGCTCGCACCGCGGCTCCTTCAACCCTGCGCCAAGCAATCTCACTTTAACGTGCTGGCGGCTGCGCCGTCTCCCATTGCTGAGCACGTCCTCGATTGGCTCGAGACGTGGACGCGGCGAGATGACGCCGCGCCGGATGGCGTCCCACCACGCATTGCGGCTGAAACCGAAACGGACCATGCACTCCGTCATCGAATGACCGGCTTCGTAGTAGCAACTGATCTGGTCCCAGTCGTAGCGCTTCGCGAACTCCACCGACGGGGGCACACCCAGCATGC
>Ga0102924_1004421_pt1 | contig 14167 bp, 18 predicted proteins | sample PaiPotPPM11metaG_FD_80116 | JGI IMG/M metagenome (GOLD analysis project Ga0102924, IMG submission 80116) | Iron sulfur acid spring bacterial and archeal communities from Banff, Canada, to study Microbial Dark Matter (Phase II) - Paint Pots PPM... ... | reverse complement strand
GGGCAGAAGGCGACGTACAGCCCGCGGTCATCGCGTCGCAGCTGTGCCGCTTCGCCGGTTGACGGTCGCGCAGAGGACGCCGTGCCCTGCGGCTGGCCTTGGCCGATCGACGCTTGCGTCAGAGCGCCTGCGCAGCACACGCCCACCAGTAGCACGATCCGCCACGCGCGTTGGCGACGGCCGCGCCACGTGCATCGGCGAGAGCCTGGTCGCCCCGCTGCCACATCGCTACGTGCTGGGCGTTGATCTGTCACACCTCCCAAGATGGCGTATGCAACCACATCGGCCGATTCGGGCATGGACATCTGTTGGAGTGAGCGCCCAGCGCGCCGGACTCTGTGCGTTGATACGGTCAGCCGCCCACGAGTGAAGGGAAAGTGATCGTGACGTTCGACGGCTCAGGTGTCGATTCGCTGCTGGACAGCGCCGTCGCGGACGGCGTCTTCGAGGGCGTCAGCGCGATCGTGGTCGACCGCGACGGCGTGCTGCATCTCGCCACCGCGGGCGACGTCGACGCAGACACGATGTTTCGCAACATGTCGATGACCAAGGCGCCCGCGACGGTCGGCGCCCTGCAGCTGGTCGAGCAGGGGCGTCTGGAGCTCGAAGCGACGGTCGAGTCGATCGTGCCGGAGTTCGGGCAGTTGCAGGTCCTCGCCGGCTTTGACGCGGACGAGCCCGTCCTGCGTGCGCCGGCGTCCAAGGCGACCGTCCGACAGCTGATGACCCACACGTCGGGCTGCGGCTACACGTTCACCAACGCCGACCTGCACCGCTACGCGCAGCTGACCGGCGCGCCGGAGCTGACCTCGGGGCGCAAGGCGAGCCTGATGGGGCCACTCGGGCGCGACCCCGGCACGCTGTGGGAATACGGCGTCAGCACCGACTGGCTGGGCCTCGTCGTCGAGGCCGTCAGCGGCCAGACGCTCGACGTGTACCTGCAAGAGCACCTCTATGGCCCGCTGGGAATGAGCCAGACGACGTTCTATCCGAGCGCCGAGCAGAGGTCGCGCCTGCTCGCCATCACGCTGCGCGCGTCCGACGGCCAGCTCGTGGCGCTGGAGCTGGATTTGGCAGACGACCCCGAGTGGGCCTCGGCCGGATCGGGCTCCTTCGGGACGATCGGTGACTACGGGCGCTTCATCCGCGCGATGCTCAGGGACGGCGAGCTCGACGGCGAGCGGGTGCTCGGCGCCGACACGGTGGCGCTCGCCTTCAGCGATCACCTGCGCGGCGTGCCTTTGCCCGAGATCATGAAGTCGGCCGATCCCGTGCTCACCAACGACGTTCCCGCGCTGCCGCTGCCCCAGGGGTGGGGGCTGGGCTTCCAACTGCTGGAAGCCGACATCCCCGGTGGGCGCGCGAGCGGGTCGGGCGCCTGGGCGGGCCTGTGCAATTGCTACTACTGGATCGACCGGGCCGCCGGCGTGGGCGGTGCGATCATGACGCAGGTCCTGCCCTTCTTCGACATCAGGATCGTGCAGACGCTGCTGGGCTTCGAAGCCGCGACCTACGGTCAGGTGGGCAGCGCCGTGCCGGCGGCGTAACCCGCCGGGACGCTCGCGCGCCGGGCGATCAGCGTCCACGCCGCCAGGGCGCCGGCCAGCGCGACCGCCGAGCCCAGGCGCAGCCCGTTCTGCAGCGCGTACACGAACGCTTCGCGCCCGGCGTCGGCCACATGGGCGGAAACGCCGTGCGGCACCGCGCCCGAGCCCAGGCTCGCCGCCAGATGGGCTCGCGCTGCGCTCGACTGCGAGGGCAGCAGCTGCGCGAGCTTGGAGCTGCCCAGGGTGGCGACCATCGCGCCAAGCACTGCAACGCCGAACGTGCCTCCGACCATGCGGTTCATCGACAGGATGCCCGAGGCCACGCCGGCCTTGGCCTGCTCGACCGCGTTCATCGCCGCGGTGCTCATCGGCGACATCACGAAGGCCATGCCGATGCCCATCAGGATGAAGCCGGGTAGCAGCGCGCCGTAGCCGCTGGAGACGGTCAGGTGCGACTGCCAGAACAGCGCCCCGGACACCGCCAGCAGCCCGAAGACGATCAGCGGCCGCGGTCCGACGCGATCGGCCAGGCGCCCGGCCAACGGCGCGATGAACACGATCATCAGGGTCGAGGGCAGGAAGCGAACGCCGGCCTGCAGGGGGGAGAAGTGCAGGACGTTCTGCATGTACAGGGCCATGAAGAAGAACATCGCGAGCATCGCGAAGCTGACGATGAACGCGACGATGTTCGCGCCCAAGAACGTGCGTGCACGAAAGAACGCGAAGTCAACCATCGGCGAGCTCTGGCGCCGCTCGACCGCCACGAAGCCCGCCAGCGCGAGAACCGCGATCGCATACAGGGCGATCTCGCGCCCCGAGCCCCAGCGCCAGTCGTTGCCCTGCACCAGCGCGAGCACCAGCGCGGCCAGGCCGCTGGTGAGCGTCAGCACGCCGGGAACGTCCACCCGCTGCGTGGCGCTGTCGTCGCGCGACTCGCGCACGGCGAACAGCGTGATGAAGACCGCGCCGACTGCCACCGGCAGGTTCAAGAAGAAGATCGACTGCCAGCTGACGCTCTCCACGAGAAAGCCGCCCACGACCGGCCCGATCGCGAGCGCCAGTGCGGACACGCCAGCCCAGGTGCCGATCGCCTTGCCGCGCTCGGCGGGCGGGAACGCGTTGGTGATGATCGACAGCGTCGCCGGCATCATCATCGCCGAGCCCACCCCCTGGACCGCGCGCCAGGCGACCAGCCAGGTGTCGCTGGGAGAGAAGCCGATCGCGCCGCTCGAGCAGGCGAACACAACGACGCCGGCGAGGAAGATCCTGCGTCGGCCGAAGATGTCGCCGAGGCGTCCACCGGTGACGAGCAGCACGGCGAAGGACAGCGTGTAGGCGTTGACCGTCCACTCCAGCGAGGTGGTGGACGCGTGCAGGCTGCGCTGGATCGACGGCAGCGCCACGTTGACGACGGTGTTGTCGAGCATGATCATGAACAGCGCAAAGCACATCGCTCCCAGCGCCCACCAGCGGCGGTTGTCCTCGTTGATCTGAAGCGATCGAATGGCCTGGCTGCTCATGACGCGACTCCTTTCTGGGCGGGCCGGTAGGCCGCTACCTCGGCGCGACGCTCGATGATCAGCGTGAGCGCGCGCGCCAGCGCCTTCGCCTCGTCCTCGGCAAGGTCGTCCATCAGGTCTTGCAAGGCCGACAGGCGCGCCGCGTTGAGCGCCTGCGGCGCTCTGCGCCCGGCCTCGGTGAGGCGTACCCGCTTCATGCGCCGGTCAGACGGATCCTCCTTGCGGTCTACCAGGCCGCGCTCGAACAGGCCCTCCACGGCGCGGCTCATCGCCGGCAGCGACAGGCCCAGCGACTCGCCGAGCGCCTTGACTGAGCGCTCTTCGCCGTCCATCTCCAGCGCGCACAGCGCCTTGATCTGGGTGAACGACAGGTCGAGCTCGGCGATCGCGTTGAAGGTGCCCACGTTGGCCGTGCGCATCAGGTAGCTGGCCAGCGCGTACATGTCGCGCGTCAGCGCCGCTCGATCGGTTGCCTTGATAGCAGTAGTTGCTTGCATGCACGCAAGTATATTGGCGGCGCAATGGTTGTCTGTGTGGCATGCATCACACAGGCCATCGCGCTACGCTGCCTGGGCAAAGTGCCCGAGCCAGACAACCCCGACGAGCCCGACCAGGGCCCCGCCGAGCAGGGGCCCAACATCATGATGTCCTCGGAGGAGTTCGCGGGCAAGTGGGCCAACGCGGCGGCCATCGCGCGCACACCGCACGAGTTCACGCTCGACTTCATGCGTATCGGGCCGCAAGGACAGCAGGGGATGGTCGTCTCGCGCGTATCCTTCTCGCCGCTGCTGGCCAGCCAGCTGCTGGACCTCCTGGGAGAACAGTGGCGCGCGTACACTGAAGAGTCGGGAATACCTCCCGAAGGCGACAGCGATGATTGAAGACGGGCCCGAGTGCGATGTGTGAAGACGAGCCGTTCAGGGGCGACGAGGAGATCGAGCCGACCAAGGTCTCGCTGAAGGGGCCCAACGTGGTCAGCACGCTCGACGCGCCGCCGAGCCCCGATGCGCTGCGCGCGCAGAAGGCCGCCGTACGCAGGCACCTGAAGGGGCGGCGCGCCGAGCCCGACCCGCCCGAGGCTCCGAGCGCCTGAGCGCGCAGGGCCTGGCGCCGAGGCCAAGCTCGCCAAGCCTGCAGGGACGCTGCGGCCGCTCAGTCCTGCGGGAAGGGGAGCTCGACGACCTCGGCGCTCACGCCGCGCTCGCCCACGCTCAGAGTGGCGCCCGGCGGGGCCTCGCGGCGGACCAGCGCGAGGGCGATCGGCCCGAGCCGGGGCGAGCTTGCGAAGCTGCCCACGCGCCCGACTGTACGCTCGCCGAGCAGCAGCTCGTCGCCGGTGTCGACCGGCGCGGACAGCGCCAGCCCGCGCAGGTGGCGGTTGGGCTTGCCCCTGTAGTACAGCCGTGCGACGGTCTCCTGGCCTACGTAGCAGCCCTTGGTGAAGCTCACTGCGCGCTCGTTCAGGCCGGCCTCCTGGGGGATGACCGTGTCGTCCAGGTCGATCCCGTAGCGCGGGCGTCCGCGCTCGACGCGCACGCACTCGGCGGCCCGTTCGCAGACGGGCGTCGCGCCACGCTCGCGCAGCGCCGCCAGTAGGCCCTGGGTGTCGGTGGCGTCGCACAGCAGGTCCACGCCGACGTCCGTGCGCACCGCCAGGATCGGCGTGCCGGCGATCTGCGTACGCGCGTTGGCGTGCTCCTCGTTCGGCAGCGCGTCTGTACCGGCGATCGCGTCGGCCTGTGGGCCAATCAGCGACAGCAGGCCACGCTCGAGCGTGCGTTTGTGCAGGTCGACGCGATAGCCGACCTTGAAGCGGCGGATCATGTCGAACAACGCCTGCAGCGCCACGCGCTCGGTGTCCAACAGCAGTTGTGCGGGAGCCGAGCTGGCATCCGGTGGGCCTGCCGTCTCTGCCGGGCTGTCCCCGGCGTCCGCGCCGGCGGCCAGGATGCGCAGGTCGCCGAGCATCTTGCCCTTGTGCGTCAAGAACGCCGCGTAACGACCCTCGCCGGCCCGCAGGTCGAGCAGTTCGTTGGTCACCTGGCCGTTGAGGAACTCCAGCGCGTCCGGTCCGGTCAGCGCCAGCTTGCCCCGGTCGGATCGGTCGAGCACGCCGCAGCCCTCGCGCATGGCGCTGTACTGGCTGTCCAGCGTGTCCGTCGCGATCGTGGCCACGACCTCGAGAATAGCCGCGCTAGTGTTCTCGCCAGATGGGACTCGCAGACACCTTCCAGCAGACCGTCGACTCGCTGCCCGAGGACTGGACCGATCTGGAGCTCGACCTGCGCATCGCCGACGAGAGCCGCTACGTCGAAGCTGCCCTGTATCTGGTCACCTGCAACGCGCGGCCCTATTCCCATCACGACTGGCATTGGCGGTTGCTCGTCGCGCACAGCTTTGGGCATGCCGCCGCGGCGCCCGCTGTGCACGGCGCACTGAGCCTGCTCGATCAGGCAGCGATTGAGGGCGAGCTCGCGCTGCGCGAGACGCGCAGCGGGCGGGCTGAGGTCACGCAGATGTGGGGGCGCCCGTATTCCGCGCGCGAGGAGTTTCGCCGCCTGCGCGCGCAGTAGACGATGGCACGCGTGCTTGCGCTCGTGCCCGACCTGCTGTTCGGGTCGCGCGTGCAAGGTGCCCTGACGGGCGCCGGTCACGAGGTCGAGCTGATCGCCGACGAGCAGCGGCTGCGCGCGCGCCTGGCAGACGACGCGATGGAGCCTGGCGCGGTGCTCGTCGTGGACTTGACCGACGATCGACTGCACGGCGCTGACCTCGTCGCGGCGCTGGCGCGCGATGGGGAGCTGGGCGCCATGCGCACGTTGGGCTTCTATTCGCACGTGGACGCAGCCGCGCGAGCTGACGCCGAGCGGGCGGGGTTCGACCTGGTGGTGCCCCGCTCGCGCATGGCCCGCGAGGGCGCCGAGCTGGTCGAGCGCCTGTCCGCCTCATAAAGGCCCACGCATACGTCGCAACCATCCGCCGGCGACGCTGCGAGACGCTTACTACACGCCGGCAGCCGCACCACGGCGCCTGCGCCGCAGCGGGTGCCCGGCAGTGGCCCCAGGCCCGGGCAGCGCGCGCACGTCGCGCACCGACAGGCGCGCGCCGCATGTCTCGCAGATGCGATGCTCGTCGACCGCGCCGCCGCAGCCGCGGTGCTCGAGCACGACCGGCGGGCCGGCCGCTGGGCTGGTGTAGCGGTTGCCCCACTGCATCAGCGCGACGATCGCTGGCCACAGGTCAAGGCCCTTGTCGGTGAGGCGGTACTCATAGCGCGGGGGACGCTCCTGGTAGAGGCGCTTCTCGAGCACGCCCTGGTCGAGCAGGCGCGTCAGGCGCGCGTTGAGCACGTTGCGCGCGATTCCCAGATCGGACTGGATCTCGTCGAAGCGGCGCAGGCCGAGCAGCACGTCGCGCACGATCAGCAGTGACCAGCGCTCGCCGATCACCTCCAGCGCGCTGGCGAGGCTGCACACTTGATTGTCATAAGCATTTCCGAGCATGGCTCTCTGTAGACCAGCATAGCCGCAGCGAGTTGCGTCATGCAACTAATCTTTGCTAGGGTGCGTTTCATCATGCAACGGAAATGGGTCGTGGCGCTGATCGTGTGTGTGGGGGTGTTCATGTCGAGCCTTGACCTGTTCATCGTCAACATCGCCTTTCCCGCGATCTCCAAGCACTTCCACGGCGCGTCGCTGGGCTCGCTGTCGTGGATCCTCAGCGGCTATGCGATCGTGTTCGCTGCGCTGCTGGTGCCGGCGGGGCGCTGGGCGGACGCGTTCGGTCGCAAGCGCGCGTTCCTGCTGGGCCTGGCGGTGTTCGTGCTCGCGAGCGTGGCCTGCGCAGTTGCTCCGTCGGTCGGCTTCCTGACCGGCGCGCGCGTCGTGCAGGCCGCCGGCGGCGCCTTGATGCTGCCTACGTCGCTGGGACTGATGCTGCCGGAGTTCGCCCCGCACGAGCGCCACGTGGCGATCGGCGTGTGGGCTGCGACGGGAGGGGTGGCGGCCGCATCGGGCCCGCCGCTCGGGGGCCTGCTCGTGCAGGCCGACTGGCGCTGGGTGTTCCTGGTCAACGTGCCCGTGGGCCTGCTCGGCCTGGCCTTGGGCCTGAGGACGCTTGCCGAGCGGCGAGAGGTCGACGCGGCGCGCCCGGACCTGCTCGGCGCGGCAGCGCTGATCGCAGCGATCGGCTCGCTGGTGGTGGCCATCGTCAAGGGCCAGGAATGGGGCTGGGCTTCGCCTGCGATCCTCGCCCTGCTGGTCGCGACCGCTGTGCTGCTGCCGGCCATCTGGTGGCGCTCGGGTCGCCACGCCGCTCCGGTCATCGACCCGGCGATGCTGCGCGTGCGCAGCTTCGGCTTGGCGGTCGGGGGCTCGCTGCTGTTCTTCGCCGGCTTCGGCGCGATGCTGCTCGCGGGTGTCCTGTTCCTCACATCGGTCTGGCACGAGCACATCCTGACGGCGGGCCTGATGCTGTTCCCGGGACCGGCCATGGCAACCGCCTTCAGCGTTCCCTCGGCACGTCTTGGCGCGCGTCTTGGCTATCGGCTACCGGGGACGATCGGCGCGCTCCTGTTCGGCGCGGGCTCGGTGTGGTTTATCACCCACACCGGCCAGCGGCCGGCCTACTTCTCCGAGTACCTGCCTGGACAGCTGATCGGCGGCGCGGGGGTGGGGCTGGTCATCCCCACGCTCACTGGGGCCGGCGCCTCCTCGCTGGCGCCCGAGCGCTTCGCGACCGGCGCTGCGGTCCTGACGATGGGTCGCCAGATCGGCGCGGCGCTGGGCGTGGCGCTGCTCGTGGCGGTGCTGGGCACGAGCGCGACTACCGCGGCGGACTTCCATACCGCATGGCTGATCACGGTCTCCGGCGCCGTCGCGACGGGTCTGGCGATGGCGGCGCTGGGGCCGGCGGCCCGACGCGTCGCCGCTACGCCCGCCGGCGCGGAGCCGGTCGTCGCCTTGCAGTCGGGCGAGACGCTCAGCGCCACTGAGGGGCTTGCATTGAGGAGCAGCGCGTGAGCGCTCCGGCTCAGACCGAGAACCAGGCGCGCACGCGCAGCTTCAGCTGGGAGGATCCTGCGGCGACGGCCGCGGCCGGCATGACGCTGGCCGGGATCGAGTACCTCAGGGCGATCAGAGACGGGGAGCTGCCGGCGCCACCGATCGCGCGGATGCTCGACTTTGAGATCCTCGAGGTCGACCCCGGAAGAGTCCTGTTCGAGATGGAGCCGGCCGAGTGGATGTACAACCCGATCGGCTCTGTGCACGGCGGCGTGGCGGCCACGATCCTCGACTCGTGCATGGGCTGTGCAGTGCACACCACGCTCGAGGCGGGCGTGGGATACACCACGGCGGACCTGCACGTTCGCTACGTCCGCGCGATGAGCGACTCGAGCGGTCGGGTGCTCGCCGAGGGGCGCGTGGTGCACAGCGGCAGGCGCACCGCGACCGCAGAAGGCCGGTTGTTCACCGAATCAGACGAGCGGCTGATCGCCCACGCCACGACCGGCTGCGTCATCCTGCGCTGACCGTAGCGCAAGTGTCGAGTTCAACCGCCAGCGCGCTCGCCTTGCGCTGGAATGGGGGCGTGTCGCTGGTTCGTGCCGGCCGGTCGGGCGCTTTCCTATCGCGGAGCCTGCCGCCCAACTGGTCTGAGCCCTAGCAGGCCTAGCCGACCCACAGCATTGCCTCCGGGTCGCCGCAGGCACTGTGCTAGCGATCTAAAGTGAGGGTGGGACAATGGCGCTTCCATCCGTACGGCAGTTAGTTCGTTGGACAGCCCGCAGTGTCCGGCAAACACTGTAGAAACTGCATTGTGGGATGATGGACAGGACGGTTAGCGGGGGAGACGAGGGTACTTCCGCGAAAGGCGATACGTCACTCGTGGGCGGCCCGGCACCCAGCTCGGATGCGGGGGGTGAGTTCGAGCCGGCATCCGGTCCAGACCGGGAGTTCGTGGGCGCGACGGGAGTGCGGGCGTATGTTCGAGCGCTTGGACCGGGCTTGATCACGGGCGCATCAGACGATGACCCGTCCGGCATTGCCACCTACGCGCAGGCGGGCGCTCGGTTCGGCTTTTCGATGCTGTGGGTCGCACTCCTGACCCTCCCGCTGATGATGGGGATTCAGGAGATATGCGACCGTACCGCTCTTGCGTCGGGCAAGACTCTCGGCGAGTTGATCACGGTCCACTTCGGCCGGGTCTGGCGGGCCGTGATCGGGGTGCTGATCGCGGTCTTGGTCGTCGCAAACGGGCTTAACATTGCCGCTGATCTTGTCGCGGTTGGACAGGGTATGCACCTGCTGCACGCGGGACCGAGCGCTGTGTGGGCTCTGGCCGCTGGTGCGAATATCACTGTGGTTCTGGCTGCCGGCTCGTTCCTGTTGATCGCCCGCGTGTTCAAGGTGCTCTATACGGCGCTGCTTGCCTACGTGGCGGTGCTCTTTCTCGTTCACATACCGTGGCGCACGGTGGCCGTGAATACGGTGATTCCGCACGTACAGTTTTCGTCGGCTTACATCGCGCTGCTGGTCGCCGTGCTCGGCACGACGATCTCACCGTATCTGTTCTTCTGGCAGGCCATGCACCGTGTCGAGGACATGCGAGAGGAGCCGTTGGGCGGCGAGGAGCCGGTGCCGCTGCGCCGCCGCGGTCAGCGCGCGGGCAAGTCAAAGCAACTGATGAGCCGCCTTGACGTGTTCACCGGCGATGGCCGGACTGATCGGCAAGGGAGCCGGCTTCTCCAACTCTCTGCGCGAAGCGCCGGTGTTCTATGGACTGTGCGCCGTCGGGACGATCGGCGGCATGGCGCTCAGCCTGGCCTCCGTGAACCCGATCAAGCTGCTCGTCCTGGTCGCCGTCGTCAACGGCTTGACCGCGGGGCCATTTCTGATCGTGGTGATGCGCGTCTCCTCAGACCGCGCGATCATGGGCGAGAACATCAACGGTGCGCTCGCCCGCTGGCTCGGCTGGGCGACGACGGGACTCATGCTGATCGCCGCAGTTGCCCTGTTCGCGACTGGAGGCGTGTAAGACACATCCCGACGGATCGTTGGCGTCCGGTTCCTCTTCGCCTCGCGCTATGGCATCGGCGCCACCAAGGGTTCCTTCGTGAACGGTAGGGTCTGACCGGGCTATCCTGCAACGATCCGCACAAAGGAGTAGAGTTACTGTAGGACGGTCGCTGACCAAGCCGACCAGCCGTCGCTGCGACTAGCCGATTCGATTGACCTCCGCCCGCGTGAATCCCCTCAAGGGGGTTCACGACCCGCCGGGCATTGCCCGGAAGGATGGAAGACCAACAGGAGGTTCCTCTCATGTTCAGAGCCAGGCCAGCAGGGGTTCCTGCTTCCGAAGTCGATCAGGGTGCTCGGCCCGTCGAAGTGTCACGCCGGCACGGCCGACGCGAAGCCACCGGCGTTGGCGTGTTCGGGCAAGGCGTGGGCTTGTTGACGCGCGTCGTTCAGCTCGTTGTAAGCATCGTCGTGTTGATCATCATCGCTGGAATTCTGCTGGTGGTGCTCAAGGCCAATCCGGCCAACAGCATCGTCTCGGAAGTCCATAGCTGGGCGCGCTGGCTCGCCGGCCCGTTCGACGGCATGTTCAGCTTCCACAGCGCCAACGTCGCTATCGCTGTCAACTGGGGCATCGCCGCGATCGTCTACCTCTGCGTCGGCGGACTGATCACGCGGCTACTCGGCCGCACCTACCGCTAGCGCCGCGCTCAGGCGCTTCTCGCCCATACCAATTAGGAGGATTCCATGACGGACAAGAACATCGACAAGGCAAAAGGTCGCGCGAAGGAGGCAGCCGGCGCGCTGACGGGAGACAAACGCCTGAAGAACGAAGGACGCGTAGACCAAGCCAAGGGCTCCGCGAAGAAAACCGTGGACAAAGTCGCCGACACACTTACCGGCCGCAACAGAAACAGGAAATAGACCCATGGACCTGCTACTGCTTCTGATCGTCGCCTTGATCATTCTGAGCATCGCCGGCGGCGCCTTCGTGAACCCGCTCGCGTTGCTTCTTCTCATCGTAGTGCTGGTGCTGTTCCTCGGTCCCTACCGCGGTCGTCGGGGCCGCGTCTAGGTCAGGCCACCTGGGATGACGCGCCCGCGTTGGCGAACGCAACGGTCTCTACTTGGTCAGCCCGGCGACCAGATTGATCGTGGTCGCGATGATGAGCGTCCCAAACGCGTAGGAGAGCAGCGCGTGTCGCAGAGCCGTCCGACGGATGCTGGTGCTCTTCAGATTGGTGTCTGAGACCTGGAAGGTCATCCCGATAGTCAGAGCGAGGTACGCGAAGTCGATGTAACAGGGCGCTCCCTGCGCGTTGAAGTCAACACCCCCGGCTGTACCTTCGTAGTAGAGCTTGGCGTAGCGCAGGCTGTAGACGGTGTGAACGACGCTCCAGGCGAGGACGATGCTGGCGACGCTGAGGCCGACGAGCAGTGCCTTGCTCAGGTCGTTGCTGTTACCGGCGCGCACGAGCACGAGACCCACCGCGATAAGACTCGCAACGCTCGCGCTCAGCAGCAGGGCATCAGCCGGAGCGCGGCGCGGATTCTCCCGTTTCGCCTGACTAGCGGTGTCTGCCGCATCCAGAGACCACAGGGAGCGCCACATCCAGCTCACAAAGAGCAGCGCCGCAATGTCCCAGCCGGAAAGGGGAATGAGCCACCACGGGCCCACGATCGCGACGACGAGCGCGCTAAGCGCGCCAGCCCCCGTGGAGACGGCAACGCGCACCCCTACCGAAGGACCTCTCCGGCGAGACTGACTCTCGTCAGAGGAGGGCGACAAAGCGCTCATCGGCATTGAATAGCACGCAGGCGCCAGACAGGCTGCTCCTAGCGCGATAAGCGCGTGGACCGCAGCCACGGCCACCGATCGCGACCTCGATCCCTGACCTGCCACCCATCCACGCGCTCACGAAGCCTCGAGTTGGCCGAAATTCCCGCTTCCAGTTACAGAGGAATAGCGCACGACTACGACCGCCTTGCGAGCCGAGCGAGCGCGCGCCCGACGTCCATGCGCGCTGCAGCAAGGGACGACGGGCGGGCGTCTCGATCGTCATCTCCGTGCTTCTGCTTGGCGCACGCGGCACGCCCTCGCTACGCCTGTGCCTGTAGCTTCTCGGCCGACGGCACCACGATCGGGCCATCCGGTGGTTGGGCGTCAAGCGAAGGAGAGACGATGAAGTACTACGCGGTTGATGAGATGGACGTGACCGAGCGGGGGTGGGCGCGCGACTACGTGGCCAACGTCACCCCGATGGTCGAGCGCCGCGGTGGGCGTTATCTGGCGCGCACGACCACGATCGCGAAGATCGAGGGCGAGCGGCCCGCGCCGCAGCTGTTCTTGATCATCGAGTGGCCCTCCAAAGACGTCGCGGAGGAGTTCTATGACAGCGACGAGTATCGGCCCTACCGTGAAGCCCGCAGGGCCGGCTCGCGCAACGAGTTCCTTCTGGTGGCCGGCGAGGACGTCAACGGCGTGGCGCAGATGGCCGGGTAGGCGCGCGGCCGCTCAGCTGGCCAGCGTGGTCGCGCCGCCGCCCAGCTCGGCGTGCTCGGCCGCCTGCGGGTCGAGCGGAACGAGCGCGGCGTTGGGCACGCGTTTGATGTGCTCGAGCAGCTCGCCGGCGCGGACGGCGAGCGCGGCGCGGATGACCATTCCGTGGCAGACCACCAGGGCGGGCAGCTCGCCGGCTTCGATGTCGTCGAGTGCGGCGGCCACGCGCACCTCCTGCTGGGCGAAGGACTCGCCGCCGGGAAACGCGAAGTCGGCATCGGCGGCGGCGAAGGCGTCGAAGCGCTCGGGCGCCATGGCGCGCACCTCGGCAAAACTCAGGTTGGTCCAGTCGCCCGCGTCGGTCTCCATCAGCCGCGCGTCCTCGACGGGCGCAAGGCCGATCCGCGCGGCGACCACGTCGGCCGTTTCGCGGGCGCGTAGCAGCGGGCTGCACCACAGCGCGGCAAAGCCGTAGCCGGCCGCGCGCGCGGCCAGCTCGACGGCCTGCGCACGGCCGACCTCGTCGAGCGGAATCGCCTGCTGGCCCTGAAAACGGCCCTCGGCGTTGTAGGCGGTCTGGCCGTGGCGGGCGAGGTACACGAGCGGCGGCATGAGCCGCTCAGCTCAGGTCGAACCGGTCGAGGTTCATGACCTTGTCCCAGGCTGCGACGAAGTCGCGCACGAATTTCTCGCTTGCGTCGTCGCTCGCGTACACCTCGGCAAGGGCCCGCAGCTGCGAGTTAGAGCCGAACACGAGGTCCGCCGATGTTGCGGTCCAGCGAAGCTCACCGGTGTGGCGGTCGCGTCCCTCGTAGACCTTCTCGGCGGAGTCCGGCGCCTTCCACTCAGTGCCCATGTCGAGCAGGTTGGTGAAGAAGTCGTTGGTCAGTGTTTCCGGTCGGTCGGTGAAGACGCCATGCCGGGACTGCCCGAAGTTCGCGTTCAGTGCACGCATGCCAGCGATCAGCACCGTCATCTCCGGCGCGGTCAGCGTCAACATGTAGGCTCGCTCGAGCAGCCCATGCTCCAGCGCGAGCGGCTCTCCCGCCTGGAGATAGTTGCGGAAGGCGTCCACGCTCGGCTCGAGCACGGCGAACGACTCCACGTCGGTCTGCTCCTGGGAGGCGTCGGTGCGCCCCGGCGTGAACGGGACGGTGACGTCGTGGCCGGCCTTCCTCGCCGCCTGCTCGACGGCGGCGCACCCGCCAAGGACGATCACGTCGGCCAGCGAGACCTTCTTGCCGGCGGACTGCGAGTCGCTGAACTCTCGCTGGATGCGCTCGAGCGTCGCAAGCGCGCTCGCGAGCTCAGCGGGTTCGTTTGCCTCCCAGTCCTTCTGGGGCGCAAGACGGATACGCGCTCCATTGGCCCCGCCGCGCTTGTCGGTAGCGCGAAACGAGGCCGCTGACGACCACGCGGTGGCGGCCAGGCGCGAGATCGACAGCCCCGACGCGAGGATCTTCTCCTTTAGGGCCGCGACGTCGTCGCGCCCGATCAGCTCGTGATCGACCGCTGGGACGGGGTCCTGCCACAGCTGCGCCTGCCCGACCCACGGGCCGAGATAGCGCGACACCGGTCCCATGT
>Ga0102924_1004420_pt1 | contig 14172 bp, 15 predicted proteins | sample PaiPotPPM11metaG_FD_80116 | JGI IMG/M metagenome (GOLD analysis project Ga0102924, IMG submission 80116) | Iron sulfur acid spring bacterial and archeal communities from Banff, Canada, to study Microbial Dark Matter (Phase II) - Paint Pots PPM... ... | reverse complement strand
CGAACTCCTCGGTCTCAGCCAGATGCTGGTGAGACGGGCAGTAGCCGTTGTGAGGCAGCGGCATCCGCTGGCAAGGCGTCCCCTTGCGGGTGCTGGCGCGGCAGCGAAGCGGGTTGCCGTAGATGTCGAAGCCGTTGTTCGGCTGGGTTTTCAGCCAATCGTCGGCGACACCGAGGTAGCGCTCGATCACATGCATGACGCGTACCAGCTGGTGGAGCGGGAAGTACGCACGGATGTCCGCAAACAGGGTTCGGGCGGGGTGGGCGAAGTAGTGGCGGTCGGTCGCTAGGCGTTCGACCGTCGCCTCACATGCGTGCAGCACGCGCTCGTGATTCCTGTAATGCCCCTGGCTGTGCGGATCCTCCATGATCTCGCTGGCGAGCTCTCTGTAGATCGCTCGACTGATCCCGTACATGAAGACCCGCTCTCCTTTCCGCTCTCCCGCCTGGACGGCCAATCCGTTTTTGGCGGCAGGAGTATCCCGCGGCCGTATGAAGCGCGGGACGCTGCAAGTATTAACTCGACGTTAAGCGGAAATCCGGTAAATCTAGGGGGTGGGAGCGCCGCGCGCCTACTCCCACCGCTCGAGTGCCGGTTCCGCGCCGGCCCCGAGCGTCAGGTGACGCTCATCGAGTGCCGGATCGCGCTCTGGAAAGTCGACGCGGCGGTGTGCACCGCGGCTCTCTTCGCGAGCGAGCCCGGAGGTGCCGATCAGCGCCACGAGCGGATGTGGAGTCCGGCTCAGCTTCTGGAGGCCGGCACGGTCGCGTTCGATCCCCCCGTGGCGCCAGAGCGCCAAGCGACTCTCCTCGCTGAGCGACGGGGATTTGGACGCGGTCACGTCTGGAAGCGGTCCGCGCGGGGCCGGCTCGGCGACCGCCGCTCGTGCGGCCCGCGCGCCGAACACGAAGCACTCGGTCAGCGAGTTGGACGCGAGCCGGTTCGCTCCATGCAGCCCGGTGCACGAGCACTCACCGACGGCGTACAGGGTCTCGATCGTGCTGCGTCCGTCGAGGTCCGTCGCGATCCCGCCCATCATGTAGTGAGCGGCCGGCGCGACCGGCACGAGCTCGCGCTCCGGGTCGATTCCTGCGCGGCGCAGAGCGGTGACGACGTTTGGAAAGAGCGCCGGGTCAACGTCGCGCATGTCGAGGTCGACCGAGCCCGAATGGGTCTCCGCCATGCGGCGCTGGATCGCGCCGGCGACCTCGTCGCGAGGGGCCAGCTCGTCGACGAACCGCTCGCCACTGGAATCGAGCAGCCGTGCCCCCTCTCCCCGGACCGCCTCGGTCACGAGGAAACCGTCCGCGCCGTTGCTGGCTGCGACTGCGGTGGGGTGGAACTGCATCATCTCGAGGTCGGCGAGCGCGGCACCCGCCCGGTGGGCGAGCAGCAGCCCGCCCCCGGTCGCCCCCGCCGGGTTGGTGGTGCGCGCCCAGAGCGCGGCAGCGCCGCCGGTCGCGACGATCACCGCCCCGCACGCGATTCGGACTCGGTCGTCGAGCCGGACACCCGTAGCGCGCTCGCCGTCGGAGAGGATCGCGGTGACACGGCGACGCTCCAACACCTCGATCCGTTCGTCCGGGGCGACGAGCGCCGACAGCTGTCTGATCAGGCGCCTGCCCGTCGCGGCACCGCCGGCGTGGACGATGCGTCGTGCCGAATGGCCGCCTTCCAGCCCGAGCGCGAGCCGGCGTTCGCGGTCGGCGTCGAAGCGCACGCCGAGCGACTCGAGGTCCTCGACCGCGGCTGGTGCCTCCTCGCACAGGATTCGGGCCGCCGAGCCGCGCACCATGCCGCGGCCGGCCTTGATCGTGTCCTTAAGATGCAGCTCGGGGCTGTCGTCTGGCGAGAGCGCCGCGGCCAGGCCACCCTGCGCCCAGTAGCTCGACGAGCCCGCCAGGGGCGTGGCGGACACAAGCATTACTTTTGCGCCCAGCCGCGCCGCGCACAGGGCGGCGTACAGTCCCGCGGCGCCCGCGCCGACCACGCATACCTGAGTATCCGTGCGCCTCATCTGTTGCGGTTACGGTACTGGCGATGACCGCCGCGCCCGTGTTTCTGTCCCATCCGTCGTCGCTGGCCCACGACACTGGTTCCCATCCCGAGCAGCCGGCGCGGATCACGGCGATCGAGCGCGAGCTCTCAGAGCGGCAGTGGCTCGGCTACGAGCGCATCGAGTCGCCGCCGATCGAGCGCACCACGCTCGAGGCGGTGCATCCGCCCGGATACGTCGACTCGATCGAGAGCGCTGCGGCCGCCGGGGGCGCGTCGCTCGACCCCGACACGGTCGTGAGCGAGGGCTCGTTCGACGCCGCGCTCCACTCAGCGGGCGGGGCTGTTCGCCTCGTTGATCTGTTGCTCGACGGCGACGCGCCGACTGGCTTCAGCTGCCACAGGCCGCCGGGCCATCACGCGCTGGCAGCGCGCGCGATGGGGTTCTGCCTGTTCAACAATGCCGCCGTAGCTGCCCAGCACGCGCTGACGGTGCGCGGACTCGAGCGGGTCATGGTCGTCGACTGGGACGTTCACCACGGCAACGGAACGAACGACATCTTCCATTCGAGCGCAGCGGTGCTGTACGCGTCAATCCACCAGTCGCCGCTCTACCCCGGGACTGGCGCGGCGAGCGATGTCGGCACGGCGCCCGGAGAAGGATTCACGGTCAACATGCCGGTGCCGCCCGGCTCCGGTGACTCTGTGTTCAGCGCGCTGGTCGATCAGGTCGTGGTCCCGCTCGCGCGCGCGTTCAAGCCGCAGCTCGTTCTGCTCTCGGCCGGATATGACGCCCATCGCGATGACCCGCTCGCCGACTGCGCGGTGACCGAGCCGGGGTATGCGGCGATGACGGCGTCGCTCAAGCAGGTCTGCGCCGAGCTCGACGCACCGCTCGCCGTCGTGCTCGAGGGCGGCTATGCCCTCGGCCCGCTGGCGCGGTCGGTGGCGACGACGCTTAAGGTGCTCGCGGGGATCTCTGAGCCCGATGGGGTGCCGCCGCCGCCGCACCCACTGGCTGAGCAAGCGCGCCGCCGGCTTTCGGAGTGGTGGTCGCTCTAGGAGTTTGCGAGCGCGATCAGCAGACCGAGCACGGCCAGGGCGATAACGGTGAGCACGACGCCCACGGGTATGCGCCAGTCTGGCGCTCCGCGGATCAGCAGGTTGTCGGTGCCGCATTGGAGGCACCACTCCTGATCACGGGCGAGCCTCGCCCCGCAGCGACGGCAATTCATACGGGGCTACCGCACGATGAGCAGAACCGGTCGCTCGAGCCGAAGATCTCGCCGCAGTGCTCGCACTCGCCACCGATCCCGGCGGCCCGGAGCTCCGAGACGGGCTGCCGCGTCCGCAGGGCGCGCTCCAGCGCGTGCAGCTCGCGATGGGTTTCGGCGGCGGCGGCAAGCTTCTCGCCGAGGAGCTCGGGCCGGGGACGGTCGAGCCGTCCTGTCTCGAACAGAAACCCGCCGATGTCGCGCAGCTGTATCTCGCGAAGCTGGCGCAGGTAGCGCGCGCGGCGGCGCATCCGCCCGCGCTCGATGAAGCCGGGCGGAATCGTGGGGTGCACCGGCTCCGGCTCTGGAGCCGGGGTGAGCACGGGTTCCGGCTCCGGTTCCGCCTCCACGACCTCTAGCGCGACGACCTCGGGCGCGACGGGCTCGGGCTGGTGCTCGGGTTCAGGCTCTGCCGGCGGGGCGGCGGCCTCCGCTCCATTGCTCTCAAACGTATACAGCCCGTTCTGCGAGGCGGGGCCGAGCCGACGGCTCGCCGACGCGCGACGGCGGCGGACAATCATCTCTAGCAAGCCGCTCATGGTGCTCTCCTGGCCGCACCGAGTATAGGCGTCGTCATCCGAGCGCCCTCCAGGCCTCGAGCACACGAGCTGCCATCCGCTCGGCCGAGAACTGCTCGGCGCGAGCTCTTCCCTCGACGCGCGGATCGGCCTGGGCAAGGTGCGGCGCCAAGGCGGCCTGCCACGCACCGAGATCGAACCGCGCGCAGTGCGTCCCGGCGACTGCGTCGAGCGCGTCCGGTGCGATCCCGACCGGCGTCGCCAGGATCGGCACGTCGCACGCGAGCGCCTCGAGCACAGCGAGCCCGAATCCCTCGCGGTCGGACGGGACGAGGACGGCGTTGGCGGCGTTGACCCACAAGGGAACGTCGGCCGGGTCGATGCCGGTCAGAGTCAACAGGGGGACATCGCCCGCGACCGCCCGCGCAAGGTCGTGGCGCTTCTCGTGACGAGCCGGGTCCGCGGGGAAGAGGACGTAGCGGCCGTCCTGGTCGAGACCGAGCTCCGAGCGCGCTTGCGCCCGCGGGATGGGGTGAAAGCGGTGCGTGTCCACGCCGCACGACAGCACCGCCGGCTCGCGTCGGACGGCCCAGCGCGGAATCGTGCTCGCGAGTTCGGCAGACACCGCTCCGACGCGGTCGTAAAGGCGCAGCGCGCCGAGCGTGATCGCCCGCGAGCGCGCGTTGGCGAGGTCCGTTCCGTGCAGCGTCAGGACCCGGCGGTGACCGCGCGCGGCGAGTGCGGGCCAGGCGGTCAGACCGAAATGGGCATGTACGACGTCGAAGCGCTCACGCGACCGGCGCAGCTCGGCCGCCGCACCGGCGTATCCGCCCGGCTCGAAGGCGAATACCTCGATCTCGACGTCCGGAAGGTGCTTCAGCGCCTCGACCTGGTCGCGCACGAAGACGCCCAACGCCGGGCGCTCAGGGGTGGGGTACATGTTGGTGACGATCAGGGCACGCACGGCTTGGGGAGCGTAGTCGGGCCGTCCCGTCTGGCACCATGCCTTCCCCATGTCTTCCTCAAAGCCGGTGGCTGTATTCGATTCGGGAGTCGGAGGACTGACCGTTCTCCATGAGCTGCTCGTCTCCTTGCCGACCGAGGATTACCTCTACTTCGGTGACACGGCTCGCTTTCCGTACGGCGACCGAAGCCCGGAGGAGCTCAGATCGTTCTCGATCGAGATCGCCGACCATCTGCTCGAGCAGCACGCCAAGCTGCTGGTGGTCGCGTGCAACGCCGCCAGCTCCGCAGCGCTCGACGCGCTCGAGCAACACGTCGGCGCGACACTCGACGTGATCGGGGTCGTCAACTCGGCCACGCAGCTGGCGGTCGCCGGCAGCACGACGGGGCGGATCGGGCTGCTGGCGACACCGGCCACTGTCGCGAGCGGCGCGTATGAGCGCGCCGTCAAGGCGGCGGACCCGCACGTCCACGTCGAGAGCGTCTCATGCCCCGACCTCGCGCCGATCATCCAGGCCGGCTTCCCGTTTGACGAGCACGTTGTCGAAACCGTACGCGCGTACTGCGAGCCGCTCACGCAGGCGCGCGTCGACACGGTCATCCTCGGCTGCACCCACTATCCGCTCGTTGCTCCGCTGCTTCAGCGCATCCTTGGGCGCGGTGTCAACCTCGTGACGTCGGGCGAAGGCGTCGCGCGCAGCGTCGAGCGGGCGCTGGCTGGGCGCGACCTGCTCAACCCGCGGTCCGACGAAGGCGATTACCGCTTCCGCTGCACCGCGGACGTCGAATCGTTCATGGCGCTCGGAACGCGCTTCCTACAGATGCCACTCGGCGAGGTCGTGCACGTCGAGCTGCCGAGCGCGGTGCCGGCATGAGCGAGCGAAGCTACGGCCGCGACCCGGCGCAGCCGCGGCCGACGACGATCGAACCGGGCTTCGTCCGGACCGCGACCGGGTCTGCGCTGATCTCGATGGGGGAGACACGAGTGATCTGCACCGCCTCGGCGCAGGGCAGCGTGCCCCGCTGGCTGGCCGGCTCGGGCCGCGGTTGGGTGACGGCCGAGTACGGGATGCTTCCCGCCTCGACCGGCGAGCGCAAGCAACGCGACGTGAGCAAGGGCCGCCCCGACGGGCGCACGGTCGAGATCCAGCGCTTGATCGGACGCTCGCTGCGTGGGGTGATCGACTTCGAGGCGCTGGGCGAGTTCACGATCTATATCGACTGCGACGTGCTCCAGGCCGACGGCGGTACACGCTGCGCGTCGATCACCGGCGGCATGGTGGCTCTTCAGCTCGCGTGCCAGAAGCTGATCGAGCAGGGCAAGCTCGAGCGCTCGCCGCTCACCGGAACGGTCGCGGCCATCTCGTGCGGCATCGTCGCCGGGGTGCCGCTGCTCGACCTCGACTATTCCGAGGACTCCACGGCCGAGGTCGACGCGAACGTCGTGATGACCGATGACGAGGGGCTTGTCGAGGTTCAGGCGACCGCCGAGCGGACTCCGCTGTCTCGGGCCCATCTCGACGAGCTGCTGGCGCTCGCGGCGAGCGGGATCGGCGAGCTGCGCTCGCTGCAGGAACAGGCGGTGGCGACGCCCGGTCCGTAGAAGCCCGATGGCTGCCCCCACACTCGTACTCGCGACCAGAAACCCCCACAAGCTCAGGGAGTTCGCGCGGCTGCTTAAGCCGGCCGGGATCGGTGTCGAACGCCTTCCAGAAGGCGTCGAACTGCCGCCCGAGAACGGGCACACTTTTGCGGCGAACGCGGTTCCGAAGGCCCGCGCTGCCGCAGCAGCCGTCGGTGGCGCGGCGATCGGGGACGATTCCGGGATCGAGGCGCAGGCGCTGAACGGCAGGCCCGGCGTGCGTTCGGCCCGCTACGCAGGCGAGCGTGCCAGCGATGGCGAGAACCTCCAGCAGCTGATCCGTGACGCGCCGGCGGGCAGCGAGCTGCGCTACGTGTGTGCGCTCGCATACGTCGATCCGGTGACCGGGGAGGAGCGTGTGTTCGAGGGCGAATGCTGCGGTCGTATGGCCGCGGCTCCGCGCGGCTCACGCGGGTTCGGCTACGACCCGGTGTTCGAGCTCCAGGACGGCCGCACGATGGCGGAGCTCTCAGACGCCGAGAAGGACACCATCAGCCATCGCGGGCGCGCCGCGCGCGCGCTGTCCGCGTGGCTCTCGGGCCGATGAAGGTCCGCGCGGCTGCTCTGTCGATCGTCTCGAACTCGAGCTTGATCCTGCTCAAGGTGATCGCCGGCACCGTCACGGGCTCGATCGCGATCCTGACCGAGGCGGTGCATTCGAGCATCGACCTGATTGCCTCGATCGTCGCGTTCTTCTCCGTCCGCAAAGCGGACGAGCCGGCGGACGAGAGCCATCGCTACGGCCACGAGAAGATCGAGAACCTGGCCGCGGCGATCGAGGGGATTCTGATCCTCGTCGGCTCGAGCGCGATCGCGTTCGAGGCGATCCGGCGCCTCGTCCGGGGGGGCCACGTGACCACGATCCCGCTCGGCATAGGCGTCGTCGCCCTTTCGACGGTCGCGAATCTCGCCGTCTCCACGGTGATCGCGCGCAACGCCCGGGTCACGGACTCGCCGGCGCTCGAGGGCGACGCAGCCCATCTGCGCACCGATGCGCTGACGTCAGCCGGCGTGCTGGTGGGGCTCGTCCTTGTCAAGGCAACGGGAGCGCAATGGATCGACCCGGCGGTGGCCCTGGCGGTCGCCGCCGCGATCGTCGTGACCGGCGTCCGCCTCTTGAGCCGCTCATCGCGCGTGCTGGTGGACGAGTCGCTGCCCTCTACCGAGGTTGCCGTGATCCGGGACGTGATCGCGACGTTCTCCTCGCGCGGTGTCGTCGGCTACCACGAGCTGCGGACACGGCGTGCCGGGTCGCGACGCTATGTCGACCTTCATGTGCAGTTCCGCTCGGGCACCTCGCTTAAGGACGCCCATCGCACCGCGCACGAGGTCGGCGAGGAGATCGAAGCCCGGCTGGTTCGAGCGGACGTGCTGATCCACCTCGAGCCGGAGGACCGCGTGCGGCCAGGCGAGACCCTCAGCCCAGGTTGATCGCCGCCGAAATCGCGACTGCGAGGGTCACCCCGGCGTAGCCGTAGTAGCCCTGGAGAAGGAGGACCAGGGCCGCCGTCAGACACGCCGCGACGGTGACCAACCACGCGATTCGAGCAAGTTGCACGCACCTATTCTGTAGCGGCAATCGGCGTCGGGGGGCGCCGGGAGGCCTCGGACGTGTCGAGTTTGCACCCTCAGATTCCCGCAAATTGCGGCAATCTCCCCAAATTCAGCCTTGCCGCGGGGCGTCAAGTGGCGAAAATGCGCGGCGCGGCGGACTCTGAGCGGCCGCCACGGGTCCAAAAGCCCGTGTACACGGGCCATTCGCGCGCAAGTCGTCCGGAGGCCGTGTTAGGTTCGAGTAGTCCTACCACCTCGAAGGAGGAGCAAGTGACGAAGTCCGAGTTTGTGGATCAGGTCGCAGACCGCGCCGGGTTGAGCAAGAAGGACGCCGGCGACGCAGTCGATGCCATGCTCGACACGATCGAGGACGCGCTCAGGCGCGGCAGCGAAGTGGTGTTCTCCGGTTTCGGCAAGTTCAGTGTGTCGCACCGGAGCGCTCGGGAAGGCCGCAACCCGGCGACGGGTGAGCGGATCCATATCCAAGCGTCGCGCGTCCCGAAGTTCAGCGCCGGCGCCTCGCTCAAGAAGGCGGTCAAGCAGTAGCACCGTCTGCGGCGAACGCCCGAAACCCGGCGGTCACGCAAAGCGACGTGACCGCGGGGTTCGGCGATCGCGTCGCGGCAGCTGTCTCGGCGCGAGCCTCACAGCTCGTGCTGGGACTGGACCCGAACCCCGCCCGGCTGTGGCCGCGCGCCCTCTGCCAATTCGAGGGCGCCGGCACGCCGGCATTTGAGCGGATCGGAGGCGCCGAAGCGCCTCCCGCGGCGCGCGCCGCGTTCGCGGTCGTGCTTCATTGCACGCTGCTCATCGATGCAGTCGGCGAGCAGTGCGTCGCGGTCAAGCCTCAGGTCGCATGCTTCGAGCGTCTAGGTGCGCCCGGCTGGGCTGCCCTCGGCGAGGTGATCGTTCGCGCCCACGAGCACGGCCTGCTCGTAATCGCCGATGGGAAGCGCGGAGACATCGACGTGACCGCGTCCGCGTACGCCCAGGCCTTCTTCGGCACGACCGACACGCCGTACGGACAGGTCGAGGGGCTCGGAGCCGACGCGCTGACGGCCAACCCGCTGCTCGGCGTCGACTCGCTTACGCCGCTGATAGGCGAGGCGCGCTCGCACGGAGGCGGTCTCTTTGTGCTTGTGCGCACCTCGAATCCGGGCGCGGCGGACGTCCAGGATGAGTCGCTCGCCGGCGAGGGCATGGTCTCAGACCGGCTCGCGCGGATCGTCGCCGAGCTGGGCGAGCCCGGCATCGGCGCGTCCGGACTGTCCGACGTCGGCGCGGTGGTCGGCGCGACTGCGCCCGACCGGCTAGCGGCGCTCAGAAGTGCCATGCCCGCGGCGATCTTCCTGCTGCCCGGAATCGGCGCCCAGGGTGGCCGCGTCGGGGATCTCGCGGCGGCGTTCGCGCCGGGACCGGCCGGTGGGCTCGTGTCCGCGTCCCGCAGCATCGCTCACGCCCACGATCAGCGCGGCGGCGATCCTGCCGGCGCCGCCCGGGACCAGGCCGCGCGTCTGCGCGAGCTCGCTTGGGAGCTCGGCTCGTGAGGGTATGATCGCCTCGCCATGCCAGCTCGGAAGCAGGTGCGCTACCTAGCGCCCGTCGTGCTCGTGGCTACAGCTGTCGGGGCCTATCTGATCGTCTCGCAGCACGTGCACACGAGCGCCTCACGTACGGCGCACCATCACGTGGTGGGCAGAGCCCGACCGCACGGCGCCTACGCCCACGCGACCTTCTACACGGTCCAAGCCGGCGAGAACATGACGCGCATCGCCACTAAGAGCGGGCTTTCGGTCCAGACGCTCGAGCAGCTGAACCCGTCCATCGACCCCAACAGTCTCCAGACCGGCCAGCGGCTCCGGCTCCGCCGCTGATGCGCCGCTGCGCCTGCCTCGCCCTGGCCTTGGCCATGGGCACCCCCTCGCTGTCCGCGGCGGCGACTCCCGCGCCGCCGTCCCTGAGTGTGCGTGCCGCGGCGCTCGTGGCCCCAGCTACCGGCCAACTGCTGTATGGCGCGAACGCCGACACGCAGCTCCCGATCGCGAGCACGACCAAGCTGATGACCGCGCTCGTCACGCTCCAGCACGCGTCGATGAGTCAGGTCTTCACCTACCCGGGGCTACCGCTGTCCGCGGCCGACTCGCAGATCGGCCTGGCGGCGGGCGAGCGGATGAGCGTCTACGACCTGTTCGTCGCGATGCTCGTGCCGAGCGCCGACGACGCCGCCTACGACCTGGCGTTCAACGTCGGGCACGGCTCCGTCGGCAGCTTCGTGGCGATGATGAACTCTGAGGCTGCTCAGCTCGGCCTCACACACACGCACTACTCGACCCCGATCGGCCTCGACACGCCCGGGAACTACTCGAGCGCGTCTGACCTCGTCAAGCTGGCGAGCTACCTGCTCAAGCAGTACCCATTGTTTGCCCGCGTAGTCGCACTGCCGAGCGCGGTGCTGCATTCGGGCAGCCACGTCCGAGTCGTCGTCAGCCGCAACGACCTGGTCGGGCACGACGGGATCTTCGGAGTCAAGACGGGCTACACACTCGGAGCCGGCTATGTGCTTGTCGCCTCGGCTCGGCACGGCAACCTGACCCTCCTGAGCGCGGTCCTCGGAACTTTTAGCATGGCGGCGCGCGACCAGAACACGCTTGCGCTGCTGGGCTGGGGTTACTCGAGCTTCCGGCTCGCGAAGCTGATCACCGCCGGTGCTGTTCTGGCGCGGCCCGCGGTTGCCGACCAGCCCGGGACGCACGCGGTAGTGATCGCGACCACGTCGCTGTCGCACGTGATCGCCACGGGCGCCCGGATCAAGATCGATCTCGCGCTTCGGCATCCACTCGCCGGGCCGATCGCGCGGGGTGTGATCGTCGGCAACGCCACGGTCTTCGCCGACGGCAAACGGATCGGGACCGTCCCGCTCGCGCTCCAGAAGGCAATCCCGACCCTCAGCCCGCTAACGCGCGTCGCACGCTTCGTCACCCGAGCGTCTACGCTTGTACTCCTCGCTCTATTGCTATGTGTGGCGGCCGTCCTGGTAGTCCGTCGCCGGCAGCAGCGACAAGCGCACCGGAACACGGCATGATCATCACCGTCACGCTCAACGCTGCGCTCGACAAGACGCTCGAGGTGCCGAGCTTCACCCCGGGCCGCCGCCATCGCACCGTCGACCAGACGACCATGCCCGGCGGCAAGGGCGTCAATGTTGCGCGGGCGCTCAAGCGCCTCGGACAGCCGGTGATTGCGACCGGGCTCGCCGGCGGGGCGACCGGGACGCGGATCGTCGAGGCTCTCAACGACGAGTCGATCCTCAACGCCTTCGTCCGGATTCGCGAGGAGTCGCGAACGAATACCGCGGTGATCGATCCAACCACCGGCCTGCAAACCGAAGTCAACGAGCGCGGGCCTGAGGTATCGGCGCAGGAGCTCGAGCTGTTCCGCGACAAGTTGTTCTACCTCGCTCAGGGCGCGAGCATGTGTGTGTTCTCGGGGAGTCTGCCGCGAGGAGTCGAGGCAGGTGTCTACGGCGAGCTGATCCGAGAGGTCAAGCGGCTCGGCGTGACGACCGTGTTCGACACCGAGGGCGAGCCTCTGCGGCTGGGGGTGAGGGCCGAACCAGACATCGTCTCGCCCAACGAGCTCGAGGCCGAGGAGCTGGTCGGGCACGAGTTCAACGACATCGAGGATCGAGCCGAGGCTGTTATCGAGATGACCCGGCTCGGCGCCGGCGAGGCCATCATGACCGTTCCCGACGGCTGCTATGCGCACGTCCAAGACGCCGGCGTGCCCGCGCTGCTGCGAGTGTCGGTCGAGGAGCAGGAGGCCCGTTCGACGATCGGCGCTGGAGACGCGTTCCTCGCCGGCTACGTCGCAGCGCGCTACGGCGGCGCCCCGCCGACCGAATGCCTGCGGTTCGCGGTCGCGTGCGGCGCGGAATCCACTCAGCACTTCGGGGCCGGAGTGATCGACCCGGCCCGGGTCGAGCGGCTGCTCGCAGAGGTGCAGGCCGAGCGGCTCGAGATCGGCGCCGGGGCGGCCTAGGGCCGTCCGTGGCGTCGGCTACGATTTCGCAATGGAAGTAGAGATTGGCCGCGGAAAGAAGGCCCGCAGGGCCTACGGGTTCGACGAGATCGCGATCGTGCCCTCGCGCCGGACGCGAGATCCCGACGACGTGGACATCTCGTGGACGCTGGGTCCGTACCGCTTTGACCTGCCGCTGCTGGCGGCCGCGCTCGACGGGGTCGTGTCTCCGCAAACAGCGGGCGAGATCGGAAGGTTGGGCGGCCTTGCGGTGCTCAACCTCGAGGGGATCTTCTGCCGCTACGAGGACGCCGATTCCCAGCTCGAGCGGATCGCGAGCTTCTCGCGCGACATCGCCACACGGGAGATGCAGGACATCTACCGCGAGCCGATCAAGGCCGAGCTGATCGCGCAGCGGATCGCGGAGATCAAGTCGCACGGAGTCGTCGCTGCCGCGTCGCTGACCCCTCAGAAGGTGCGCAAGTATTACGAGGTCGCGCTCGAGGCGGGTCTCGACATTCTCGTCATCCAGGGAACCGTCGTCTCCGCAGAGCACGTCTCGCGCGACGAGAGCCGTCCGCCGCTGAACTTGAAGGAGTTCATCCGCGAGCTTTCGCCCACTCCGGTCATCGTCGGCGGCTGCGCCTCCTACCACACCGGTCTTCATCTGATGCGAACGGGCGCAGCGGGCGTGCTCGTCGGGGTCGGTCCCGGCGCGATCTGTACGACCCGCGGTGTGCTCGGGATCGGCGTCCCACAGGCGACGGCGATCGCCGACGTCGCGGCGGCTCGTTCGCAGCACATGCTCGAGACGGGCGACTACGTCAAGGTGGTTGCCGACGGTGGCATGCGCAACGGAGGCGACGTCGCGAAGGCGATCGCCTGCGGCGCGGACGCCGTCATGCTCGGCTCGGCGCTGGCGCGCGCCTACGAGGCGCCCGGCCGAGGTCACAACTGGGGCATGGCGACCTTCCATCCCACCCTGCCGCGAGGCACCCGCGTCCAGACGACCCAGAACGGGACCATCGAGGAGATCATCAAGGGCCCGGCGCGCGAGAACGACGGCACCTTCAACCTGATCGGTGGCCTACGGACCTCGATGGCGACGTGCGGCTACCGAGACATCGCCGAGTTCAACCGTGCGGAACTGATGGTCGCGCCCGCGCTCCAGACCGAGGGCAAGCACCTCCAACGCGAGCAGGGCGTCGGCATGGGCGCCAAGCCGGCCACGGTTGGCGTTGCCGACTGAGGTTCAGGCTCCTCGGCCGAGGAGCGAGCCTGGCAAGGACGCAGGGAGCGAAGCGTGCTCTGCACGTGAGCGACCGAGGACGCTGCCGGGCGACGCTCAGTCGGTCGAAGAGGTGGTTGTGCTTGATTTTGGCGGTCAGTACTCGCAGCTGATCGCCCGGCGTGTCCGCGAATGCGGCGTTTTCTCGGAACTGCTCCCGTACAACGTCGGCGCGGCCGAGGTAGCCCGGCGGGCGCCCAAGGGAGTGATCCTGTCCGGCGGGCCGGAGTCTGTGTACGCGCCCGGCGCGCCGCAACTGGACCGCGAGGTGCTTGAGCTCGGCGTTCCGGTACTTGGGATCTGTTACGGGATGCAGCTGCTGGCGCGCGAGCTCGGCGGACGCGTCGAGAATGCCGAGGTCGGAGAGTTTGGACGCTCCGAGCTGACCGTGCGCAACACCGGCAGGCTGCTCGCCGGTACACCCGCCGAGCAGAGTTGCTGGATGTCACATCGCGACACGGTCTTCGCCGCGCCGCCGGGCTTCACGGAGCTGGCGTCGTCGACCGCTTCGCCGGTCGCCGCGTTCGAGGCGGTGGAGCGGGCGCTGTACGGGATCCAGTTCCATCCCGAGGTCGTTCACACACCTTACGGCCGGCAGGTGCTAAAGAACTTCCTCTCGGACGTGTGCGGGTGCGAGCGCGGGTGGAGTCCCCAATCGGTGATCGACGAGCAAATAGAGCGGATCCGCACCCAGGTGGGCGACGGTCGCGCGATCTGCGGCCTCTCGGGGGGAGTCGACTCGAGCGTTGCGGCGCTGCTCGTGCACCGCGCGATCGGCGACCGGCTCACATGCGTGTTCGTCGATCACGGCCTGATGCGCAAGAACGAGGGCGAGCAGGTCGTGAGCGCGTTCCGCGATCACTTCAAGGTGCCGCTCGTCGCCGCCGACGCGGCAGAGCGCTTCCTCGCGCAGCTGAAGGG
>Ga0102924_1004419_pt1 | contig 14174 bp, 12 predicted proteins | sample PaiPotPPM11metaG_FD_80116 | JGI IMG/M metagenome (GOLD analysis project Ga0102924, IMG submission 80116) | Iron sulfur acid spring bacterial and archeal communities from Banff, Canada, to study Microbial Dark Matter (Phase II) - Paint Pots PPM... ... | reverse complement strand
GTTATAGAGGTGGGGAACCTGAAGCCGCACCGTGCGTTCCTGGATGTGAGTGACACCGTCCGTGGATTTTATCTGGCTGCGCAGAAAGGAAAGCACGGCGAAGCCTATAATCTCTGCGCAACCAAGACTCACGAAATCGGCGAGTTGCTGCGCACGGCGATTCGCTTGTCGGGTGTGAAAGCGGAGATACGGCCGGTGCCGCGGCTGATGCGTCCTTCGGACGAGAAAATTATTTTCGGTAGCACTCGCAAAATCCGCAAGGATACAGGTTGGAAGCCCATGAAATCGATCGAGCAGACGCTACGGTCCATGTTGGAATATTGGGACGCGAATAGCTAACGCAAGAATCAGCAGAGTCAAGGAATCTGGAATCAAGCGCATATCTCAGTGAACTCTAAGGAAAATATTCCTGCACGATTGGATCTTCAAGACACGCCCGCGGTGCTTCTCGTCGGAGGGAAGGGTACGCGCCTGCAATCGGTTCTGCCATCGGCACCAAAACCGCTGGCTCGAGTTGGAAATATGCCTTTCCTGGAGTTATTGGTTCTGCAGCTTCGGTCGCAGGGTGTTCGACGCATGGTGATGTGCACAGGTCATCTTGCCGACCAGATCGAAGAAGAATTCGGCGATGGGAGGAAATGGGAAGTTGCCATTGAGTATTCGGTGGAAACGCATGCGCTGGGAACGGCGGGAGCAGTGAAGCTGGCAGAACGCCATCTCGAGCGGACTTCCGATTTCCTGGTAATGAATGGCGACTCGTTTCTAGAGGTCGACTTCCCTGAGTTCATGCGGTTTCATCGTGCACACGGCGGTTTGATTAGTATGGCGGTTCGCAAAGTGCCGGATGCGGCGCGATATGGAAGCGTTCAACTCGGTGCGGAGAATCGAGTGGTTGGCTTTAGCGAGAAAAGCAGTGATTCCGCGCCGGGCCTTATAAACGGCGGCGTGTACGTATTTAAACACGCGATCCTGCAGAGGATTCCGCAGGGGCCGGCTAGTTTGGAAAGGGAAATATTTCCCGGCTCACTCGAAAGTGGAGTCTATGCCTTCGAACAGCACGGCATGTTCATAGACATTGGCACGCCTGAAGACTACGCCCGAGCTCAAGCTCTCGCTGAGAGCCTCCATCAGGCAGCTTCCTCTCAAGCTCGGTTCAGTTCCTGACGATTTTCGGGTTAGCTGGAACGACCCGAAATATGTCCTCGTTTTTCGGAATCAGGAATTCTGCATCGTTGACTAATAGCATCGATGGGAAGCCTGAGAACACAAGCTGGCACCGTGATTCTGCTACGCTTGGACTACGATTTGATTTCAGTGTTTCGGTTTGCAGTATTGTCACATTCTTCAGAAATGGCCAGTAAAGGCGATGTTTCATGACCAGAGCGGTTTTTTTGGATCGTGACGGCGTCATCAATCGAAAGCCGCCGGAAGGGGATTACGTAACTCGCTGGGAAGACTTTCACATTCTTCCGGGGGTTGCTGAAGGGATTGCCCTTCTAAACCGAGCCGCATTCTTGGTCATCGTTGTCACCAACCAGCGCTGCGTCGCGAAAGGGCTTATGAGCGCGGCTGAGTTGGAGAAAATGCACGAGCGCATGACCGAGGTCCTCGGGAAGGCTGGAGCTATCGTGGATGGAACGTTTTACTGTCCCCACGAAATTGAACCGGCGTGTGATTGCCGCAAGCCGGCGCCTGGAATGCTGCTGAACGCGGCGCGCTTGCACGGCATTGACCTGCCGGCATCTTGGATGATTGGCGATTCGGATATCGATGTAGAGGCAGGCAGAAACGCGGGATGCAAAACGGTTCGACTTATACCGGCCGCTGAAGCTCTTCCCGGCTCTCGGTGTCACGCGGACGTTGTTGCGGCGTCCCTTCTTGAGGGTATTCGCCAGATTTTCCATCGAGAGGGAATCGTTGTTGACTCGTTTTCCGCCGTCCGTGCGGTCAGGTAGATGCGATGCACAATGATTTTCAAATCTGCTTCGATATCCGATAAATAAAAGGAAACAGACCTTATGATTACAACGCGCACTCCGCTCCGCATTTCATTCTTCGGTGGCGGCACCGATTATCCGATTTGGTTTCGAGAGTTCGGCGGCTCGGTGTTGTCTACCGCGATCGATAAGAGCTGCTACATTACCTGCCGGCACCTGCCGCCGTTCTTCGAATACCACAGCCGCGTTTCCTATTCGAGAATTGAGAACGTTAACCAGAACAGCGCGATCGAGCATCCGTCCGTTCGCGCTTGCCTGCAATTCATGGGCATCGACGCGGGAGTCGAAATTCACCACGTTGCCGATTTGCCTGCTCGAACCGGCTTGGGTACCAGTTCAGCGTTTACGGTTGGGCTCTTGCTGGGCCTATATGCGCTTCGCGATCAGATGCGTAACAAACACGCACTCGCCTCCGACGCGATCCATGTTGAACAAGAAGTGATCAAGGAGTCGGTTGGGTCACAAGATCAGATTAGCGCTGCTTACGGTGGGTTCAATCGCATCAACTTCAATCGAGACGGAAGTTTCGAAGTCAAGCCGATGATCACTTCTCCAGATCGATTGGCTTCGCTTCAGGAACATTGTGCGCTCTACTTCACTGGATTTTCCAGGATCGCGTCGGAGATTGCCAAAGAGCAGATCAGACTGACGCCACAGCGGAAGAACGAGCTCGTGCGGATGTCTGAAATGGTGAGCGAGGCCGAAGCCATTGTGACAAATCCAAACCGCTCATTAGACGAATTCGGGCATTTGTTGCACGAATGCTGGCAGGTGAAGAAGACTCTGACCCAGAAAATCACGAACAATAATTTGGATGAAATTTACGAAGCGGGCCGGAGCGCCGGCGCGCTGGGAGGCAAGCTGCTCGGAGCCGGTGGCGGTGGCTTCATGCTTTTCTTTGTGCCGCCAGAGCGCAGAGAAGCTTTGCGCATGCGGCTTAAAAATCTACTGTGCGTTCCGATGAAGTTCTCGGATCGAGGCAGCCATGTGGTCGTGTACGAACCCGAAGAACAGTATGACGAATCGCTGACCACGGAGCGGTCGGAAGTGTATGCACAGCGAACTTCCCGTGACGCTGTTTGAGAACAGAGTGATTTATATCTGGGCTTGAGCTAAATGGCGATGGATAAAACCCCCTACAGCGGTCATATGCCTTACGTGCTTGTGACACCCGCTCGCAACGAGGAGCGCCACATCGAGAAGGTAATTCAATCGATGATCGCGCAGACCGCGTTGCCGATAAAGTGGGTGATCGTGAATGACGGTTCGACAGATGCCACGGCAAGTATCGTTGAGCCGTATCTAGCGAAACACAACTGGATCGAGTTAGTGAATCTTCCGGCTCATCGCGACCGAACTTTTGCGGCAAAAGTGTATGCGTTCAACGCCGGGTTTGAGAGGGTGAAAAATCTGAAGTATGAAGTGATCGGGAACCTGGATTCCGACCTCTCATTTGATCCGGACTACTGCGAATTTCTATTAAGCAAGTTTGAAGAGGATCCACGTCTCGGTGTTGCAGGAACTATATTCCGGGAGGACGGCTATAGTTCGGCCACGGACAGTTTTGAAGGACAGAATCATGTGGCGGGCGGTTGCCAACTGTTTCGACGCCAGTGCTTCCAAGAAATTGGTGGATATGTTCCGAACAAGGCGGGAGGCATCGATTGGATCGCCGTCACCACTGCGAGAATGATGGGTTGGACGACCCGATCTTTCCGCGAGAAATCCTTTTTTCACTACCGGAGTTTGGGAACGGCTGAACGATCACTGCTCGCTTCCACATTTTCTTACGGAGAGAAAGACTATTATCTCGGCGGGCATCCTGTATGGGAATTTTTCAGGGTGGGCTACCGCGCGACCAAGAAGCCGTATCTGGTGGGAGGCATTGCGCTGTATTCCGGATATTTGAGCGCCTTCCTGCGCCGCATGAAGCGACCCGTTTCAGCGGACTTGATGCGTTTTCATCGCAAAGAGCAGATGTCAAAACTGAAAATGATACTCAGGTCGATGTTCAAATTAAAACGCATCGATAGCTTTGAAATCAGGCCGAGCTAGATGAATAGGGTCGCGGAAGCACCGGAGATAATGGCGGAGACCGGACAAGTTGAGCAGGTACGAGCTTCCGTACTACGATTTGTCGGGTGGCTCGATCGTTTTGGAGAGACCTCGTACGATCATCAGAGTTTTTTTGCCAGTGATTTAGCGCGTGCTGCGAAAGCCCTGTACTACAAGAAGCCACTGCTCGGAACGCTGGCGGTTTCGCCCATGATTTTTTGCGAAGCTTTTGTGCCGTCGGCCCGCAGACTTTTTTGGAAGCCACAGAGATTTCCCATAGCGGACGCTCACTATGCCATGGGCTTCGCTTTCCTCGCGCGCGCTCTGGGACAGAAGCAATACTATGAAAGGGCGGTACATTTTCTCGGGGTGCTCAAAGAGACGAGATCTCCCGGCTTCGAGCATTACTGTTGGGGTTATCCGTTCAATTGGGAAACCAGGCGCGGGACAATGTGGCACGACACCCCGCTGATAACCACGGTTCCCTATGTTTACGAAGCTTTTCGTGAGGTTTACCAAATCGATGGAGATCCCAAGTGGCGCGAGATCATGCATTCGATCGTCCGGCACGCCGTAGAGGAATATCCCGAAGTTGCGACCTCGCCAAACGCTTCTTCCAGTTATTACAAACCTGGCGCGGATGACGACTCCAGCGGGGTGATTAACGCGAGCGCTTACCGAGCATTTCTTCTGACGTCGGCCTCGATCGAATTTTCGGATGAAAGCTACCGGAAAATTGCTGACCGCAATCTGAATTTCGTTCTGCAAGCTCAAAGCGCGGATGGATCATGGCCTTACTCCACGGATGAAGTAAGGACGTTCGTGGACCACTTCCATACGTGCTTTGTGCTGAAGGCTTTGGCGAAGATCGAGGCGATTACGAAAAATCCGGATTGCACGAAGGCAATCGAGCGCGGAGTGGATTACTACGTTAAGAATCTATTTGACGAAGAGGGAATGCCGAAGCCCTTCTCCAGGCGGCCTCGCATGACTGTGTATCGGCGGGAACTGTATGATTACGCGGAGTGCATCAACGTGTGCGTCCTGCTCGCTGGGCGGTTTCCAAAACTCGACGAGACATTGGCGCGCGTGATCAATCTCGACGGGTGGCAAAAATCCGATGGCTCTTTCCGAAGCCGGCAGCTTTTACTCGGTTGGGACAATGTCCCGATGCATCGTTGGGCTCAGTCGCAATTGTTTCGCAGCCTGAGCTTTTTTCTGTTTCGGAACATTCAGAACCCCGAAACAAACTTTTTAGGTCGGAACTGAACAATTTATGTGTGGAATTTGCGGACAATTCAACTTCGGCACTAAGGCGCCGGTCCTTCGCCAGGATGTAGAGCGGATGACCCGCAGCATCCGCCATCGCGGGCCGGATGACGAAGGGTATTACATTGCCGGCCCGCTCGGATTCGGCTTCCGCAGGCTTTCGATTATCGATCTTGCGGGCGGCCATCAGCCGATGTCTGACCGGGAAGAATCTGTCTGGGTGATCTTCAACGGTGAAATTTACAATTTTCCTGAGCTTAAAGCTGAGTTAGAAGGATACGGCCACGCTTTCCGAACGAAGTGTGACACCGAGGTCATCATCCACGGGTACAAGCAATGGGGCGACGAGGTGCTGAATCACCTGAACGGGATGTTCGGATTGGCGATCTGGGATGCGCGCAAAGAGCGGCTCGTGATCGCTCGAGATCCGTTCGGAATCAAGCTGATTTATTACAAGATCGACGATGACCGGGTTTACTTCGGCTCCGAAATTCGGGCTGTGGTTGCGGCAAAAAACGAGAAGGCGGAAGTGGATCCTGTTTCGTTGAACTTGTTCTTGCGGTATCGCTACACACCGTCACCTTACACGATCTTCAGCGGCGTTCGAAAACTGGCTGCCGGTACCATGCTGGTTTTTGAAAAAGGAAGCTACGCCGAACGGCGCTGGTACAACTATAAGCCCACGCCATTTTCGCCGACCAAGTCCGCGCGAGAAGCTACCGAAGAGTTGGGCGAGCTCTACAAACAATCGGTGAAAAGGCAACTGCTGAGCGATGTGCCTTTGGGGCTGCTGTTGAGCGGTGGCGTGGATTCCGGATTGTTGCTCGCACTAATGAATTTGTACGGGAAGTCCTGGCACACCTACACGGTTGGATACGGTTCGACGTTTTCTGATGATGAACTAGCAGATGCTGCGGATACCGCGGCTCGATTTGGCGCTCAACATACCTCCGTCATTCTAGATAGAAAGACATTTGAAGAAGCGCTTCCGCACATTGTTTCGTGCTTGGAAGAACCCATCGCGTCGTCATCGATTGTTCCTATGTATTTTGTGTGCAAGCGCGCACGGGAAGATGTGAAGGTCGCGCTGGTTGGGCAAGGTCCCGATGAACTATTCGGCGGATATCGACGTCATCTCGGCGTGCGATACGGGGAATATTGGGGAGGGCTGCCAAAACCGGTGCGTACCGCTGTTGGTTCGGTGATAAGTGCGCTGCCGCGCAATGAAACCCTCAAGCGCGGTGTTTACTCGCTGGACCTTCCTGACCGGATGAGCCGGTATCAAAACGTATTGTCGCTTCTTCCCGGCAATGAAATCGACGGGCTGTTTCAGGACGGAATCATTCCCGCCGGAACCGGAGACAAGATTCTTGACTCCTGGCGGGATATGGCTCCTTTGATGAATGAGACTGACGAGCTGGGCGGCTTTAGTTTCCTGGAGCTGCGCTCTACGCTTCCGGATGAGCTGCTCATGTATGCCGACAAGTTGTCCATGGCAAATAGTCTCGAAGTGCGCGTACCTTTCCTCGACAAAGAGGTGGTGGAATATGCGGAAAGGTTGCCGTCGAACTTGAAAGTGCGGAACGGCTCAGGGAAATGGCTGCATCGCCAGGTGTGCCAAGAAATGCTTCCGGCTGCCATCCTGAAACGAAAGAAGCGGGGATTTGGCGTGAACGTCGTGGATGATTGGTTTCGCGGAAGCGCGCAACAGAAAATGGAAGGGATTCTGCTGGATTCCGAGAGCCAGATATACAACTACCTGCGGCCGTCAGCGGTAAAGCAAATTTACGACGAACATCGCTCCGGACAAAACGACAACCATAAGATTCTTTTCAGCTTGGTAGTTTTCGAAGAATGGTTGCGAACGCATGACGAACCTGTAACGGCGCTGGGTTAAAGGATCTCGTCATGATAGGCGTACTTGCAGATTCTGCGGACCACGTTGTCGTCCGGGAATTCTTCGAGTTGTTCAAAACTCCCTGGGAATTTTTCCGGCCGGATCGAACATATGATGTTGTGCTCTGCTCCGGCGATGCTCGCTTCGATGGGAATGCAAAGCTTGTCGTAATGTATAGCGGCAGCGAGACGCCGTTTGACCAGGAGCGGAAGGTTCAAACCCGCTGCGCTCCGGGAAGCACCCACATATTCTTGCATCAAGGAAGCCGAATACCGATTTATGGGAACGCCATCACATTTCCAGAGATGGGGAACGGTCTCCTGGTAGATGAAGACTCGCGGGAATGCGCGGCATATTTAGACGAGCGGGAAGGAAGAGTGCTGGCGCGGATCGGTTATGACTTGTTCAGCGAGATCCGTACGTTGCTGACGGTAGGTCAGCCCGTTGCTAATGCCAGCTCACCTGCACTAGACCTGCACATAGCATTTTTACGGGATTTGATTACTCGCAGTGGTGTTCCCTTGGTTGAAATTCCCCCAGTCCCGGATGGATATCAATTTGTGGCATGCCTGACGCACGATGTGGACCACCCTGCGATCCGCCGACACAAATGGGATCACACCATGTTCGGTTTTTTGTATCGAGCTACGTTTGGTTCGTTGCGAAGTGTACTTCGCGGAAGAATGTCGGTCCGAAATATGTTCAAGAACTGGGCGGCGGCACTAAAGCTTCCGTTCGTCCACTTCGGTCTGATGAAGGATTTCTGGCGCAACTTTGACGATCGCTATATGGAATTGGAAAAAGGTCTTCGCTCCACCTTTTTCGTGATTCCGTTTGGTGGACGAGCGGGAAATACATCGAGCGGACCGGCTCCCTCGATTCGCGCGGCTCAGTACGGCGCGCAGGACATCGCCGGGGCAATCCAGAAGTTGACAGCGGCGGGCTGCGAAGTCGGATTGCACGGAATTGATGCCTGGATGGATAGCGCGGAAGGCCGCCGGGAGCTAGACGAAATCCGGCGTGTGACAGGAGTGTCCGAAGTCGGAGTGCGAATGCACTGGCTCTATTACGACCAGCAATCGCCCGCGACGTTGGAGGCGGCTGGAGCGTCTTACGATTCGACGTTTGGCTATAACGAGACGGTGGGGTATCGCGCCGGCACCACGCAAGTTTACAAGCCGCTCGATGCGAATCAATTGCTCGAACTACCGCTACACATCATGGACACGGCTTTTTTTTATCCCAGTCATCTTGCGCTTTCAGAATCGCAGGCAAAGAAACTGCTCGCCCTTATGTTGGACAATGCAGTCCGCCGGGGAGGTACGCTGACGGTCAATTGGCATGATCGCAGCCTCGCGCCGGAAAGATTGTGGGGCGCATTTTATTCTGACTTGATTCAGGACTTGAAGCACCGCAATGCATGGTTTGCAACCGCGGGACAGGCGACTGCTTGGTTTCGAAAACGTCGTTCGGTGCGGTTCCAGTCAGAGGGTATCGCTCCAGGTGCGGTGAAGGCTAGGGTTGGGGTTGACCAACGCGACAATCTTCCTGCTTTGCGATTGCGAATCTATAACGCGCGGAAGTTGGGCTCGATCAACGCTCAAGATGGTGATTCATATTTTGACACGGTTCTCGGGGGAAAAATTGAAACCAGCATTCCCTCCGCGGCGGCGAGATGAATAGCCTGGCGGGCAATATCGCAAGCCCGGAAAGTGGTTTGCCAGACCATGATGGATTCATTGTTGGTCCGGATGATCGGATACTGGTGACAGGCGCTGCCGGTTTTATAGGATCTCGGGTGCTGCAGAACCTACTGGATCGTGGGTTCCGTAACCTGGCTTGTTTTGTCAGACCGTCCAGCGAGATGGCCAGTATTGAAACGATGATCGAGCGCAGGCCAGCCGGCTCGCAAATCGAAGTGCGGAGCGGAAATCTATTGTCTCGGGCGGATTGCGAAGAAGCGGTCAAGGATGTGGCCGTCATTCTTCACCTAGCAGCCGGAACCGGCGAGAAGTCTTTTCCCGACGCTTTCTTGAATTCGGTGGTGGCGACCCGAAACCTTCTTGAGGCCAGCCTGCGATTTGGGAGCTTGCGACGATTCGTGCTGGTTAGTTCGTTCGCCGTTTACTCAAATCGCGAAAAACCGCACGGAAGGATTTTGGACGAGTCGTGTCCAGTGGACGAACATCCGGAACTTCGCGGCGAGGCTTACTGTTTCGCCAAAGTCAGGCAAGAGCAGCTCGTCGCTGAATACGGCAAGAAAGCTGGAATCCCGTACGTCCTGGTGCGACCGGGCAGTGTTTATGGAGCGAAGGGGGATATTACCGGGCGTGTGGGCATCGGCGCATTCGGACCGTTCTTGCATCTCGGCGGCTCGAACACGATACCCTTCACATATGTTGAAAATTGCGCGGAGGCGATTGTATTGGCTGGATTGGTAAAAGGAGTTGATGGCGAAGCGTTTAACGTGGTGGACGACGATCTACCCTCCAGCCGTCAGTTTTTGCGTCTTTACAAAAGGAGCGCAAAAAACTTCAAGTCGATTTATGTGCCGCACGCGGTCAGTTATGCGCTTTGCTATTTATGGGAGAAGTATTCGAAATGGTCTCACGGACAATTGCCGCCGGTATTCAATCGCAGGCGCTGGCATACGGAGTGGAAAAAGACGCGGTACAGCAACGAGAAATTGAAGACCAAACTGGGATGGAAGCCGCGGATATCTACTGCAGATGGGCTCCGACGGTATATTGAGGCCTGCACGCGCGATGGACGACATGCTTAAAGTCGCCATCGTAGGATGCGGCAAGATAGCGGATTTTCATGCCTTGCAGATCCAGCGGATAGCCGGATGTGAAATTGTCGGGGTCTGCGATCGTGAGCCGCTCATGGCCAAGCAACTCTACGAGCGGTTTCCAGTCAAACAATACTTTACGGATCTGGCAGAACTTCTCGATACGGCCCGACCGGACGTTGTTCACATCACCACACCGGCGGAAAGCCACTTCGATGTCGCAAAGTTCTGTTTGGAGCAAGGCTGTAGCGTTTACGTTGAGAAGCCTTTCACCTTATATGCGGAGGAAGCTGAACAGCTGGTGAACCTGGCCGAGGCAAAGCGGGTCAAGCTAACGGTCGGCCACAACGACCAATTCAGCCACGTAGCGCGACGGATGAGAGCGCTGGTAGAGAGTGGCTACTTGGGTGGCGCTCCCGTGCACATAGAGAGCTACTACACTTACGACCTAGGCGATCCAAGCTATGCGCGGGCCTTGCTCGGCGACAAGAACCATTGGGTGCGAAGGTTACCCGGCAAGCTACTCCAGAACGTCATCAGTCACGGTATTGCAAGAATCGCAGAATTCATGACCAGCGATTCCCCGCAGGTAATCGCGCACGGCTTCGTCAGCTCGCTTCTGAAGCAGATTGACGAGAGCGAGATTGTGGACGAGCTTCGAGTGATTGTCAGCGAAGAGCAGGGGACGACGGCGTATTTCACATTCTCGTCCCAAATGAAGCCGGCGATGCATCAGCTTCGGCTGTACGGTCCGAAAAACGGGATCATTCTTGACCAGGACCATGAAATCTTGATTCGCCTGCGGGGGCAGAAGTTCAAGAGCTACGCAGATATGTTCATTCCTCCCGCACTGTTTGCGAAGCAACACCTCGGAAACCTACTTAACAACGTTCGGCTATTTCTGGGCCGGGATTTTCATATGGACTCCGGCATGAAGTATCTCATTGAGTCATTTTACCGTTCGGTGCGGGAGGACGGCCCCGTGCCCATTCCTTATCGTGAGATCCTGATCACAGCGAGAATTATGGACGACATATTTCAACAGCTGAGCTCTGACCGATACCGCGATCATTTCGGAGAGCAGCCGCAGCCCGTTCCATCCGAATAACCGTCTCGCAACTGCGAACGATGATGAGCAGCTTGCGCACAGTATTCGAGCAGTTTGGAGCGAATTGATACGATGTCCTCTTTTGCCGCACTAATCGCTTGGTTTTTGCTTCTGCTGGTCCTGCTCTGCTGGGATCCAGCTAAAGAGCCGAAGACCTCGCTCGCTCTGTGGGTCCCGGTGATTTGGATTTCCATCGCCGGCTCGCGACTGCCCGGCCAATGGCTTGGTGGCGGAGTGAGCGCGATCCAAGCCCAAGCATTTGAAGAAGGAAACCCTATTGATCGCACTGTATTCTTCGTACTCATCTTCCTAGCCCTCGCCATTTTGGCTTCGCGGCCCTTCAACTGGGGTGGATTCTTCGTGCGCAACACCGCTCTGATTGCACTTGTTTCTTTTGCAGCGTTAAGCGTTTTATGGTCCGATTTTCCCTTCATTTCGTTCAAGCGATGGTTCCGAGACTTCGGCAATTATGCCGTAGTTCTTGTAGTGCTTTCTGACCCACGGCCTCTGGAAGCCGTGCGGACGGTGCTTCGACGTCTCTGCTATTTGTTGGTCCCATTGTCTGTTCTACTCATCAAGTATTTCCCCAGCTTGGGTAAACAATATTCTGACTGGACGGGTGCTGGTTATTACGTGGGAGCGACAACCGGCAAGAATATGCTGGGAGCCGTGGCAATGGTTGCTGTGATCTATTTCTTCTGGGACACGGTGACACGCTGGTCTGAGCGGAGAGAAGGCCGCACGAAACGAATAATTTTTGTTAACCTCACGTTTATCGCCATGGCTTTGTGGTTGCTGAATCTTGCACACAGCGCGACCTCCAGCGTCTGCATGGCAATTGGCTGCTTGGTGATCGTGGGGGCCCGGAGCAAATGGACCAAGCGTCACCCCGATCTGTTCATGGTTTTGATTCCAGCGTCTTTTTTTCTGTACCTAATCCTGGCGTTCGGCTTCGATCTAAACGGGGAATTGGCCAGGCAGCTGGGGCGAGATCCGACGCTCACCGATAGAACTGGAATATGGAAGCTCGTTCTAAGCATGCACACAAACCCGCTGCTTGGCGCAGGCTACGAAAGCTTTTGGTTGGGTCCTCGTCTGCAACAAATCTGGAAAGTTTTCGGCCATATCAATGAGTCCCATAACGGTTATCTTGAGGTTTATCTTAATTTAGGCTTGATCGGAGTGTTTCTGCTTAGCTGGCTGATCGTTACCAGCTATCGGAACATCTGCAGGCAATTCACTTCTTCTCACGCTTGGGCCTCGCTCGCGGTAACTTTTTGGACCATTACGCTTTTTTATAATATGACTGAGGCGGCATTTAAGGCTCATTTGATGTGGGACATATTCCTTCTGGCGGCGATCGCCGTTCCTGTACCGGCCGAAACTTCCGTCCGTGCATTGGCTCCGCTTGAGGTTGCTGGTCGCACCGCAACGCCGCTCGGAGTTCGGCTTCGAGGACGCCAATTCAACGTTCCGAATCAAATGTATGGTCGATCAAACCGGGAGCTCGGTCCACGAAAACCGCGGGCGATATCGCATAGGCACAAAACAGAGGTTTGAATCGGGAACAAAACAATTAATTCCTAGCAGTGTGAAGACTCGTGGGACGAAACCCCTCTCCAAACATCTTAAGGGATGATGGAAAACGGGCTTACGAAACAGTTAAATGAATGATCGGAAGTGATGACCCCAACGGACTATTCCCAACCCTCTTGCGCCGGCGCTAGGCAAACTCGGGAAAAGTGAATGAATTCAGTTAAGGCTTATATTAAGTCGTGCACAACAGTGACGGTACGACGCGCTGTCCGTGATCTTGCGACGGAAGCGCTGGTTTATCGTAGGCATTGGTACGCAATGAGAAAAGTGCCGCGGTTCCTTCGAAGCCTTCCACTGAAGCTGAATCTGGGTTGCGGACCGAATTACAAAAAAGGATGGGTGAATATCGATTTGTTCTCTGTGGCTTCGGACCTTCAACTTGACCTACGTAGGCATTGGCCGTTCCCCGACGGTAGCGCGACACATGTTTACAGCGAGCACGCATTCGAGCACTTCGAATTTTCCGAAGAAGTGCCGCATTTGCTGTCGGAATCACTACGGGTACTTCAGGGAGCGGGTGTATTGGATATAGGGGTACCAGACACGGAATGGGCTATTCACGCGTATGGCAATCCAGAGCACGATTATTGGAGGCACGCTCCAACATGGCATCCTGGAGAGTGCGAAACCCAGTTAGACCATATTAATTATCATTTCCGCCAAGGCGAGCAACACAAATATGCGTGGGACGAGGAGACTCTGAGCAATTTACTGCATCGGTCGGGTTTCGAATGTATAAGCCGTCGAGCCTTTGACGCCACATTGGATACCGAATCGAGGAGAATAGGAACGCTCTATATAAGGGCGTTTAAACCGAGCGCAGTCTCTTCAGTGGTTGAAAATAAGTGCGCTGCGCTACGATAGATTAATATGCAGCAACAGATAGCCTAGGGAAGTTGCTAAAAAGCTCGTGGCCCAGACCGTGCGATCGATTTGTAGAGCAGACCTTCATTCCGGGCAACCAGCCGGAACCTAAGAGACTCACCGGGCAAAACACTAAGTGGTCGAGGATTAGATTAATTTACTACAACCGTAAGATTGGTTGGAGGGAGGGGCGGTTGCGTCCCAGCGCCTCCGGTTTGTAGTGGGTCCGGGTATGTGTAAGGCGTGTATCCCGGCATCGCGGTAAAGAAGTAATCGCGACCGGATACGATGATGTTGGATGTGGCTTCGTCTGTATTAAGCACCGGGTTAGGTAATGCTGAACCTGAATTGTTCCATGCGTAGCACCCGTTCACGACTTGATTGTGGACCAGGCATGGTTGATCGCGGAAAGGATAGCTACCACCATTTGAGTCAAAGTTTCTAGTTGCGGTGTCTCCCGCAGCCAGGGCGTTGCAAGTGGCGTTTGAAATAGCTGGAGTATCGGGATTGGCGGCACAAAATCCGTAGGGTGTCGCGCTAGGAGCTGTGCCGCCAATCCCGATACTCCAGCTATTTCAAACGCCACTTGCAACGCCC
>Ga0102924_1004417_pt1 | contig 14179 bp, 12 predicted proteins | sample PaiPotPPM11metaG_FD_80116 | JGI IMG/M metagenome (GOLD analysis project Ga0102924, IMG submission 80116) | Iron sulfur acid spring bacterial and archeal communities from Banff, Canada, to study Microbial Dark Matter (Phase II) - Paint Pots PPM... ... | reverse complement strand
GTGCCGGGCCTGGACATCTTGTCGTACTACACGCAGCCCGCGGTGATGACCGCGCCGGGGCGATACGCGCCGCTGCTGGCGCCGCTGCCGCGTGACATCGCGGGCCTGGCCGCCGTGGGCCAGGGGCTGATGATCCACGAGCACATGGCCGAGGAGGGCTACGGGGTGACGCTGAGCGAGGCCGACCGGGCCAGCGTGCACACCCGCCCGGTGGAGCAGATGCTGGCCCAGATAATGGCCCGCGACGACCGCCCGCTGGAGGCGCCGCGCGAGCCCGCGGGCCGGCTGGCGGTCAACTGCCGCCACTTCACGGTGCTGATGACGGCGGCGCTGCGGGCCAAGCGCATCCCGGCCAGGGCGCGCTGCGGGTTCGGCGGGTACTTCGGCGGCGACACGTTCGAGGACCACTGGGTGTGCGAGTTCTGGAACGCCGGGCTGGAGCGCTGGGTGCTGGTGGACGCGCAGATCGACGAGCGGCAGCGGGGCTGGTTCCCGATCGACTTCGACGTGACTGACGTGCCCCGCGACCGGTTCCTGGTCGGCGGGCAGGCCTGGGCCAGTTACCGGGCCGGGCAGGCCGACCCGGACAAGTTCGGGCTCAGCCTGATCAAGGAGTCGGGGGACTGGTGGATCGCGGCCAACCTGATGCGCGACGCGGCGGCGCTGCTCAACGTGGAGTTGCTGCCGTGGGATGTGTGGGGGGCGATGCCGGGGCCGGACGACCGGATCGACACCGACCTGGCCGCGCTGTTCGACCGGCTGGCCGAGCTGACGCTGGAGCCGGACGCCGGGCTGGCTGCGCTCCGCGAGCTGGTCGAGGGCGACGAGCGGCTGCGGGTGCCTTCGCGGGTCCGTAACGCGGTCCGCGGCCGCCTGGAGGCGATCGGATGAACGTGCTTCCTGGGCAGCTCTGGCGTCTGGACGCCCGCGCTTCGTCATCACGGGCCACCTCCGCGACACTGGCGGATGAGGGAACGCTCGGGCGCGATGAGTTCCGGCCCCGCCGCCGGTATGTACTGACGAGTTCGCCGGAATACCCCAGGCGAGCCGATGACGAGGGAGAATCCGATGTCAGACATCCGCACGGAAGACGAGGCCGCCATCCAGGCCGTACTGGCTGACTCCTACAAGGCGTGGGAGGCGGGCGACGCCGACGGCATGGTCGCCAGCTACACCGCCGACGCGACCGCCATCTTGCCGGGCTCGCTCCGCGGCAGCCGTGATGTGATCCGCGACAACATGGCCCTGGCCTTCGAGGGGCCGCTCAAGGGCAGCTCGACCTACAACAAGCAGCTCAGCCTGCGCTTCGTCGGCCGGGAGGCGGCGATCGTCGTCAGTGAATCCGGCATCCTGCTCGCCGGCGAGACCGAGGTTCCGGAGGCCAGAAAGGTGAACGCGACCTGGGTTTTCGAGAAGCGGGAGGGCCAGTGGCTGATCGCCGCTTACCACAACAGCCCGGTGCGGGCGTGACGACGAAGGTAGAGGATTTCGATCGCCGGGTCGAACCGTTCCGGACGGAGTTGCTGGCGTTCTGCTACCGGATGCTCGGCTCGGCTCACGACGCCGAGGACCTGGTCCAGGACACCTACCTGAGGGCGTGGCGGGCGCGGGAGCAGTACGACGAGACCCGCAGCTCGCTGCGCACCTGGCTGTACCGGATCGCGACCAATGCCTGCCTGACCGCATTGGAGGTCCGCGGCCGCCGGCCCCTGCCGTCGGGGCTGGTGGCCGCGTCGGACCCGCTCGGGCCGCTGGTCCGGGGAGAGAACGCCACCTGGCTCCAGCCGTTGCCGGACTCGTTGCTGGACGCGGGCGATCCGGCTCGAGCGGTGATCGACCGCAGCAGCCTGCGCCTGGCGTTCGCCGCCGCCCTGCAGCACCTGTCGGCGCGTCAGCGCGGTGCGCTGATCCTGCGTGACGTGCTCAGCTTCTCCGCATCCGAGGCAGCGGAGATCCTCGGCACCACCGTCGTATCGGTGAACAGTTCCCTGCAGCGGGCGCGTACCCGGGTGAAGGACGCCGGGGTCCGGCAGGAACGTCCCAGCGAGCCGTCCGCCGCCGAGCAGCGCGCCTGGGTCGATCGTTACATGCGGGCGTTCGAGCATGCCGACATCGAGGGTCTCAAGCGGCTGCTCACCGAGGACGTGCTCATGGAGATGCCGCCGATGATCAACTGGTTCACGGGCCCCGGCAACTACGGCCTGTTCATGGAGTGGGTCTTCGAGAAGGGCGGAAAGGACTGGCGCCTGGAGGCCGTCGCGGCCAACGGCCAGCCAGGGTTCGCCGCCTACCGGCGCGCCGGTGACGGATACGAGCTGCACACGCTCCAGGTCTTCACCGTCACGGCCGCGGGCATCAGCCGGAACTCGGTGTTCCAGGATTCCGAGGTCTTCGCGTCTTTCGGCCTGGCGGCCCGGCTCGACGGCTGAGCGCTCGACGCCTGAGCGCTCGACGCCTGAGGGCCGACCCCTGCGGGTCAGGCGCTCGCGGCCCGCAGCTCGGCGGCCGCGCCATGGGTGAGGGGCTCGCCGTGACCGAAGCAGGCGACCACGGTGTCCAGCGCGGCCAGGCGGTCAAGCGAGGCGGCGGCCTGGGCGCGGTCGACGTTGAAGATGCCGCAGATGACGGTCCCGTCGGGACGGCGCGCCGCGGCGTCGCCAGTGAACAGGACCTGGTGGCGGGGCAGGTAGACGGCGATGCTGCCCGGCGTGTGGCCGGGCACGGCCACCACCACGGCACCGTCGCCGAAGCCGAGCTCGTCGCCGTCGGTGACCTCGCGATCGACCCGCGGCGGGATCACCGGCTGAGCCGGCCCCTGGCTGACGATCTGGGCATGGAGGGGCCGTTCCCACTCGGCCAGGTCGGGCGCGGGCCCGGCCGCCGCGCCGGTGATGAACGGCGCGTCGGCGTGATGGGCGAGCACCTCGACGTCGCCCCACCCGGCGATGTCGGCCGCGGCGCCGACGTGGTCGGGATGGAAGTGGGTCAGCACCAGCCGTCGCAGGTCGGCGGGCTGGTGTCCACTCTGGCCGATCGCCTCGGCGATCAGCGGCGCGGAGCCGGGCAGCCCGGTGTCGATGAGGGTCAGCCCGTCCGGGTCACGCCACAGGTAGGCGTGCCCGACCGGAAGGCGTATGAAGTACAGGCGCGGCACCAGCTCCACGAGGTCCATGTGGCAACGGTAGAGACCGGCCAGGCGGGCCTGTGCAGCCGTTCTGCCGCTGGCAGAGCTCGGCAGCCCAGTTGAGTATTCGTGCGGATGTCGCGGCTCGCCCAGCGTGGAAGCGTCATCGCCATGAGCCAGCACGTGAATCCCGCCCTGCTGTCAGATTGTCTGGGCTGCTCGGCGCCGCTCGGGGCGGACGCCACGGACTTCTGCCCCGATTGCGGTCCCAGGGTCACTGACCAGCAGGCGGCCCGGCTGCGCTGGATCGTCTGGGAGCTTGCCCGCCTTGATGCCGCGCGAGACCAGGTCGTGGCTGAACGGGCGGCAATCTTCGCCAGCATCCGGACCGTGCGCCTGGCGGGTGCGGCCGGCCTGGCCCCGCAGGCTCCGGCAGTCAGCCCGGTGTTCTCCACTGAGGGCCTCTGGTATCCGGGGCCGGGCCGGGCCGCCGCAGGCCCGGTGCGTGAGCTGGCCCGGCACAGGCCCGAGCTGTCTCGCGCGACGGCGGCGAACCTGCTGCTCGGGGTCGGCGGGCTGCTGCTGGTCATAGCGGTGGCCGCGTTCACCGCGGTCAGCTGGGGCATGATCGGGGCCGCAGGCCGGGTCGGGATCTTGTTCCAGGCGGCAGTCATCGCGCTCGCGGCGCCCCGTCCGCTAATCCAGCGGGGCCTGCGGGCCACCGCCGAGTCGGTGGCTGGCGTCGGCCTCGCGCTCACCGTCGCGGTCGCCTGGCTGGCCGGTGACCTGATCCCGCACGGTGCCGGCGGCGCCGGCCTTGGCCTGGCCGCCGCGGCCTGCGCGGTGCTGGCCGCGGGCTGGGCCGCCTACGGCGCCGCGCTGGAGCTGCGCGGCCCGCGGCTGGCCGCGATCGGGCTGGCCCAGCTCCCCGCTCCGCTGGGGTTGGCGGCGATAACGCACTGGGCACCCGCCGTGGCGCTGGGACTCGTCCTGACGGCGGCTGGCGACGTGGTGCTCGCGAGCTGGCGGCGCCGAGCAGCCGGGCACCTCATCGCCGCTGTGTCGGCCATCGTCACCGGCAGTTCCGCCGTGATCGTGGCCAGCGTTGTGGCCGCTTACGAGCCTGCCCCGCTCGCGTCGTTCACGCTGGCGGCCGTATTCGCCGTGGCCGCCGTCACCGCGGCCCTGGGCGCGCGACTCGCCGGCGCCCCTAAGGTGGCCAGCCTGATCACCCTGGCCGCGGGCGTGCTGGCCGGGGTGGCGCTGGCGCTGCCCGCCGCGACCCGGCTGCCGGCCGGCTGGCCGGTCGGCGCGTTCGCCGTCGCCGGGGCGGCCGTGGCCGCGGGCGGCTGGTACTGGGCCCGGCGGCGGCCTGGCCCGGCGGAGCCGGCCGATCAGCTAGCGCCCGGAGCCCCGGCCAGCGCCTGGCCGCTGGCGGCCGGCGGGGCGGCGGTACTCGCCGTCGCCGCGATCGCGGTGGCGCCGGCCGCTATCGCCGGGCTGGGCTACCCGCTGTCGCTGCTCGGCCACGCCTGGAGCGGCCCGTCCCTGTCGGGCCGGGCCGGGCTCTGGCCGACCGCGCTCTGGCACGAATGGCCGGCTGCCCCCGGCGTGCTCGCCCTGGCCGCCATCGCCTGCTGGCTGTTCCCGATACCGCGCGGGTCAGCGCTATCCCGGATGCGCGCCGTGGCGCTGACCGTCGCGGCGCTGGCCGCAGGGTCGGTGCCGGTGGCGGCGAGCCTGCCCGGATGGGCCGCCCTGGTCCTGGTCACCGCGCTGGCGGCGGCGCTGCTCGGCGTGGGATCGCTAGCGGCCGACCCGGTTGTCGCCAAGACCGCGGCCATCGAGGGCATGATCCTCGCGGTGATCGCGGCGCTGTGGTCACTGACCGGCCCGGCGGTAACGATCGCCGAGCTGGCCGTGCTGGCCGTCATCCTCGCGGCGGCAGCCGCCAGGCCGCGGTCGGTGCTGCCAGAGATCCTGGCCACAGCGGGCGCGGCGGCCACCCTGGCTGGCCTGGCGCTGGCGGCGTCGCTGGCCGGCGGGCTGCCCGCCAGAGACGCGGCCTTCGCTGTCGCGAGCGTTGCCGTGGCGGCGGCCGGCGCGGCGACATTGCTGCGCCGGGCGCGCCCGGTCCAGGCCCTGGTGCTTGACGTATTCGCCGGATGCGCCGTCGTGCTCGCGGCCGGGATGGCCGCCCAGCGCGCTGACACGCTAGCTGTCCTGGCCACGGCCGCGGCGGTGCTGGCTAGCACCACCGCGTGGCGGCGCGACGGGCGGCGGCGGGTGGCCACCGTGGCGGCGGCCACCGTGGCGGCAGCCACGGCGCTGGCCTCCCAGGGCGGCCATCTCCTGCTGGCCGCGTCCCTGCCTTACCGCGGCCTCATCCGGCCCTGGCATGGCAGCCTGGCGGCGTCCCCTGGCCAGCCCGGCTGGACGGCGGCCCATGCGGGCGGCCTGCCGCTCGCCTGCGCGGTGCTGGCGGCCTGCGCCGCGGCGGCGGTCACTGCCAGCGGCGCCTGGCGCGGCCGGCGGGGCAGCCTCGACGCCCTGGCCATCGCCCTGCCGGTGGTCGCGGCCCCGGCGGGCGCCGCGGCGGGCCTGGGGTACGGCGCCATGACCGCGATCCTGCTCGCCCTCACGCTGGCGCTGACCGCGTGGACGGCGGCGGGCCGCAGCCTCGCCCCCGGCGCGGCGGCGCTGGCATCGGCGCAGCTCACCATCGCCTGGGCCGCCGCCGCGATCGTGCCCACCCTCCTCGTGCTTGGCTGCCTGGCATCGGCCTGCGCGGTGTGCGCGTGGCGGGCGAAACTGCCTGCCGTGCGGGCCGGCACGGCGGCCCTGGCGGTGATCTACGCGGGCGCCCTGGCCGGCTTGTCGGGCCTGGCGGCCGACCTCCCTGCCTGGCAGGCCGGCCTAGCGGTGATCGGGGCGGCTCTCGCGGCGCAGCTCGCGGCGGCCCGGCTGGCCCGGCACCGCCCGCGGCTGAGCCTGGTCGTTGAGATCACCGGCTGGCTGGTCGCCGCAGCCGGGTGCGCGCCGTGCCTCAGCACGCCGCACCATGGCGCCGTCGCCCTGGCCGTCACTGGCGCTGGCTGCCTCGGCGTGGCCCTGCGCCCGGACCGGCGGGCCTGGCTGTGGGCGGGCCTGGTGCTGGGCCAGACAGCGCTTTGCCTGTGGCTGGCGTCGCTGGGCGTGAGTGCGCCCGAGCCCTACACGGTGCCCGCGGCGGCCATCGTGACCGCGTTCTGCCGGTTCCGCTCAGGCCGCCGGCCAGGAGAAAGCTCCTGGGTAACCTACGGCCCGGGCCTGGCCGTCCTGCTCGGGCCGAGCCTGATCGTGTCGCTGCCAGATCCCGGCTGGGCGCGGCCACTGCTGCTCGGCGTGGCGGCGGTCGCGATAATCCTGGCCGGGGCGAGGACGAGGCTGCAGGCACCGCTGGCCATCGGTGCGGCCGTGGCCGTGCTGGACGCCGGGCATGAACTTGCCTCGGCGATCAGCCACCTCAGCGGACTGGTGCCGGGCTGGGTGCCGCTCGCGCTGAGCGGCGCGGTGCTGGTCACCATTGGCGCCACCTACGAGGCCCGCTTGCGGAACCTGAGGGCCCTGCGGAAGGCGTTCGCCGGCCTGCGCTGACCACGTCGCCAAGGTCAGGGGATCGAGACGGATGCCGGCACCGTTGGCTGCTGCCGGTGCCGCCGCCAGTTGCGCGCCAGCTTGACGAGGCGGATCACCACCCAGACGGCGAACCCATCGATCAGCAGGCTGATGAGAACAGCACCGACGGCGATTCCGTCGCTGTCGATCAGCGCTTCGCCCAGCCCCCACCGCCACATCGGCTCGCGGACCCGGAATGACCTGCCGAGCGGGACCACGTCCGGCCAGGTCGCCTCGACGCCCGCGCCGCCAGTCTCCATGATGCCGATAGTGCTGGTCTGGCAGTCGTACTGAGTGCAGTTGGTCTGGTAGGAGACCGGGTCAAAGGCGACCGTGTTCCCGGCGCCGGCCAGGTAGGCCACCCCGTCGAATACGGCAGGCACGCTGACCACCGCCACGACGAGGATCAGCAGCATCCCAGTCCAGCGCAACGCCCAGGAGACCCAGTGCCGGGGCGGATAGTGGTGGGCATGCGGCCGACTCGGGTGGCGTGCGGCGAGCGAGGCGGCCTGCGCCCGGACCGCGGGTGGCCTGCGTCGCAAGAGCATGGTGTCCGCCACCGCGGCGGCGATGCAGACGATAGTCAGGGCGCCGAGCCCGATGATCATGGCCTGGAACCAGGACGGCGGCGGCGTCCCCTGCGACTGCGCGCTTGAGGAAGCGCCGACGCCTAGCAAGAACGCGATGAAGCTAGTGGCGCCCGCTCGGCCCCAGCCCTGGCGATGGTGCAGCAACCGCACCGCGGCGGCCACATCCGCGGAGGGACTGCCCTCAGGCTCTGGTGGCATCGCGGTCATGAGCGGTCACGGCTCCCTCATTGTTCTCATCCCCGGGGCGGTCCATTCCGTGCCGCCTCGTTCCACACGCCCAGCGGAGCGGCCGCGATTCGGTCTCCTGCCTTTGGCGCCATGCGCCGGGTCGCCTTCTCGGTTCCCCGACGACCTCGTCGTCGTCGTCAAGATCCGGTGTCTCGGATAGTCGTGCCAGGCACCGCGATCTAGCTTCGCGCGTCCGCCATGAGCTATGTTGATCAAGGAAATGCCGGGGCAAAGGCGCCGCCGTCATTGGAGGTTGGTATGCATGTCAATGCTGGTGACACTGCCTGGGTGCTGACCTCGACGGCTCTGGTCTTCTTCATGATGCCGGGACTGGCGCTGTTTTACGGAGGGCTGGTAGGCGCGAAGAACGTGATCGCGACGATGGTCCAGTCCTTCGTGGCGATCGGTCTGATCAGTTTGCTGTGGGTGATCGTTGGGTACTCGCTGGCGTTCGGCGCTGATCACGGGGGGGTGATCGGCAGCCTGCAGAACGTGCTGCTGCGTGGCGTCAACGGCACGCCGAACAGCTATGCACCCACGATTCCGTCGCTGGTGTACATGGCGTTCCAGATGATGTTCGCCGTCATCACCCCGGCGCTCATCGCCGGGGCGTTCTGCGAGCGGATGAGCTTTCGCGGCTACCTGGTCTTCATCGGCCTGTGGTCCCTGATCGTCTACAGCCCGTTCGCGCACGCCGAGTGGGGCGGGGGGTTTCTCGGCTCGGGCGGCCTGCACGCGATCGACTTCGCCGGGGGCTCAGTGGTCCATGAGCTAGCTGGGGCGGCGGCGCTCGCCACTGCCCTCTACCTGAGGCGAAGCCACCCGCTGGACCGGCCCCACAACGTGCCGATGGTGCTGCTCGGCGCCGGGATCTTGTGGTTTGGCTGGTTCGGCTTCAACGCGGGCAGTGGGCTGTCCGCCGGACAGGTCGCCGGCTATGCGCTGGTGAACACCCAGCTAGGAGCCTGTACAGCGATGCTCGTCTGGATGGGCATCGAGTGGTGGCGCCGCCGCAAACCATCGGGCGTGGGCATCGCTTCCGGTGCCGTCGCCGGCCTGGCCGCGATCACACCCGCGTCGGGTTACGTGCCGCCGTGGGCGGCGATCATCATCGGCGCCGCGGCGGGGCTGCTCTGCTACGGTGCCGTCCACCTGAAGGACATATTCCACTACGACGATTCCCTCGACGTAGTCGGCGTGCACATGGTCGGCGGCGCGATAGGGGTCATCCTCACCGGCGTGTTCGCCAGCCTCGCCGTGAACGCCGCCGGCGAGGCCGGGGGCTGGACCCAGCTCGGCCGCCAGGTGGTGCTAGCCGTCGCCGGGATCGCCTACCCGTTCGTCATGACCTGGATCATCCTGTGGGTCACCGACCGAACCGTGGGGCTGCGGGTGGGCCCGTCAGACGAGGCGGGCGGCCTCGATCTCAGCGAGCACGGCGAAGTCGCCTACCGGCTGGCAGAGCCAGGAGCCAACATGGAGAGCGACAGCGTGGCCGCTGCTCCGGGCTCGCCCCAGGCAACCGAAGCGCAGTAAGCCAACGGACAAATGACCCGCAAATGATCAAGGCCCGGCCGCCGTAACCGACGACCAGGCCCTCGACCTGCTACAACACCTGTAGCCCCGACCGGATTTGAACCGGCGCTACCGCCTTGAGAGGGCGGCGTCCTGGGCCGCTAGACGACGGGGCCAGGAAACACTCTCCCTGTGCGTCAGGCCGGGCCAGCAGGGCTGGCGGCGCAGGCCGCACGAAGAACGACCGGGAAGGACAGGCACCAGGTCCGCCATCCGAAGTCGCGAAGCAAGGTTAGCGCACCATCCACAGGCCCGCCAAACCAGTCGCGACCGCCCACGTCAGCGGCCGCCCCGCGGCCCGGCCCGGACCCGCCCCTGATTAATCGCGGCAAATCCTGGTACGTAGCTCCACATGTTGGCATTCATCATTGTCCTGATCGTCATAGGACTCATCGCCGGCCTGGTCGCCCGGCTGCTGGTGCCGGGCCGCGACCGCATCGGCATCATCGGGACGATCCTGCTCGGGATCGTCGGATCCTTCGTGGGCGGCTTCCTCCAGCGCCTGGTCGAGGGACACGGGATCGAGGTCCATCACTTCCAGGCCTCGGGCATCATCGGGTCGATCATCGGCGCCATCGTCGTGCTGCTGATCCTGAGGGTCAGCGGGATGGAGCGCGGCCACCGCCGCTCGACCCGGCGCCGCTGGATCTGACCGCGGAAAGCACGACCGCGCAAAGCACGACCGCGGAAGTACCACAACCGCGGAAAGAAAAAAGCGCGGGCGCCCAAGAAGAAGGGCGTCCGCGCTGGCCAGCAGGCTGGCTGGGGTACCAGGACTCGAACCTAGACTAACGGGGCCAGAACCCGTCGGGCTGCCAATTACCCCATACCCCATGGGAGCGCGCCATCAGTGCCAAGCGCGCCTGAGCAGTGTAGCCGAACCGGGAGGCGGGGGCCAAAGCGTTCCCGCACCCGGCCGATGACCTCCCGGTTCACGGCCGGTCGACTTCAGGGCCGCTCGACTTCAGGGCCGGTCGACCACCGGGTTGGTCAGTGTCCCGATGTTCTCGATCGTCACCGACACCTCGTCGCCCGGCTCCAGGGGGCCGACGCCCTCCGGGGTCCCGGTCAGCAGCACGTCGCCCGGCAGCAGGGTCATGACCGACGTGACGAAACTCACCAGCGCCGGGATGTCGTGCAGGAGCAGCGAGGTCCGCGACTGCTGACGCTTCTCGCCGTTCACCGTGGTCGTGATCTCCAGGTCGCCCGGGTCCAGGTCGGTCTCGATCCACGGCCCAAGCGGGCAGAAGGTGTCAAAGCCCTTGGCCCTGGCCCACTGGCCGTCCTTGGCCTGGAGGTCGCGGGCGGTCACGTCGTTGGCGCAGGTGTAGCCGAAGATCGCGTCCTTGGCCTCCTCGGGCGCGAGCCCGTGGGCGGGCTTGCCGATCACGACGGCCAGCTCGCCTTCGAAGTCCACCCGCTGGGACAGGTCCGCGGGCCGCTGGATGGCCTCGTCGGGGCCGATGACGGCGGTGGCCGGCTTGAGGAAGATGATCGGCTCGGCGGGGACCTCGTTGCCCAGCTCGCGCGCGTGCGCGGCGTAGTTCCGGCCGATGGCCACGATCTTGCCTGGTACCACGGGGGTGAGCAGGCGGACCTCGTCGAGCTGGAAGCGGGCCCCGGTCAGCCGGATGGACTCGATGGCCCCCAGGGGGTGGCCGGCCAGCTCGGCCACCACCGGACCGCTGGCCGCGGACTCGGCCCCGTTGCCGCGGGTGCTGTCGGGTATGGGATTGCCCACGACTCCGTACCGGCCGGACTCGCCATCAACCGTGAACCTTACGATGCGCATGTCGGGAGCCTACTGAGGCACGCGCTCAGTCTTCCGCCCGGTCCAGCTCTTCCTGCTCCGCGAGCCGCACCCGCAGTAACGCGGCGGCCGAAGCGTGCACGGCGTACAGCGGCGCGCCGGGGCTGTGCCGCTCGCGGAAGTTGCCGCGCCGCCGGGCGTGCCACCATCCGGTGGGATCGCGCCAGATGTGCCAGCCGGGGTAGGCGCGGCGGATTTCGCCGATCACCGACCAGCTGACGAACGGTGGCGCGGTCCCGATCATGGCCCGCAGGCCGTTTGGCCCGGTAGCGCGGACCGTGTGCCCGTCGTCCAGCCGGCTGGCATGCCAGCCGTAGAGGTCGTGGCCGGCCTGCCAGCCGGGATGATCCGCGGTAATCCGGGCGGCGATCATGTCCCGAGCCCGCCCGATCAACTCACCATCGCCTGCCATGGCTCAAGCATATACAGCTCTAGGTGCTATGAGTGCTCTAGTAGTTAGAGGCTGGTATACGCCAGGAGAGGACAGGACAGGACGGGACGGGACGGACCCAGGACCTACTGCAGGTAGCCCTCTACCTCGCTGGGCGGCCGGGAAATGGCCCCCGACGGGTCGTCGCCGTACTCGCGCCGGGCCCGTCGCTGCCGCAGCAGGTCCCAGCACTGGTCAAGGGCCTCCTCGACCGACCGCAGCTGCGCGTGCTCCTCCTCAGTCGACAGCTCGCCCGCGGCCAGCTTGCTGCGCAGCTGGTGCTCGGTGCTGATGAGCTCGTCAATGTGCCCGAGGATCTGCTTGTCATCCATGGCCCCTACCGTACGAGCCCGCGGCACCCCGCGGCGAACGGCACCCCGCGCGTACGGTGAAGGCATGCAACTCAGCCGGGCGCGGATCATCTCGGCCGCCGTGGACCTCATCGAGCGGGAGGGCGTGGAGGCCGTCTCCATGCGCCGCATCGCCGCGCTGCTGGACTGCGGCGTCATGTCGCTCTACAACCACGTGCCCAGCAAGGCCGCCCTGCTGGACGACGTGGCCGAGCGGGTCATCTCCGGCATCGAGTTCACCGCCATGCCCGGCGCCAGCTGGGAGGAGCAGGTCCGGGCCCAGGCCCGCGCCTTCCGGGCCATCGCCCGCAAGTACCCGCGCTCCACGATGCTGGTGGTCAGCCGCCCGACCGCGTCCCTGACCGGCCTGCGCCCGATCGAGAACGCGCTGGCCACGCTGCGCGAGGCGGGCTGCGGCGGGAGCGAGGCGGTGCTGATCGTGCGTGCGTTCATCGCCTTCATCATGGGCTCGCTGCTGCGCGAGGTAGGTGTCACGCCGGGCCTGCGCGAGGACGAGCGGGGCGGGGAGGCCATCATGGCCGCCGCCGCCCCGGACCCGGCCGAGTTCCCGCAGGTAACGAGCCTGGCCACCGAGCTCAGCCGGCGCGACCCCGACGGCGATTTCGAGTTCGGCCTTGACCTGCTGGTGCACGCCATCGCCGCCCTCCTGCCCGCCACCCCAGCAGCCTGACCGCGAACTGACCGCGAACTGACGGCGAGCCGACCGCGAACCAACCAGACCCCACCGTTGACAGACGTACGCCGTACGTGCTTGTCTCGGAACCAGGCCACGTACACCGTACGTACGCAGGAGGCTGAGATGCCCACTCGTGACCTCTACACCAGCGCCCCCGCCGAGCCAGGCTGGCAGGTGCCCATGGCCGGGAACTCCCGGTTCACCTGGGAGTACGACGAGAACCGCGAACGGCTGCTGGCCCTGTACCAGAAGGGCAAGGACAAGCAGTGGGACGCCGTCCGGCGGATCGACTGGGACCTGGAGGTCGACCCGTACGACGTCCTCGGCCTGCCCGACAGCAGCATGGCCATCTACGGCACCAAGTGGTGGGACAAGCTCGGCCCCGACAACCGGGCCGAGCTGCGCCGCCACAACGCCGCCTGGCAGTTCTCCCAGTTCCTGCACGGCGAGCAGGGCGCGATGATCTGCGCGGCCCGGATCGTGGAGTCGGTCCCCGACCTGGACGCCAAGTTCTACGCCGCCACCCAGACCATGGACGAGGCCCGGCACGCCGAGCTGTACGCGCGCTTCCTGCACGAGAAGGTGGGCCTGGTCTACCCCATCAACCATGAGCTCCAGGCGCTGCTCAACGACACCCTCAACGACTCCCGCTGGGACATGCCCTACCTGGGCATGCAGGTGCTCATCGAGGGCCTGGCCCTGGCCGCGTTCGGGGTCCTGCGCGACTTCACCACCAAGCCGCTGCCCCGGCAGATCCTGGCCTACGTGATGCAGGACGAGGCCCGGCACGTGGCCTTCGGCCGGATGGCCTTGCGCGACTACTACCGCGAGCTCACCGAGGCCGAACTGCGCGAGCGCGAGGATTTCGTGATCGAAGGCTGCTACCTCATGCGCGACCGCATCCGCGGCGACGAGATCTGGCTCAACTTCGGCCTCCCCCTCGACGAGGTCCGCGAGATGACCGACGACTCCGAGTACAGCCGCACCTTCCGGTCCTTGTTGTTTAGCAGGCTGGTCCCGTGCGTGCGTGACATCGGCCTGTGGAGCGACCGCCTCCGGCAGGCCTACGACGAGATGGGCGTGCTGGACGCGGCCAAGGCCGACCTAGAGGCGCTGATGCGCAGCGACGAGGAGATCGCCGAGAAGCTGGACGCCGAACGCTTCGCGGCCGAGGAGGCCGCGCGCGCCAGTGAGGTCGCAGATGTCATCGCCGAGGGCGCGGATATCGATTAACAAAGGTCGTTCTCAGCAGATCTTGTGCATCCAGCCGTAGGGGTCCGGGAGCTGGCCGAACTGGATGCCCATCAGGGTCTCGCGCAGCCGCCGCGTCACCGGCCCAGGCCCGGCCGGAGCGCCGTCGCCCTGGCCGACGGTCCAGCCGCCCGATGAGCTCCGGACCGTCCCGACCGGGGTGACCACCGCGGCCGTGCCGCACGCGAACACCTCGGTGATCTCGCCGTCCCGGCAGCCATCCCGCCACTGCGCCACCGAGATCGGCTCCTCGGCGGCCGGGATGCCCAGGTCCGGCGCCAGCGTGAGCAGCGCGTCCCTGGTGATGCCGGGCAGCAGCGTGCCGGTCAGCGGCGGCGTCATGATCTGCGGCGCAGCGCCGTCGCCGGCGCCGTTGCCATCTGGGCCGAAGACGAAGAACAGGTTCATCCCGCCCATCTCCTCGACCCAGCGGTGCTCGGCGGCATCCAGCCAGACCACCTGGTCGC
>Ga0102924_1004416_pt1 | contig 14179 bp, 11 predicted proteins | sample PaiPotPPM11metaG_FD_80116 | JGI IMG/M metagenome (GOLD analysis project Ga0102924, IMG submission 80116) | Iron sulfur acid spring bacterial and archeal communities from Banff, Canada, to study Microbial Dark Matter (Phase II) - Paint Pots PPM... ... | reverse complement strand
GGTAGAACCCGAGCACCGGATCGCCGTCGAGCAGGCGATCGTACGGAATTGCGACCAGTTGATCGCCTCGAGCACGCAGGAGGCCGATGACCTGGTTCGCCTCTACGGCGCTGCCCGGAACCGGCTGAGCGTCGTTGCGCCCGGGGTGGACCCGGAGGTCTTTAGCGACCGGCCGACCGCCGCGCTTCGGAAGCGACTCGGGCTGGGCGATGCGAAGGTGGTCGTCTTTGCGGGACGCCTCGAGCGGCTCAAGGGCGCCGAAACCGTCATCCGGGCGATGGCGATCCTGGCTCGCGACAGCGCGCAGCCTGAGCCACCCGTTCTCCTGGTTATTGGCGACGACAGCCACAACGGTGCGAGCGAGAGCCGGTCGAGCGGCGGCGAGCGCGCGCGGCTGGAAGCATTGGCCGCATCCTCTGGCATCGCCGGCCAGGTTCGTTTCATCGGACCGGTCGACCAGCCCGCGCTGGCCGGCTACCTCAGCCTGGCAGCCGTCTGCGTCGTCCCCTCGTACAGCGAATCCTTCGGACTGGTGGCGCTCGAAGCGGCCGCAACCGGGACACCCGTGGTCGCGGCCCGCGTCGGCGGCCTCCCCACCATCGTCAAAGATGGCCTGACCGGATTCACCCTGGTCTCCCACGATCCGGCCCAGTACGCGGAGCGGATTGGCCGCCTGCTCGCCGACGAGGAGCTACGCCGCTGCTTCAGCCGCCGCAGCCGGCTGGTCGCGACCCAGTTCACCTGGAAGGAAACGGTCGACCGGCTGGTGGCCGAGTACCGCGCCCACCGCCTGCCAGAACTCCGACCCGCCGTCGCCGGCTAACCCCCCCTGCGGGTGCAGGGTTGACATCCGGCGCGAGCTTTGATTGAATGACCAAACAATTTGGTTACCCGATCAAAGTCGGCCATGCGGAGTTAGCTGAATGCCGGATCAGACGAAGGAACGCATCGTCGACGCGGCCTATCGCACGCTCGTCAAGCGCGGCTACCACGAGACCGGCATGAAGGACATCGCGGCCGAAGCCGGCGTGGCGCCGGGGCTGGCGCACTACTACTTCGAAACCAAGGAAGACCTCCTGGTGGCGGCCATCGAGCACGGGTGCGAGCCCTTGATCCGAGCCTGGGAAGCGGCTGGCGTCAGCCTCAGCGGACCCATGCCCGAGGACGCGGACCCGATGATGTTCGCCCGGATGGGATTCGAACTGGCCAAGGCGGAGCTGAAGAGCTACGGCGGCCTGTTCCTCCTGACCTTCGACATGTTCGGGGTCGGCCTCCATAACCCGAAGATCGCTACCGCCGTCCGTACCTTCATCGAGGAACGGCGCGCCTTCGTCGCCCGCATCACGCAGGCCGTCATCGCCGGCATGGCCGAGCCGCCGCTCGCCTCGGCCGACGCGATCGCGGCCGCCATCTGGGGCAGCCTCCACGGCATTTACCTGCAGAAGGTGATGAATCCCGAGTTCGACGCTGAAGACGCCATTGATGCGCTGAGCGAGATGACGATCGCCTTTGCCAGGCGACCACGACACGCATCCCGGGAGGAGGGCTAGACATGTTTGCCTGGTGGGGTCATTTCGTCTACCGGTTCCGCTGGCCGGTGCTCGGCGTTTCCGTGCTCCTGCTGGCCGCCTCGATCGTGGCGCTCGTCAACGGGGGCACCTTGAAGAACAGCGGTGGCCAGAACACCGAGTCCGGACGCGCGATCGCGCTGATGCACGATCAGCTTCCCCAGAGTGGGCCCGGAGCCGGGTCGACGTTCGTCCTGGTCTTCGGCAGTCAGACGATGGGCGTGCAGGACCCCGCCTTCAAGCAAGCGGTGCTCGCCGCCCTGCAGCCGCTCAAGGATGACTCGAGGGTGAAGAGCATCGACACGCCCTTCGACGTGCCGGCCGAGCAAGCCAAGGCGATGACCTCGACCGACGGCCACCATGTCTTCGCGCAGGTGAGCCTGAAGGACGACTATGCGACGGCGCGTCAGTTCTACAGGCAGATGCGAACCGAGGTGCACTCGGACCAGCTCGAGGTGCTGGGTACCGGTGCCGTCGCCATCGGCGCCGACTTCGACAAGTACTTGCAATCCGACCTGCGGCGCGCCGAAGTGGTCTCGCTGATCATCATCCTGCCCTTGCTCCTGATCGTCTTCGCGACGGTCGTGAGCGCGGTTCTGCCGCTCGGCGTCGGCGGCTTCGCGGTCCTGGGCGGCCTCGCCGGCGTCGGCCTGCTGGCGCGCGTCACCGATGTTTCGACGTATGCCACCAACATCGTGACCCTGATCGGCCTCGGTGTGGCGATCGACTATTCGCTCTTCATCGTCAATCGCTTCCGCGAGGAGCTGGCCGCCGGCGCGACCGCGGAGCAAGCGCTGATCGCCAGCATGCGGACCTCGGGCCGCGCGGTGACGTTTTCGGGGATCACCGTGGCGATCGGGCTGAGCGCGATGCTCTTCTTCCAGGGGACGTTCCTGGCCTCGATGGGATTCGCCGGCGCCATCGTGGTCGCGATCGCGGTGATCTATGCGCTGACCTTTCTTGCCTCCCTGCTGGCAATCCTCGGTCCTCGCGTGAACCGGCTACGCTTGCCGATGCCCCGACGCCCAGCCGGTCGCGGCCTGTGGCGCGGGCTCGCGATTCGCGTGATGCGTCGGCCGCTGCTGGTGCTCGTGCCCATCGTCCTGCTGTTGGTGTTGGTCGCCTCGCCGATCTTCCAGATCCGGATCGCCAACGGCGATGTGGGGATGCTGCCGCCGAACGCGGAGACCCGGCGGGGCTACGACCAGTTGCAAAAGTTCCCGGGTCAGGGCCAGACCTTCTTCAACGTGGTGGTTCGCTATCCGAGTGGCGGGCCGCTCACCCGTGACCGCGTTGGAGACCTGTATGACCTTTCCCAGCAGATGAAGCAGATCCCGGGCGTCGAGGGGGTCGAGAGCATGGTGAGCTTCGACCCGTCGCTCAGTCGCTCTGACTACCAGGCGCTCCTCACTCAGCCGGCTTCGGCGCAGTCGGCCCGCGTCCAGTCGATCGTTCATGGGACGACCGGCTCGCAGATCGCGGTGCTCTCCGTCGTCACCAAGTTCGGACAGGAGAGTGATGCCTCCCGCGCCATCGTGCATTCGCTGCGAACCATGGCCATCCCGCCGGGCAGCAGCGTGCTGGTCGATGCCTTCTCGCTCGACTTCACCGACTTCATCCTGCAACGGATTCCGCTGGCGGTCGCCTACGTGATGATCGTCACCTATCTCGTCCTCTTCCTCCTGACGGGATCCGTGGTGCTCCCGCTCAAGGCGGTCGTCATGAACATCCTGTCGATCGGGGCCTCCTTCGGCGCGCTGGTGTGGGTCTTCCAGCAAGGGCACCTCAGCTCGTTGCTGAACTTCACCCCGGCGGCCCTGGATCCCTCGGTTCCCGTCCTGCTCTTCTGCCTCGTCTTCGGGCTATCCATGGACTATGAGGTGCTCCTGATCAGCCGGATCCAGGAGGAGTACCGAAAGACGGGCGACACCACGCAGGCCGTCGCGCAGGGCCTGGAGAAGAGCGGCCGCCTGATCACCGGTGCCGCCGCCATCATGGTGGCGGTCTTCCTCGCCTTTGGCCTGGCGGACGTGGTCCTGATCAAGTCGATCGGTCTCGGGCTGGCGCTGGCCGTCGCCATCGACGCCACGCTGGTGCGGGCGTTGATCGTCCCGGCGGTGATGCGGCTGCTGGGGCGTGCCAACTGGTGGGCGCCGCGCGGCCTCAAGCGACTCCATCGGAAGATCAGCCTGGGCGAAGAGCTAGCAGCGTAACGGCCCCGCGGCCCGCAACCGGACTTCACCGGTTCGTCGCCGCCGACCCCGATGGGTCGACCCGGGCGGCGCGATATACCGGTGTGCTGCCCGCCCGTGCCCATCGCTTCCGGTCACCGGCGCGGGGCGGCCACCAGCCCGAGACTCGCGTCCGGATCGACCGCGGCGGCTGGCTGCTCTTCTTCGCCCACGGGCTCTCCGGCCTCGGCGCCGGGCCCTTCATCGCCTTTGGCGCCATCTATCAGCGCGAGTTGGGAGCGAGCGCCTTTGAGATCGGCGCGCTAGCCGCCCTCGGCATGCTGGTGGCGACCCTCGTGATGCTCCCGGGGACCCGGCTGGCCGAGCATCGCGACCTGCGCAAGACGGTGATCGCGGGCTGGGCGCTTGCCGTGCCCGCGCCGCTCTGCTATGCCCTGGCGCCCCACTGGGGCTGGACCGCCGTCGGGATCCTCTTCCTGCAGCTCTCCGTTTTCAATACCCCGGCGATGAGCGTCTACCTCTCACTGGGCGTGCCCCGCGATCGCATCGCCGCCGTGATGACCACGGTCTTCTCTGCCTACTCGCTCGGACTGATCGCCTCCAGCGTGCTGTGTGGCTGGCTGGCCAAGGTCGTCCCGTTGAGCGCGCTCTTCTGGGTGTCCTTCGCCTTTTTCCTCCTGGCGGCGGTCTGCATCGCCTTCCTCCCGGCCAAGCAGCACCCCACGTTCACGGTCCCCTCCATCCGGTACCGGGACCTGATGCGCTTTCCCGCCTACCGCGTTATGCTCGCGCTGTTCGCGGTCGTGACCGGCATCATCTTTATCCCCTGGACCTTCACCGCGCTCTACGCTCACGAGGCGGCCCACGTCGACAACTTCTGGATCGGGGTCTTGATGAGCGTGCTCTACCTTGGGTCGGTCTTCATGGGCCTGAGCCTTGGGCGGCTTCGCCGGACGCTCGGCAGCGTGACCATCGTCCTCTGCTTCGAGGCGGCGTACGTCGTCTCCGCAATCCTGCTGCTCTCCTCGATGGCCCTACCGATCCTGGGGGTCGCTTTCTTTCTGCGGGGTGCGTTCTGGTCCTTCCGTCAGGTCATGACCGCCGTGATCGGCGAAGTGCTACCGGACTACGCCATGGCCAAGGGGTACGGGCTCTTCGCGCTGGTCACAGGGGCTGTGGTCATCGTCGCCTACCCCGTCGCCGGTTGGATGTACGGCCTCCAGGTGCGCATGCCGTTTTGGACCTCGGCCATCCTGATGGCGTTCGCCATGCTGGTGACGATCGGCGTGCGCGCATACTTCCATGCCAATTACCTCAAGCCGCCGCAGGTCGAGGTCATGCCCGACGACGCGCTCCCCAGGGCGGCCTAACCTGTCGGCGTCCAGTTGGGCGCCTGGCCGGTATAGGGATAGTCCGCCTCCCACCCGGTCAACTGCTGTGGTCGCGAGCCATCGCCGTTCATCACGTAAATCTGTGGCAGGCCGTCCGTCAGGCCGACGAACCCGACGCGGCGGTCGTAGGCCGGTGCGTTCGGCGCCGACCCGTTCGGCGCGTCCTTGCCGCCCGTGACCTTCACCACGCCGCCGGCCTCGCTGGCGGAAAAGATATTGACCCGGTACAGGACCGCTGAGCTGCCGCCGCCCGTCGCTACAAATAGCGTGCTGTTGTCGTTCAGCCAGGCAGACCCCGTGATGTCGAGCGCGCCGCCGCGCCGGTAGGCGCTGCTCCCGCTGGCGGAGAGGTCGTAGACCCAGAGCTCCGGGCCCGCCGATGTCAGCCGTCGAAAGGCCAGCTTGGTCCCGTTGGGCGACCAGGACGGCTGGTCGGCCGGATCGTCGAGGCCGATCGGCCGGTACCGAGTCCGCAAGTCGAGGTTGAGGATCCACAGGTGAGTGCTGCCCTGGGCATCCATCGTGCTGTAGGCGATGGATTTGGTATCGGGGCTGAGGGCGACTGGGCCGATGACCCGGCCGTCCGTGGCATCAGTGAGCGCCACGTCCTCGAGGGTCGTCGGAGTGAAGCGTCGCAGGCTCCCATCGGTGAGATAGATGATGGTCCCGTCCCCGGACCAGTAGACCGCCGTGCCGCTGATGCCCGGCCGGATGACCGTGCCGGAGCTAAGGTCGACGATCTGGATCGGGCCGCGGTCGGCGCTGCGAGGCGCCTCGACCACCACCAGGCGCTGTCCGTCGGGTGACCAGTCGAAGGAGAGGAGGTCATCCTGGAGCTGGCTCTGCGCGCTCAGCTGGTAGATCATCTTGGGCGTCGATCGGCCCAGGAAGGGGTCGGCGTGTGGGTCGACGATGCCTACGGCGAATGCCGGTTGACCTCGCTGCCCGACCAGGTACCCGATCTTGCGGGAGAGCGAGAGCGGCCCGGTTCGAAAGCGCGTCTGCACCCGTCCATTGATGGCGTTCTCGTGGACGTCCACCGGCCGGTCGACCGTCACCGTGTAGCTCTGGTTCGGTTGCAGGATGGCCGTCGGCACGATTTCAAACTGCGAGCCGTCCCCTCCGGGTTTTGATCGCAGCAAGAAGGGGACGTCAGGGTTCAGCTGGATGGCGCCGGGCATCGAGTCGGCCTGCATCGGGCGGCTGAAGGTGAGGACGATGTTGCGATCCGGGGCGATGCCGGACGCGTTGTCGGACGGGTCGACCGAGGTCAACGCCGGCGGTCCTTCGGTTTTGAAACGCCAGGAATGGTCGAGCGTGTTCTGCTGGCCGCTCGCGTCGGCGTATCCCGCGTGCATCGACACGGTGTAGTGGGTGGAGAGGGCGAAGTTGACGTGCGTGTGGATGAACATCAGGGTGTTGCCGGTCCAGGCAAAGCGACAATTCTTGGAGCCGGTGCAGCCGGATAGTGCCGGCGCGAGATCGAACCGCCGCTCCACGGAGTCGTGGTTCATGGGCCGGTCGAAGCCGATGCTGATCGCCTGGTTGGACGGGACGTCCGTGACCTCGCGGCCCGGGGAAATGCTGACGATGCGCGGCGGGTTCAGGGCGCACGAGGTCAGCGCCGGTGCCAGCACGGCCATGAGGAGGAGTCGCCGAACGAAGGTGGACGCGGTTAGCGCTGTTCTTCGACCAGCTGGCGCATCTCGTTTGCCAGGTTGGTCAGACGGGCCGGATCGACGAACATGATCGAGGTTTGCGAGATCCGGTCGATCGTCCGGTCGAGCCCGTCGAGGTTGTGCTCGGTTGACGCGAGCATCTCCTTGACCTTTTTCGAGCGGTTTTGCAGGGCCGCGTCCGCCATCTGGTTCAGTTGGCTCATCAATGCCGGCCAATCGATATCAGGCTCGTTGCTTGCTGCTGGAGCCGGTGCCGGCGCCGGCTGGTAGTTTTGCGCACGCGAGGCGGCCGGAGCGGCTTGTGCCGGGGCGGCCGCGGGTTGCGCCGGAGCAGGCCGGTAGGTGGTCGCCGGCACGGACGGCGTCATGGCCAGCATCTCTTCGAGGCTCACCGACTCCGGCTCCTCGAGGTCGGCCACGGCCTTGACCTCGATCCGAGTCTTGGAATCCGCGCAGAGTCGCGTCACGATCTCGGGGTCCTGCACCAGCTGGGGTTGGCCGCGAGTGAAGGCTCCCAGCAGCGCGCCGTCGCGGAGCAGGACGATGCCCATCTCGTCGGGGGCCCGGACCAGCAGGCTCCCGTGGATTTTCTCCTCCTGCAGGTACCCGAGCAGCGCCCGCACGTCGACGAAGCGTGCCAGCAGACCCTGGAGGATGGTCGGGGCCGTCAGCAGCTGATAGATGGCGGTCACCACCTCGGCCGACAGCTCGATCACGTCCATGCTGCCCTCGCCGCGGTCGACGTCGTTCTTGAACAGCGAGAAGGCGGTCCGGCCGGTGGAAACGACAGCGCCACCGTCGTAGAAGCTCTCGATCAGGCTGCCCTGGTAGAAGAGGATCATCCCGCGAGAGGCAGCGCCGGTGAGCCGAAGATAGCCCGTCAGGTGGTCGGCGCTCAGCGAGCGCAGCAGTTTGGGGAAATCGACGAACGCCGTCTTCAATGATTCATAGACGAGCTTGCCGACCGGCAGCGGGTAGAGCTCGGTAGCCGGTGGTCCGTCGTCGGGGGCGGCCTGCGCTTGCGTGGCCGGCGCCGGCTGCTGCTGGCTCACGACGGGTCGCTCGCTGACCTGGGCTGCCGTTGGTTCGGCCGGCGCGGCGGCCGGTGCGGGCCGGGCAGCGGCCACACTCCCGTTGTCCGACGCCCCGGGCACGCCCCGGCGCTTGGCCTCGGCAAGGATGTCAGCCGTTGGCGCGGTAATCGTTTCCTCGGTCGGCAGCTTGGACTTGGGGTCGAAGGTGTAGTCGCCTTGCCGCCAGGCCAGCGGTTCAAAGACGGCTTCCTCGCCCTGGCTTCCGTTCCCGTAGGCATGGAAGAGATGGCCGAAGAGAAAAAACAGCGAGAACGCCTCGCCGCCGTTCCGAACCTGAAGCGTCCCTGTGGCGCGCTGGGCTTGCATGGACTGCAGGAGAGATAGCAGGGGGGTCGAGTCTAACGATCCCTTGTAGTCCACAAGTCTCGGCGCCTGCTCGATGGAACTCACCAAAAGCCTCCCACCGCCCCGAGATTTGTTTCCAATGCTAGCACAGCCCAAATACGATACCCCAACTGTCAGCAACGCGGGGTGGCGGCCCCCCGGCCGGAAGGCCGCTAAGCTGTGGAGGCATGCCCGAATTGGAGATCTGCGAGGAACCGTCCGCCTGGGACGGGTTCGTCTCGCAGGCACGTGACGCCTCGGTGCTGCAAGCCTGGGCCTGGGGCAGCCTCAAATCGCGCTACGGCTGGCGAGTTCAGCGCTACTTCTGGGCCGATCACGGCAGGCCGATGGCGGCGGCCGCCGTGCTTCGGCGGAGCCTCCCCGGTGGACTGGCCCTGAACTATGCCCCGCGCGGGCCCATCCTCGACGGCCATCTCGAGCAGTGGCCGGCCTTCTGGCAGGCCCTGCGCGAGCGCCTCGCCCAGGAGGGCGGCACGGTCCTCAAAGTCGACCCCGAATGGGTAACCGATGCGCAGCGGTCGGTGCTCACCCAGACCGGCGCGCTGCCCAGCCGGCACCCCATCCAGCACCAGGCCACCTGGTTGGTCGACATCAGTGGCGGCGACGAGGCGATGGCGCGCCTCAAGGAGTCGACCCGACGGAACATCCGGGCGGGCATCAAGCAGGGGATCACGGTCGAGGCCTCGGACGCATCGGCTGCCCTCGACAGCTTCTACGAGCTGCTCCAGGAGACCGCCGCGCGCGAGCAGTTCACGGTTCGAAGCCGCGCCTATTACCAGGACCTGCTGAGTCTGTTCCGTGAGCGCGGCCAGGTCGCCGTCTACCTCGCCCGCCACGAAGAGCAATTGCTGGCGGGCGCCGTCATGCTGTTCTTCGGCTCCAAGCTGGTCTACCTCTACGGTGGCACGAAAACGGCGGCGAAGGATCTCAAGCCGGGCTACCTCTTGCACTGGCGCGCGATCGAAGACGCGCAGCGGCGCGGCTGCACCACCTATGACATGTGGGGGGTGCCGCTGAATCCACAACCGGGCCAGCGCGGCCACGGGTATTACGTGTTCAAGTCGCGCTTCAATGGGCAGATGGTGCGGTTCATCGGCCTCTACGACCTGCCGGTCAACCGTGCCGCGACCTTGACGATCCGCCTGGCGGAGCGATTCGCGCGGGCCGGCCAGCCCGAATTTGTCTGAGACCGGCCTCGCGGTCACGCCGGGCGAGCAGCTCGGCGCGCAGGCCTGGGACACGCTCTTGCTGGCGCAGCCAGAAGGCAACCTGCTGCAGAGCTGGAAGTGGGGCGAGCTGCAATCGCGCTTCGGCTGGACGGTGGAGCGCCTTGCCTTTCACGCGGGACGTTCCGGTGTCTGTTCGTTGCAGCGAACCGCGTCGATCCTTCCCGGCGGAGCGACGTATTACGTGCCACGCGGCCCCGCGGTCGCCGAACGCGAGCGGTTGCTCGTGCTCGACACGCTCGAGCGGCGGGCGGCGGCCGGCGGCGGACTGGTGCTCCGTATCGAGCCGAATGACCTCGTCGGCGACGAGTGGCCGGCCTTTTTCGAGGGGCGCGGATTCATCAAGGGCAAAGCCGTCCAGCCCGAGGCAACCCGCCTGCTGCGGATCGACCTCGACCCGGAGTCGCTGAAAGCCGGCTTCAAGCCGAAGACCCGCTACAACCTGAACCTCGCCGAAAAGAAGGGGGTTCGCGTGCGCGGCTCGCGCGATGTCGCGACCTTCGCCCAGCTGGCGGCCGACACCGGCAAGCGGCAGAGCGTTCACCTCCCGGGGGTCGCCTATTACCAGGCCGCGCTCGACATCTTCGGACCGTCCGACGAGGTTCGCCTGTACCTGGCCGACCACGAGGGGGAGACCCTCGGCGGGATCATGGTCTTCCGTTTCGGGAAAACCGCCTACTACCTGTTCGGGGGATCGGGCGACCGCAAGCGGGAGCTGATGCCCAACTACCTGCTGCATTGGCAGGCCATGCTCGATTTCCGCGCCATGGGCTGCGATACCTATGACTGGTGGGGGATTCCGGAAGAGCCGGCCCCGGATCACCCATGGTTCGGGCTCTACCGGTTCAAGACGGGCTTCGGTGGCGCGACGGTCCGCTACGCCGGCCTCTACGAGCACGTGCTGCGTCCCGGCCCGTTGAAGCTGGAGCGGCGGCTGCAGCAATTGAAGGCGAAAGTTCGCGGTCCTATACTGCGGTGACATGGCGAGGGAGCGAACGCTCTCCGAGCAGGCCTTCGAGCAGTTCCCCCAGGCGCTGATCATCGTCGATCGCGAAGCGACCGTGATTTCCCTGAACGAGGTCGCCGAGCGCCTGACCGGATGGGTGCAGCGGGACGCGGTGGGCCGGCCGGCGGCTGACATCCTCGAGGTGCGCACCGAGACCGGGGTCAACCTGTGCGCACCGAATGGGGCGCTGCGGCGCGCCCTTCGCCTGGGCACCCGCATCAACACCCATTTCGCCTACCTGTTCCGGTTGCGGACCAGCGACGACCCGGTGCGCGTCTCCTACTCCGTGTCGCCGCTGCGCCTCAAAAGCAAGACGACGGACGGCGCCGTGATCGCCATCCACGACGTGACGCCCGAGCTCGAGACAATCGAGGCCCGCGACGCGCTGATGCTGGCAGCATCGCACGAGTTGAAGACGCCATTGACCACGCTCAAGGGCTTGAGTGAGTTGCTACTCGACTTCGACCTGACCGAGGCCCAGCGCCGCGAGCTGCTGCAGGACCTGCACGGCCAGGCCGACCGGATGGAGAAGCTGATCGGCGACATCCTCGCCGTGAGCCGGATCGACTCCGGTCGAATCTCGGTCGATTTTTCGCGAGTCGACGTGGCTGACGTCATCGCTCATGTGTGCGAAGAGGTGCGTCCGATGCTCAAGGGACGGACGCTCAAGTGTCGCGTTCCTGAAAACCTACCGACGATAATGGGGGAGGCGCGCAAGCTCCACCAGATCCTCGTGAATTTGCTGACCAATGCCATCAAATATTCCGAGCCCGGGACCCAGATCACCCTCAGCGCGCATAGCGAGCCGTCGGCCGTAAGGCTCGAGGTCTCAGACCAGGGGGTCGGAATCCGCAAGGAACATATGCCCCGCCTCTTTGAAAAGTTCTACCGTGCGGACGACCCGGCGGTCCGGCGCACCTCCGGCACAGGGCTCGGCCTCTACATCGTGCGTAGTCTCGTCGCCATGCTGGGCGGCCAGGTCCATGTTCGGAGCCGGCACGGCAAAGGTACCGTCTTCATCATCACGCTGCCGCGCGCGGAAACGGCCGCCCGGCCACGAGCGCGGGTGGCCGCGGTGGCGCACTGATGCCCCCCGCAAAGAAAATCCTGATTGTCGACGACGAGGCCATGATCCGCAAGGCGATCCACCTCGCCCTCGAGAAGGAAGGCTACGAGGTGGTCGAGGCGGAGACGGGCGGCGAGGCCCTGCGCCGAATCGAGCTGAGCAAGCCCGACCTGATCCTGCTCGACATCATGCTGCCCGACGTCTCGGGCTTCGACGTCTGCCGCGATATCCGCAAGGCCGGGTTGCGGGTGCCGATCATCATCCTGAGCGCCAAAACCGAGGAGATCGATGTCGTAGTCGGCCTGGAAATTGGCGCCGACGACTACATCACCAAGCCATTCCGTACGCGCGAGCTGCTCGCGCGTATCGCCGCCCACCTGCGCAAGGCGCGCCAGGAGGAGGAGGCGGTCAACCAGGGCCGGCTGGAGTTCAAGGACCTCGCCATCGACCTCAACGAGCGTCGTGTCTTTCACGATTCGAGCGAGGTGATGCTGACGCACACCGAGTTCGACCTGCTCGCCTTCCTCGCGTCGAACGCCGGCAAGGTGCTCTCGCGCGAAAAGATTCTGAACCACGTCTGGGGCTACGAGTACCCGATCGAGACGCGCGTCATCGACGTCCATATCCGCAACCTGCGGCGGAAGATCGAGCAGGACCCCTCGCACCCGTTCTTCATCCTGGCGGTGCCGGGGATCGGCTACCGCTTCACCAGCGCCGGCAAACTCGGCTAACCGACCGGTTCGCGCGCAGCCGGATAACCACATACTCCCAGCCAGGCTGCCAGTTGAAAGGCGCGTCGACAAGGTCCTCGAGCGCGGTGCCGTTGACCAGGTGTTCGAGCGACCACCGGTTTGCGGAGTGACCGATGATGACGATCCTCTTGTCCTCATATCTCCGATGGATGTCGCGAAGAAAACTTCGGGTTCTCTCGACGACCTCACGATAGCTCTCGCCGCCCGGAAATGGCGTGTCGATGTGCCGTAATCGTTTGCCCGCGAACTGCGCAACCGGCATGCCGTTCATAGCCCCGTAATTGCACTCGCGAAGTCGCGCATCGTAATAGATCGGGATCTTCGTTTCGCGGAAGGCGATCTCTACCGTTTCCGCCGCACGGTGGAGGTTGGACGCGAAGACCGCGGCGATGTCGTCATTTCGCCGACGTTCTCCAAGTTCCTGCGCCTCCCGCCGGCCCGCCTCCGACAGGGATCCTGGAAGCCAGCCAGTCGCGATCCCGCGTTCGTTGTCCGTGGTGGTCGTATGTGTCTCGTAGACGACCGTCACGCCCATGGTGGTCTTACGAGGCGGCAGCGCCGGCGGCGGGTCGCAGTTCGCGGTAAACCGCCAGCAGGCGATCGAGGTTGTCCGAGAGGCTGTAGCGCTCGACCGCGCGAGCCCGTGCCCGCCGGCCGAGCTCGGCACGGAAGTCGGGAAATTCGATCAGGGTCCGCAGTGCCAGCCGGAGTTGCCCATCGAGATCCTTGGTGTCGACCAGGATGCCCGCGCCGCGCAGGGCTTCACCGTCCGAGCCGACGTCGGTGGCCACCGGCGCGACACCGCAGGCCATCGCTTCGAGTAACGACAGCGATAGCCCTTCAACCATCGACGGCAGCACGAAGATGTCCATCGCGCGCAGCATCGCGATCCGCTTGGCTTCATCCATCACCTGGCCGGTGAAGACGACGCGGGCGTTCCCGTACCGTCGATCGAGGCGGCGCTTCTCGCTGCCGCTCCCGACAACTACCAGCTTGACGTCCTCCGGGGCATCGACGTCCTGGAAGGCGCGCACAAGGATATCGACGTTCTTCTCGGGATCGACGCGGCCGAGATAGCCGACGAGCGCACTCGCCTCGAGGCTCTCTTTGAATTCCGAAGCTCCAGGGGAGTACTTGTCGATATCGACGCCGTTCGGTATTACGGCCACGTTGTCCGCCGGCACCCCGTAATGCTCCAGCAGCGACTTCTGCTGCTCAGAGAAGATGATGACCCGGTCGAAACTGGCGAGCGACTGCGCATAGAGGCGGTAGACCGCGGTGCTGATGCCCTGCCAGAGCCCGAAGCGAGAGTCGTACGGGACATGGAAGGTGGCGACGACAGGCAGGCCCAATTCATGGCAGAGCTCCGGGAGCCCGAAGTCGATCAGGGTCGAGAAGCTGAGCGAGACGTGCACCAGGTCGACGCGCTCGCGGCGGAGCAGGTCGGTGATGGTGCGTTTGGTCCGAGGCGAGGAGATGATGTAGCGGTGACTGCCGGTCAGGGACCGCAGGGTGAGCGAATCGTCGGTGAGGGCGGGCAGCGCGCCGTGATGCACGAAGAAGACTTTGACGCCGCGCGCTCGCAGCCCGGTGACGATCTCCCGCGAATAGGTCAGCAGCCCGTCGCCGGCGCGGCCGCTCTGGTGACCCAGCCAGGCAATTCGAAGCGGCTCGGTCATGCGTCGATGTCCTGGAGGAGGTCGAGCAAGAACGGGCGGTTCTGCAGTTCGGCGTGGGGGATGTGAAGGCCGGGCTCGTCGACGACCCGACCGTCGTAGCGAAGGATGTCGATGTCGATCTCGCGCGGGCCCCAGTGCTCGCGGGTGGTGCGGCCGAGCTCCTGCTCGATTCCCTTAAGGG
>Ga0102924_1004415_pt1 | contig 14180 bp, 10 predicted proteins | sample PaiPotPPM11metaG_FD_80116 | JGI IMG/M metagenome (GOLD analysis project Ga0102924, IMG submission 80116) | Iron sulfur acid spring bacterial and archeal communities from Banff, Canada, to study Microbial Dark Matter (Phase II) - Paint Pots PPM... ... | reverse complement strand
GACTGCTTGCGGTTCCTCCGGTGGGACGCCGGATACGACGGGCGCAGGCGCCAGTAGCTCCTCGGGATCGGGCAGTTCGTCGGGCTCCTCGGGATCGAGCAGCGGGTCCTCGAGCAGCGGGTCCTCGAGCAGTGGCTCCTCGACCTCCAGCAGTGGCTCGTCGAGCTCCGGCAGCGGCTCCTCGAGTGGCTCGTCGAGCTCGGGCAGCGGCTCTTCGAGTGGTGGCTCGTCGAGCTCGGGCGGCATGGACGCCGGCGGCATGGACGCTGGTGGAGGCGACGGCGGAGCACTTGGGGGGCTCAATCCGCAGCAGATGGTCAAGGCCATGGGTGTCGGGTGGAACCTGGGAAATACGTTCGACGCCAACCCCAACGAGACGAGCTGGGGAAATCCCGAGACGACGCAGGCGATGGTTCAAGCCATCCAGGCGGCCGGATTCAACACGATGAGGATCCCCGTGACCTGGACGGACCACATCGGCGCGGGGCCCGCTTACACCATCGACCCTGCGTGGATGGCCAAAGTCGAGCAAGTCGCGACGTGGACGAACCAGGCGGGCATGTACGCGATCGTGAACATTCACCACGATTCGGACGGGCAATGGGTCCTCTTCAACGACCCGGGCTCGACCACGCTGTCGGCGTCCGCGCAGGCCCAGATCAACACCGAGATCACTGCGGTGTGGACGCAGATTGCCATGGCCTTTCAGAGCTACGGAGATCACCTCATCTTCGAGTGCTTCAACGAGCCCCACGGGGACGTCAACGGGTATGGCGGTGGGGATGCCGCGTCCCGGGCCGTTCTGAATACGTACCTCGCGTCCTGCATGAGCGCGATCCGGGGCACCGGCGGCAACAACACGACCCGGTACGTGATGGTCCAGGGGCTCGGCGCCGCCGCGGCTCAGGTCAGCATCCAGTCCGTCGTGATCCCCAAGACCGACCCCTATACCCTCTTCTCCGTCCACAACTATTTCCCGGTTTCGTTCGCGCTTCCCCCTCCGAGTACCACCACGTGGGGGACCGCGAGCGACTACACGGACATGTCGAACGCGGTCCAGCAGGTCGTGAGCTGGTTGCCGCCCGCCACGGGCATCGTCCTCGGCGAATGGGGTTCGGTCCAAGCCGATGACTTGAACTCCCGGGTTGCGCACGCGGCGGCCTTTGCGCAGGACATCACGGTGGGCGGTATGGCCCCCGTATGGTGGGACGACGGCGGGGATTTCGTATTGCTCAACAGAAACAGCAACCCTCCCTCGTGGCAGTATCCGACGATCCTCTCCGCGATCATGTCGGGCTACAAAACGGGCGCGGCGACGGGCGCCACCTGGGCACAGCACCCCTGAGACTGCCCCACGCGAGCCGGGTAGGTCCGCGCCAGGTGCTAGCCAACGAGCCCCTTCGCCCGCAGCTCCTCGGTGCGCACCGGCGTGTAGACAGGTGGCTCACCCAGCTGGAGCAACGTACGTACGTCATCGACCGGTCTCTCGAGCAACGACTCCCAGTCTTCCGCCGGCAGCCACGCCGCTCTGCGGCCCCGACGATAACCGTCGCGGACGACTCCGACGAAATCCGGGCGCCCGCGGACCTTGAGTGTCGCTCCGAGCACGACGAGCGCGATCGCCGTATTCCATCGCTGCGCCAGGGTGAACGCGAGCAGGCCGACCTCGCCGAGCACATCCCCCCGGTAGCCCGTCGCGGCATGCCACAGGTCGTGCGTGTCGCGCATGCGGTCTCGGATGTACGCGATCTCCGCCTCGGCCGGTTCTAGTTGCTGGGCGATCTCGCTCGCGTCGCGAATTCCTTCCGCCGAGATCTTCTCGCTCTCCACGAATGCCAGGTACGCACGGCCCAGTGAACCGTCGGGCATGGCCCGTAGCCTCTCGCGATCGCCGAGGATCGCGACGATATCGGGCCTCGCCTGCAAAAGCCGCCGGCCGGTCTTGGTCTTCTGGAAGCCCGAACGGAGGCGCCGAAGGTGCCTGTCACCGGACACCGACTCGATCAGCGCGAACACCTGCGGCAGGTCGTCGGGATTCTTCAGCAGGGCACGGAATGCGCGCGCTGCGCGCGAAAGATCCACCAATGACCGGGCGCGGGCCGAATTCTCCACTTTCGTTTGGGAGGCCTTTCGAGCGTGCGTCGCGATCGCGCCAGCCACGAGCGGCAGCGCGGGCGCGGGGAGGTTGTGCCCCATCCCTCGAACGATGAGCAGCTCGGCGCCCGGGACGTGGCGGGCGGTCGCCACCGCTCCTCGCACGGGCAAGAGTGGGTCGTGCGAGCCGTGGATGACCAGCGTCGGGGTCCGCACGTTGCGGAGGAGCGCGCGGCGCCTCCCCGAGCTCTCGATGATCGCAGCAAGGTGGCGCGCGGTCGCGGCGCGCGTGGTGCCGCCGTCTACCTGCGCAACGGCAAGCGCCCGGGCGGCCGCTGCGTCGAACGGGACGCCATCACCGTTTAGAATTCGAAGGGTCGTCACGAGCTGCTCGATGTGCGCTTCGCGCTGCCTAGGAATCGGCGTGAGCAGCGCGCGAAGCGCAGAGGGTTTCGCGACCGCGTAGCGGCGTCCTCCGGGGCCCGAGATGACCGACGCCATCGTCAGGAGGTGCTGCGGCTCCAGGATCGCCATCGTTTGCGCGATCATCCCTCCCATCGACGCTCCTGCCACGTGAAAGCGTTCGTATCCGAGCGCGCGCATCAGGCCGAATGCGTCCTGCGCCATGTCTTCGAGACGATAGGGCGCGTGGACGGGAAGGCCGAGGAACGAGCGGCGCAACATCGCATGGATGTCGGGCGGCTGGGCCTCTACACGCGAGGAGCCGCCAGCGTCGCGGTTGTCCATGCGCACCACGCGGAAGCCCGCGCCGACGAGGGCGTCGCAGAGCTCTTCCGGCCACATGATCCGGCGCATCGAGAGCCCCGGGATGAGCAGGATCGGCTCGCCGGCCCCGCGCACGTCGTAAGCGATGTCGAGGGATCCAACGCGGACGGTTCTTCCCGCCTTGGATTCCGTGACGATGGACGATCGAGGCTCCATTGCAAGCCCAGACGACGGTGAGTTCATGGGGATCTCCATTCGCGACGCGGCCACTGCTTCGCGAAAGGGCGGCTTGGTACCAATCGGTACCAGTTGCTACCCTAGCTCAGGCTCTGGTACCGTCAAGTACCAATCGTGAAGACAACGCCGATCGCCCCCGAGACGATCTCCGAGGGCGAGTATCGCGACCGCCTCCTCGCGGCCACGCTCGGGGGTATCGGCGACGTCGGCTGGGCGGACCTGACGATCGCCGAAGTCGTTCGCCGCGCACGCGTATCGAAGCGCACCTTCTACGAGCACTTCGCGACGAAGGAAGCCTGCTTGCTGGCCCTCTACGAGAGCGAGAGCTCGCGGCTGCTCAATGAGCTCGACGCCGCCATCGCGCAGGTCCCCCGGGGTGAGGGACGGATCGGTGAAGGCGCGAGCGTGTACCTAGGACATCTCCGAGCGCGTCCGCGCGTCGTTCGAACCCTGGCCCTCGAGGTCTTGCATCTCGGAGGCGAAGGACTCGCGGTCCGGCGGCGCGTGATGCAAAGGTTCGCGGCGCACATGCAGCGCGAGATCAACGCGGCGGGAACGCGACCGCCGATCTCGCTCGATGTCGCCATGGTCATCGTCGGGGGCATCAACGAGCTCGTCCTGGAGGCGCTCGAGGCAGGCCGCATCGATCGCCTCGAGGAGCTCGCGAAGCCCATCGTGGAGGTCATCGGCCGGGTCCTCCGCGGCGGGACTGTGGAGGGAACGATGAAGCGCCGCCGTGCCTGACCCCCGGCGACCATTCGAGCGACCAAGTGCTCATCTCCTTTCAGCAATCGCTGATGAGCGGTCTGACGATCATGCCACATCGAAGCGATCGAGGTTCATCACCTTTGTCCACGCGGCGACGAAGTCGCGGACGAATTTCCCCTGCGCGTCGGAGCTCGCGTACACCTCGGCGAGCGCCCGGAGCTGCGAGTTCGAGCCGAAGACGAGATCCACGCGCGACGCCGTCCACTTGACCGCACCCGTTGCACGATCCAGGCCCTCGAACGTGTCCTTGGCGTCGGAGGTCGCCTTCCACGTCGTGCCCATATCGAGGAGGTTCACGAAGAAGTCGTTCGTCAGCGCGCTCGTCCGCTTCGTAAAAACGCCTTGCTTCGACCCCCCGACGTTCGTGTCGAGGACGCGCATCCCTCCGATGAGGACGGTCATCTCGGGCGCGGTCAGGGTGAGCAGATTGGCGCGATCGATCAGCAGGTTCTCCGCCGCAACGGCATAGCCCTTCTTCTGGTAGTTGCGGAAGCCGTCCGCAACGGGCTCGAGCGACGCGAACGAGTGGGTGTCGGTCTGCTCCTGCGAGGCGTCCACGCGCCCCGGCGTGAAGGGGACCGTCATGATGTAGCCCGCGTTCTTCGCGGCCTGCTGGACGCCCGCGCAGCCAGCGAGAACGATGAGGTCCGCGAGCGAGACCTTCTTGTCGCCGGACTGCGCTCGGTTGAACCCTGCCTGGATGCCTTCGAGCACGTCGAGCACCTCGGCGAAATGGGATGGCTCGTTGACCTCCCAATTCTTCTGGGGTGTGAGGCGGACGCGGGCGCCGTTCGCACCGCCGCGCCTGTCGGACGCGCGGAAGGTCGACGCCGAAGCCCACGCGGTGGAGACGAGCTGCGAGATCGGCAGGCCCGAAGCGAACACCTTGCTCTTGAGCGACGCGACGTCCTTTTCGTCGATGAGCGGGTGGTCGACGGCGGGGATTGGGTCCTGCCAGAGGAGCTCCTCGGCCGGCACCTCGGGGCCTAGGTAACGCGCGCGGGGACCCATGTCGCGGTGGGTCAGCTTGAACCACGCCCGGGCGAACGCGTCGGCGAACTGGTCCGGGTGCTCGTGGAAGCGGCGCGAGATCTTCTCGTACGCCGGATCGAAGCGCAGCGAGAGGTCGGTGGTCAGCATCGTGGGTGCGCGGCGCTTCGACGGGTCGTGAGCGTCGGGGATGGTGCCGGCCCCCGCGCCGTTCTTCGCTTGCCACTGGTGCGCGCCAGCCGGGCTCTTCGTGAGCTCCCAGTCGTAGCGGAAGAGGTTTTCGAAGAAATCGTTGTTCCACCTCGTGGGCGTGCCGGTCCACGTGACCTCGAGTCCGCTCGTGATCGCGTCGCCGCCCGTGCCTTTGCCGTGGCCGCTCCGCCAGCCGAGGCCCTGCTCCTCGAGACCCGCCGCCTCCGGATCGGGGCCCACGTGTCGGGTCGCGCCGGCGCCGTGGGTCTTTCCGAACGTGTGGCCGCCCGCGATGAGCGCTACAGTCTCCTCGTCGTCCATTGCCATGCGCGCGAACGTCTCGCGGATGTCGCGCGCCGCCGCGATCGGATCCGGCTTCCCGTTCGGACCCTCGGGGTTCACGTAGATGAGGCCCATCTGGACGGCGCCCAACGGGCTCTCGAGGACGCGCTCGCCCGTGTAGCGCTTGTCCTCGAGCCAGGTCTTCTCGGCGCCCCAGTAGATCTCCGTCTCGGGCTCCCAGACGTCCTCGCGGCCGCCGCCGAAGCCGAAGGTCTTGAAGCCCATCGACTCGAGGGCGACGTTGCCCGTGAGGATCAGGAGATCGGCCCAGGAGATCTTCTTGCCGTACTTCTGCTTGATCGGCCAGAGCAGGCGCCGCGCCTTGTCGAGGTTTACGTTGTCGGGCCAGCCGTTGAGCGGCGCGAAGCGCTGGCTACCGCGGCTCGCGCCGCCGCGCCCGTCGGCGATGCGATACGTGCCCGCCGCGTGCCACGCCATTCGAACGAAAAAAGGGCCGTAGTGCCCGAAATCGGCGGGCCACCAGTCCTGCGATTCGGTCATCAGCGCGTGGAGATCGTTCTTCACCGCGCCGAAGTCGAGGCTCCTGAACTCCGTCGCATAGTCGAACTCCGCGTCCATCGGGTTCGACAGGCGAGAGTGCTGATGGAGGACGTCGACGCGCAGCGCCTTCGGCCACCAGTCCCGGTTCGAGGTCCCACCCCCCGCTGCGTGGTTGAAGGGGCACTTGGGTTCGGGTGCATTGCTCATGGTGAGGCTCCCTTGTGACGATGTTCTTTTCGACGCGGCTGCGGAGCATCCACGCTGCCGTTACAGGCTGCGCGGAGCCCCGAGCGCTTCATCTCTCGTCGTGTCCCAAGGGTAGGGCGCGCGGCACCGAGCGGCCAATCGCTTGTTCCGATGAGAATGATAGTCCCTCGCTATCATCCCCCGTGCGAGGCGGCAGCCCGAGCGCAGGTGGCTGCGGGGCTGCGCTTACGGCGGAGCCGTTGAGGAAGAGGCTCGTCGCCTGAAGGTTGGCATTGCGGTGCACGACAACCTGTCTACCGGCGGCTTCCGCCGTGATCACCGTCTAGGCTTGCGTGCGCCCCGGGGGAGGACTCTCATTTAGGAGCAGCCAGTAAAGGCCCAGCGTCTTGACGGCTTGAATGAATTCCTCGAACTCGACTGGTTTGCGGACGAAACTGTTCGCCCCGAGCGAGTAGCTTCGGATGATGTCCTCTTCTTCTTTCGAAGAGGTGAGGACGACCACTGAGAGGAGTTTCGTGCGGTCCTCGGCGCGGATGCGCCGGAGTACGTCCAGGCCGCCGACTCTCGGCAGATTCAAATCGAGGAGGATGACCTGCGGCATGACGTTTACGTCCCTGCCGGCGTGCGCGCCTGTGCCGAAGAGGTAATCGAGCGCCTCGACGCCGTCGCGAGCGACGATCACCTCGTTGAGGATGTTGTTCTTCTTGAGGGCGCGCAGAGTGAGGATTTCGTCGTCGCGATTGTCCTCCACCAGCAAAATCGGCCGATTGCTCATGACGTCGGTCCTTCCCCGAGCGATGGTATCGTGAACTGAAACGTCGCCCCCTCACCGATCGCACCGTCTGCCCAGATGCGGCCACCGTGGCGGTGCACGATGCGCTGGACGGTGGCGAGGCCGATTCCGGTGCCGGCGAACTCCGTGGCGCTGTGCAGTCGCTGGAACGGCTTGTAGAGCTTCTGAGCGTAGTCCATGTCGAAACCAGCGCCGTTGTCCCCAACGGAGTAGACGAGCTCACCGTCCTTGGTCGCCGCTCCGAACGCGATGCGGGCGCCCTCGCGGTTGGCGGTGAACTTCCACGCGTTCCCGAGCAGGTTCTCCAGGACCGCGCGCAACAGCGTTGGATCGCCGTGAGCGGATACCCCGGGTTGGTTGACGAAGTCGACGACGCGGTCCGGTTGGACGTGGCGAAGCTGCGACACGACAGCCTCGGCGAGGCGCGTCAGATCGACCGTCTCTCGGCGCAGCTCGGTACGGGTAACGCGGGACAACGTGAGGAGAGCGTCGATGAGCTCGCCCATACGCTGCGCGCCCGCGGCGATTCGCTGCAGATAATCCCTGGCTTCCGCGTCCAGCTGGTCGCCCCAATCCTCGAGGAGCGCATGGCTGAAGCCGTTGATGCCCCGGAGCGGCGCCCTGAGGTCGTGCGCCACCGAGTAGCTGAGGGCCTCCAGCTCCCTGTTGGAGAGGTGAAGGGCCGCCTCGGCGCGTGCGCGCTCACGCTCGACGCGCTCCAGGCTCGCGGCCATGCGGTTGGCCTCGCGGGCTACCTCCCCCAGCTCGTCGCGCGTCTCTACCCGGATGGGGTGACCGAACTGCCCTTTGCCGAACCGCTCGAAGCCTCGCGAAAGCTCGCTCATCGACCGGAGAACGCCCCGGCTCAACGCCATCGAGATCGCGATCACGGAGACCAGGCACGCGACGCTGATCGCGAACTGGTACCACCGGGCGAGCCTTTCGGCCCGGGCGGCCGCCGCGAAGGCACCGGCCAACTCGCTCCGATCGAGCGCCGCGGCCCGTGCGATGGCCTCCGCGACGCGCGTCTGCTTTGCCTGCATCGCACTCACGGCAGTCACCACCGCCTCACCGGTTTCGCCCACGATCAGCCGTCGCGAGACGTCACGCGCGGAGGATAGGTAGTCCTCCAGCGCTGAGCGCAGCGCCGCGGCGTCCGCGGGGTCGACCGCGTCGCCGGCACCTTGGAGTTGCCCCAGAAAGCGCTCCTTCAGGGCGACGACCGCCGCCAGCTCGTCGGTATCGCGCATGGCGACGGCGTCCTGAAATTCGCGGCGAATCCGGTCGAACTGCGCGTCCAGCTGCGGCTTGAGCTCCACCTTCGGCAGGTGGCGGCTCTGGATCGTCCGGAGCTGCAGCTCCACCCCCGCCCCGATGAACGTCCCGGCGGCGATCAGGAGGAGGAAGGCGAGCGCCGCCAGCCCTACGATGGCCATCAGTTTGGCGCGAAAGGTCAGATGCATCGTGCAGCCTCACCGCACGCCGAGCACCTTCGCACCATTGAGCTTCGCGTCACGCGACACATATCCGATCGCTCCGTCGTGCTTGAGGACGTAAGTCACGACCTCGTCGTCGGTGTCGAGTTCGGGCGGCGGCACCTCGCGACCGGCGAAGATTCGCTGCTGCCAGTAGCTCTTCACTTCCTCGACGGAGCGATGGAGCACCTCCTCGCAGAATTGACGGCGAACCGGCGAGCTTGAAGGCAGATCCACGGGATGTATTGCCGCGCCGGTCGGCCACGTCGTGATCTTTTTGAGGAACGCGTCGGCGAGAAACTCCCGGTCGGCCGTGGTCTCCGGGTTGTTGGGATTGACGATGATCGAATATGCGGGCTGACCCGAGTCGGCGCGCGCGCCGGCGCCACCTGTCAGCGGCATCAGCGTCAGCGTGACGGCGAGCACGGTTGACGGGCGCATCGGTCGCCTCAGAAGTAAGCGGTCGTCTTCGCGAAGAAGGCGCCCCAGTTTGGATCCGCGCTGCTCGGCAAGGGGCCGACGCGCAGCGGATTGGCCAGGCCCGCGGTGCCGGACATGAAATGCCCCTCGAGCTTAACGAGCCAGTGTACGTTGATATCGAATCGCAGCGTCAGAGCCACGTCGTGTTGCACGTTGGCGCGGCCGTCGCGGTTGTGAACGTCGGGGAAGAGGAGCGAGTAATACGACCCTGGTACGAACCACGGCGCCACGCGGTACGTGACCATCGCGTATCCCCCCTCGCTCGTCGTCGAGATCGGTGGCTGGATCATCGCGTTGCTCGTCCCCTGCGACGAGTGTCCGCGCCCGTATTCGGCGGTGAGAGTCAGGTTGTCGGCGACGTATTCGGTGGAAGCGAGCCACGCCAGAGTGTCGTTCGGCAAGGTGACGGACGTCGATGTCCCGATGAACGCGGTCGCGTCGAGATGGAGCGCCTCCATCGTGCCGCCGACACGCAATGTGGGTCGTCAGGATGAACCCCTGGCTCACGAACGCGTGAACATCGACCGACAGGGGATTGTCCGGCGAGTCGCCCCCCGCGGCTTCGCCGTACGACGAGACGAGAGACACCAAGACCATCGCAGCGCCCGAGGCGAACCGAATGTTCGCAGGCCGGCCATGAACGCTTCTTCTCAACCCGTTCTCCCGTTCGACCCCGACTGCGCGCTCCCCCAACCGGAGAAAGCCCCACGAGAGTACGGCCGAACGCGCCACTCTGTCATGCACTTACAGGCGGGGCCCGGAGGGCGACTCGCCGGCTCGCCCCGCTCATGCGGGAACCACGTTGGGCGCCCTCCGCCTCGGCCCCCCAGGTGTGATAGCGGTAGGCCCGTGGTCTCCGTCGCCTTCGCGTCCGGCACGCTGGAGCTCCGCAGGTGGCCCGAGGCCGTCGCGTTGCCGCCGGGATGCGTATGGGACGACCGCACGCGCTGCCACCGCGCACCCGGCGTCGCTTACGCCGAGGTCGTCCGCGCGCTCGTCGCCTCCAAGACGCCCTACGAGGACACGGCGCGCGCCTACTCCGAGCTCGCATGCGCCACGCGCGTGCACCGGGAGACGCGCTTTTACCAGAGCGAGGCGCTCGCGGCGTGGATCGGGCATCGCGGCCGCGGCGTGGTCGTCCTGCCGACGGGCTCCGGCAAGAGCCACGTGGCGCTCCTCGCCATCGACGCCAAGAAGCGCAGTACGATCGTCGTCGCCCCCACGCTGGACCTCGTGCGCCAGTGGTACGACCTGCTCGCAGCGACGTTCGGCGGGCCGATCGGCCTCGTCGGCGGCGGGGCGCACGACGTACGCCAGCTCACGGTCACGACGTACGACTCGGCGTTTCTCCAGATGGCGCACCTCGGCGCCCGCTTCGGCCTCGTCGTCTTCGACGAGTGCCATCACCTGCCGAGCAACGCATACTCGTTCGCGGCGCGCGCGTGCCTCGCTCCTTTCCGCCTCGGGCTCACGGCGACTCCGGAGCGCGCCGACGGTCGCGAGGCGGAGCTCGCGGGACTCATCGGCCCCGTCGTCTACCACAAGGACATCGTCGAGCTCTCCGGGGACTACCTGGCCGAGTACGACGTCGAGCGCGTCTCGATCGAGCTCTCGACCACGGAGCGCGCGGAGCACGATGCCGCGCGCGCGATCTACCGTGACTTCGTGAAGAGCCATGGCATTCGCATGAGCCATCCCTCTGGGTGGGGTCAGTTCGTTATGCTGGCCGCGCAGAGCGCCGAGGGGCGGCGCGCGATGGCCTCGTACCGACGGCAGCGCGAGCTGGCGTTCGCTCCGGCCGCGAAGCTCGAGTACCTCGAGCACCTCTTGCACGTCCATCGCCGGAACCGGGCCATCGTCTTCACGCAGGACAACGCCACCGCCTATGCGGTCGCGCGGCGCTTCCTCGTGCCGGTCATCACGCACCAGACGAAGGTGCGCGAACGCAGCGAGATCCTGGCGGGCCTCTCGGCCGGAGCGTACCACGCCGTCGCCACCTCGAAGGTCCTGAACGAAGGCGTGGACGTGCCCGACGCGAACGTCGCCGTGATCCTGTCCGGATCCGGGTCGGTGCGCGAGCACGTGCAGCGCCTCGGGCGAGTCTTGCGGAAGAAGGACGGCAAGCGCGCGGTGCTCTACGAGCTCGTCACCGAGGACACGACCGAGACGTACACGAGCGACCGCCGGCGGGATCACAGTGCTTACCGCTGACCTCGTAAACGCGCGACGCCGGGGCGGTCAGCTGCAGCTCGTCTCCTTCGACGCCGCTGCGCGCGCGCGGGCGCGAACGCTGGCCGACGAGATGCTTCGGACCGCTGCCTCGCACGTAGGCCGCTCGCGCGAGGAGCTGCACCATTCGCTCTCGGCGATCGAGGTGGGGCCCCGCGACTACCGCCTGCGCGACGGGTTCGCCAAGCTCATCGAGGACCGCTGCCGGTTCGACGCGGGAGAAGCCGCCAATCCCGAGGAGGTGCGCCGCGAAGTGTTCACGCGGGCGAGCTCCGCGCGCGCGGAGCTCGAGGCGGTCGAGCGCTTCGACCGCGGCGCACTGCTCGCCGAGATCGCCGTGCGTCACGGCACCACGGCCGACGCGGTCGAGCAGGCACTCTTCGCCGATCTGCGCGCCGCGCACGTCCTCGTCGCGTTCGACGCGCTGCGGCCCGAAGCGCTCGTCGCCGAGTACGAGCACGCTCAGGCGCAGGCGGTCCTGCTGCGCGCGGTGAAGGTGACCGCCGACGTGCGCTGCGCCACCGCGGGCGCCCTGCGCGACCTCTTCCGACGCCTCAAGTTCCTTCGGCTACTCCACACCATCGAGAAGACCGCGGACGGCCACCGCATCGTGGTCGATGGGCCGTTCAGCCTCTTCGAGTCGGCGACGAAGTACGGCCTTCAGCTCGCGCTCCTCCTTCCGGCTCTCGAGCCGTGCGACGCCTGGCGGCTCGAGGCGGACATCCGCTGGGGAAAGGAGCGCGTGCCGCTGATCTTCCGCCTCGCCGGCGAGTCGCGCGCGCCGGCGGAAGCGCCGGGCCTGCCGGAGCAGGTCGAGACGCTCGCGCGCAACTTCACGGCGCTCGGTACCGCGTGGCGCGTCTCCGCGAACTCCGAGATCCTCGATCTCCCGGGCGTGGGTCTTTCGATCCCCGACCTGGTCTTCGAGCGACCCTATTACGGCCCGCCGCGCGATCGCGTCTTCCTCGAGGTCATGGGGTACTGGAGCCGCGCCGCCGTCTGGCGGCGCGTCGAGCTCGTGCAGGCCGGCTTGCCCCATCGCATCCTCTTCGCCGTGAGCTCCCGCCTGCGCGTCAGCGAGGAGGTCCTGGGCGGCGACCTTCCGGGCGCCCTCTACGTCTACAAGCAGACGATGAACGCGCGCGCCGTCGCCGAGCGCATCGAGCGGCTCGCGGGATAGCCCCTGGCCAACGGTTTGCGACCGAGGAATCGCGGTCCGCGACCGACGGCTATTGCTTCATGACCCCGGCGCGAGGACAATCTAGGCTGCATGGCGTGTTTTGCCTTGCGTCGGCCGCACGCACGCTCACTCGCTGCCGCTGTCGCGTTCTCGATCCTGGGCGCCGGCGCGAAGACGGCGCTCGCGAACGACATCGAGTACTGCTCGTTCGCGAGCGTCGCAGGCCTGCAGCTCAACGGAAACGCCGCGCAAGCAGGCAGCACGCTGCGCCTGTCGCGCAACGTGGCCAACCAGGATTCCAGCGCCTTCCGCACGCCGACGCTCGCGCTCACCGCGGCCGCCGATTTCCACACGCACTTCCAGTTCGTGTTGGTCCCGGGCCGCAACGGTCAGGCCGACGGCGTCACATTCGTCGTGCAGTCGGACGCGCGAGGCGCAGGCGCCCTCGGCGGCAACGGCGGCGGCATCGGCTACGGCATGTCCAACGGGGGCACGCCCATCCAGCCCGCCGTCGAGGTCGAGTTTGACGCGTTCCAGAACCAGTGGGACCCGAACGACAACCACGTCGGCGTGATGCGCAACGGCGACGAGACCACGCACGTCGCGGTCGGCACCCCCGCGTTCAACCTAGCTGGCGGCGCCCCGGTCGACGCCTGGATCGACTACGCCGCGGCGACCACGACCCTCTCGGTGTTCGTCTCGAACACCGGGACCAAGCCGGCCACGGCGCTCGTCACCGCCACGGTCGACGTATTCTCGATCGTGGGCGCCGCCGCGTACTTCGGCTTCACCGGGTCGACGGGCGGTGAGTCCGAGCAGCAAGTCATCGACATGTGGATCCTCAACCGCGGCGGCCTGAGCGAGTGCACGTGCACCGCCGACGTTCAGTGCGCCGCACCCACGCCGCACTGCGCGCCTTCGGGCGACCCGAGCGCCGGGGCGTGCGTCGCGTGCCTGGCGGACGCCCAGTGCGACGGCTCGCCCGACACGAAGACGCCCATCTGCGACAAATCCGGCGGCGCGCTCACCGACACGTGCCGCGCCTGCGGGGCCAACCCCGAATGCGCGGCGACTTCGCTCGAACCGGTATGCGTGCCCGGAGGCAACCACGCGGGCCAGTGCGCAGCGTGCGCTTCGAACACCGACTGCCCGCCCGCAACGCCTGTCTGCCTCGACACGGGCGCGACCAACCGCTGCGTCCAGTGCGCGACGAGAGCCGACTGCTCCGGCACGACGCCCGTCTGCGACGCGACGACGCACGCTTGTCGCCCCTGCGCCGGCGACAGCGACTGCGACGCGCCAACGCCTGCCTGCCAGACGAGCGGCCCGTTGCAAGGCGAGTGCACCCAGTGCTCGGCCACGAACACTTCAGCGTGCGCTGGCGCGAGTCCCCTCTGCAACCCGGCCAGCGGCACGTGCGTGGCTTGCGACACCAACAGCGACTGCGCCGGCACGACTCCCCTCTGCGCCGCCCACACCTGCGTCGGATGCACGAGCGACTACGCGATGGCCAATCCGCCGCCGGGGAGCTGCCCGACGGCGCAGCTTCCCGCCTGCCAGACGTCCGGGGCCCTCGCCGGCGAATGCACACAGTGCTCGCCCTCGAACGCCTCCGCATGCCCTCCGGGTGAGACGTGCGTGGGCGGCATGTGCACGGCTGCAGGTCCCGAGGGGGGAACGGACGGGGGTGAGGCCGGCGCGAGCGGCAGCGGCGGATTCGATGCGGGAGGCGACGGCGCGAGCGCTTCAGGGAGCGGCGGCGGAAGCGGCGGCACCAGCGACAGCGGCAGCGATGGGAGTAGCGACAGCAGCGGTTCGGGGAACAGCAGCGGTGGGGAAGCCGACTCGGGAAGCGAGACCGACGATGGCGGATCGAGCGGCGCTCCGACGCAGGCCGGAGCCAACGCCGACGCGCCCGTGTCGCTCGAGGGAGGCGGTTGCGCTGCCGGCGGGGACGGTGGAACGT
>Ga0102924_1004414_pt1 | contig 14180 bp, 7 predicted proteins | sample PaiPotPPM11metaG_FD_80116 | JGI IMG/M metagenome (GOLD analysis project Ga0102924, IMG submission 80116) | Iron sulfur acid spring bacterial and archeal communities from Banff, Canada, to study Microbial Dark Matter (Phase II) - Paint Pots PPM... ... | reverse complement strand
TTTACCAGTTCGCCGCCGTGCGGCGCGATCAAATGACTACTAGTCGAAGCAGACAAGTACGTGAACCTCCCAGGTTCGATGATTTGAATTTATTGCATGTAATTCAGTGTCTCGCAGAAGAATTGTTCGATGACTTCCAGATCTTCTTATGTTGGGGGGACATGCTAACGAGACCGCAAAGCTAAAGCGATCAATTCACGTTGCTGTCAGTGTACATCAAACAAATCCGTGTTCTTACACCACGCAAGTGCCATGCCGCAGCAAGTCCTGCCATTGTACTGTAAGTTGATAAGGATAAAAGCCGAAAAATGAGTTGAGCATTTAATGCGACATTTTTTCACCAAAAGGTATGCAAAAAATTGCGCAGTTAAACCCAGTTTTTACTGTTTCAGCGGTCCGAAGCCTCGTGCATGGCGGAATCGAGCGCCATCTTGGAATGCGCATGATCCGATTACACTGTCGATCGGTACTGCCCTCGATGGTTTGCAGGCGTAGCAAAGCTCGATTAGACTCAGAACTCTGCTGTTCCTGCTTTGTCTGAAGTCTGAGCAGCGCAAGTGCTGAAAGTCGCCGTTGCGACTCGAGCACTACCACCGATCTCAGAGATGCTACGAACAGTAAAGCTCGCCACACTCACTCTGCTGAAGAACTTGGGTATCTCCAAGCTGGTTGCTGATAGCAGTTGGCGGCGCAAGCGTCTGCTGATTCTTTGTTATCACGGGATTTCTCTTGAGGACGAGCACCTGTGGCGACCGGCGCTATACATGGAAACCGGAAAACTGCAGGAACATCTTGAGTTGCTTAGGGAATATGAGTGCTCAGTCTTGCCTCTCGCCGAAGCTTTGGAACGGCTTCGTGCGAGAACGCTACCGCCCCGCAGCGTTGCCATCACGTTCGATGACGGGATGTACGATTTTTACCAGCAGGCCTTCCCACTCTTAAAGCGGCATAGTTATCCAGCGACCGTATATTTGTCGACCTACTACATGTCACGCGAGCTGCCTGTTTTCAATCTGATTTGTTCGTACATGCTATGGAAGCGGCGTGGTGACGTCATTCCGAGCGGAGCCGAAATCGGTGTGCACGGAAAATTGGACCTCAGAACTGAAATTGCGCGTCATAGTGTGGTGACGAGTCTCATGGAAAGGGCGGACCGCGAACAGATGAGCGGCCCTAAGAAAAATGATCTGGCGGCGCAGTTGGCGCATTTGTTGAATCTGGATTTTGCCGCCATCAAATCCAGGCGAATTCTGCAACTGATGAACGCGCGCGAAGTGCAGGAGATTGCCCAAGGCGGAGCCGATATCCAGCTGCACACACACCGTCACCGGACCCCGGACGAAGAGGACTTGTTCCTCCGCGAGATCCGGGACAACCGCAAGTGCATCCAAGAGATAATTTGCAAGAATGCGCTTCACTTCTGTTACCCCAGCGGCGTGTACCGGCCTAAATTTCTATCATGGCTTAGACAGGAGGGGATCGTTTCCGCAACTACCTGCGATGCCGGTCTGGCGACGCCGCAAAGCAATTGGTTGCTGTTGCCGCGTTTCATCGATAACCAGAGGCGCGCAAGAATCGATTTCGAAAGTTGGCTAACCGGAGTTGGCCATCTTCTCGCGATTCGCCGCGCTGCTACCCAGCGCTACGTTCCCGAGGACGATAGTTGAGTTGGCTCCCCAACCGAAGATGGTGAAGGATTCGTCACGAGTTCATAGCCGAGTTCTCGCATCGTCGCTCCCCAAGCTGACTCGATAATACGAACAGACGTCTCCGACAGTCGGTCACGCCAGCCCCCAGACTTCGCCTCACGAACAAACGGAATGTCCTGCCGGGTGTCTTTGGTGGTAATCCATTTCTTCCATTGCGATTTCTCCAGCGAACGCATATGTGTGGCCGAACTCAAACGAATCGCCCGCTCAATCCTCTCCGGCGTAGGGTCGATCTCCAGCATGGGGGAGACTTTTTTCAGTTCGGTTGCTGGATCGGTAAGCAAATCTTCGTAGCGAACCAGACAGAAGCCCTTCTTCCCCTGGCGCATTCGTACCCAACTCATAACGTTCTCTTCCCACGAGCCCACCCGATCCGCATAGTCGAGCGTCTTGGCCGCGACGAAGCGTCTGACAAAATCGTCCATGGGATGACCGTCAGGCAGGGCGCGAACTTTCAAATTGTAGAAGTAGAAAGAGACTGCTACGTCCCTCGGATCACGAACAATGTAAATGACCCGTGGATAGCGGGGATCGAAATACTCATGGCTTTTCAGAATACGCGGCCGTTTGCGAAGAATGCGGTCCGGCAGGGTATAGATGGACGGAACTAGATCGTCCAGGTTCGCAAATGTGACGTCTTGGTCTTTCCAAATGTAGTTGCCAAATATGAATCGAGACCAGGTGCTTCCGGACCGAAAATAGCCGACCAAAAAGATATCGTCGGGAAAAACTGTAAGGCCGCGTCCCGCCGGCTTCTTTCCAAGGACCGTCTCCAAGTAGCCTTTCAAACGTGTGTTCACTCCTGATCCTCCAAAGCGTTTTTGCCTATCCAGTTTGCAGAAGGCTGGTTCTCATTGTCCCCGAGTCGCTGAACGTGTCATTTCGCTCTTGCAAAAAGCAGAACCCTAGTTGTATTTCCCCCTAGCGTGGCGGAGCACTGGAGACGCCTCTGCTAGAGCAACTCGTAACTACTCTGCCCGTTTGCTGCGGCAAGAGGCTATAGGCCATCAAATTGCGAATGCAAGTTTCCAGAACTCTATAGCAGGACTTTGTGCTGTCCAAGTTCCCAAGATATGGGTCCACAATTTCGCGATATCGATCCCGACCTTCCGCGTATGCACTGAGCGGATAGATTTTGTTCTGCGCTTCCGGGTAGAGAGTCATGAGTTCAGTTTTATTCTGAAAATCCATGAAGAAAATGCAATCCGCACGCTCCACCATTTCCCGTGTCAAAAGATTCGCCCGGTGCTCGCCCAGTGAGATGCCCATACCTTTTGCAGCTTCAATGGCCCATTCGTGCGCTACCCGCCCCGGCCTGGCATGAAAGCCCGCCGATCCGACTTCAATTTGCGCCTCCAGTCCGGCTTGGAGGAGCGCTTGCTTCATCAAGGCTGCCGCCATGGGGCTTCGCATGATGTTACCAAAACACACAAAAAGCAAGGATCGGCAGGAAGCTGGAATCGGGCCGCTATTCGATGGCCTCTCGCCAATCGCGTCCAGCAAGCGCAATCTGATATAAGTCCAGCCCGCTCGTGTCCCCAGCCGCAAAAGGATACTGCGATACTCCCGCAAGAAACGCGGTGCCAGGTTTCGCAGCACTGCCTTGACGGTCGACAACCTCTGGGCACGCGACCATCCGGATTCCGTGCGTAAGTCTGCCATGAGTTGCTATTTGCCGATCTCCATCGCTGCCTCAATAGCGTCCGTTCTCAGGCCTTTTCCTGGTACACGTCCACCATAGCGAGCATCCCCTCATTTCGTTGATTTCCCCCTAGCGCACCAACATCCAGGGCGCGATGTGTCCAAAATGCCCAAGCGAGCCCAATGCCATAAACCAATCCGGCGATCGCGAGTTGCAACAACAACTCGCTCAGCCGACGCGGAACAAACCAACGCTGCATCAGCAGCAAGGCCGCAATCAGTGGAGCACACAAAAGCAACGGTAGCGCGAACGCTTGATAGAGATACGTTCTGATCTTGATACCGAGCAAATGGCAGAGGTGCTGCGGCAAGAAAAAAATCATCGAGCACGTGAGGGGAATAGCAGTGCCGATAGCGTCTCCGAGAATGCCATAAGGGCGTACTAGAATCACGCTGAGAATCAGATTCGCGATTCCTTCAGCCAATACGACCCATGCCCACGTCCGGTGTTTGGCCATACCCCACAGGGTTCGACCCGATGCCGACTGCGCCAGCATGAGAGTGGTTGGATAAAGCAAAACCAGCAGCACTGGATAACTGGTTGCCACGTATTTGGGTCCTACCCATGCGGCGATCACGGACTTGCCCAGCAACGTCAGCACGGCCGTAATTGGAAAAATGATGAAGGCACATGCTCGGTTGCCGCCGACGAAGATCTTGCGCAACGCTGTTACATCCCCTTTGGCGTGTGACTGGCTCGACATGGGCACAAAAATCTGCGCCAGGCTGGTTACGACCTCAGAAGCATAGTCAACCAGCCGGGAACCGATGGTGAAGTAGGTTACTGCAGCCGCCGAAATAAAAGTCCCAATCACCAGGGCGTCGGTTTTAAATCGCAGCCGCCCAGCGACAATGATCAAAAATGTGGTGCCGCTGTAACTGGCGATCCGGCGCAGGCTCGACCGCCTCACATACCGTATCCCAAGGTGCAGATGGGTATTTCGGAATACCACAATCGCATTCGCCAATCCGCTTAGCAATGGGAAGCTTACAGTGATTAGAGCCACACTGAGCAGCCCGCCGCCACGCTGTAAGGCCAATACGATCAACAGCGCCCGCAGCAACGTAGATGTGATATTCGTGAAATTCAGCAAGTAGAACCGCTGCAGGCCTTCCAGCACTCCACTGAACACTCCGAGAGGGAAACCCAGCGAGACCGAAGCGCCTACCATAAACAGCAGCCAGCGCGCGGTCACGACAAATTCGGGAGGAATACGAAAAATCGCATTTACGAAGTACGTTCCCGCCAGGGTGATGAGCATGGCCACAAGGCCGATCCCGCCGTAGCTGAACATGGCCGTATTCACCAGCCGGTTCAGTTCTTCATCGTCCCCGGTCGCCGAGTACTTCGCGACATAGCGCACGATCGAAGACCGGATGCCGAGATCGAACAGCCCGTAATAACCCGTGACTGAAAAGATGAGAATCCAAAGCCCGAAAGCTTCATCGCCGAGGCGATGAAGAATGTAGGGAGAAAGGAAGATTCCCACTACGACGTTTATCCCTAGGGAGAACCAACTCGATCCCACATTTTTCAGGATTTGGCGCTTGTCGAATTTCATGGATTCTGGCGCCTCGGCGAGGCGGCTACCAGCGCCGGTTCGAGGGTATCGGCCGCCAGTGCAGGCACGGCTGAAATGCGGGCAATGCACGTGGCTAATTGCTGGCCAAAGATTCTGACCTGCGGTTCGCGCAGAATCTCGACATGATGAAAATCGATTTCGTGGATTTCAACTCCGCCCAGAGTTCTGCTACCCCAGCCCATCTGCGAATCGTTGATGTAATAGAAGGGCTGTTTCGGGCGCTTGAACAGAACCACTGGAGCACGGAACCGCCAAGGCGTGAAGCGCTCCGGCCAGTAGGCCTGCTGCCAGTCGGTTCGTGCGGTCTGGGCTCCCAACAGAGTTTGGACTTTATTTCCGGCGACGCGTTTATACGAATTGAGCTTCTCTTTAAGACTCCGTCCTTTCATTTCCTGCAACCGCTGGCCGTAATAGTGGATCTTCCACAACCAGCGATTCTGGCTGTGTTGCAGGACCCAGGTATCGAAGATCGCAAACAATGCAACCTCCTCTTCTTGCGATTCCAGGCTGCGAACAATCTGCTCCGCAATGTGGGTCCCATCGCAGAGCCCACCAAGGCAATACGGACCGTGCGGCTGCACCGTGCGCATGGCGTCGATGTACTCACTGGTCAGGGCCTGCATTTCATCGCCGGTGTACGGACGCTTGCCGCGCGTAACCGGGGTGTGGCCCTGGATTTTGTAGACTGTCTGCTCCGGCCCCATGTGCCGGGCCAGCATGGCGTAGCCCAGAGACTCCTCCCCCGGCGGGACGATGGCAAAGAAGGGCAAGCGGTCACTATGGCCGTGCTGAATCTCCAGGAGAACCGGATCGTGCTCGAGTTCTGAACGCCGGTCGAGCAATGCCGCCAGAGATTCCACGGTTGCCCCCCGGAACATTGCAGAGAGCGGGATCTGCCTGCCTGATAGTTCGTTCATCTGAGCCAGCAGACGGCCGGCCAGAAGGGAATGTCCTCCCAAGTCAAAAAAATTGTCGGTTACGCCGACCGAAGGCAAGCCCAGAACGCGGGCAAAAAGAACGGCCAGTTGCGCTTCAGTTTTCGTTCGCGGCGCAACCATGGTGTTGGCATCCCCAAGTTCTGGCGGGGGAGCGGGCAGGGCCTTTCGGTCGGCCTTGCCGCTGATGGTCATCGGAAACTTTTCGACTTGGAGAAATCGTGACGGCACCATGTATTCGGGCAGTTGTTTCTTCAGCCGCTCTCGCAGGTTCTCAATGTCTGCTGCTGTGCCGGCGGCAGCAGTGAAGTAGGCGATCAAACGCTTGTCTCCGGGATGATCTTCGCGCACCGTGACCACCGCTTGCAGAACCCCGTCGCACTGTTCAAGCGTGGCCTCGATCTCGCCCAGTTCGATTCTCAAGCCGCGAAGTTTTACCTGAAAGTCCGTGCGCCCGAGATATTCAATATTTCCATCCGGGAGAAAACGAGCCAGGTCGCCGGTCTTATACAGGCGAGCTCCGGGAGTGCTGCTAAAGGGGTCGTGAATGAATTTCTCTGCGGTTAGCCCAGGTCGATTCAGATATCCACGGGCGAGTCCGATTCCACCGATGTGCAACTCTCCCGGAACTCCGATGGGCACAGGTTGTAAAAAGGGATCCAGAATATAGATTTGTGTGTTAGCAATCGGGCGGCCAATTGGAACAATTGCCTGGTGAGCATTCGGTCGACAAGGCCAATAGGTAACATCGACGGCTGCTTCGGTCGGGCCGTACAGGTTGTGCAGCTCTGCCTTCATTCGCCGGAAGAAACGCTGCTGCAATTCGAATGAGAGGGCCTCACCGCTTGCAAAGACCTGCCGTAGGGAACGGCAGCGCTCCAGCCCGTCCACCTCTAGGAAGATGCCTAGCATTGAGGGTACGAAGTGGAGCGTAGTAATCTCTTGGTCTGCGATCAAATTCACCAGGTAAGCGGGATCGCGATGTCCGCCAGGTCGCGCCACGACCAGCGCTGCTCCGGTCAGCAACGGCCAAAAGAACTCCCACACGGAGACATCAAAACTGAAGGGGGTCTTTTGCAGGACGCGATCTCTGCCCGTGAGCTTATACATATCCTGCATCCAGAGCAATCGATTCACGATGCCTTCGTGAACGTTAGGTACACCTTTCGGTCTGCCCGTCGACCCAGACGTATAAATTGCGTATGCGAGATTCTTACCGCCGACTGCCGAGGTCGGGTTTTCAGGACTTTTCGACTCCAACATCGACCAGTCCCGATCGAGACAGAAAATGTCTTTTGCTCCATCAGGCAAACGATCCAAGAGATGGGCCTGCGTTAGAATCACTGGCGAGTTGGCATCTTGCAGCATCGCGTGCAGTCGGTCCTTTGGGTATTCGGGATCGAATGGCACGTATGCTCCCCCCGCTTTCATCGATGCCAGTAGCGCAATCACGAGTTCCAGTGAGCGTTCGGCGCACACCGCTACCAGTACGTCGGGGCCTACACCCTTCTCCTGCAAAAAGTGGGCAAGTTGATTCGCACGGAGATTCAACTCGTGATATGAAAGTCGCTCCGACTCGTAAATTACTGCTACTGAATCGGGAGTTTTTTCTACTTGCACCTCAATCAACTGATGAAGAGGAGTATCCGTGGGATACGGCACGCGAGTGTCATTCCATTCCACCAGCAATTGGTGCCGTTCGGCGCTGCCGAGCAGCCGCATGCGCGAGATCGGGAGAGCCGGATTCTTCGCCGCCGCTTCAAGGAGATTCCGGAAATGCACCATCATCCGGGTGACGGTCGACGTGTCGAACAGATCGGTGTTAAATCGGAAACGGATTTCCAGTTCGTCGCCATTTTCCCTAGCGTCAAGGGACAGATCAAATGCTTCCCGCGGGTTTTCAACTTCAAACAGGGTCACCCCCGGTTCAAGATTGAGCCCGCTGGTATAGGGATCTTGCATCGAAAGCGTCACTTGAAATAAGGGATGCCTGCCCATGTCTCGCTCGAGACGAAGCTTGCGGACTAACGTTTCAAACGGGACCTTTTCATGAGCGAAAGCGTCCTGAACGACGTCGCGCGCGCGCATCAGCAGGTCAAGAAAGCTCATCTCAGCCGCTACCCCAATGCGAAGCGCCAGCATGTTCTCCAGAGGCCCGATGGCTTTCTCGAATTCGGGCAGCGTACGTCCTCCGATACGAGTGCCCAATACAAGCTCTTCTTGCCGAGAATAACGGTGAAGGAGAACCACATAAGCGGCGAGCAGGACACTAAACAGGGTTGTGCCTTTGCTCCGAGCAAGGCTTCGAAGTTCGTCTCCCAAGGAAGTTTCAATCAACATTTTTTGGCTCGAGGCGCCGAAGGTCTGCACCGCAGGCCTCTGACGATCTGTGGCCAAATCAATGCTGGCTGGTGCTCCTGCGAGCTGGTGCGTCCAATACGACAAGTCTTGCGGCAGTGGCATGTCCCGCAGCGCAAAAGCTCCATAATCCGGCGCAAATCGCTCGTATTGCGTGGTGCTAGGTCCAGCCAGGCAAAGCGAATGTATTTCGGCCAGGAGCAATCTCAATGACCATCCGTCGCATACGATGCGGTGAGCTACTAGTAGAAGCACATATTCCTGATCAGACAGGTGGAAGAGTGTGGCGCGGAGCAGAGGACCATAAGCCAGATCAAACGGAGTGCCGATTTCCTCCTGTCCTAGCACGCCGAGTCTTGCCTCGCGCTCCGGTTGTGGCACATGCTGCAAATCGACCCCGGCTACCGCGACGGCGGGAGGCGCCGAATCCACAATCTGGATTGGAGTCCCGTCTACCAACCGAAACTGTGTCCGCAGAATTTCGTGGCGCTTGATCACTTCTGCTAGTGCGACGTCAAGCGCAGCCCGATCAATGTGCCTGGTCAAGCGCAGGCCAAAGGCTATGTTGTGAACCGCGCTATGCGGATGCAACTGTTCCAGCACCCAGAATCGCTGTTGGGTTGCGGAGAGCGATCCGCCTTCGGAGATTGAGTGATTCTGTCCCATAGCTCAGAAATTCGTTTGAAACACGCAAATGCTGCTAGGCGCTCGAAGATTGAGCTGCCCTTGCTACAAATGAACGACGTCTGCAGGCAACTCCGTAATTTCTGCGGCATTGCTCGAGGCCTGCCAGGCCCCAAGAATTTCACCCCACGTAGTGGCAACCGTCCAATAAAGCCTTTCATGCCGGGTCAATTCTGAGTAACGCCTTAAGAAGCGCGAGCAGGGGATCCGCAGGAACATAGACTCAGTCTACAATGCCAGTGTTGCCTCGAGGTGACAAGTCCCCATCCTTGCGGGGGCAGTACCTTTCGTGAACCGCCATGGCCTCGTTTTCCTGCGTGGAGGGCGTTTTCCCCACCTGCCTGTAGGACAAGCGATTGAGCCTTTGCTCTTCTCCGGCTCATCCCCTTGGCAATTCAGGATATTCCTCAGGGTTGTTCAAAGAGCAGCGCTTTTCATTATGAGATTTTCCCGCCGAAACGCGATAGATTAGTGCAATTCCTCGACCATTGTATGAACCGTATTTACCAACCGCTATGCTGGAATAGCTTTTCCGAGGGTGCAAATTGTTGCAATAGCGCGCCGATTTTGGGAGAGCAATGGAGGCAGAATTCGTCCCGATCCGAGAGTGTATATCCTTTCGAATGTTTCACTTAGAAAACTACGTGGCTGGTTGAACGCATGGACCGGGGAGTGCAGACGCTAGCAGTGCATTTATGTTGAGACCTCTTGAGAAAAAGCGGAGTGCCTTAACCGTCTGTTTGTTGCTTTGGATTATCAGCTTTTTTGGCTGCCACGGGTTGACGGCGGATCCGCCTCCGCCTCCTGCCCAGGACTTCACTATTTCGCTGTCTCCGGCCACTCTTGCGGTTGATGCGAACAACTCCACCTCGACATTTACGATTTCGATTGCCGGTCAAAATGGTTTCGCGAATCCCGTAAGTATAACGATTTCTGGCTTCCCCGCTGCCACCAAGACGTCTCCTTCCTCTCCATTCAACGTGGCGGCGGGCGGAAGTCTGACGGTGACTCTGTCATTTCCAACGACGGTACAGGACGGCAGCTATGCTCTGACGGTAAACGGTACGTCCGGTGCTCTAACCCACTCGGTAAAACTTCCCTTGACAATCACAGCTGCGCGAGACTTCACCGTCGGTCTGTCGCCAACTACGCTCACTGCCGCCCCCGGCAGTTCCAACGCAAACTTTTCGGTTTCGATTTCAAGCCTGAACGGGTTTGCTGGTTCTGTCTCTGTCAGCCTCACCGGATTGCCGAGTGGCACGACAACGTCTCCGGTTTCCCCATTCAACGTCGCGCCGGGTGCCAGTCAGACGGTGACTCTATCTTTTCCAACAACCGTACAGGCTGGCAGCTATGCTCTGACGGTAAACGGTACGTCCGGTGCTCTAACCCACAGTGTAAATCTTCCGTTGACAATCACAAATGCGCAAGACTTCACCATCGGTCTGTCGCAAAATGCGGTTACTACCGCTGCCGGAAGTTCCACCGCAAGCTTTACGATTTCGATTTCAAGCCTAAACGGCTTTGCTGGTTCCGTAGCTGTCAGCCTCACAGGGTTGCCCAGTGGCACGACAACGTCTCCAGCTTCCCCATTCAATGTGGGGGCGGGCGGCAGTCAGACCGTGACTCTCTTGGTTGACAGTAGCACGCAGAGTGGCAGCTACACCGTGACAATAGGCGGCACGTCCGGTGCTTTGACGAATTCGACGAACCTGGCATTGACGATCACTCCTCCGCCAGACTTCAGCATGGTTCTGACGCCGACTACGGTCACTGCCGATGCCGGAAGTTCCAACGCAAGCTTTACGGCTTCGATTTCAAGTCTGAACGGATTTGCTGGCATCGTATCTGTGAACCTCACTGGATTGCCCAGTGGCACGACAACTTCTCCACCTTCCCCTTTCAACCTGGCGGCGGACGGCAATCAAATGGTGATGCTGTCTATTCCCTCCACGGCGGTAGCTGGCAACTACAACCTGACTGTCAGTGGAACTTCTGGCGCGATTACACACTCTGACCCACTTGATCTGTCCGTGTTTGGTCCAGTACAGGTCACAACATGGCATTACGACAATGCCCGAACCGGTGCCGACGCGTTTGAAACCACGCTTACTCCGTCAAATGTAAACAGCACAAGCTTTGGGAAGCTTTTCACTTATCCCGTAGACGGGTTCGTGGTTGGACACCCATTATTCCTTCCAAACGTTAGCGTTTTCGGCCAGGGCGTGCACAATGTGGTATATGCGGCCACCATGCATGACAGCGTGTACGCCTTTGATGCGGACAGCTCCAGCACCACGCCTTTGTGGATGACGAGTATTCTGAACTACAGTCCCGTGGGAGCGACAACCGTGCCAGCGACGGTGAAGAAGGATACCGGAACTACAGGGTGGATGGAGTTAGGCATAGTCTCGACCCCGGTGATCGATCCGACGACCGGGACATTGTATGTTGTTGCCGAGACCTATGAGAATGGCACCGTGGTGCATCGACTGCACGCGCTCGACGTCAGCAGTGGGTTGGAAAAGTTCGGCGGCCCGACAACCATCACGGCGACCTACACGATCAACGGAATTACGACCACGTTTGCGGATCTTTACGAGATGAACCGTCCGGGGCTGCTTTTGGCCAATGGGCACGTTTACATTGGGTGGGGCTCGAACGGCAACAACGCGTATAGCCAAGGCTGGGTGCTTTCCTACAACGCGTCGACTCTGCAGCAGGAGGGTACGTATACGGCGGAGCCGGGGAAGACCCTGGCTTCGATCTGGCAAAAAGGAGCAGGCCTTTCGGCCGACAGCGAGGGAAATATCTACCTGGAAGCGGCGGAAGGTTACTATGCCAGCGGCACGAACCTTTCGACAAGCGTACTGAAGCTCAGCCAGGCTGGCACAACGCTCACGCTCGCTGACTGGTTCTCTCCTTACAACGAGGCAAGTCTCGGCGCAAGCGATTTGGATTTGAATAACGCAGCGCTGCTTTTGCCGGACCAGTCAGGGCCTTATGCGCACGAACTGATCGCGAGCGGCAAAGAAGGCACAATTTACGTGCTGAACCGCGACAATATGGGGAAGTTCTGTTCTACGTGCACGACAGGGGATCCACAGATTGTGCAAGAGATACCGAGCGCAGCTAAGCGTACCGGCTCGCCAGTCTATTGGAACAATACCGTGTATTTCACCGGTACTTCCGCTCCTGTGACCGCCTATGGGCTAAGCGACGGCACCTTAGTGCTGCCTCCTTTTTTGCAATCTCTCCTAGTTGGCGGAGGAGGTAGTGCCATCATTACGGCAAATGGGAACACCAATGGCATTCTCTGGTTCATCGATGGGGGAGGACCACTGTTGGCGATGGATGCGACTACGCTGAATACGATTTATACCAGTAATCAGGCTCCGAATGGCCGAGACACCATGCCATCTCTAGCCCATTTCGCTACCCCTATCGCAGCTGATGGGAAGATTTTCGTCGGTACACAGAATAGCGTGGTGGTCTACGGTCTGCTATCTGGCTCGGCAGCGCTCCAACAAAACGACCAGTTCGCAAGGATCGCGCTCCATGTCTCTTTTCCGCCACCATCGCAGGGTCGAGAACGCTAGGGCAGCCTGTTCGAGTCTTCCAATCTTCCCTTCTCTCGTTTGGCGCGTCCTCTTCCGGCCATCCCCAGTTGTTGAACGAATTGTATTGGCTTAGGGCGCGGACTTTTGCCTGCGCGGCTACAAGTTGCTCAACCAGATGCGAGCCGATGAAGCCATCAGCGCCGGTCACCAGCGCGCGAGATTGTTTCAGCGCGGGTATATTGAGGCTTTGTAGATATCATGGGCTTCGAACTGCGCCTACGCACCAAGTTTAAGACCAACCGTATTGTTTTAACAGGTTGAACCCGGTAGACGATACTCGCCCCTTGGTTGCTTCGACGCGAGGGTGCGTGCTTTTTGGTATATTCTGACCGGGAACGATGGCGAGAATCGCTCGATCTTGGCTGCCTTTGTGGCGAGAACAGCAGATCGGCACAGATAGCAATTCCGCAGTATCTTTTACCAAACGGATCGATCAGGAGTCCGGAGTAAGCTGTTTCCGAACGAATCAATGAAATTCCGTTTCTACTAAAGCCATGCCGCGCCTAAGAATCGCCATCCTCATCCCTTGCTATAACGAAGAACCGACAATTGGGAAGGTGGTGCGCGATTTCCAGGCCGAGCTGCCGGAATCCGAGATTTATGTGTTCGATAATAATTCGACCGACCGGAGCGTAGAAGAAGCACGTGACGCCGGCGCCCATATCGGCCACGAGTACCGGCAAGGCAAGGGCTACGTTGTGCAATCGATGTTCTGCCGAGTGGAAGCTGACGTTTACGTCATGGTCGACGGCGACGCCACTTATGCACCGGGTGATGTCCACAAGCTCATTCAACCAATTCTTCACGGCGACGCGGACATGGTCGTGGGTTCGCGGTTAACGGAAGCTTCCAAAAGCGAGTTCCGTCCGCTGAATAAAGTGGGAAACAGTTTCTTCCTGAGATTCATTAATTTCATTTTCAAGGTGAAACTATCCGATGTCCTTTCCGGATATCGGGCATTCAATCGTGAATTTGTGAAGAACATTCCAGCGTTTGGCGGTGGTTTTGAAACGGAAGTCGAGTTGACGATCAAGGCTCTGACTCGCGGCTACCGCATCAGCGAGGTGCCGGTGCGATTGACCGCGCGGCCGGAGGGAAGTTTTTCGAAGATACGTATGGTTTCAGATGGATTTGTAATCCTGAATACGATTCTTACTCTGTTTCGTGACTACAAGCCGCTCACTTTTTTTGGAGGGATGGGACTGGCCCTCATTGTTTTCGGATGGATACCCGGAGCATTGGTAATCGCGGAATTCATCAAGACCGGTTTGGTTAAGAGTCTTCCGTCGGCTATTCTCGCCGTTGGGCTGGTTTTGTTCGGGATGCTGCTGGTGGTGGTGGGATTGGTGTTGCACACAATCACGCGGCGGTTTCAGGAATTGGAGTACCAGCTCAAGTCGGGAAACAAAGAGTCCAGTTCCGAGCGAATTTTGGAGCACAGACAAAACTGATTATGAAACGGTCTAAGGAACCTCTGAGCAACCATCCACTGTGAAGGCGGCGGGAATTTCAGACCTGCACAGGGCTAGGAATTTTCCTGTATTGCTTGCGACCTTACCGAAACCCGCTATTTACGCGAGGTTCAGAGAC
>Ga0102924_1004412_pt1 | contig 14185 bp, 13 predicted proteins | sample PaiPotPPM11metaG_FD_80116 | JGI IMG/M metagenome (GOLD analysis project Ga0102924, IMG submission 80116) | Iron sulfur acid spring bacterial and archeal communities from Banff, Canada, to study Microbial Dark Matter (Phase II) - Paint Pots PPM... ... | reverse complement strand
GCCCGTACGTTTCGCCGTCCGTTTCGAGGGCAACGTTTTCGAGGGCGTATCCAACATGGCCGTTCATATTCGACTTTCTCGCGCCGGCGCCAAGAAGCATCCCTTCTACCGCATCGTCGTCACCGATCAGCGCAGCCCGCGTGGCGGGCGTTTCCTGGAGAACATCGGTACGTACGATCCCACGCGCGAGCCGGTTCATTTCGCGCTCGACCAGGATCGCTTTGCGTACTGGACCGGGCAGGGGGCTCAGCCCTCCGCCACCGTCGATCGCCTGGTCAAGCGCCAGTCGCGCACCGCCGCCGCTGCGGCGCCTGGCCCCGCCGGGGCGCCGTGAACGTGCAAGCCCCGGACGCTTCCATGCCGCTCAAGGAGCTGATCCACGCAATCGCCGTGGAGCTCGTCGACCACCCCGATGAGGTGGAGGTCACCGAGGTCGGCGGGGAGCACAACAGCGTGATCGAGCTCCGCGTGGCCAAGGACGACATCGGAAAGGTGATCGGTAAGGAGGGGCGCACCGCGCAGTCGATGCGGACCATCCTCACCGCCGTATCGACGAAGCTCGGCCGCAGGGCACACCTCGACATCATCGACTGACGATGCTGGCGCCCGACGCGTGGGTGCCGCTGGCAGAGGTGGCGCGCCCGCACGGCGTGCGGGGTGAGGTCCGGCTGCGTCCGTTCAACCGCGACAGCGACTTGCTCCTCGAGCTGGACGAGGTCCTCGTGCGTTTCGCCGAGGGCGACGAGCAAGAGGTGAGCGTGGACGGTGCGCGCAGAGCGAACGAAGCGATCCTCCTCAAGCTGCATTCGGTGGATGACCGCGATCGCGCGGCCGAGCTGCGGGGCGCGCTCGTATGCGCCCGACGGGGCGACTTCCCGCCGCTCGAGCCGGGCGAATTCTACGCGTGCGACATCGAGGGAGCCCGAGTCGTCGTCGGCGAGGGGCCGGAGGAGCGCGAGGTGGGGCGAGTCACGGAGCTTCGCAGCTATCCGACGGTCGACGTTCTCGTGGTTGCCGCTGCCGACGGCGGGCGCGCGTGGGAGGTGCCGCTGGTGGAGGCGGTGATTCGCCGGGTGGACGTGTCGGGCGGTTTCGTCGTGCTGACGGCGCTCGATGGCCTAGATAGAGCGTGAGGCCCCGCCGTGCGCGTCGACGTCGTCACGTTGTTCCCCGAGATGTTCGCCGGATTTTTGGCCACGAGCTTCGTGGGGCGGGCCCTGAACGGGGGGCAGCTCGCGGTCCGCTTTCGCAGCCCGCGCGAATTCGGGCTTGGCAAGCACAAGAGCGTCGACGATACGCCGTACGGCGGCGGCAGCGGGATGGTGATGCGCGTGGACGTCCTCGTCGCGACGATGGAGTCTATGGACGCGGACGCTCCGGATGGCGTGCTCGCCCGGCGTGTTCTCTTGACGCCGCAGGGTCGAGCGCTCAATCAGCGCGGAATCCACGCGCTCGCCGCGCTCCCGGCCCTGATGCTCGTCTGCGGGCGCTACGAGGGGTTCGACGAGCGCGTCCGTGCCCACGTGCACGAGGAGGTCTCTCTCGGCGACTTCGTCCTCACCGGCGGCGAGGTGCCCGCCATGGCGGTGATTGACGCGTGCGCCCGCCTTCTCCCCGGCGTCCTCGGCAACGAGGCGTCGACCATCGACGAGTCGCACAGCCCCGACGCGGGCGGGTTGCTCGAGTATCCGCACTACACGCGCCCTGCCGAATTTCGCGGCGCGAGTGTCCCGGAGGTCCTCGCCGGAGGAAATCACGCGCAGATCGCCGCCTGGCGCTGGCAGCAGGCCGTCGCCCGGACGCAGGCGCGACGCCCTGACCTCTGGGAGCGCTTCGAGCGCGCAGAGAAGGAGCGCGACCCCACCGGAGGCCGCCGTTGAGGAGAGTCGCCATCGCGCTCGTTCACCATCCCGTCCTCGACCGGCAGGGCGCGGTCGTCACGACCGCGGTGACCAACCTGGACGTGCACGACCTTGCGCGCAGCGCGCGGACGTACGGCTGCAGCGACTACTTCGTGGCGCATCCCATCGCCGCACAGCGTGAGCTCGTCGAGCGCATCCGCAGTCACTGGACGGAGGGCTCGAGCGGCCGGAGGATACCGGACCGGCGCGAGGCGCTCCGGGTGTTGCGCGTCGTCGATTCGCTCGATGCGGCCATCGAGGCGCTGGGCGGTCGGCAGGAGGTCGAGGTGTGGGTCACCGCGGCGAGGCGCCTGGGAGAACCCCTTGGCTTCGAGGCTGCACGCGAGCGCCTCCATGGGGAGGGTGGCCCCGTACTGGTCGTGTTCGGTACGGGTTGGGGTCTTGCGCCGAGCGTCATCGACGCCGCGAATGCGCTCCTGGCTCCGATCCGGTCGTCCCGAGGCGACTACAATCACCTCAGCGTGCGGGCGGCGTGTGCGATCGCGCTGGATCGGCTGCTCGGGGAACACTGACCTACGTCTCCCCGCGCGGCCGATGCGTCGCGCGGTCGAAAGTCGAGGTATTCTCCCGGCGCAATGGCGCGTCCCTTCCACGTGCACCTCGTCGCGCCCTCGAACGAGGACTCGACCTACATCAAGCCGCTTTGGGTCGCGACGCTGGCCGCGCACACGCCCGAGGACGTCGAGCTCACATTTCGTGACGACGGGCTTGATCCGATCGCGCTCCACGAGGAATACGACGCGCCCGACCTCGTGGGCATCAGCGTCAACTCGAAGACGGCCGCGCGCGCGTACGCGATCGCGGACGCCTACCGCGCACGCGGCAGCCGCGTCGTCCTCGGCGGCATTCACGTGACCGCGCTCCCGGAGGAGGCCCTGGAGCACGCCGACGCGGTCGTCTCCGGCGAGGCGGAGTGGCTTTGGCAAGACGTCGTCCGGGACGCCCGCGAGGAGAGGCTCGGGCGCACGCGTTCGCTTCTCCGGAGGTCCATTTACGAGCACGAGGAATGGAAGCCACTCGTGGGGTTGCCGTTGCCTCGCCGCGATCTCGCGAAGTCGGTGCGCTACGTACCCTTCGACGTCGTGCAGACGACCCGTGGGTGCCCCTTCCCGTGCGAGTTCTGCAGCGTCTCGACATACAACGGCACCAAGTTTCGCTTCCGGCCCGTTCCGGAGGTCATCGCCGAACTGGAGACGTGCGGTCCTCGCGTCCTCTTCGGCGACGACAACGTGATGATCCACACCAAGTACAGCCACGAGCTCTTCGAGGCGATGGTTCCGCTCGAGAAGCACTGGGTCGCGCAGGCGTCCCTCGCGGCGCTCCACCGGGTCGAGAACGTCGAGGTCATGGCGCGCGCCGGCTGCAAGGCACTCTTCATCGGCTTCGAGTCCGTCGACGACGAGGCGGTCCGCCAGGCCGGCAAGAAGCAGAACAAGCCGCGCAAGTACACGGAGGTCGTGCGCTGTCTGGCCGACCACGGCATCGCCGTGTGGGGCAGCTTCATCTTCGGGCTCGACGACGACACGCCGGACGCGTTCGAGCGCACCGTGGAGTTCTGCGTCGAATCCAAGCTCACGATGGCGCTCTTCGCGCTCTTGACTCCTTACCCGGGGACGGCGCTCTACAAGCGCCTCAAGGCGGAAGACCGCCTCACCAAAGACCGCTGGTGGCTCAGCGGGGATCACGACTCCGACGCCCCGTTCTACCGGCCGCTGCGGATGTCGCGCGACACGCTGCGCGACGGCTGGGTTCGGGCCTGGCGCGCGATGTACTCGATGTCCTCCATCCGGCGCCGCTACGACTTCGGCGTGGGCCGCTCGTGGATCCAGAACGTCGCCTACTGGCCCGTCAACCTGATGATGCGCGAGCTTGCCGAAAAGAAGATCGCCGGGGGCGACCGCGCCTGGCGAAAGCATCGCGCGCTCGATATGCCGTTCGGGTTGTAAGGGCGGAGAGATCATTGTCGCTGGTCCAGCAGCGCTTCCATCTCCGGCGTGTAACCGCGCGGGCCTCTCTCGACGAGCGGCGGCGTCACGTTCAGTCCACCGGCACGACCCGCGACGGCTTCGACGAGCGCCAGGCGCGCTGGAGACTGCGGCGTCGCGTGGACCAAGCGCAGCCGCTTCGCATGGAGCCCCTCGGCGGCGAGCGTCGCCAGCAGGAGCGCGAGCTCGGCGGCTGGATAGACGAAGCACACGCGGGCCTTTCGCCCGGCGAGCTGCCGCGCGGCCTCGACGAAAGTGGCGAGCCGCCCGCTGCGTGCGCGCGCCTGTGCCGGAGGGACTCGCCCGCGTCCGGGCGCGACGTACGGCGGGTTGCACACGACGAGCGCGGCCTGTCCGCGCCTCGACCGCGCCACGTCTCTCACGTCGCCCCGCACGACCTCGCCGCGATCGGTCCAGCCGTTCGCGTCGAGGTTCCGGCGGGCCATCGCGGCAGGTTGCTCGTCGATCTCGACGAGCACGACACGGCGAGCGGCGCCGAGGCGCAACAGCGACAACCCGACCGCTCCGACGCCCGCTCCGAGGTCGAACGCGAGCGCGGCGGCCTTCGGGGGCGACTGAAGGTTGCCCGCCGAAGCCGCGAACCCGGCGAGGAGCAGCGCGTCGACGTTCGTACGGTATCCTGCGCCGCGAGGAGGCTGATACAGGACGACGCTGCCGCCGAAGAGCGCGTCCTGCGTTGCCTCCATCTCTGCGCCATCGCCGAGCGCCCCGCCGTTCATCAGGGTTGCCATGGCCGCCGCCTCACAACACGCTGACCATACTCGAAAGCTCGCTACGCCAAGATGTCGTCTCGCGTCTCATTTTCCGATCAGGTCCGCCGCGAAGCGGTGCGGCTCGGCTTCGACGCCGTGGGCATCGCGCGCGCGGACGTGAAACTGGATCGAGACTTCGCCGCGTACGAATCGTTCGTGCGCGACGGAATGCAGGGCGAGATGAACTGGCTCGGCCGGGAGGAGACGCGTCCCGTGCGCGAACGGCTCGACGGCGAGGGGATCTTGCCCGGCGCCAGGAGCGTCGTGTGCGTCGCGCGGCGCTATGGCCCCGGCGATCGTCTGCCTGCCACGCGTGAGGGCACGGTCGAGCGGGGCCTGGCGCTCTACGCTCGCGGCCGCGACTACCACGGCTTCCTTCGCCGGAGACTCAGGCGCCTGGCCAAGTTCGTTCGGTCGCTCGGGGAGCCGCCGGTCCTGGCGCGTCCCTTGTGCGACGAGGAGCCCGTGCTCGAGCGCGCGTGGGCGGCGCGCGCGGGGCTCGGCTTCATCGGGAAGAATGGGATGCTCATCGTTCCGGGCATCGGCTCGATGGTGCTCCTCGGCGAGGTCGTCACGAACCTCGAGCTCGAGCCGGGTCAGCCGATCGAAGAGCGCTGCGGCTCCTGCACGCGGTGTCTGGACGCGTGCCCGACGTCGGCTTTCGTTGCACCCTTCGTCCTCGACCCGCGCAAGTGCGTCTCGTATCTGACGATCGAGCGCCGGAGCGCCGTGCCGCTCGAGCTGCGGGAGGGCGTGTCGGACCACCTCTTCGGCTGCGACGACTGCCAGACCACGTGTCCTTTCAACGCCGGCGCCGGCGCCCGGGCGCCGCTCGACGGCGGTGACGGCGCGCCGTTCGCATCCCTCGAGCGCTGGTCGCGCGTCCGCCTCGAGGACTGCCTCGCCCTCGACGACGTCGCCTGGCACGACCTGACCGAGGGTTCGCCGCTAAGGCGGGCGGGCAGGAGCGGCCTCGCCCGCAACGCGGCCATCGTCCTCGGCAACCGCGGCGACCGGAGAGCCCTGCGGGCTCTGGAGGCCGCCGCGCGCGAGCACGACGACCCCATGGTGCGCGAGGCCGCTGCGTGGGCGTTCGAACGAATCGAGCGCGCTACGCGTTCTGCGTGATGGCGCGCGCCTACTCCGCGTGGGCGGTGCCGTTCGCGGCGACTAGGCGCTCGCGCTGCTCCTTCTCGGGGGCGCGCACGCCGCCGAGCGAAGAGTAGCCGACGAAGACTTTGCGGTCGAACGCGTCGAGGTTCTTGTGCGCGACGACCTGGAAGCAGGCGGCGTTGCCCTGCGCCCCGATGCGCCACGACCACGCGAGGAAGAGGTGCCAGAGGCGATACCAGCGCTCTCCGTAGGCCTTGAGAATCGCCGGGCGGTTCTTTCGCCAGTTGTCGTGCCACCGCTTGATCGTGAGCGCATAGTGAATGCTCACGTTCTCCGCGGACTGGACGTCAAAGCCAGCCTTCTCCATCGCCTTCACCATGTCGCTCAAGGGGAGCGAGGCGTCGGCGCCGGGGAAGATGTACTCGTTCATGAACAGGCCCCAGATCATGTCCTCCGGGCGCAGACCGAGCGGCGCGACTCCCTGGCCGCCGCCGCGGCGAAGGCCGCAGAACTGGAGGAGGAACATGCCGTCGTCCTTCAGAAGCTCGCGTACCTGCGCGAAGTACTTCGGCAGGTTCTTGATCCCGACGTGCTCGACCATCTCGAGGCTGACGATGCGGTCGAACTTCCGCTGCGGGATGTCGCGGTAGTCCAGGCATTCGACGCGCGCCCGCTCAGCGAGGCCCGCCTTCGAGATGCGCGCGTTGCCGAACTCCGTCTGATTCTTGCTGATCGTAATCCCGGTCGTTCGGGCGCCGTAGTTCCTCGCGGCGTGCAGCGCGAGGGTGCCCCACCCGCAGCCGATGTCGAGCATCTCGTCGTCGGGACGGACCATGAGCTTTCGGCATACGAGGTCGAGCTTGTTGTCCTGCGCTTGCTCGAGCGACTCCTGCTCGTCCCGGAAGAACGCCGCCGTGTAGACCATGCGCTCGCCGAGGAAAGCCTCGAAGAAGTCGTCGCCGCGGTCGTAGTGCTCGCGCACCTGACGCTCGTCCTGCTTCCGCGAGTGGATGGCCACGTCGGGAATGAGGCGCGAGAAGAGGAACTCGATGTGGTGCTTCGTGAGGGTGTAGTTCACGAACTGGTCGCGTGCGTCGAGGAACGCATCCATGTCGGGGATATCGACCTGGCCGTTCAGGTATGCCTCGTAGAGCGTCGTCATCGGGATCTTTTGCGTGGCGTAGCGGGCGGCGAGTTTGCGGTCGTTGTAAACGACCAGGTCGGTCAGCTGGGTCACGGGATCCCTCTTTGTCGTCGTTATGCACTCTCCCCGGTTGCACCTGCGCAAGGCGAGAGTTGCCCCAAGCAAACGGGGTTGCCCAAAGGACCACAGGCTGCGCCCCGGTTCAACCAATGAAGAGGGCGAGGCAACGAAAGAGACGCCGTGCTAGCAAGTGCGCTGCACATTACGCAGTGAAGACAGGGTCTTTCGCGCCGCCGCGCCTTCTATGCTTGCGCTTGGGGGGACCGCGGACGCTCCTCCCGAAGCCCCCACCGTGACCTGCGCCTACTGGCAAAAGCACCCATGAACGTCGGCGAGCTCGTGACGCGCGTCCTCGCTGGCGAAGCGCGCGCCGTGGCGCGCGCCATGCGTATCGTGGACGACCGAGCCCCGGGGTATGCCGAACTCCTCAAGGCGCTCTGGCCCCACACGGGCAGGGCCTGGATCGTGGGCGTGACGGGCAACCCAGGGGCCGGCAAATCCACGTTGTGCGATCGTCTCATCGAGGCGTATCGCGCGGGCGGTTCGCGCGTCGGGGTCGTCGCCGTCGATCCGACCAGCCCCTTCTCGGGCGGCGCGATTCTCGGCGATCGGATCCGGATGTCCCGTCACGCCACCGATGAAGGCGTCTTCATCCGCTCGCTGGCGACGCGCGGTCATCTGGGCGGCCTCTCGCGCAGCGCGCGCGACGTCGTGCGCGTCCTCGACGCGTGCGGGTACGACGTCATCCTCGTCGAGACCGTCGGCGTGGGTCAGGACGAACTCGAGATCACGCGGACCGCGCACTCCACGCTGGTCGTCCTCGCGCCCGGGATGGGAGACGAGGTCCAGGCCATCAAGGCCGGGCTCCTCGAATGCGCCGACGTGTTTGCGGTGAACAAGGCCGATCGCGAGGGGGCCGACGCGACCGTCCGCGATCTCGAGCTGATGATCGCGCTCGGCAACGAGTCGATCCGGGCCCTGTCGAGGATCCGGGGACATGCGACGCATACGGCGGCGGACGCGCACGTCGGGGCTTCGGGCTCGGCCGGCGCGACGGGCGAGCCGACCTCGCACTGGACGCCGCCCATCCTCAAATGCGTCGCGTCGCGCGGGGAGGGCGTTGCGCCGCTGACCGCGGCGCTCGCGGCGCACCGCGCCTGGACCGAGAGCACGGCGGCGGGTCGCGCGCGGCGACGGAGTCGCCTCGCGGACGAGGTGCGGGAGGCGCTCCGCGAAGCGCTCATCGACGCGGCGGTGCACGATCTGGGGGCGAAGATCGAGGCCGCGCTGCGCGAGGTCGAGGCGCGAACCGAAGACCCGTACACCGCGACCGAGCGACTGGTCGACGAGTTTCGTACGCGTCCTTCGTAGCCAGCGGTCGCCACTGGGACGGTCTCGTGGGGAGCTGACGCGGGCTCCACGCACCGCTCAACCGTCCCCTCCGTCATTCGTCGTGCCTAGGCACGACGAATCCGCGGAGTGTCCCGAGGACTGGGCCCCATGGGACCGCGACTCGGGACACTACGGTCGTGAGACCGAGCGATCGCAGTCCATCAGTGAGCCGACCTGCGTCGTGCTCCGAAAGCACACCGAATCGACGTACTTGATGTGCTGCGCGCAGTCGCCCGCCACCCACGAGCCGTCGTCCACGTTCGCGACGATGTCGCTGCACCACCCGTCGATCTGCGCCGAGCGAGAGTTAGGGCGGCTCTTGCACGCGTCCTCGAGCCACTCGCCGAGCGACTCGCACTCGGCACGCGTGAGCGGCCGCGCGCCTTCGTCGCCCGCCTGGCGCGACGTCGCGCCTGCTCCCGACGCGGGGGCCTGAGACGAGGGGTCTTTCGGAGCGGGCTCGCTGGCGGCGCACGCCGCCAGGGCCACCAAGAGCGGCAGGCAGACGGTCGTTTTCATCACGTCACCCGTAGCACTTCGTCGACCGTCGTCACGCCTTCTGCGATCTTTTCCATCCCAGCGCGCCGCAAGCTCGGGATTCGGCGCCGGAGGTAGATCTCGCGATACGCGCGGGCCGGCGCCTTCGCCTTGACCAGATCGAGCAGGTCGTCATCGAGCTCGACCACTTCGAAAATACCCGTCCGACCGCGATATCCCGTGCGCATGCACTGCGCGCAGCCGGCCGGCCGGACGACCTCGCTCCCGGCGGGCAAGAGGAGATCGTTGCCGTCCCAAAAGTCGCGTTCCAGTCGTGCCGTTCGTTTGCAGTGTGGACACACGATACGAACGAGGCGTTGCGCAAGAACGGCGGAGAGCGCGTTGGCGACGATCCACGGTTCGACCCCCAGGTCGACCAGTCGCACGATGGTCTCGACGGTGTCTGACGTGTGCAGCGTCGACAGAACCAGGTGCCCCGTCAGCGCCGCTTGCATGGCGATCCCGGCGGTCTCCGAGTCGCGCATCTCGCCGACGAGAATGACGTCGGGGTCTTGCCGCAGGATGGCGCGCAGGCCGGACGCGAACGTGAAGCCTGCGCGCACGTTGACCTGGCCCTGGGTGAGCCCGTAGAGCTCCACCTCGACGGGATCCTCCAGGGTCACCACGTTGACCGCCTTGGGATCGATGAGCTTCATGAGCGCATAGAGCGTCGAAGTCTTTCCCGCGCCGGTCGGCCCGCTGGTCACGACGAACCCCTGCGGGCGCAGGAGCACGTCGCGCAACGTCTCCTGCGCGTTCGTATCCAGCCCGAGACCTTCGAACGGGATCAGCTGCTGGCTCGACAGGATGCGCAGCACCACTTTCTCGCCTTGCGACGCCGGGAACGTGGACGCCCGCAGGTGCACGCGCTTTCCGCCGTCGAACTCGATCGCGATCTGCCCGTCCTGCGGCAACCGCCGGTCGGCGATGTCCATTTTGGCGAGGACCTTCACACGCGACACGACGTTCGGGGCCACTACGAGCGCGATGGGCTGCACGTCCACCAAGGCGCCGTCGATGCGCAGGCGCACCTGCATCATGTCGTGCTTCGGCTCGAGATGGATGTCGCTCGCCCGCTGAGTCACCGCGAGTCGCACGAGCTCATTCACGAGGCTCACGGCGTCCCCGGTCGCCGGCTCCATGCGTCCTGGGCGTCCTGTCGACATGCGCCGCAGAGCGTAGACGGGATGCGGAAGGTTGTGGAAGTGCTTGCGGGTGACGGATGCGCCGCGCGGGTCAGCCGCGCACCGGCCGCGTTGCGGCGGCGAGATGGCGGAGCCCCGCCGCGCGACTTCCCACGCTTGGCGCGGGGACACCACACGCCCCGTTTCGCGCCTCGGCGTGCACGGTTGCGTCGAATCGCCCCCCGGGAATCGGCGCCACTTATCGGCGGAGGTGCTCGATCCTTTAGTTCCATAGGTCCGACGTCGCCCCGAAGAACGCTGCTGATCCGCGGAGAGTCAGGTGCTCGCTCAGCGGCTCGACTAAGGGCACGAGCGTTGCTGAACGCACGCCGTCCGACAGCACAGGAGCCGGAAGCGACTCCGCACTCCCAACGCATCCATGAAGAATGCATTCGCGAAAGGAAACAACGATGAAACCTCGCACACTGATTTCCGTCTTCACGCTGGCACTGGCCGCGAGCTCCAGCGCTTGCACGGCCGAGACGCAGCCGCAGCAGTCCGCCGGCGAGCAGACCGCGAAGACCGACGAGGCCCAACTGATCGCAAACACGGGGACCATTTTGGCGTGGCCGGCGGGACCGATCGCCTGGAACGGCCTTGCCGGGACGTGGCCCATCTCTGTCTGGTCGCCGGCCGCGATCGGCGCGCTCGCGTTCGACGTCGCGGGTGTGACCAACCTCGGCGTCACATGCGCCACCTTTCCCGGCCTCCTCGCGACCACGATCAGCACGCCCTTGCTGAACGCGTTCGTCCCCCCCGTTGGCGCGGCACCCCTCTTCGGCGGCGCTGGGCTCTTCGGACCCGCGGGCCTCATCGCTCCGGCGTTCGGCTTCACGGGCAGCTTTGCGCCGTTCGCCGCCCCGCTGGGATTCGGCTTTGGCGCCTTCACGCCGACGGCCGCGCTCACGGGCACATTTGCCAATGGTGCCTTCGCGCCCGGCTTTGCCTCGGCATGGTTCACGCCGGCGCTCACGGCCAACGCCCTCGTGTTCTCTAACCTGACCGCGATCAATGCGTTCACGCCGTTCACGTTCAACGTGACGTTCATGGCGCAGTCGGCGGCACAGGCTGCGGCCATCACGCAGGCCTCCGCCATCTCGACATCATCCGCGCTCGCGACCGCGGGCCTGAGCATCTTCGCGACGCCCATCGCGACCACGGCGCTGGCCGCTCAGACAGCGGCGATCCCGTTCACGAGCATAATCTTTCCCATCTTGCTGCCCTTGCCGGCGCTAGGTGCGGCGCCCCTGGTCGGGGCTCCGCTGGCGGCGGGCACTTTGCTTTAGTCGCCACCACGCTACGGTCATCCTCCCGTTCGAGAAGGGCTTCTCGCAGGGCTCGCCGCCGCTGCATCGCGGTGGGATGAGCCTTGCGAGCGGCCGCCTTGGACAGGTGCGTCTTCGCTCTCAGCCGCGGGTGGCGCGAGGCGATCGCTTCTTCGCGTGCGACCCGGCCTTCGCCGCGCGCGGGCCCGCGGCTTTGCGTAGCGCACCGGCCTTGGCTCCGTTTGCGGCCTTGCGGCGGCCGTCTCCATTTGCGGCCGCCTTGCGGCGGCCGTCTCCATTTGCGGCCGCCTTGCGGCCGACGTGCTCGGCGTCGAAGGCCGCGGGGCAGACGTCGCTCACGCTGCAGCCCTCGCAGTTCGGCTTTCGCGCAAAGCAGACGCGCCGGCCGTGGAAGATGAGCACATGGCTCGCGTGATCCCACTCCTCGCGCGGCAGAATCGCGCACAGATCGCGCTCGATCTTCTCGGCATCGGTGTTCTTCGTCCAGCCGAGGCGCTGCGAAATGCGCATCACGTGCGTGTCGACGACGACACCGTCCGGTTCGTTCCACATCACGCCGAGCACTACGTTGGCGGTCTTGCGCCCGACCCCCGGGAGTTCGACTAGCTCGTCCATCGACCGCGGAACCTCGCCTCCGTGCTTGTCGACGATTGCGCGCGCGAGCCCGACGAGCGCCTTCGACTTCATCCGGAAGAACCCGAGGCTGGCGACGTAGGGCTCGACCTCCTTGGGTTCGACCGCAGCGAGCGCCCGCGCATCGGGGAAACGCTCGTAGAGCTTCGGCGTGACCTTGTTCACCGCGACGTCCGTCGTCTGGGCGCTGAGCACCACCGCCACGATGAGCTCGAACGCCGATCGGTGGTCGAGCTCGCAGTGGGCCGTCGGATGCTGCTTGGCCAGTGTCGCCAGCGTCTTCGGGGCAATCTCCGGCGCCCGCTTCAAGCGTTCGCGCCGGTCCTTCGCCGAGAGGGACTTCACAGAGAGAGTTTTCAATTGAGATCGCTGGGCGGGGGCATGCTCTCGCCGTTGGGGGGGGGCGGCATGCTCTCGCCGCCGCCGTCGATGCCCTCCGCGCTCTCGGCGAGGCGCTCGAGAGCGACGATGCGCTCACCTTCGCTGAGCGTCATCAGCTTCACCCCCTGAGCGTTGCGGCCGGTCTCGCGGATCTCGTCCACGCGCGTTCGCAAGGTCTGCCCGCGGTCGGTGATGAGCATCACCTCGTCGCCGTCCTTCACCAGCTTGATCCCCACGACCGGCCCGTTCCGCTCGCTCGCGTCGATCAGGATGATCCCCTTGCCGCCGCGGTTCTGCTTGCGAAACTCCTCGATGTTCGTCCGCTTGCCGTAGCCGTTTGCGCAGACGGCAAGGACGTTTGGGCGCGCGTCGTCGCTGACCTCGAGCCCGACGACTTCGTCGCCCTCGGTCAGGTCGATCCCTTTCACTCCGTGCGTCGCCCGCCCCATCGGGCGGACCTGCTCCTCGGGAAAACGGATGCTCTGGCCCATCTTGGTCGCGATGAGGAGGTCGCGCGTTCCGTCAGTGAGCGCCGCGTAGAGCAGCTGGTCGCCGTCGTCGACCTTCACCCCAATGATACCCTTCTCGCGGAAATTCTCGTATTCGTCGACCTCGGTCTTCTTGATTTGCCCCTTCTTCGTGAGCGTTACGACGAACTTGCCCTTCTCGATCTTCGGCACGAACGCGATCGCCGCGATGTTCTCGCCCGTCTCCATCCCGATGAAGTTCACGATCGCGCGGCCCTTGCTCGTGCGCGCCGCGAGCGGAATCTCGAACACCTTCTTGACGTACACCTTCCCCTTGTCGCTGAAGAAGAAGACGTGCGCGTGCGTCGACGCGACGAAGAGCTGCGTGACCCAGTCCTCCTCGCGCGCCTCCATCCCGATGCGACCCTTGCCGCCCCGCTTCTGCGCGCGGTAGTCCTTCGGGCTCGTTCGCTTGATGTAGCCCGCGTGGCTGATCGTCACGACCATGTCCTCTTCCTGGATGAGGTCCTCCTCCAGGATCTCGGCCGAGTTCTCGACGATCTCGGTCCGCCGCTTGTCGGCGTGCTTCGTCTTGATCTCCTCGAGCTCCATCGCGATGACGTCATCGAGTAGCTTCGGGCTGGCGAGGATCGCCTTGTACCGCGCGATCGCGTCGCACAGCTCGGCGTAATCCTTCGCGAGCTTCTCGTGCTCGAGGCCCGTCAGGCGCGAGAGGCGCATCTCGAGGATCGCCTTCGCCTGCCGCTCCGAGAGCTTGTACGGCTGCCTCTTCTTCGCCTCGTCGATCTCGCTCTGCGGCCGGCCCGCGCGCTTGACGAAGGCCTCGAGCCCGGCGAGGGGGAGTTCCATCAAGCGCTTCTTGGCGACGTCGGCGTCCTCGCTCTCACGGATCGTCTTCACGACGAGATCCACGTCCGTCACCGCAACGCCCAGGCCCTCGATGATCTCGAGCTGGTTTTCGGCCTCGCGGAGCTCGAAGCGCGTCCTTCGCGTGACGACCTCGCGGCGGTGCGCGATGAACGCCTCGAGCGTCTCCTTGAGGTTCAAAACGGCAGGGCGGCCCTGCACGATGGCGAGGTTGATAACGCCGAAGGAAGACTGAAGGTCTGTCTGCCGATAGAGGTGGTTGATGACGACCTGGGGGATGACGTCTTTTTTGAGCTCGACGACGAGACGAATCCCGTCGCGGTCGCTCTCGTCGCGCACCTCGGAGATGCCCTCGATCTTCTTCTCGCGCACGAGCTCGGAGATGCGCGCCGCGATGCGGGCTTTGTTCACCTGGTAGGG
>Ga0102924_1004410_pt1 | contig 14189 bp, 22 predicted proteins | sample PaiPotPPM11metaG_FD_80116 | JGI IMG/M metagenome (GOLD analysis project Ga0102924, IMG submission 80116) | Iron sulfur acid spring bacterial and archeal communities from Banff, Canada, to study Microbial Dark Matter (Phase II) - Paint Pots PPM... ... | reverse complement strand
TTTCCGCCTTCGTCGTCGTCACCCCAGTTCTTAAAACTATCAAAGCTAGGGTCATCGTCTGAGCCGGCCGGACTCGCCGTCAACGCAATGCCAGTCACGGTGCTCGATGCGAAGTTTACTGGCGTTGAAAGGCCACTGAGCAACTGTTCATGCGTGTTGCTTGTGGTCCACGTATCAATCGAAGTCCAAGTGCCGTTCAAATCAAGAAAAAGATTGAAGGTCGTATTTATGCCGTTTCCGTTATGGGTGGACGCTTCGTATGTCCCATTGCCAGTGATTAGGGTCAGTTGGTTCGCCGTAAAGCCAGTAAAGGTTATTCTGTCACCTGAACCGACCGTCGTTCCGTTAAAGCTATCGGAGCCGTTCCAAGATATGACCGTAGATGCATGAGCTGAAGACATCATGCATATGGCGACGGCACTCAGCGCCGCCGCGAGTTCAAATTTCCAAGGCCTAGACATATCGCACCCCTCAAGGTGAACGGGATAATTCCCTTTGATACTACTTTTAGGTGTTAGACAATATATCTTTAGATATACGCAAACTTCGCAGGCGCCTTGATGTGGTCGCCCTCCGGCGGCGGTAATCCTGCACCTAAGCTCCTCCGTGTCGCCTCTCAGAGTCGGACCTGCCAGTGCGGTCTACAGCGCTCGGATCATCGCGCGATCATTGCGGCCGCCATGCCCGCCACAGCGAGAAGGCAAAGTGCGGCAAACACTATCGATCTATCCACCGAACACCTCACTAGCTCGAACAATGACGCGAGCGCCTACTGACTAGTGGCCAGGATGAATGAGTAGAAAGACCACCCTTCGGCGGTCTCTCCAACTCTGAATTCTCAGCGTTCAGCTAGGCGGCAGCGAGTGCCCGCTTGCCACTTTGCCTACGACGGCGCGCCAGATACCCGACAAAGCCGAGGCCGCCAGCAAAGAGCGGCAGCGTAGCGGGAATAGGGGTCGCATCAATATTTTCCGACACCGAGGCCAAAGGTGAGCCGGTAACGCTGCTGAGGCTCAATGTTATAATGTATTCGTCAGGCGCATTCGGATCAAAGCCAATAGTGGGCCTTATGAATGAGAAGCCCAAATTCTCAGCGTTCTGGTAACCGTTGCCGTTAGTGGCATCGCCCAATATCGCCGCCGCTGGATCGAATGAGGTCGATTGCCCGTTGCCAACGTTGAGAATCGTGAGCACGGCCGCAGTGTTACCGTCATTGAAGAGTCCAGAGGAACCAAAGTCCACTGAGTACTCGAAGTCCCAAGTCGCGGATCCAGCCGGTGAGTGAGCAGAGGTGCCGATGGGCACGTTGTAGTTATTAGTCGAGGTCGGCAGGACCGGACCGATGAAGCGCAAATTCACGCCGAGACCTAGCTGGATTCCGGCGCTAGTAGTGTCCGTTGTGAAGCCAACATTCGGATTGCCGGTGCCGTTGTAATAGCCGGCTGCTAGCGAGGTATTATAGGCGATTGTGTCTGCTTTAGACGCGGTCGTTGCGACCAGCGCAGCGATAACTCCTACGACCAATTTCAATTGCTTGGACATCGTGCCCGCCCCGCATGCTATTCTCGCAACTCACGGTAGCGTGAGGGCGATTGGAGTCAAGTACTTGGACGGCGATATCCAATGGAATCTGGCTAAGTGCCGAGGACCGGTTGCGCTGAGACGGGGCGAGAGCAAATACCAGCGGCGGCAAAGATGTATTCGTGCACATCTCTGCAGTTGAGCGCGCTGGCCTTAGTTCGTTGAACGAGGGCCAAGCCGTTGAATACGAAGTCGTCGATAATCGGGGCAAGTCGTCGGCGGAAAAACTCAGGGTCAGCAGATAAAGTTGGCGCGGGCGCTTGCGACTCAGGTAAGTGTTGCTCAACCCGCTGCGCTGGCGCGCCTCCTTCCCCGTCGACACTCGTACCAGCGAAAAGCGGCTCTCACCATCATCTGGGCTAAGCCCTGGCGACAATGCCGGGGCATTTTTTTGCCGCGGAAAGCTTGCTATCGCGGCCTGCACTCGACGCACTCCAGACTCAGCACCTCTGCAGTGAGCGCTTGCCACAAGGGGCAGTGGGGCTTGCCCTGCGCTAGCCATGCTTCTCGGGAGAGTTATTTCCCATGGGAACGTGCCGTGCCGGTGATTAGTTATCTAGATGCCGAGCTGCCTCTATCCCAAGGCTCGGCAGGAAAGGCCCCGGCTGGTTCCCCCCGTCGGGGCCGAGTACTGTCCGCACTTCACGGGAACCTCGCTTCATGCCGGATATCAACGAAGCCAGCCGTGGAGCGATCAGGATGATGACGATTTGTTGCTCGCAATTTCAGGCGGCGGCTCTTTGGAGCAGGTCGCCATGTTTCTCTGCCGATCGCAAAGTGAAGTGCTAAAGCGCGCCGCCGAGCTTGGACTGCGCTGGGACGCCACGCGGCATTGATAACAATTCCGCCGGCCTATCGAATGACCGAGGCTTCGGCTCGCCTAGAAGGGACGGCGAAACCTGAGACCAAGCTCGACGACGCGTTTCATAATCTCAACTGGCGACCCTAGAAATGCTGCCACATCCTCAAGCCGCCAGCCGCGGTCCAGTGCAGCCTGCAGCCTGGCATCGTCCATGTCAGACCACGGCATGCCTTCGCCCCAGGCCAAGCTAAGCGGGCACCACAGCCGTAATGCCCATCTGATTCGCCAGACCCCCTCGGCGCCCGAGAGACCGACGATCCGGTCTATGCGGACGAACGCAATTTCTACGAGGTCGAACGGTGGTCGGCCGATCGCCTCGATCGCGCCCGGCAGATGCTAGATGACCTGGTCACGACGCGCCCGGTCGGACGCTACACAATCCGACAGCGGGCGCGGATCTTGGCCAAGTGGCCGGAATCTAGTGGTGGCGGGATTTCGGCGAACGGGGCTGAGGCGTTCAGTACCTCGCGCGGGCGCGTTGCCTACTGTCATACTTGAATGATCTCATGGACTCGAATCACAATTTCTTCCTGACGGAATGCTCTTTCTAAGGACTTGCGGTATTTCTTCCACCTGCCCGATCAAATCGTTTGGTCATCACCTCCATGATGATCATATCGTCTCGCTTGGTCGAACCTTCCGATGTCCATAAGCCATGTGCAGGCGAGCGCGCATGAGCGGTCAGCCCGCCAAAGCGCGAAAAATGCGGCTCGCAACTATTTCGCCGATCTTGTTTTGCGACGGATCAATTCCATTACATTGCCAATGCCTAATCGCTAAGAGCTGTTGGCGCTGTTCATCGGGGCTTTTTTGTCGCGGCCTAAAGGTTCGGGAAGTGCTCTATAAATATTTTGAGCCCTGTCGCCGACCCTGAAGCCGTCACTTCAGCAGGACCTAATCCCCCCTTGGTGACGGGGCTCACTGTTCCGTCGGAAACGGCAGCCAGACGATCGAATTGTCGCCCCAGCCTGGATGCTGGACCGTTGCGCCCTTACTGCCGCAACTCGTGCATCGCGCGCATTGCCGCAGCTTGTCACTCGATTGCTCACTGCCCCAGCGGATCATGAAAGGCACGACGGCCGCCGCCGCCTTATGCTGGCACCGCTCGCACCAAAGCCAAACCCACGGTGTCGCTCGCTGCAGATAGCCGAGCGTCGGCCGCAGGCCCGGCGGTGACCGGTGCTGCGGCCGCGATTGCCAGTAGGCCAGATCCGCAGGCTGAGGTAATGGGGTTCGCCGCCCATGACGGCGAGTCAGATGACTATTCTGAATGGTGAATGTAGTCGCTATATTTTGTGCTGGCATAAAAGAGGCAGCTAAGCAGTGGTCTCAAGAGGTGATGATCGTGCGGACGTTTGCGATTTGGGTGTTTGGACTCCTTGCCGCCATGATTATTGGTGGATTCCTGGGATCCATCTACGACAACACCTACAACCAATCTCTTCCCTCCCTTGCCCCCTTTTTTGGCGCAGTAGGGGTGATGTGCATATTCGCCTGCCTTAGGCTCTGGTTATCTCCAAAATGAGATTGGGCAAATAGTGCGCTGCCCCTTGGCAAAAGCACGCCGCAGATGGCCTTTCAATTGGAGCCCATCGACCATCGGTGAGTTGTGCGGGACGCTACTCGAGGTTTTACGAAGCTTTTGCTCTCGACACCACGCGCGGTCAGGTAGGAACCACAGCAAAGTTGATGAGGATGCCGAGAGCCACGATCGCGATGCTGAACGCGAGCTACACATATTCGAGCGAGGCCATACTGCGCATAAGGAAGGTTCCTTCGAGGGCACACAGCTGCGCGCCGACATTTCCCATTAGCGCCCACTTTCAACTAGGCTGCGGCGCATTGCCGGGAGGTTACGTAAGTCTCTAAAATTGCGCTGGGCAAGCGATGCTGCCGCCGGATGGAACGCGTCGAATGCAGATGATCGATTCGCGCTGCAGGAGGTGCTGAGCCTGGAGGGCGTGACCTGCGTGGCACTAGTTTGAATTGCTTCCAGTGGCGAACAAGCGGCCCGAGGCTTATATGAGGTTTATCATCGACAGTGGCTCACAGCCCAGGGTCGGTGGCTGAAAGTTCGGTAGCGCTCCCGCCTGCCTTAGGGAGCGCGTCAGTAACCACTTTCCCATTTCCCACGCGTCCAGAGGCTTCGGCATTTGATCCCGAAGCAATCAGCATTCTGAGCGATGCCTTTCAGGATGCTTGGCAATCCTTGCATACAAGCGGCACCACGTTGCATCTCGGGGGACAGGAGGAGCAGACGAGCGAAATGCTCGCACGCTGTATCATTGAGTTGGCGAAGCTCGGCGAACGAGACCGACATCGACTACGCGACGCGGCCCTCGCGCACCTTGCCGAGGCAAATGTCCGACGAGGACGCGATTAAGTAGATGGCGTTGCGGATAGGGATGATGTTGGAAAACGTCGAATACCGGCTAAAATAGCGCCCAAAGAAAGAGGCCGCCAACTGGCGGCCTCACAGCCCACGGGACGGGTAGATCGCTTACGCGGCGATAGCGTTCCGCTTTCTGCGCCACCCGAACAGACCTAAGGCACCAAGGCCGGTAGCTAGGAGAGGAAGTGTCGCGGGAAGCGGCGTTGTAGGAGGCGGCGCTAAGGTACCTATCTGCACTATATGACCCACTTCACCCGTACTGCCAATGCTGGAGTTGACTGCCATGCTCTCCGGCTGAGAGCAGGAGATGCCTTCTCCGCAGGCAAACCAATAGGTGCCGCTTATAGCGTCACCGCTCCCTGACAGGGACGCATCTAAAATTCCGGCGTCACCAAAATTCAGAGAAAGAGTGCCGCCATTAGCAAATAAAATCGCGCCAGTAAGGAACGTTGCCGTGTTGTTACTCGGAGTGATTTGGCTGGATCCGATTGTGATTTCGTAATCCGTTATCTCAGATGAATTTAAAAATCCGCCCGCACCGTTTGTTGTTTCTATAAATCCGCCAACAGTGATCCCGTTTGAACTGGCCGAGATATTGTAGGTGTCTGCTCGAGACGGGCTAATCGACGCTGTCCATTTAAGCGTTACCGCGCATAGCGCGGGCACGCCACTTTTCATTGAAACTCCTCCGCGACCTGTGACCCACACAGCCTTTTAGGCGGCACGGATGGGAGAACAACGGAACATTTGCCTACGATCTAGCGAAACGGCTCGCTCCTCATGTGAAATAACACTATTAGGCGCGGAGTAAGCGCCGGCCTGCGGCCGAACGACGGCTCGGTGACACATTGTTTGCGTGCCACGCTCATCTACTGACTCTCAAGTTTTCAGCCGCAGATTTTCCGCGATTCTCGACGACTTCAAACTCCACGGTTTGTCCTTCACTCAAAGAGCTAAGGCCAGCGCGCTCAACAGCAGAAATGTGTACAAACACATCTTTGCCGCCGCCGCTCGGTTGGATGAACCCGTAACCTTTCTGGCCATTGAACCACTTCACGGTACCCTTAGCCATATCGTCCTCTACGATTTAATGTGGCGAGCTCGAACGCGCCTAGAATGCCAAGCAAAAAATCGCGGGGCAAGCGCCTGCCCGTCCGCCGCGTAGGTGTGATGCTAGATGGCGTCGAGTACCGGAAGAGGTAGTCAACGAACGGAACGAATCCTGGCAAGCCCGTGTTAGCCGTGGTTAGGCCAATCGAGGCGGCACCCCATCCCTCCGAATAGATACGCAGCCGTCCCGCACGATAAGCCTAAATTGAGCTTTAACCGGGAGAGCGTCATGACGAAAAAAGGTCACTTTGATTGGAGCAACTTTATTGGGTGCTGCCAGGGACATGCGCGGTCATTGAGTCGTCAGAAAGCTTCGCATCAGAAACGTGTTTTGCAGTCATTGGAGTTCTCGTCGGCGAGATGGTGAAAGGGCACAGAACGAATCCGGCTGAACGTTTGCGACACACCGCCGCTCCTCACCCGGTCATTTACGCGGAAGGGAAACTAGACCGCCGCAGCGAGCGGCCTCACGGCCTTTATGCGAATGACCGTCGCAACCAAAGGAATCTCGAAGCGATGGTAGGTATCGCCCAAGAACTCTTTGACCGCTTTGGTATCGAGCCGACCGCTGATCTGCTCCGTTGCCGTGACGGCAAAACTGGAGCCGGCGAGTTCGGTCAAGCCGCGGCGCTTCACTTCGTCTTTGAGCGCTTTGCACTCGCCTTCGGCGCCCTTCAAACAGGCGTCGGCATAGCCGAGCGCATCGGCAAACGCTTCATTGGAAAGATTGTGAGATCTGGGTCGCTCCTTGGCTTGGGTTAGGGCCGGGCGCGTGTTGCAAGCACTCGCCTGGCCTGCTATATATGTATACACATTTATTGAAAGGGTCGAACGCTCAATGGGACGTCCGCCCGGTCGTATTCAACATCACGCATTTCAAATGCGGGTCTCAGACGCTTTTCTGCGCTCTATCGACGCTTGGCGACGAAAACAGAGGGACAAGCCCTCACGAGCCAAGGCCATTAGGCAGTTAGTCCAACAAGCTCTTACAGCGCCAGGACCGAAGCGGGCGACTAATAGGGCAGAGGCAACGAAAGCATTCCACCTAGCTACGCAAGCGATCGAGAAACTGGTTCGGGAGAGTCAACCGCCCGAACAAAAGCAGCCTGCCAAGCGATGACTGATCCAAGGACCAAAAGAATTTCGGGACATCAGAGGCGATCAGCCGCGGCGAAAATGACGGGCAGGGTCGCGTGGAGTGTCTGTTTGATCAGCAAAAAATGCTTTGATTATCGTACTTTTACCAGAACTGTTCGCACCAACGAGAACTGTGATGGGGCAAGCGACAGATTGAGTTCGCGCCCAACGGACTTAAAAGTCTCAAGCGTCCATTCGAAGAGCACCGGTCTCGGCCCTTATGGAAATTCGGGAGAGACTAGCCGTCGATTGCTAATCGCGCAATCTCTGGTTTAGGATTGCCACCTTTAACCTTGGGTATGAACGCTATCGTTGATAGCGTCAAAACGTTAGTTAAGCTCGCCGTTGAGAAACTTGATCAAGCACACCCGGGACTTAAAGCGGTGTTGGAAGACTCTTACGCAGGTATGTACACGCCGCTCTGCACTTTCAAACACGGCAATCCCATCGTACAGCAGCGCATTCACGCTGGCGTAGATAATCCACTATCGAATTTTTCTGTTGCGAATCGACGGGCAGTTATCGCGGCCTGCTGGGCCTTCGAGGCGGCGATCAGATCGGGATGGATTGCGTTGATATCTTTTATCCCACATCCGAATTGATCGAGGTTACAAACGAAATAAATCGCTCGTACAACAAACTCGTAAAAATAAGACGCCAAAAAGAGAACGAACCCAATTGATTTGGCTCCGAGAGGGAGAGCCAACTCACCATCCTCATCGCTGAGCGTGGTTTTATTCCAGCCATTTGGCTTCAAAACAGGGCCGGCATCCCGGCAATACGCACAATTCCGGCTGGCAACACTTGCGCAACCATCGGCGTGATTCACGGTTTCTTTGCGTTGCTTTTTTCCGGTTTGTTCAATGCGAACATCAAAAAGTGGGCGGCGACTTTAAAAAAGGGTTCAAGCAATGGGACTGCGTCGAACAGAGATTTCTTACCTAAAATCAGTTGTGATTTGGCTGAAGGGATATTGGACTTGACCGACTGTACATGTCGATCAGGAGTAAGAGCCAGGCACGGATACTCGGGTTGGATAAGACGTAATCGGTCAAGGAGACGAGCGGACATTCGGCGGGTGTCAGCGCTCATCTTCCGCTGTTTCGTGGCGTGCGCTGCCACTGTCGAGGTTCCCGTGCGGATGATCCCATCCGTTACAGTGAGCTAACTCGTGCCTACGATACGCTGAACGATCTTTGACCGGTCCGTTACGCGGTATCACCACGTAGCATCTGTTTTTTGAAGTCCGGCACGCGCATCGGCCGGCGCCCCCATGCGACCGCAGAAAGAGCGAGCTTCATTGAGCGGTAGAACGCGCTCGATCACCGCGCCGGGATAGCGGTGAACATAAGCGTGAGGCGGTTCGAGAACGAACATCATGCTGTTCAGCGGCACGCTAATCTAATGGCAAGATTGGGCCGTTTGATAAAGCGGACGAACGACAGCCTAACCCAGCAGAGAGTTGGATAGCGTACTTTCGCCTGGCAGTTAGGGCTAATCTCTTACCTTAGCGCAATTTCGCGAATGCATTAGGCCCATCAGCCCATCAATGGATGAACGAAGTTCAAACATAGGCGGTACAATCGCGACCGGGATGCGCGAACGCTGTCCGAACGCGAGCAGGAGGTGGCATTCTATTTCAGGGTCTTTCAAACAAAGTGATTGGTCGGAAGCTGAACGTCACAGAGGGCGCTGTTAAAGCCCACCTACATGCGATCTTAGGAAAGCTTGGCGCAGTCCCGACGAAAGTTTCCGGCCGTATTTGTTCGCTCTGTCGCCGATTGACTCTTGCCCGTGGACGGCCGGGCGAACGACTTGCTCGGTGGACTACGCGCTTACCAAACCGCTCGACCGCTGCTTCGTCGTTCGGAAAGCAAGCGCACCAAATCCACACAATCCCAAGATCATCATGGTCCAGGTCGACGGCAGAGGAGTCGTCGCAAGGGGAGCAACTGTGCCGGTGGCTAGGTACGCATAATTACCTGAACCGATCTCGGCATATGAGTAGTCCCCCGTCGGCAAGATACTGCCAGAACCGTTGAAAGAGGTTGGCAGGTTTAATTGCAAATAGTCAGTTCCGTTCACATCAAAAAGGATTTGCTCTCCTCCTCCGTAGTAACTCGTGTACTCGTTCGTTATTACGAGGGTGGCTCCTGGCGTCGTACCGCTTAATGTCGAAACCAGCTGGTTCGCAGCGTTATAGACGTTGAGCGTAAAGTTGCTAAACGTCTCATACTTGTTGCCGGATAGAGGGAAGGTTGCGCTCGGGACTAAGAACGTGCCGGAGAACGAACCGCCACTTAAATCTGCGTAATAGCTCCCGCTTAAGGTCTCAAACGTGCCGGCAACGCCGTAAGTGACCGTTGTTACAGGCGCGGCAACACTCGAGCCAATTGAAAATATCAACCCAGCAAAAGCTACTGCAGATGCAAGTCTGAACCGCAAGAGTAACTCCCATTCCAATTTCCTGGCGAAGTGGAAGTCCCGTCCGGGCCCCGCCACAGCGCTGTGCCTGTCCGACACAACCCTAGATATGTCGGATTCGAAATCACAGTCAATACGCTCGAGGTTATATTTGGCTAGCGCAGATTGTAGATTGGTTTTGCGCCCGTAATCAGAGGGCCGATGAGAGAGGCGCTATGTTGGAAGAAGCCGATAGGAAACGTTCGAACGCCTGCAGAAATGGCGATTATGCTCACTATTCACAGGTTGGACCCGTCTTTTTCATTAGCCTCCATCCGAGACGCAATTATTTCTATGGCGTGGGGCAAAAACCACTGCGTCCGGGAGCGCCCAACAGAGATCATTCGCGGGCAATTGCGAGGAGACCTTTCTTTGCTCGCAGACGACTCAGGATGCGCTTTTTCAATATCGGGGCTGACCTTCGGCCTACCAAGCGTCTTGCCTTGCTCTACTGCCCTCTTAAGGCCCGCGTTGACTCGTTGTCGGATCATGCTGCGCTCGAACTCATCGAACGCGCCCGTGACCTGGAACATCAGCTTGCCGGCCGGCGTCGTGGTGTCGATTGATTGCTGATCGAGATATAGATCAACGCCGCACGCCTCCAACATCTGTATGGTGCCGAGCAGGTCGATTAGCGACCGTCCCAAGCGATCAATCGCCCAGGCCATCACGATGTCAAAGCGGCGCTTGCTGGCGTCCTTCAGCATCTGATCGAGGCCGGGCCGCTTGTCGCGTGCCTTGGCGCCGCTGATGCCCGCGTCGCGGTATTCCACCACGATCTCCCAGCCGCGCCGCTCCGCGATCTGGCGCGGCTCGCGTTCCTGGTTCTCCACGCGAAGCGTCCCCCTAGGTGGCGATGATATAAACCAAAGCGATGATGCCGCCGCTCATCAAGAGCGCTGAAATCGCCAGCACAAAATTCAAGATCGCTTGTTGCATGATTGGAACCCCCAACCAGTCTATCAAACACACAACCCGACGATCCTATCCGTAGAACGCGCGACCCATCAAGTTGGAAACAGCAAGAATCCGATAGAATTGCCGCCCCAATCTAGTCGTGTATGGTCGCCCTGGCGCCGATTGACTGTCGGCCCGATCTAACAAGCGCAGTGTGCCTGTTTGTATATCCTTGGTTATATAGCCTAAAGGTGTGGATCCTCTATTATTGTAGGTTTGCGGATTCGGAGGGACTGAACCAATGGCTAAGCTCCATGCACTGGCTGCATTGACATGGGCGTTATTTCTCACGGGGTTTGTGGGACAGGCGCGCGCCAGCGTGATCTACGATCTTACGCTCACGGCCACCTTCGATACGGACAACACGGCGCTTTCCACCTACAATGGAACTGGCTCAATTACGCTCAGCTCCGCCCCTAGCGCCACCACCCTGTCTAGCTACTCAAGTTCGCCAGTGACTTTCCTGATTGATGGCGAGTCATTCTCGGGGACCGCAACAGGTGTGCAATTCCTCGACGGAAATTTTTGGAATGCCACGTTCAGCGAACAAATCGGCGTCAGCCCGCTCCGGTTCGACCTTCAAACGACTTCGGGTTACGCCTTCTACTATAATAATGAGACGCAAGAAGCAGCCGGTACGATCACATCGAGCCTCGCGACCACACCGCTCCCCACCACTCTCCCGCTCTTCGCAGGCGGTCTCGGCTTTATCGGGTATCTGACACGCCGTCGCAAGCGAGCTGGCAAGCTGGCTCTGGCTGCTGCCTAACCGGAACTGACAATCGAAGTTTGGAGAGACCGCCGAACGGCGGTCTTTCTATTATGCTATCTGTAAGACTCCTGTTTGCTTATGTCGCCTTTGTTCGTTGCGGCTACGTTCGCAGCCGACAGAACGATCTATAACTCATCTCGTTCGCGGAATGTCCAGCGTTTTGCACACCTTAAGGAACCTCATTCGCAGCGGCTGCGTTTTTTCTCTGGCCCCTCTGGGGGGATAACCCGCCGATGGGCGAATGCAGCAGCCACTAAAGAAAGACGACACGCGAAGGGTGTTGCTGTCCGACCGCGAACAGCAAGTCGTGATCCTAGTGTGCGAAGGTCTTTCAAACAAATTGGTCGCTCGGACACTCAATGTGACCGAAGGCACGATCAAAACTCATCTGCATGCGACTTGTTCAAAACTTGGCTTTGGATCCAGATTCGCGCTGATAGCGGCGCTGGTCGAGCGCCTCATCGGCTAACGCTCAGAAAGGTCATAGTGATGACAGCATCTCTCATCATTGTTGCGCTGGAGCTTGGTGGCCGGTTTCCCCTGCGGCTACAGTGTCCGCGCAGCAATTTCACAGCATCGCCGAACACGGGCAGCCCGCTCTGCGCATGAACTAAACGTCTAATGCCGAGCTACGCCGTGCCCGAGCCCATGTCGCCAGATCGTTGGCAAATGTTCCGTTGCCATTTCCGCTAAAACGGTCTTAGTGCTGGGCGGTCGGCAGGTAGGCGTCGCCAGGACGCTCAAGGGGGTCTCAATTGGGAACGAAATTGAACTTAGCCGTTTTTGTGCGGCGGATTTGGCGCACTGCCATCCTTGGCGCAGTCATCGCCTTCCTCACGGCTGGTAGTTGGACTGCCGCACAGGCTTCCGTAATTTTCAGCGACTTACCGGCAGACCTCAGTGCAGCCTCGTATGGAGTTTTGGGACCGAGTTCGTTCATTGGCGAACATGATGTCTCCATGCTTTTTACTACCTCCAATGGGGGTGCTGTATCGCAAATTGATATTGCGCTTAATCTTTTGTTTGGAACGGATGCCGGTACTGTCAGTCTATCGAATGACGTTGGCGGTGCTCTGGGAACGACTCTAGGGTCATGGTCTGTCACGCCCCCAAGTGCTGGCACGGCGACGATCACTGGCATAAGCGGCGTGAATTTAGCGGCGGGCACCTCATATTTTCTTACCGCCCAGGTAGCTGGTAACGCCTTTGCGAGTTGGAGAGTTAGCGACACGGTCGGTGGTGAGACTATATTGGGCGGCGAAGTTGATTACGGTCCTTTGGGCGCTTTCGATGTCCTAGGTGCCGATGTTACGGCCACGCCCCTTCCAGCGACGCTTCCGCTCTTTGCAGGCGGCCTCGGCTTCGTCGGTTATCTCGCACGACGTCGCAAGAAGAGCAGCATTCAACCGCTTCCTGCTGCCTAGCTCAAAACGCGACAATCAAAGTTTGGAGAGACCGCCGAAAGGCGGTCTTTCTGTTTGTGCCGACCGCGCATCATCAGCTCGGTTGACTCCCCGCCCCGTTAGATCACACTGGTTGCAGTACGAACCGCTCAGCTGCTTGGGGGAGTGGATGGTTATCAAACTCGTGGGTGCATTATGGCTCGCGCTGTTGGTTGGCGGCTCGCCCGCCCATTGCGCAAGCTTTGATCAGTGGAGTTTATTCTTCAACAGCTCTGACAATCATTTCGACAATGGCCCGACGGTGACAACGGCCGCGGGTCACAACTCCCTTGGCGTTGCTTTTCTAACACTGTATTTGGCCCCGCAATTCCTATTCCGGGGTTTAGCAACTCCGGATGTACCGGCCTTTGTAGTGACTTCTATTACACTCTGCCAATGCAGTTTAAAACCTATAGTCAGAGCGTGAACGTTGTGGCGGGCAACACTTACGTACTGCAGTTCAAGGTCGTCTCAAGCGACTTCAATTCAACAGCCGATTATTTTGTTCAAACGCCATCGGTTGACTTCGAATATCTGTAGAGCAATCCGCTCGTGACTGGTTGTGAGCAATGCGCGATAGCAATTGTTCCGAATGAGACAACTACGTTCTCTGTTGATTTTACTCCCCTCGTGACGGGGCCGATCGAATTTGGCTTGGATTGGACGGCGGGTCGCAATCCTAATGGCGCAGCGAGTTCCAGCGTCAATCCTTTCACAGAAAGCGGTTCATATCAGTATTCGGATTTTTCAATAATCGGGCCGTCGATCACTCCAGCGCCCGCTGCTCTCCCCCTCTTCGCCACCATCCTCGGCGGTTTAGCTTTCTTTGGTTGGCGTCGTCGCCCGCGCGCCCCTGAGTCAATTTGACTCAGGGAAAACCTGCTCCTTGAACGCCTCTTGCTGACTGAATGCGTTATTCCCTGTGACGGTTATCCCGACGGCGAACACGGCTGTCATGGCGACAAACGGATGGCGCATATGGTCCTCCAACGACAAATGTCTGGTCAACGAATAAGGCCCGGGTGTTGGCAGGGTCACAGGTTAGCAGCGCGCTCTGCCGCGCGGTAGAGAAACGATGTCTGCCTCGGGTCTTGGCCGTGTCAAAACGTCTGGCCGCAAAGGCGTAGTTAAGCGCCGACGCGAACCACCTTTGCCGGCTTTGCCTATGCTCGGATCGCGGCCATGAGCGGCTGTATGCCCGTGATGTTCATCACCCGGGTGAGATTGTAGGCGAGCACGTGGAGCGCCACCTCGGTGGCGACCCTGGGCAGACGCTTCATCAGGAAGTGCGTCGCCCCCAACCTCAGCTTCAGCGTGCCAAAGGGATGCTCGACCGTCTCGCGACGCTGACGCATGGCCTGCGGGTTCCTGTCGAGGCGCTTCTGTACGGCCTCCAGCACATGCTCAGCGCGTGATCCGACGCTCCTTGCCAGTGGTGCAGCGCTGTTTAATAACGCAGCTTTGACAGGCGTT
>Ga0102924_1004409_pt1 | contig 14190 bp, 10 predicted proteins | sample PaiPotPPM11metaG_FD_80116 | JGI IMG/M metagenome (GOLD analysis project Ga0102924, IMG submission 80116) | Iron sulfur acid spring bacterial and archeal communities from Banff, Canada, to study Microbial Dark Matter (Phase II) - Paint Pots PPM... ... | reverse complement strand
TGTATTTATGGGTACCGCCTACTATATTTCGCCTGAGCAGGCAGAGAGTGGACGTTCCGCAGACACGCGTTCGGATCTTTATTCGGTGGCAACGGTCTTGTTTGAGATGCTTGGTGGTCGCCCTCCTTACGAGGGTGATACTGCGGTAGATATCGTCATTAAGCATATGAACGAACCGGTCCCTTCGCTCTGCCGCTTGCGTACTGACCTGCCCGCTGAGATTGATACATTTATGCAGAAGGCACTTGCCAAAACACCAGCGAAACGCTATGCAACCCCGCAGGAGTTCATAGCAACTCTCGATCAGATTTCTCAGTTGATTTCACAGCGTGGTTCAGCACCCGACAACAATAAGCGTCCACTAAATAACGATCCGGGGGAACATTTCCCCCCTACACCGCCACCGACTAAGGAGGCACGTATCGTCATTATTTCTAGTGGACATATCATCCCTCTCAAAGGGGATCTGATGGTTGTTGGACGCCAGGACCCTACGCTTGGCATTTATCCTGAGATCAATCTGGCAGATAAGACGGTTGGACGGCGTCATGCCTACCTGCGTAACCAACAAGGAACCTATACAGTCGAAGATCTCAACGCATTAAACAAGACTCGTCTCAATGGCGTGACCTTGACACCACACGAGGAACGTACTCTCAAAGATGGTGATATTTTGCGTTTTGGCAGTGTTGAGGTACGTTTTGAGTTGCGTTAAGCCATAAAGACATTTTGTACGCAAACTTGCGATTGCTGTGGTGTAACACTGGGTCGCAGTTGTAGGGGTATCCCCTGAAGGGTGCCCGATCTACATCGGGTGACAGCAGGCTCGTTCTGGCTCTCCTTCTAGCAGAGCAACGAGAGTAACTGTCGCCTCTACGATTAGAGGGGTGAACTGTTATGAAAGAGCAAACGCTCATAGTTTTGGGAGTGGGATCATCACTTATTCCGACGCAGTGGATAGTTATAGCCATTTTAGCGCTAGCAGTTGTCATCATCGGCTTCGCTGTCTACGTCAGGCGCGGAAAGAACAAGAATGTTGCGAATGACTCTGTTGGGAACGACTGGCAGCCTCAGCAGCAACAGCAAGATGCCTGGAATCAGCAGGGTTCTGCTGCCGGCTGGAATCAACAGCAACAGCAGAACTGGAATGCTCCTGCCCAGCAACAACAGCAGAGTTGGGGCGGTCAGGGTGCACCTCAGCAGTCGTGGGGAGGCAATCCTGCTCAACCACAATCACAAGCCAATCCCTGGAGCAATCCCGGTTCCGCTCCGAATGCACAGCAGTGGGGTAGTAGTCCTGCTCAGCCAGGTGCTAACCCATGGGCCGCTCAACAGCAGCCTCCGGTACCACCCGCAGCCAATCCATGGGCGCAACAAGGACAGCAAGCTCCCCCAAGCCAGACTCAGCCCGGTGGTGGTCAGTGGGGCAACCAGGGAGCAGCGCAAAATCCATGGGAGGCCGCTCCTGCCGCCGCTCCTGCCGTCCAGCAGGATCCATGGGCCGCTCAGCAACAACAACAGCCATGGAATAGCGCACCTGCTGGCTCTTCACCCATGCAGCCTCAGCAAGGTCCAAACTCACTTGGTGGTACGCCCATCTCTGGTCAGGGTTGGGGACAACCAGCGCAGCAGCCGCAAGATCCCTGGGCCGCTCAACAGCAACAGCCGCAGGACCCCTGGGCCGCTCAGCAACAGCAGCAGCAGGGCCAATATGGCAACGCAGCTGCACCTGGTGCACCGAACAATGCCTGGCAGCAGAGTCAGCCCGGTTATGGCCAGGGCTATGGCGCACCGGCCGCTGATCCCAACGCAGCCTATCCTGACAGTGACAAGACAATGTTACGCGGTGCACCCCAACAACCCTATGCAGGCAATATCCCTAACGCGAATAGCATCGGCTATGTGCGCGTAGAAGAAGGAAAAGAGCCGGGCCGCGTCTACGAGATCCGTAAAGAGTCGCTCAGCATCGGTCGTAGCCGTGAAAGCGATATCTTCCTGGAAGACCTCGCCGTCTCACGCCTGCATGCATCGGTCGTCAATATGGGGAACGGCAACTATGCATTAAAGGACGAAGGCAGCGCTAACGGTACAAAAGTCAATGGACAATTGGTCAACAAGTTCCAGACCTACCCTTTGCAAGACGGCGATCGCATCCAATTGGGGCAGACAGTTCTTGTATTTGGCAGGAAGTAGTGGTACCCTCTTTGTAAGAGGTTTTCACTGATTTCCATCTGACTTATCATTACTCGCTCTTTGAGCAGTGCCATTTAGAGGGGGAAAGGGGCCACAAAGCAGGACTGCATGGCGGTGTATCTTTTGATGCCGTGGTGGTGATCAACCTGAACGGATAAGCAGCGTACGCAAGCAGGACCGGCTGAGGTGGCCCTATTACATGATGCAACAAGACGATCTAATTGGAACAACGCTCGGCAACTACCGGATCCTTGAAACAATCGGGCAAGGGGGAATGGCCCGAGTGTACAAGGCTCACCAGGAAAATCTTGGGCGCGATGTCGCCATCAAGGTCTTACCGCCCTGGTATACTGCTGACCGAAGCTTCGTTGAGCGCTTCAACCTGGAAGCCAGGTTAGTCGCCTCGCTCTCGCATCCTAATATTGTCACCGTCCATGACGCGAACGAGCAGAATGGTCATCTTTATATTGTCATGCAACTGGTCGATGGTGGAACCTTTAAGCACCGTCTTGATCATCTACAACATACCGGCAAGATGATCGATCCTACAGAAGTGGTCTCGATCTTTGTACAGCTCGCCGATGCCTTGTCTTATGCACATGCTCAAGGGGTCATTCACCGTGATATCAAACCGGTCAATGTTCTGTTGGATCGCTCAGGTCGTCCAATCCTCTCGGACTTTGGTATCGCCAAAGTTATGGCCAGCACAAAGACGCATCTCACCCGACCAGGCGCGGGCGTCGGCACTCCCGAATATATGTCGCCCGAACAATGTCAGGGCGGACCCGTCGATGGGCGTGCCGATATCTATGCACTGGGCATTATGCTCTTTGAGGCTCAGACCGGGCGCACACCTTTTATCAGCGACAACTATCCCGCGCTCGCCCATAGCCACATCTATGAACAACCGCCACGCCCACGAGCCGTTAACCCGACTATCCATCCGGCTATCGAACATATCATCCTGACTGCCCTTATGAAGAACCCGGCGCAACGCTACCAGACTGCCCGTGACATGGCAGAGGCCTTAAAACATGCCCTGACAGTCATGAACGGGACTGCACTCCCCCACCTGACAACCAATTACTATACAGCACAGCAGATGCCAACAACTATGCAACCGGTTACACCGTATGCTCCGATCCAACCACCTATGCAGCAACCACAACAACTCATGCAGCAACCGCTACCGCCCAATGTTCAGCAACAAATGCCGCCAGCTATGCCGATCCAGCAGATGCCGACGATTCAACCGGTGCAGCAGATCTCACCGCAGCAGATCCCTACATCGCAGTTGCCGCCATCGTTGCGCACACCAACCATGGCTGATAACCATCAGAATGTACTCTATACCTGCTTTAACTGTCAGCATCCTAATCGACCACAGATGCGCTACTGCACACGCTGCGGCTATCTGCTCAACCAGTGCACCGTCTGCGGCGAACGCAATCCGGTCAGCAACCGCTTCTGCACCAAGTGTGGTCAACCATTAGCCGTGTAAACACACGTAAAAAGGATGAGTTTGGCCCATAGAATATGTGCGAACTCCAGCGGCGCAATCAGGTAGAGCGCCAGACGATTGGCTTCGCCGCTGACCGCCCCTGGCGCAGCTTCAATAATATGTCCGACAGCGAACAAAGCCGCATACCCGGCGATCAATACTATATCAGTGAAGCAGTGGTGGCGCAGAGCAGCATGTAGCAGAGGCTGAAGACCAGTGAGATACCGAGCCCAACGCGCAGACGGCTACCAGAACGGCTCATGTTACGCAAAGAGCGTAAGTTGGCCCACCAGATCGCCAATGGCCGTCTGAGCAGGATATCATCGCCATACGTACTGCGCATAACAGTATCTCCTCTGGCTGCTCCTGCTCAAAGGCATCGACCGCTGTAACATGAGCAAAGCGACGCGTCAAACCCTCGATACGAATAGCGACAGGTGCTGTCGCCACTGAAGGTGATGGCTGCAAGGAAGAAGCCGACACTGCATTTTATCTCTTCCTATTATGAAACCTTACCCCTGGGACAAGGTCAAGGATTACAAAGAATCGATGTAATATGCGAGGAGATGTGCTGCACGGTAAACTGAATGGACGCCAGGACGCCAGTTTAGTAGGTAAACTCATCCGGTTCGACAGCCGAGAGGCGATCCAGTGTTTTACGCTGCTCGTCCATACGCTTGTGCTGGAGCATAGCACGCTGCTCTACATCGAGCGAGAGAAGGACTCTAACACGCTCGACAATGACGCTGGGCTGAGTCGGCTTGGTAATATATTCAATGGCCCCCTCTTCGAAACCTTGCATCTGCTCAGAAAGATGCACAAGCGCACTCACGATCAGGACCGGAATACGTGGAATGAGATGCTGAGCACGTAACCAATGCAAGACATCCCAGCCAGTACCGGGCTGCATCATGAGATCGAGGATGATAAGATGGGGCTGAAACAAGGGAATGACCCGTATGGCTTCCTGACCATTAGAGGCGGCGAGGACTTCAAAATTATGGTGTTTGAGAAAAAAGCAGAGCACCTGTTGAATAGCAAGCTCATCCTCAACAACAAGTATCCTTCTTTTTTGCGCTGCGTCATACATGCATTTACCTCAACTATCCACCAGGGCATCAACAGGGTTGATACACTATCCACCAGGGCACCCCTTAGCGGGTAGGATGCCCCATTCACTATGCTTATGCCCATCATGAGCTTACTCGCGCAGTACACTTCTATGCACTCCAGGCTGGTACTTTATACTGTACCAACGGGAAGCGAACCTCAGCGATTGTACGCTCGACGGGGGCTTCATTCTCTGGATGATTTGCGAGCGTGATCTTGTCCCGTCGCAATGAGAACTTTCCGTGCAGGTCGCCGATCAGGTTCTTGATCAGCGAGAGGCCAAGTCCTTCAGAGCTACCTTCACCCGTTTCGTCGAAGGCAAGCTCAAAGGCCGGTCCATCTTTCCCATCGTCGATCACCTGAACGTAGACCATGTTATCCTCTTCACGCCCACGAATGATGATGTTCCCTTCATTCTGATTCTTCAGGCCATGCTTGATCGCATTGGAGATCATTTCGTTGATCACCAGCGCTAGCATGGTTACGGATTTCGAAGGGATCACAATCGGGCTGGCCTCGACCTGGAAAGTAATGTGCTTGTCAGGCGGGCTCAGATTTGAGTGCGCCACACCGACAATCTTACGCGCGATCTCATCAATACGCGCCTCACTCACATCCTCATGGGCCAGCAGGTCATGCGTTGAGGCCAGGCCCTGTACGCGGTTCACGCTCTCGGCCAGCGTCGCCTGAATCTCAGGTGACTTGGTGCGCCGTCGCTGCAATGACAGAATACCGGCAACAGTCGCCAGGTTATTCTTGACGCGATGATTCAGTTCACGCAACAGGACCGATTTCAGCTCAGAACCTCGACGTGCCTCTTCATACAGACGCGCATTCTCAATCGCAATCGCAGCCTCGTTGGCGAAGGTAATCACCAGTTGCATCTGGTCCGGACTCAGCAGGTGGCGATGGCTACTATAAATGCAGATGCAGCCCAGAACCTTCTGCTTGACCTTCAGCGGCACACAGAGTACAGAATGGATATCGGCCGTAACAAAGGGATCGTCATGCAAAAAACACGACTCATCCGCTTGGAAACAATCTACCGCCATACTTGGTCGCCCGGTCTGCACACAACGACCAGCACAGCACTGTCCGAGGCCAATCTGGATACGTGAGGTGTTGGTATTGAAACCATAGTGCGCCAGCACATGCAGTTTCTGGCGATCCGGGTCTAACTCAAACAGACACGAACGCTCAGCGCCAGAGAGATGTACAGCCTGCGTGGTAATGATCTGCAAGACCTCATCGAGATTGAGCGTAGAGGCGATGATCGATGAGACACGATGGATGGTCGCCAGCTCGTGGACTTTACGACGCAGTTGCTCGTCGGTCTGCTCATACAATCGCCCGTTCTCGATATTAATGGCTATGATACCAGCTACCACTTCGACGAAGCTGATCTCATCACGAGAGAACTCGCGTGGCTCTACCGACTGGACACTAATGACACCTATCAGCCGCTCATCGTTGCCAAAGAAGATAATCGGCAACGTCATCAGACCATGAAAGTCTGTATGATAAGAGCGAGCCTCTGAAGCATAGTTTGCATCACTCAAAGCATCGGTAACGATCAGCGGACGCCCCTTATCGGCGACCCAGCCGCTATAGCCCTCACCGAGCCGCAACGTAAAATGCATACCACCCAGCGGGCGTGGTCCATTTGTCGCTCGCAGTGTCAATACACGCTGTAACTCATCATAAAAGAAGATCGAGCAGAGATCAACGTGCAGTTCCTCCGCAACCTCCTGCGCAGTAATCTCTAGCGTCTGATCCAGATCGATCGCTGAATTACTGACACCATTGATGCGCTGCAACGTCGTCAGACGATGCTCTAGCTGCTCGGCCATATGCGTACGCTCAACCGTCGACTCTTCCATACTATGCTGATAGCCACGTGTCAGTGCCACTGTAGCCAGAGATTGAAAATGGTACAGAGATGCCAACGTCTCAATGAGCGCATGCGGCTGCTCCTGTAATACCCCATGTAACTCTTGCGCCAGAACATCCGTGTAATGCAGTAGACTACCCAGGCGACTGTCAAGTTTTCCACCTTGCCTGGCGAACGAGCTACCAGCCTCTTGAAAACGTGCAGACAGTCTCTGCTCTACAGCCTCATCTTTGTCCACCAGAGCTTCTAAGAGCAACCAGGCATCGCTACCTTCCTCGGGGACAATAGAATCTTCAGAGTCTTCAGAGTCTTCAGAAGCACGTCGTAAGCTGTCCTGTAAACGCGCAAGCGAGGATGCCAAAACTTGCTCTACGTCATTGCCTATTGCCACAGTTCTTGTCCTATGCTCAGTGAGTGGGAGGTTCCCTCCCCAACATTATCCGCATCTATCCATGCATAAGGTATTGTAGTTGTGCTCTCTAACAGTGTCAAGTCATAACCTCACAAGCGCTACAAACGGTAGCCTGAAACAGAGACAAAAATGACTAATATCCTATTGCAAGCTACTCTTTTTACCAGTTTCGTATCTTTTTCGTCATATATATGACCCTATAGGCAGAGTATAGCTTGATAATGAGGTTTTTTCGGAATATGAGATGCACACATTGCGGGATGCCGCTTTCTCCAACACTAACACAAAATCAATGTCCACGTTGTGGCGCACCCAATGTTCATACAAACGGGAAAGGCAGGCTCACTCGTGCTGCCTCACAAGCCCCTCACGCAATCTTTCCACCCCTGGAAGTGCCACCAGTTATTCAGGATGCACAATCCTGGAGTACACCATTTTCGTCATCCTCTACACCTCCCACACCATCACCACTCTCAACCTATGCAGAAGAACAACTCTTCTTCCCAGGTCAGGAGAACGATGATTATATTCCTCCGGTCCACTCAGAACCGCTGCAAGGACCAGTACAACAATTACAACCCTATTCCTCAGATAACACTGTATCTGCTACGCCTGAACAATTTGCTACAATAGATACACTACCACAAAACAATCCAACGTTTATCCCAACAACACCGGCACCAGAGGCAGACAATAGCGTACCATGGGATCAGCAAGCATACTATGTTCACCGTACTCCGACGTCGACACCTGTTGCGAATGCGCCTCAGACAAGCAGTACGTCCATGGCGAGGACCTACTCGGATGGCAACGCTAGCGAGCTCGAAGCTCCGCGCACAAAACTTGGGTTTACTCTGGCAGCAGCCTGTATGTCGCTCGGAGCCTTTATCCTTATCTTTGTCTACATCTTGTCGCAGAGCCTGATGCCTCCAGCACCCCTGACCACTCAATCCAGCACGGTCTCGGCAGTGCCCAATGCCGCTGCACAGGCCGCGACGGCGCAAGCGACTCAACCACTCACTCCGACTGCGCTTGTAGCAACAGCGACATCCGTCGCCAGCGCTCAACAATATATCGATAATGTGCAACTTGCAAGTGGCGTGAATACTACTACGGGAACACCACTTGATCAGCGTACAAGCTTCCGCCTTGGTCAACCCGTCTATGTCACGCTGACAGTGCATACATTGGCCTATAACGGAGCCGTCTGTCTGACATGGACCGTGAATAATCAAGCGATCCCCTACGCCACAACAGTCGGCAGTAGCACACTGGGGCAGACCAATGCCTATTTCTTCTTTAAACCTGAAGCTACAGGCAACGGTTCGGTCAACGTTGCATGGTCGGCCACGACGGCTTGCACCAATACAGTACAGATACAACAAGCTGATTTCACGGTGCTGCCATAGCACCTTTCATGCATAAAAGAAAGGGTAAGCGCAGTTTGCGCTGGCTCAGCGCAGCATCACAAAGATCAGGAAGATCAGGAGGACGGCCATAATGCCTACAATCCAGAGCAAGCGACGCAGTGCGGCGTAGGTACCGACCTGCTTTTGCAACATGTTGACACGTCGATCTTCAGCCGGACACCAATGTGAGCTCCCACAATACGGACACAACGGGAAAAGCTCATAGGGATGGCAGAGCGCACCCTGCCGCTTCCGGCTCTCTGGTCCATAGGTATACAGCTCTGATTCGTAGCGAATCTGTTCACTCTCAAAGATTGCACAGCAATGGTTACAACGCAGCAGTAGAAACTCCGACCAATCACTGGCATAACAATGGGGACAGACGAGCGGGCACATCGTCTCTTCACTATTGTCGCCACCCTCCCCTCTCTCCCCACTCGCAGACCAGCGATGATGGCAGCGATGGCAATAGAAGTGCCTCTTCTGCGCCTCACGCGCCGTTCCGCGTAGCAGACCATCCTGTTGCAACACATCTGCTTCGCTCGAAGTCAGCTCGTAGGTATAATCTACAAGATCTACAGTAACAGAGCGATCGGGCAGGAAATCAGGGAAGGCATAGCGACGTTGCCGATCTCGGCGCGCATTCGGCGAGAGCTCACCTGGCGTCCCCTTTTTATTGACACCAGATGGAGAGGTTGACCGGCTATATGCTGTGTCCTGAGTCACACCAGCAGAAGATGGAGATATGACATGCGAAAGGCGCTGAGAATCGTAGCGGCGGCGCTCTTCAGCGTTACTCAGCGTACGATACGCTTGCAGAATCTGAGCCATACGATCGTTCGCATCGGCACCTTTATAAAGATCGGGATGGTATTGTAACGCCAGCTTCTTAAAGGCATCTTTAATCTCAGCGGATGTAGCACTGGACTTCACGCCGAGCACGGCGTAGTAATCTGTAAATGTATTCATCATTCTCTTTTATGTTAGTACGACAAGGCAATAAGCGCTGCATTCTCGCCAGAAATCTGGCTATAATGAAGGAAGTATCGCTACTGGCAGTTGTATCATCCATCCTTAAAAAAGATATTGTCTAGTACATAGACGAATAAAAAGTTAAAAGGTTGTATCTATGGTGAAGACAAGAGAGTATCAAATATTACTACATGCCTGCTCACAGGAAGGTTGCTTGATCTGCAAACTGGCGCTGGAGAGCACTCAGCGTTATCTGGAGGCCTTTAAATACGAGCAATTTACTGACGTAGGGATACGCGAGGAGCTACGACACACACAGGGTTTCTGTCATACACATACGTGGCAATTAGTCCGTATGGGAGCCAGCCTACCACTCGCGCAGGCGTACCGGGATGTACTCTCTGACTCCATCGATCAACTACGCCGTAGTACTCCTACCGCGCCTGGCTCTGGACGCTTGCGCCGCTTGCTCGATGGCAAAAATGGGACAGGCCGTGCGAACAGTGCGGGAACCACAGGCAGCACACGTCCCGCTTGTCCGGCCTGTAAACGGCACACGCTGGCGGAAGAACGCTATATCCAGGACCTGCGTCAGGCTCTGCTCGATGACGCATTCATGGAACAGTTGAGCGCCTCCAGTGGACTCTGCCTGGAACATTTCCGGCTAGCCAATGAATTAAGACAGACTGCAGTACACGGCGACTGGCAACAACGGCTGCAACAGGCCCAACTTACGTGCCTGGAACGTCTGGATACTCAGCTTGGCGAACTTATTCGCAAGCATGACTATCGCTTCCAGGATGAAGAAAAAGGTCCTGAGATGCACGCATGGAAACAGGCGGCCGCTCTGGTTGGCGGCGAGGAGATTCAATGAGCTCCATTAATGGACACGCAAGAGCACGCGCCCAGCCTCTTGCCCTTTTCACTCACGGCTTCGTCTTCGTATACCAGCGGTCCATGTTGCGAAGATTCTGTGGGAATACTGGCGCAGCAGACCATGTTATATATATTGTCGGTTCCTGGATAGCGGCAAGATAATCTAACGTTAAGCTATCTTGCCTGGCTTGTGTCAGCAAACCGGAACATTGACACTCGGCAAACAAGCGGCTATCATTCTATTAAAGACGAATACATTGAACCTCTCACCTATCAATGACCCGATTGCCTCTGTCGTTCTTGGTGCGCATGTTGGTAGTGTTGACACGGTCCTGGTTGCAGGCAAGGTCCTCAAGCAAGGTGGACACTTGTTGCATGTGGACCTTGAACATGTGCGTACTCAGGTAACCACCTCACGCGATTACCTGGTAGCGACATCAGGTTTTAGAAAAATGTTATAGCATGTTCTCCTGGGATGGTGAAAGATTACCAGCTTCATAGCTTTGGTGATCAATCTTAACTGGGCACTAAGAAGTGTCAGCTAAGAGAATGCTCGAGAGTGTCGCAAGAACGCCGGCTAGCCGATAGAAAAAGTAAGGCCACGTGTAGGCGAATGATCCGTCTCTTCTTGACTCATGTAGCACCCCGCTACTCACTATTCGTCTTACGATACACTCTTATATTGGTATATGTCTTTATTGATATATGTTCTTGGCATGGATTGAAAAGGGAACATGAACGAAAATATTTCGGTAGATCCTCGGCGCTGGTGGGCGCTCGTTGTAGTGCTAGCAGCAACCTTAATGTCGATAATTGACGCCTCTATTGTCAACGTAGCCATTCCATCGATTCATAATGAACTGCATACGAATACGTCACAGATCCAGTTGGTCGTGGTTGGTTATGTTCTTGCTTACGCGATCGGCCTGGTGACAGGTGGACGTCTGGGAGATATGTTTGGTCGTAAGCGCATGTTTCAGCTGGGTATGCTGGTATTTACTATTGCTTCTTTATTATGTGGCTTAGCTCCCAATCCTGACATTTTAATCCTTTCGCGTGTAGTCCAGGGCTTTGGTTCTGCATTGATGGTGCCACAGGTGATTTCTATTATTCAAGTGGGCTTTTTGCCAACAGAGAGACCTGTAGCATTCAGCATGTACGGAGCCGTCGTGGGCTTTGCCAGTGTGTTCGGGCAAATTCTGGGTGGCGTACTCATTGGCAGTAATTTCATGGAGCTTGGCTGGCGCAATGTGTTCCTTGTCAATGTGCCAATCGGTGTGCTTGCTCTGGTTGCGAGCGTGCCATTAGTGCGTGAGTCTCTTGGTGAGGGAACAAAGAAGCTTGATCTAATTGGCGTTGGTCTACTCACACTCAGCCTTGTTTTGTTGACCTATCCTCTATCAACTGGAGAAGACGCTGGCTGGCCCTGGTGGTCATTTGTCTGCCTGGTTCTTACTATCCCGCTCTTTGTCATTTTTGCTCGTTATGAACAGCGGTTAGCACAGCGCAACGGTGCCCCTTTATTGCCGATATCATTGTTTAGCGATCGTCGCTTTACACTTGGCCTGATTACAGCTCTGACTTTTTATGGGACGAATGCAGCACTATTCTTCATACTGTCACTGTTTGTACAGGATGGTCATGATTTTACTCCTTTACTGTCTGGTCTAGCATTTGCTCCGCTTGGCGCTGGCTTTTTGCTCAGTTCTCTGGCCGCGCCACGCATGATTAAGCGTCTAGGACTACGGGTGCTCTATTATGGTGTTGTGCTGATCCTTATCGGTGATATCGGCACGATATTCATTGTGCAGGCATTGGGGATAAGTTTGCATAGTCCGTTGCCGCTAATACCATTCGTCTTTTTAATTGGAGTGGGACAGGGCTTTATCGGAACGCCGTTGATTAATGTTGTATTGACGAATATTGCTCACCGCCATGCGGGTGCAGCCTCCGGTGCGATAACGACCGCTAACCAGGTGTCTCAAGCTCTTGGCGTGGCCTTGATTGGTGTCGTTTTCTTTGGTATCCTGGGCGTGCCTGGCAAGTCTGCCATACAGTTGTCGATGCATTATAATCAGGCGTTTATTGCCTCTATCAGCGCGTTGATCGGTATGTCAATCCTTACCCTGCTGTTTTTAGTTTTGCTGGCACGTACTCCACAAAAGACACAAGAACCTTTTATGGTCGCCGGGGATGAGCGTATTGAAGAGATGCCGCTACCGCTGGGTGGTATGCATTAGATGGAAAGGGGAGCGTGCTTATTGATGCACGCTCCCCAACTATCTCCGTTTTTACTTACTTGCTCTCTCGTGTCTAGTGCGATGCGCTTAAGAGACCATCGTACTCGCTGGCTCCGATATAGTCGCAGGCTGTGACGGTGGTACCCGCTGGCTGGACGCGCCAGAACTTTCCGCCAATCTGCTCCCAGTTATTGAGCAACTGCTCGGCGTAGGCGCTGTGCGTACGGCGCACATGGAGTCCAACCATAGCGCGCAGGGCGTCCAGTTCGATCTCATCGTCGACACGACCGATCCCCTCTCCCACCAGGTCGGCATTGCAACGACGAGCGAAGGTATCGTTCATATCCAGTACGTAGGCGACACCGGATGACATACCAGCACCAAAGTTCATGCCTGTCTCACCCAGGACTACGACCATACCACCAGTCATATACTCACAGCAGTGAGCACCAACACCTTCGACAACGGCGACCGCGCCACTGTTACGTACCGCGAAACGCTCGCCCGCACGACCCGCTGCAAAGAGGTAGCCACCGGTCGCACCATAGAGGACGGTGTTGCCGATGATGATATTCTCTTGTGAAGCGAAGCTGGCGTCGGTTGGTGGTGCGATAACGATCTGTCCACCGTTCATACTTTTACCAACGTAGTCGTTGGCATCACCATGCAAGATCAGGCGCATACCAGAGACGTTAAAGGCTCCAAAGCTCTGGCCAGCGGACCCGGAAAAGTTGCAGGTGACGCTGACACCCGGTAGACCTTCGTTGCCGTAGCGACGCGCGATCTCACCAGCCAGTCCCGCTCCGATTGTACGATCGTAGTTGTGTACGACTTGCTGGGTGATGATACTGTTCTCACCACGTAAAGCCGGCTCGGCCTCAACCAGTAATTGCTCGGCAACTGGAGACGACGGCACCGAGGTATACGCTGCGGGATCAGAGATGACCGGTTGCGGGGCCAGCAGAGAAGCAACGTCAATTTCACTGCCCTCTTTAGCCTGCAAGAGGTCGGCATGTCCGATGATATCTTCCAGACTCCTGTAACCAAGCTGCGCCAGAAAATGACGCACCTCTTCAGCAACCAGGGTCAGGTAGTTGATCAGAAACTGCGGACGTCCGGTAAACTTCGCACGCAGATCTTCACGCTGGGTAGCTATGCCGGCTGGACAGGTATTGAGATGACACTGACGCGCCATATCACAACCCAGTGAAACCAGAGCGCCGGTACCAAAGCCATACTCTTCCGCTCCAAGCAGTGCGCCAATGATGACATCACGACCAGTCTTGAAGCCGCCGTCAACACGTACTTTGATACGCTTACGCAGACCGTTCTTGACCAGTACCTGCTGCGCCTCAGCAAGTCCACGCTCCCATGGCAGGCCAGCATGCTTGATCGATTGAATCGGCGATGAACCGGTTCCACCATCATGACCACTAATCAACACGTAGTTCGCATGTCCTTTAGCCACACCAGCGGCAATCGTTCCAACACCTGCGGCTGAGACCAGCTTTACACCAACCTTAGCGGTCGGATTGATCTCATGCAGATCATAGATCAACTGCGCAATATCTTCGATGCTATAGATG
>Ga0102924_1004408_pt1 | contig 14191 bp, 16 predicted proteins | sample PaiPotPPM11metaG_FD_80116 | JGI IMG/M metagenome (GOLD analysis project Ga0102924, IMG submission 80116) | Iron sulfur acid spring bacterial and archeal communities from Banff, Canada, to study Microbial Dark Matter (Phase II) - Paint Pots PPM... ... | reverse complement strand
GGACGTCTTGCGCGAGATGCCTGGTGGGTTGATGGGTTTGATAACCCCGCCCTGGAGTCGCGGCGCTTGTTCGCCGAGACGCTGGGCACGTTCCTGCTCGTTCTGGCCGGCGCCGGCGCCGGCGTGGTTGCCGCCGCCAGCCATGTCGCGATCGGCCGAGCAGCGGCGGTCAGCGCCCCTGGACTCACCGTGCTGGCAGTCATCCTGTTCATGGGAGCGGTCTCAGGCGCGCACCTGAACCCGGCGGTGAGCCTCGCGTTCGCAGCCCGCGGAGATTTTCCTTGGCGCCGCGTTCCCGGATACATCCTCGCCCAACTGCTTGGAGGGACGCTGGCGATCCTGTTCCTGCTCGCCGTGTTCGGACGTGTGGGGTCGCTAGGTGCCACCGTGCCCGGACGCGGAGTCAACGACACACAAGCGACCCTGATCGAGCTCGTTCTGACCGCAGGCCTAGTCTCGACGATTCTCGGAACGGCATCTCGGGCGCAGAATCTGGGGCCCGTTTCGGCCTTTGGCGTGGCCGCCTACATCATCCTGGCCGGACTGTGGTCAAGCCCGGTGTCCGGCGCCTCGATGAACCCGGCGCGGTCCTTTGCTCCCGACCTGGTCCTCGGTGACTTCTCGCACTTCTGGGTCTATTTGGTCGGACCCCTCGCGGGCGCCACGCTCGCCGTTGGCTTCGCGCGCCTCCTACGAGGCCCTGCCGGCCACGATCCCCTGGCGTCCCAGGCTGCCCAAGGAACTCCGGACCCCCGGGAACCATGACCCCACGCTTGAGGCGTATTCGAACCGGACCTGCAAACCGGGGTCCTCAGCCAGTGCTGGCGCGGTAGTGATCGCGCCAGATGATCCGGTGTACCGGGATCCACTGGGGGATGTCGCGCACGCCGGGGATGAACGGGATCAGCACGAGCGCGAGGCTGAGAGCGCCCATCACTAGCAGCACCAGGAGGTCGGCGTTGTGGCCCTGGAATGGCTTGACCTGATACCAAAACGTGTACAGCCACAGCCACACCTGGCCGGGGTAGCTGCCGGTCTCATTCATCATCCCCCACTGTGTGCCGAGCAGGTGCTCGGCCATTGCGCGGTTGGCGAGCGCCACGCCGCCCGCGCTGTCAGCCATGAACAGCAGCGGCTTGGTGTAATCGGTCTGGTAGAACTGCCGGCTCGCCAGGAGTGCACCATCAAGCCCGCCGCCCTGCGCGAAGCTCAGGAGCGAGGTCATCATCGCCGGCAGCGGGCCGTATTTGCCGGCCGGCACCGAGATCGAGTTGCCCGCAGCGACCTTCGCTTTCATCAGCCCCTTCTCGTAGGCGCTGGTCCACGCCGTCTGCTGGTTGGCGGACGCGCTCTCGTAGGTGCCCACGGCGCTTTGCAGCCCGGGCTGACCGGTGATCGCGCGCAGCGGGGCGAGCACGAAGTCCTCCGGATTGTTGACCGGGTGGCTCACGCCGAGCCAGCGTTGGGGATGGAGAAACCACGCATGCTGGACGCTGCCAGAGGCGTGGTTGTACGGCGGGCCGTAACGGCCCGACGCGCTTGAGCCGTCGAGCTCTCTCGTCGCCGTGGTGACGAAATCGACCGGATCCGAGCGCGCCCAGCTCTGGACCGTGCTCGACTTCTCGTCCGGCGACGAGAACAGAATCGTCAGCACGACCGCGATCGCGAGCACGATCCCGAGAGCGATCGAGGCCTCCTTGACGAGATCGTAGGAGCGGTAGCCACCCTTCCACTCGCGGTAGCGCTCGTCGTCCGCTTTCACGAGCGGGACTCTGCGTCAGCAGGCGGCTCGGTGGCCGCGACCTTTGCCTTCAGCTCGCGCGGCTCAAACGGCGGCACGACCCCGTGCTTGCGCACCAGCAGGATGTGCGCGATCACGATCGCGACCACCAAGGCCGGCAGCAGGAACACGTGGTAGCTGTACATCTGGCCGAAGTTCAAGACGTTGAAGAACGCCCCGATCCCGGACGCGTTTATCGCGTCCTTGGCCTGGGTCGAGATCCACTGCGAGTCGAAGTTCTGCTGTGACAAGTAGCCGGTAAATGCGCACGGGATCGCGATCAGGAACGTGACCGCGCCGGTGATCCAGACGCGCGCGCGGCCGCCGCGCCACGCCGCCATCCAGTACTTGCCCCATAGATGGATGACCATGAAGAAGAAGAACAGCTCGACCGACCACAGGTGGATCGAGTTGAAGAAGTGCCCGACACCGGTGAAGTGCCACCAGGCCGGCCCCTTCAGCGCCAGGATCGAGCCCGAGGCGATGATCACGACCAGAGACGCGAGCGACAGCACGCCGAAGATGTAGATGCCCGACGTGACGTAGGAAGGCTGCTTGTCGGGCAGCAGCTTGTCGGGTGGCAGCGCGGCGACGGCACGTTCGCGCACCCGCGCGGTCCACGAGGTGGTGCTCATCGTTCGGCTCCCGGCAAGCGCACGAGGATCGCGATCGCGAACACGACCAGCATCACCACAATCACGATGACGTTCGGCACGGACATTTGGAAGAAATGCCAGTGCGCGTAGGAGGGGTGATGGCTCAGGTTGAAGATGGCTGCCATGGCTGAGCAAGCTACGCGTCGCGTCGGATGGCGCCACCAGGGCACGAACACTGAACTACCGAATCGGCAGTCCCTTCCTCCCGGCGATCAGGACCTTGAACGGGCTCATATCGCTCAACCCGATCCTCAGACGCGCTGACCGGGAGCGCCGTCGCCAGCCACGACGATCCGCCGGCCGGACACCGTCCACGCGCGGATCTGGATCCAGTGGGCCTGGTATCCAGGCGCCCACGGGTCGAGCCCGAGGTCATCGAGGCGTCTGACCTCGCTCGGGTGCGTGACCTCGTCGGTCACGCCCTGGACTATCACGCTCCAGCCCGTGCGCGACGCCCCCTCGACGCGGTCGACCTCGAAGGCAGCTTCGGCGGACTTCAGCACGCCGTGGAACTTCGAGCCGACGGCGGTTCGGAACACGACCGACTGCGAGCGCTCGTCGAAGAAGTAGTTGACCGGGCGGATCACCGGCGGCCCCTTGCCGATGTTGACCGCCAGCCGGCCGAAGCTTTGAGATTTCAGCAACCGCAGGCATTCCTCGCGCGAAAGCTCAAGCATTTCGCTCGCCGACTGGTCCGAGGCCTGTGACGTCATACGCTCACCTTACGGCGTTCCGTCAAGCGGGGCGTCCGCACGCCGCGGCAGGCGGGGCTGCAGAAACTACGGATCCGCGGAGCCGTCTCGGGGTCCGGCCGGCGTATTAGCCGTTAGGCGATCGGGGTAGCACGTATGCGGAGGTGATGGCATGCGAAACCGCCTGCTAATACCCGGAACCCGACGCCTTGTGAGCGGCCTGGCGATGCTCTGTCGGCGCGCGAGACTCCCGGACCCCGGTCCGCGATGTCCCCGCTGAAGAAGCGCGCGAGCCGATCAGCGAGCGGCGCGGAGAGCGCGTCGCGCAGTAGCACTACCAGGTATCGACGAAACGCCGCGGCCGCTCCGAGCGCCAGTCGCGCGCCGGGGCGGCCCGCAGCGTGTGCGCAATCAAAGCACGGGTTTCGGCCGGGTCGATCACGTCGTCGAGCTCGAACAGCGTTGCGGCATTGAGTGCCTTGGCGTGCTCGTGGGCGTGAGCGACTAGCTGCTCGAGCCGCTCGGACCGCGCGGCGTCGTCCGCGATCGCATCGAGCTCGCGGCGCAAGCCAAGCTTGACCGCGCCCTCGAGCCCCATCGCGCCGAGCTCCGCCGTCGGCCAGCCGACGGTCAGCAGTGGTTCGTGGAGACTCCCGGCCGCCATCGCCTGGGCCCCGAGGCCGTAGGCCTTGCGCAGAATCACGGCCACGAACGCCACCCGCAGCCGGCCCGCGGTGACGAACAGCCGCGAGCAGTGCCGCACTAAAGCCGTGGCTTCCGCCTCCGGCCCGACCATCATGCCCGGCGTGTCGATCAGCGAGAGGATCGGCAGCCCGAAGCAGTCGCACAGCTGCATGAAGCGCGCGGCCTTATCGGCGGCACCGCTCGTAATCGCCCCCGCGAGGTACATCGGGTTGTTGGCGATCACGCCGACGCTCGTCCCCTCGATCCGGCCGAACGCGGTGACCATCTCGCGCGCGAACTCTTCGCGCAGGTAGGTCACCGAGCCGGTGTCGCAGAGGCCGTCGATCGCGCGATGGACGTCATACGCCCGCCGCCGGCGTTCCGGCACAACGTCGCGAAGCGCCGCCTGATCAGGCGTATCCCACTCGCGAAGGGATCCCTGGAAGTGGCCGAGCAGCTCGCGGGTAACCGCCGTCGCCTCGGGCTCGTCGGCGACTCGCACGTCTACGACGCCGTTAGCCGACTGCACATCGATCGGCCCGATCTGCTCGGGCTCGAAGCGCCCCAGCCCCCCACCCTCCACCATCACCGGGCCGCCCATGCCGAGGCTGATCGACTCGGTCGCGACGATCACATCGGACGCACCCGCGATCACCGCATTGCCGGCAAAGCAGCGGCCCGCCACGACTGCGATCCGCGGAACAACCCCCGACAGCCGGCCCCAGAGCGCGAACGCGCGCGTATCAAGCGCGGAGACAACCGCGTAGTCAGTGTCTCCCGGCCTGCCACCCCCGCCTTCGGCGAAGAACACCGTCGGCAGTCTCAAGCGCTCGATCAGCTCGAACAGTCGGTCCTTCTTGCGGTGCCCGATTGCGCCCTGGCTGCCCGCCAGCACGGTGTAGTCGTACGCGAGCACGGCACACGCAGCGCGCTCTCCGAACAGCCCGCGGTTGACGCTCGCAGTGCCCGCGACGAGCCCGTCAGCCGGAGTGCGGGCGAGAAGCTCGTCGAGATCACGCCTCGCGCGCTGCGCGGCGATCGCGAGACGGCCGTACTCGACGAAGCTGCCCTCGTCGACGAGGTCTTCGATGTTCTCCCGAGCAGTGCGCATGCCAAGTTCGTGGCGGCGAGCGACTACGTCGGCGCGTGTCGAGTCCTCGGTCAGACCGCGCCGCGCCCACAGCTCCTTAAGATCGTCGCGGCTCACAGCCGGCAGCCTCTCATATGCGCCGCTGAGCGATCTCGTGCAGCTTCCGGCGCAGCCCACGGACGGTCAGGACCGAGCGCGGATTCAAGCGTGCGGTGCTCGATCCGGGTAGGCGGCGAGAAGGCGCGCAGGACCAACACTGCTACGTCGTTGTCCGACCCGGTGGCTGACCGCGAGCAGCGTGCCGGGCTCGACGCGCAAGCGCTCCGCCCGAGCGCCGCAATCTGAATGCCGCCCTCATGTAGCCGTTCATGCCCAAGCGACGAACTGTTGCGGGCCGGCATGGCGACCAGTATGGGGCGCTGCTTAGCATCCGGACGCGTGGAGATCGTCCGCCTCACGGATCGCCAGCCGTTCATCACCGCCGACGGCTCATCGATCCGCGAGCTGGCCGGTATTCCATCCGGCAATGCGTCCCAGCAATCGCTCGCCGAGGCGACCGTCCCGCCGGGCGGAGAAACCGTCGAGCACTTCCACCGCACCACCGAGGAGATCTACGTGTTCGTTGGCGGCGAGGGCCGGATGCGGCTCGGCGAGCAGGAGGCCGACGTGCGGCGGGGTGACACCGTCGTGATCCCACCGGGCGTTAAGCACAAGCTGTGGAACCCGGGCCCAGAACCGCTGGTGCTGCTGTGCTGCTGCGCGCCGCCCTACTGCGACGAGGACACGGTGCTGCTCGCTTGACGCCGCAAGGCTCCGGGAATCCGAAACAGCACCTGAAGCTTGGCGGCAAACATGATGTCTCCACCGAGCTTGAGCCGTCCTTTGAAATAGGCCTGCATGGGGTCTGAGTTGCCGGTCGCTAGCTTGACGAGTTCGACGGCATCGAGCGTGACCGTGACCGTCGGCTGAATGTCGGTCGCGCCGCGGCGCGAGCTGCACCGACCATCCTTCAGTGTGAGCTCGTAGGTGTCGGGGCCACGGGCAGCGTTGGTGACCTCCCAGCGAATGACCGCATCCGCGCCCGCGATCGCCTTTCGGTTCACGTGCTGCGGCATCTGCCAGAAGATGCCGTCGAGCACAGCGCGCCTCATCCGAGTCCGCATGATCCGCTCGAGACGCTCGTCGGGCGCGTCGCGCACGACTCGAGCGAACCCGTCTGCGAGCTGCACTGGCGCCCTCGCGAAGCGCCGCCGAATGTCGAACCCCGTTGAGCTCACCTGACGTGCCAATACTACAGAGCTGTAGCAATTAGTCCATTGCTCCGGCCCGCCGGCACTACCATCCACGGCCCGGGCGGTTAGCTCAGCTGGTAGAGCACCTGCCTTACAAGCAGGAGGTCGCCTGTTCGAGCCAGGCACCGCCCATTCGGAAAGTCCCTGGTAATCCGCTGGTTCGAGTCGTCGCGCCGTGCCGTCGCGCCGTGCGGGTACCAGAGTTGGGGCCTTTTCGGGCCTTTTCCCGGGCGCCGGATCACCGCTCGAGGCCTCTCTGCTCGAACCGTTCCAGCTCGCGGCGATGAGCGGCAAGGTCGAGAACGATCGGCGGACCGAGCGCCGGCTCGTGCTCGCCGAAGAGCTCGCGGAGTTCGGCCCGCAGCCGGTCGCGGTCCGCCCGGCGGATCACGCGGGCGTAGATGCCCATGGTGGTGATCGGGTCCGTATGGCCGACTTGGTCTTGGACGTATGGCAGGTCGAAGCCGGCGGCGAGCATGAAGGTGATGTACGTACGCCTGAACGTGTGCGGGGTGACGGCGGTCAGGATCGGCGGCTGGTCGCGCTGAGCCCGGATGGCGTTAGCGCGCTTGACCACCGGAGCGATGACTCGTCGTGAGACGTTGTTCCGGTCGCGGCGCGTCCCGTTGGAGGTCGGGAAGGCTGGCGCGTCCATCGCCCGACTCGGCTGACCTTGCAGGTAGGCAGTTAGCTCCTCGAGCAGCCGCGGGCGGATGTCGATGACACGCACGCCCGCTTCGGTCTTCGCGTCGCGGACGCGGATCTTCGCTCTCGCAAGGTCGATGTCCTGGCGGTCGAGTGCACAGAGTTCGCTCACCCGCGGCCCAGCCAACGCCAACGTCGCGATAACGGCCCGCCGGGGACCGATCGCCTGACCGCGACGCTCCTCGCATCCGTGAAGGTAGATCGCGGTGGTTTCCGAGACTCCGACCCGCGCGCCGATCTGCGCCCACGTCATGCTGGTCTCGTCTCGGAGCGCCCGGACCTCTTGCGCCTTGTCGAGCGTCTCGGGCTTGTGGCGCTGTCCGTCGAGCTGGCTCGCAGCCTCCAATAACGACGCGAGCTCGTCTGGTTCCAGCGCGTCGCGCCGCTGGCGTTCGACGGGCTCGCGGGTACGCCGGCCACGTGCGACGTTGCGCGCTACCCAGCCGGCGTCCTCCGCCTCGTCGAGGATCAGGGCGAGTGTGCGAAGGGTCTTGTTAATCGAGCCGTTCGACAGCGGCCGCAACGGCTGACCTGTTCGCGGATCGTGCAGCGGAGTCCCGGCATTTCGTGCTGCGCGGATGTGCTCGTTCTCCTCGTGGATGCGGCGGCGGTAGTGCTTGAGGGCGAGGGGCGAGATCTGCGAGGGAAGCATCTCGCCGAAGAACGGGATCAGGTAGCGGGTAAGCCGCCAGCGGTCGTCCTCGGTCGTCCTCGTTCGGATTGCCGGGTTGCGCTCTCGGTCAAGCAGCCAGTCGGTGGCGCGCTCAGCAAGCGTCGGCTCCCTATCGGCGGACACGCGCGCCGCAATCTCACCCGGCCGCCAGATGCCGAGCTCGATCTTGGCCAGAACCTGCTGCCGGGCCCGCTCAGCGCGAGCCTCATCCCAGCCGTCGGCCGTGTTGCCGAGCAAGATCGCGTGGTCGGCACCGCCGACCCGGACCCGCAGCGTGTAGGTGATGGTTCCATCCGTGCGGGTACGTCTCCTGAGCTGTACGCCGGGAGGACGAGGCATCAGGCTGTCTCCTGGCTGGGCTCGTCGAGCGCGCTCGGGAGCCTGGGAGCGCCACGAAGCACACCAGCCCTGCGACGCCGTTTCGCCGGCTGCGCCTCGAGTCGAGCGGCGCGGGATGCCTCGGGCAGAGCGTGCGCTGGGAAGCGGATGGCTGTGTTCGGTCCGTCTCCAAGCTTGTACCCACCCCACTCGCGCCAGTGGGCGTACACGGTCGAGCGCGCCACGCCGAAGCGCTCAGCTACCTGTTCGACTGTGAGCGGGCGCGTCGAGCTCGTTGCGAGGAGATCGGCGGCGATCGCGTCGAGTTTGTCGCGCAGCTTCGCCGCCACCCGATCGGAGATCAGCTCGATCGTGCCCTCGTCGATCTCAGGAGGCATCGCAGCTCGAGAGGATCGTGATCGGACGGCCGCCCCGCGCCTGGGCATGGCGATCCACGGTCACCCGCAAGCGCTGGACACCTCGCCGGAGCGGCGCTTTGGGAGAGTCCCAGAGCGCGCGCCTCCCCAGTTCGTCCCGCAGGTAGTGGCGCCACAACGGTCCATCAGCCGTCGCGATGCGCTCGACCCGGAGGACGCGGAATGATGCGGTTACCGACTGTCCCGGTCTGGCGATTTGCTCGCCGGCTTTCTTCCTCGCCATGATTTGGCGGCGCAGGCGCTGGTGATAGGCATAGACCGCTGCGGCGGCCGTTGGTAGCTCGCGGCAAGTCAGCCGACCTCGGCTCAGGACGAGCACCAGCCGACGCTCAAAGTCGCCGAGCTGATCACAACAGAGCAGTTCGTCGCGGACCCAAGCGAGGGTTTCGTCCGCGCGCCGTTGGGCTCGGACGCTTGGAGCGTGTCCGCGGTCGAGCGCAGCGGCCGCTTGGCTCCATGTCGCGGGACGTTGCCTGCTGGCCGCCGAGACGGGAGTGAACCCGCTGTCGTGGATCACCTGCGCGACGTGCGCGAGGTATGGGCGGGTCTCGACGTACTCCACGGGTGCGCGCGGCTGAACGCCGGGACGTCGCCTGGCCGGGCGGCGGATTCGCGGCCGCAGGATCCGCAGCGGACTAGGTTGTCCGGTGAACTCTGCAATGCAGCCTGAGCCGACCTGTGCGAGCCGCCCGTCGACGTGGCGCAGGAGGTAGGTGGTTCGGCGTACACGGCGAGTGCGGCAGTGCTCGCACCAACCTTCACTGCGGCTCCACGCGTCGGTGTTGATCCGCTCGGTCGAGCCTGTGAGGTTCACGATCGTCGGGCGGCCGGCCCGGTGACGCAGGGTGGCGATCAGCGTCCAGCCGCTCGGGGTGCGCACCTCATCAGTCATTCGTCCCTCCCAGCTCTGCGCGAGCCCGGACGATCTCCTCGAGTGGTACGCGGAAGTGCACGGCGAGTGACTCGTTGCGTCTCCTTCTCAGTCGTGCCAGCTCCGCAGGATTGACAAGGGCAAGCCTGGCGAACCGCTCGGCGTCCTCGTTGGTGTAGCCGGGTGGCATCTGGCCGGTCAGCACGAGCTGCGCGTAGTACGCCATGTGCGCGACGAACCTGACCACTGGGTCGCCGGGAGGCTGATGCCGCACATCACCGAGGAAGCTGAGCTGCCTTGCGCCGACCAAAGCGACTGGCGCGCCGCGGTATTGCACGAGGATGCTTGAGGCGCCGGTCATCGCTCGATCCCTCTGTCTGCGTGCTCGCGTGACCGATCGAGCCACTTGAGTGGTGCGGGCCCGGCAAGCGAGTGCGCGCGCTCGAGCAGCGCATCCGTCAAGTCATAGCCGTCGTCGCGCGCGGGATCGAGATCAAGGGTCCGCACGTCGCTCACGTTTGCCAGGTCGGTCTCGATCCGCTGGGCGGCGTCGCGTCCTGGGCGGTCGCAGTCCATGACAACCGTCACCCGCCGGCCGGCCAGCGACGGGGCCCACTCAGAGCGCCACGCGTGGGCGCCGGGAACAGCGATAGCAGCCATGCCGTAGGAGCGGGCGGCGATCATGTCGGCCGGCCCCTCGACCAGCACAACCTCGGCTGAGCTCTCCCGAGCCGGATGCGGAATCAGTCCGAGTCTCGATCCGCGCGCCGCGAGCATCTTCGGCCCGTGGGTGTGCCACGGCTGGTAGCGCAGAACGCCCTGAAGATTCTCCTCCGGGTCGCGGATCGGGATCGTTAGCCGGCCACCAGGGTCGAGCCCGAGCTCGAGCTCGCAGATTGGGCCGTAGCGCCAGCCACGCTCGACGCCCAGGCGAGACAGCACGTCAGGGCGGCGTGCGAGAGCTGTCTGCCAGCGGGCTACGTCGTTGTCGGTGACCTTGAGACGATGGGGCACGGGTGGCCGGGAGGAGGTCCGAGCAACGGGTGCGCCGACGGGAGCCCTGCCGGCGGCCACCCTCTCGGTCCGCGGCTCGATCAGGCCGTGGTCGACCATCAGCTCGATTGCACTGCGCGGCGCGTGGCCCACAGCAAGCGCGGCGTCGTATGCGCCGCCGCGGGCGCCGCAGCCGTGGCAGCACCAGGCTCCGTTGATCAGATTGACCGAAGTCGACGGCGAGCGATCGCCGTTGCTGTGCGAGTCGGGCGACGCGAAGCAGCGCGCGGGCGCCTCTCGCTGCGCCCAGCCTGGGAGCTCGATGCCAAGCGCCTCGTAGAAGCCGCGCACGTCGCCGGTGGGAAGGACAGTCATCGCTCGATCCCCCTGTCTCCGAGAGAGCGCTGCCCGAGGTCGAATCGCCGCGGCCCGCTGACGACAGCGGTGTGCTGACGCTCGCAGCGAGCCTGTTCCTCGCGGAACTGCCGCATCCGTGCGGTCGCGCGCGTGATCTGCCGCTCGACCGTGCGCACGGTGTCTCCGGTGTACGCCGCCATCTCAACATGCGTCAGGCCCATCGCGCGCAACCACACCAACCGTTGCTGCCGCTCCGAGAGGGTCTGCAGTTCGCCCAGCCGCTCTCGTAACTCGGCACTCTCGGCTGGGCCCGGCAGCCGTGAGGCGACCGGCAGCTCCTCAACCTCTCCGGCTGCCGATTCGAGCGAGACCTCGCGGCGCTCGCGACTGTCGAGCCTCCAAGCCTGACGGACCGCGGTGGTCACCAACCAGCTGAGTGCGGTCGTCCGCTCGATCCGCTCCGAGTTGTTGATCAGCTTCGTCCACGCGTGGTGGCACGCGTCCTCGATCACCTCTCTTGGGGCACGTACCTCGCTTCGCACGATCCGCTCGACCTGAGGGGCGAGGGTTGCGTAGAGCTGCGCCTCGTCACCGACCATGGCGCCGCCTCATCAGCATCGACTCCCGACCACTGGCTTGTTCTCGCTCAAACCGGCGGGCGCGCCCAGCGAGGCGAGCAGCTCGCTCATGCTCTCACCGCAGTACGTGCGGTTTCCGCCCGGGTCCTCGCCGGCTCCTTGTGCCTGCTGACCGAGTGCCGCCGCTTTGGGTTCGACGCCGTTCGCGATCCCGCTCCAGCCGATCTCGATGCACCCCTGTCCCCCGAAGGTGGCGACCGTGTCGCCGGCCGTCACCGTCTGGCCGGCGCTGACGGCGGGCGCGAGCCCCTCGGCGATGTAGACGTCGCGGCCTTGGTCCGGGCCGTCGAGGAGCTGCAGCACAACCGCCCCCGCGGCGCCGCAGTAGGCCCAGCCCGGATCGTCGGCGGTCGCATAGGTCACCTTGGCGTCGCCGAGCGCGACGATCGGGCCGCGGCCTGTGTAGTCCACGCCCATGTCGATCCGGCCGGCGACGAGGCTTGTCGCGCGCGCGAACGGGTTCACGTACGTCCCCGCCGCCGCGGCGCAGCCGACGCCCGCGACGAGCACGCCGGCCGACTGGTAGCGGTGAGCGTCGGCAATCACGCGGCTCGCGTAAGCGGCGGCCGCCGGACCGCTCCCGTTGTACGCCTGCACGTAGGGCAAGTAGCTGTCGATCTGCGCTCCAGTCGGGGCCCCCTTCAACTTGATTAGGACGAGCGCCGCGAGTTCGGCCGCGGCGACGGGGTCATGCGGTCCGAGACCCTGCTGGCCGGGCGGCAGGTATTGAGCGACCGCCTGGTACGCGGGACCCGCCGCACCACCTACCCCGACCTGCATTGGGCCGGAGGCTCCAGCACTGTTCGCGACGCCCGGTCCCTGCGCGCCCGGCTGAACGGCGCAGGACGGATCCGGGTTCCGTCCCTGATCGCACTCCTCGTGGCCGATCCCCGCGAGGACCTCCCACGGGATCCCGTACGCCACGCCGGCCTGCTGGTAGGCCGACAGCATCACAGGAGGGATCTCCCGCTGCGCATCCGCTGACGGGCTGCTTTGCGGTGCGCCGCAGTCCTGTTCCACGACGAGCGACAAGAGCGCCGCGCTGACGCCCGCGGTCACCACGCCCGCGAGCGCCACGGCGGTTCCAAGCGCTCCCCGACGAGCGGCGCGGTTTGGCGCGGCGACAGTGCTCAACGGCCCGTCCTTCTGCAAGGCGAGCGAGCCTCAAGCTTGGGTAGAGCTTCAATCATTATGGCCCGCATGCCTGGTTTGCACAGTTAGATTGCTACGCCTATCTAGATGGTATAGGATGTTCGCCCAGTATGCAAAATCAGCCAGGCATGCGATGCAAGCCTGTTTGGAAGGAGGAGGGCCGATGTGGACATTGGCTGTGAGCGCGAGCCCCAACCTGCACTCGTTGCCGGGGAGCAACGTGCTTCAGAAACTGATCGACGGCACCCAGGGATGGGGGCTTGGGCTGTCGCTACTCGGCCTGTTTGTCGGAATGGCCGTCTGGGGCGTCGCCTCGCATGTACACAACCCCCACCACGCGATGCGCGGACGGTCGGCGGCGTTGATCTCGGCCGCGGCGGCACTCGCGATCGGCGCTGGTCCGGCGCTTGTCAACTTCTTCTCGAGCCTCGGCCAGCAGGCCAAGTAGGGTGCGCGTGCGTGCGCCTCGACTCGAGGTCGCCGCGGGGATAATCGGCGCGCTGCTCGTCGTGGTGGCCGCGGTTGTCCTCCACGGCACGTCTTCGCCCGCCCCCCAGCCAGTCCGTGCGTCGCGGCATCGCGGGCCGCCTGCGGTCGCCCACGATCCTGGCCCAGCCACGCCGGCAGGAGCAGTTCGCGCGGCCACGAGCTATCTGCTCGAGCTCGGCAACGCCGCCGTGTCCGATCCGGACCGAGCCCGGCAGATAGCCGCTTCGATTGCAACGGGCACGCTCGCTGGGCAGCTGGAGCGTGCGCTGCCGGCGCTGGCCGGGTCCATCCGCGCGCGCGTTCACGGACGGCGTGCTCCTGCAGCATTCGATGGGTGGCCCCTCGGCTATCGCGTTGAGGCGTTCGCCCGATCTCAGGCGACCGTCGTCGTATGGCACCTCGACGTTGCGGCGAGCTCAGCGCTCCACCTTGCGAGCGTCGACTACGCGACCACCACCTACCGCCTGCGCTTCCTCGGCAGGGCCTGGAGGTTGGAGGCAGTAACCACGACGCCGGGCCCCACGCCACTGCCGGCGGACGCCTCGTCACAGGAGCTTGACGCGTTCGCTAGCGCCGCGAGCTCCTTCACGAGCTACCGCTATGCGCCGTAGCTCGATAGTCCTCGCCGCCCTGCTCGCCTGCCTCGCGCTCTGCGCACCATTGGCTCGCCCCCAGGCGGCGGCCGCGAACCCGCTCGACACGGTCTGCGGGCTCGTCGGCACGATCGGCGAGGGCTGGCTCGGGAAGGCGTGCAAGGCGGTCACGCATCCCAAGCAGTGGCTCGGCGCGGCGAAGGCGCTGGCGAACGGCAAGGTAGGCACAGCGGCCAAGAACCTCCTCGGTGGGGTCAAGAACAACGTCCTCTCCCCGTCAGGCCTCGTCGGGATCACGGCAATCGTCGCTTGGGCGGTCGGGGGCGCACACTTCGTCCTGACCGAGACGGCGAAACTCGTGGGGCAGACGACCTCGCCAGAACTCACCGCGACCTGGTTCTCCTCGGTCTACTGGCGCGTCGCAGGAGTCGCGGCTCTGCTCACGCTGCCTTTCCTGTTCGCGGCCGCGGTGCAGGCCGTGCTTCGCTCAGACGGCGCGCTAATCGCCCGGGCAACCTTCGGCTACTTGCCACTGTCGTTCCTGGCCACCGGCGTTGCGGCGCCAATCGCGATGATGCTGCTCTCCATCACTGACTGGATGGGCGCGTCTGTGGCGAGCGCTGCCGGAGACCAGGGCAGCCACTTTCTCGTGGCGGCCGGCACGGCGATCGGCGCCCTCGGTGTGGCGGCCGGCTCGCCATTCGTGACGTTCCTCATCGCGCTCCTGACCGCCGCCGGCGGGCTGATCCTCTGGCTCGAGCTATTGATCCG